>Ga0207683_10001927_pt1 | contig 18372 bp, 20 predicted proteins | sample KBSM73metaG_FD_184333 | JGI IMG/M metagenome (GOLD analysis project Ga0207683, IMG submission 184333) | Miscanthus rhizosphere microbial communities from Kellogg Biological Station, Michigan, USA - KBS M7-3 metaG (SPAdes) (version 2) | ecosystem: Host-associated > Plants > Roots > Rhizosphere >... | reverse complement strand
GATCCGGGTGCGCCGGACCAGCTGGAACGTCATGAAATCCCGAATCCACGGCGTTCTAAGGCCGTGGATCCGGGGTTTCAGTGCGTCCGGCCGCGGCGATCAGCCTCAGCGGGCGGGCAGGGTGGGGTGCGGGTCCACCGGAGGGAAAGCTGTCATCTCCCGGGTGATAGCCCACCGCTCGTGGTCCCGCCAGGCGCCGTCGATGAACAGCATGGCGGGGGAGTAGCCCTCCTGGCGGAACCCCAGCCGGCCCACCAGCCGCAGCGACGCCTGGTTGGCCGGCTGGATGTTGGCCTCGAGCCGGTGCAGCCGCAGCTCGCAGAACGCGTGCCGCAGCACCAGGGCCAGGCCCTCGGACATGTAGCCGCGCCCGGCGGCGGGCGCGAACGCCGCGTAGCTCAAGGTGGCGGACTGGAAGCGCCCCCGGACGATCGAGTCGATGGTGATCATGCCGGCCAGCGCGCCGCCGTCGCGCAGGCAGACCAGCCATCCCTCGGCGGTCGGCTGGCTGTACTTGGCCAGGTAGGTCTGGAAGGCCTCCGGTGTCGTGGGCATCGTGTACCAGGGATGGTGCAGTCCCATGCTGGCCCGCGCCTGCGCGATGAACTCGTCCTGGTCATCCGGCACCAGCGGGCGCAGCCATACCCGCGCGTCACCATCGTTTTGCGTCATGCTGCACGATAACGCTCAGGCGTAGGCGGCCAGCTGGTCGTCCACGGGCGCTCCGGTGAGCCGGTTGGCCAGGGTGGACATCGTATAGGTGCCGATGCCGAGCACGATCTCGAGCGCGTTCTGGGTGGTGTAGCCGGCCGCCAGGAAGTCCCGCAGCGCCCGATCGCCGACGTCGCCCGCGGTGTCGAGGACCCGCAGCGTGAACACCCGGACCGCGTCCAGGCGTTCGTCCGGGAGCGGCTCCGCGCGGCCTGGATCGCGCAGCGCCTCGATGAGGCCGGGGTCGGCGCCGAGGGCGGTGAGCGTGGCCGTGTGCATGGCCACGCAGATGTGGCAGCGGTTCCTGGTGGCCACCGTCATGACCAGCACCTCGCGCGCCACCGGCTCGAGCGCGGTGTTCTCGAAGATCGCGGTGAGCTTCAGGAAACCGTCGATGAGCTGCGGCGAGGCCGCCATCCGGGCCATGGCGGCCGGAAGGTAACCCAGGTGGTCCCTGGTCGCGGTCAGGAACCGGCGGGCGCCCGGCGGCGCGGATTCGATTGTGTGCTCAGCGAAGGACATGATGATCTATCTCCGGGTAAGGTAGACAACTAGGTTGTCTAAACAGTAAACAAGGTTGTCGATCTATGTCAAATGACACCCACGGCTTCGAGCTGCCGCTGCTGCTGTTCGGCGGTTTCCGGTCGATCATCGACGAGCTGCACGCGGAGCTGGCCCGCCGCGGCCACCCCGACGTGCGCCCGGCGCACGGCTTCGCCTTGCAGGCGATCGGGCTAGGCGGGGCCACGGCCACCGAGGCGGGCCGCCGGCTCGGCATCTCCAAGCAGGCCGCGGGCAAGACGATCGACCGGCTCGAGGAGCTCGGCTACGTGCACCGCTCCGGCGACGACGCCGACCGGCGGCGCAAGCTGGCCCGCCTTACCCCGCGCGGCGTCGAGGTGCTGGCCCTGTCCGCGATGATCTTCGAGGACATCCGCTCCCGGTGGGCGGGCACGCTGGGCGCTGGCCGCCTGTCCGACCTGGAAGACGGGCTGCGGACCATGGTGCCGGGCGAGAAGTTCCGGCTCGACGTCCCGGGCTGGTTCGGTGGTTAGCCGGAACCCGGACGGGGTCACGGTGACATTCGCCGGCTCCGGCGACGCCTTCGGCAGCGGAGGCCGCCTCCAGGCCTGCATCCACCTGCAGCCGCCCCGGCCCCAGGCGCCGGTGCTCCTCGACTGCGGCGCGACGTCGCTGCCCGCACTGCGGCGGTGCGGTCTCGACCCGGGTGCGATCGCGGCCGTGTTCGTGTCGCACCTGCACGGGGACCATTTCGGCGGGCTGCCGTTCTTGATCCTCGACGCCCAGTTTGCCGGGCGCACCGCGCCCCTGGCCGTGGCCGGCCCGCCCGGTACCGGCCAGCGGCTGGCCGAGGCGATGGAGTGCCTGTTCCCCGGTTCCTCCCGGGTCCGGCGCCGGTTCGCGGTCGAGGTGACGGAGTTGCACCCGGGCGACTCCGCGACCACGGCCGGGGTGCGGGCCCAGGCCTTCCAGGCCAGCCACCCCAGTGGCGCCCCCGCCCTGATCCTCCGGCTGACCCTGGGCGGCAGGATCATCGCCTACACCGGCGACACCGCCTGGACACACGCGATCGTCGGCGCCGCGGCCGGCGCGGACCTGCTCATCGCCGAGGCGTATTACTGGGACAAGGCCGTGCCGCATCACCTGCGGCACGCGGATCTCGCCTCCCGCCGGGGCGAGCTCACGGCCCGGCGGACCGTGCTGACCCACATGTCCGCCGACATGCTCGGCCGCCAGCAGCAGGCCTGCTGCGAGACCGCACACGACGGGCTGGTCCTGCAGGTATGACCGAGCCGCCCTGTGAGTGCACCGTGCCCGCATGCTTTTCCCGTCCGCCTCCCAGCGCCTATATCCGCCCACCAGTACGAGAATTCTGGCTATTAACGTGGTTGATTCGGGCTTAGTGGTGGATTAGGGGGTCTATAGTGCACCCGATCAACCGCGAAGCCCCGATCCACCACGATCTTTTCGCAGGTTGGCGTCTCACGATGAACTGGCGCATCAGTCGTCGCTGACATGACCCGGAAGCGCTAGGCCGCCAGCGCGCTCGGGTGCAGGACCGGCCGGTACCCCGCCGCCAGCACGGCCACCGTGGCCCGCGGGGTGATGACCGTCACCGGGCCGCCGGGCGCCTCGACCGGGCGCTGCCGGTATCCGCCCGGCGTCCAGGCCAGCAGCCGGCCGTCGTGCACCAGCCAGGGCGCCCCGCTGATGTCCACCATGGTCCCGGACGGGAGCCCGGCCAGCGGCGCCCGGTACGTGCGCCGCACACCGGATCCGGCGAGCCGGTCGGCGTGCAGCCGCGCGTCGATCTCCGGAGCGCCCGGCAAGCCGTCGCCCGGCAGGCCACCGTCCGGCACACCGCCTTCGCCCCAGGCCCGCTTGAACGCCTGGTAATCCCGGTAGCGGCATTCCCCGCAGGGCCGGTGCCCGGCGGCGAGACCGGTGGCCTCGTCGAGGAAGTACAGCTCGGTCAGCCGCCCCGGCGTCCACTGCTGCCGGCGCCGGCCCTTGAACGAGAGCACGCAGATCACCCACGCCTGCCCGCGGGAGTAGCGGGCAAGCCGGCCCTCGCGATCCAGAAGGGGGCCGCGGTTACCCCAGAACATGCCGCGATCGGGCACGGCGATCAGCTCACCGTACGGCGTGACCCGGTTCTGTCGTGGCATGGGACAATCCTCCCTCATGGTGACCAGTGCGGTCTTCGACGCGGCCGCGGCCGCCAGCCAGGTGGTGACGGCGCTGCTGCCCCAGGCCGACAGCGAGCGGGCCGGGCAGGCCAAGCGGTACCTCAAGAGCGACCTGGACTTCCTCGGCGTCGGCGTGCCGGCCATCCGTTCGGCCGTGAGGGACGTCGCCCGCACCCGCCGCGAGCTGGACCGGGACGGCGCGCTGGCCTGGGCACGGGCGCTGTGGCGCGAACCCGTGCACGAGCGGCGGACCGCGGCCATCGAGGTCCTGCGCTGGTACACCCGGCGCCTGCTGCCCGCCGACCTGGCGCTGGTGGAGGCGTGGATCCGCGAGGCGCACGGCTGGGCCTACGTCGACCCGCTCGCCGGCGATATCGCGGGCCCGATTGCGCTGGTCCACCCGGACGCCTGGCCGCTGATCGACGCGTGGGCGGCGGACGATGACTTCTGGGTCCGCCGGTCCGCCCTGCTCACGCTGCTGCCCGGGATCAGGCGGAGAGGCCTCGACCACGAGCGGTTCGAGCGGTACGCCACGCCGATGCTGGCCGAGAAGGAGTTCTTCATTAGGAAGGCCATCGGATGGGTGCTGCGCGAGGCCGCGAAGAAAGATCCGGCCTACGTGGCCGCGTGGACGCGGGGTCACCTGGATCAGATGTCCGGCGTGACGTTCCGGGAGGCCGTCCGCAGGCTGCCCGCTGAGCAGGCCGCCCCGCTGCAGGCCATACGCCCCCGTCGCCAAGGACACGCTTCAGCCTAGTTTCCGTGAAAATTCAGTCAACCCAGGGCGATATCTCCCCGTTTGCCTGACCTACCGGTAAGTTACCGTTCGTCCAAATCGGCTGCGCTGGGGAGCGTGGGGTTGATGGTGCGAGCGAGGAAAATAGCCGGGCTGGTGCTCGCCGCGGGCCTGGCCGCCGGCGGGCTCACCGCGGGCGCGGCGGGCGCGGCGGGCGCCTCCTCGTCGAGCTGCGGCGGTTCCGGCTCCGTGACCACGGTCAACGGGACGCTGGCCGACGGGGCGTCGTACCTGCTCGAGTGCCCGGCGGGCGCCTGGAATGGGACGCTGTACCTCTACAGCCACGGTTACGTCTCGCCGAACAGCACCAGCAACCCGGCGCAGGACGTGGGCGATCCGGTCACCCGCGCCTGGATGCTCGGCCACGGCTACGCGCTCGCGGGCTCGTCCTACGCCAGCACCGGCTGGGCCATCGCGCAGGCGCTGCCCGACCAGATCAACACGCTGAACGCCTTCGGCAGCCTCTACGGCCAGCCCAGGACGACGGTCGCCTGGGGGCACTCGCTGGGCGGCATCATCACCGCCGGGCTGCTGCAGGACTACCCGAAACGGTTCGACGCCGCGCTGCCCATGTGCGGTGTGCTGTCCGGCGGCGTAGCCACCTGGAATACCGCGCTCGACGCGGAGTTCGCGTTCCAGAAGCTGATCGACCCCGCGGTGCAGATCGTCAACATCACCAACCCCGCGGCCAACCTGCAGGCCGCCGAGGTCGCGGGGGCTCAGGCCCAGGCGACCCCGCAGGGCCGGGCCCGCCTCGCCCTGGTCTCGGCGCTGGGTGACACGCCCGGCTGGTTCACGCCGCTGTCCCCCGAACCCGCCGCCACCGACTACGCCACCCAGGAGGCGAACCAGTTCGAGTGGGGTTCGCAGGTGACCTTCCCGTTCGTCTTCGCCTTCCGGGCCGAACTCGAGGCCAGGGCCGGCGGCAACCCGTCCTGGAACACCGGCGTGAACTACCTCACTGACCTGGCTAAGTCTGCCGACCTCAAGGAGGTCGTTGCGCTCTACCGGGCGGCCGGTCTGAGCCTGACCAAGGACCTGCTGACGCTGAACAGCGCGCCGCGGGTCAAGGCCAGCCCGAACGCCGAGGCCTACCTGGTCAAGAACATCGCCTTCAACGGCAGGATCTCGGTCCCGGTGCTGACCATGCACACCACGGGCGACGGGCTGGTCGTGCCGGAGAACGAGCAGGCGTACCGCAGCGCGGTCGACCAGGCCGGCCGGGCCAACCTGCTCCGCCAGGTCTTCGTGCACCGTGCCGGGCACTGCGCGTTCACCCCGGCCGAGACGGTCACCGCGGTGCAGACGCTGGAGAACCGCCTGGCCACCGGGCGGTGGCACGTGCCCAGCCCGGCCGCGATGAACGCCCAGGCCGCGGCATTGGGCCCGCAGCTCAACATCTTCTCCGCCGGCGGGGCGGTGGCAGCGACCCCGCCGGCCTTCCTCAGCTACTCACCGGCCAGGTACCTGCGGCCGTTCAACCTGATCTCGCGATAATTTTCCGGCGCGCCACCCGGCCTCGGCGACGCCCATCGGGGTGCACGGCGGCCCCTGGACGAAGGGCCAGATCTCCTCGGCGATGCAGCGCCAGTCCGCGGTCGCGGACAGCTCGCCGAGGAGCGCGAACAGGCCCAGGTTGATCCGCTGCAGGATCACGTACGACCTGGGTATCTGCACGTAGGCGGCGAGCGGGCTGCGGAAGTCAAAGAAGCGCCTGGTCACGGCCGAGGCGTAGGCCCCGGTCATGGTCCGCGGGCCACGCTCGCGGACCGTGTCGTAGAACACCGCCATGTGCTCGACGATCATGTCCGTGGGCAGCGGTGCGCCGCGCATCAGGAAGCCCGCGTCCTCCATGGCGCGGCGGAAGCCCTCCGGGTCGTTGTCCACGCACAGGTGCTTGACCATCGCGACCAGCGGCCGGAGTTCGTCGCCGGTGAAGTACTTGACCAGCCCGAAGTCCAGGAACGTGACCTGTCCGCCGGGCCGGAACAGGTAGTTCCCCGGGTGCGGGTCGCCGTTGAACGCCTGCGCCCCGTACAGGCTGCGGAACACGAAGCGGTAGATCGTCTCGGCGGCCAGGTCGCGCTCGGCCTGCGACCAGGTGAGAAGGTCGGCGAACCGTGCGCCGTCGGCCAGGTCGCTGGTCACCACCCGGCGGGTGCAGAGCTCGGGCACGATGCCGGGCACGCCGATCGTGGGGTGGCCGGCGTAGTAGCGCGCGAACATCTGCTGGTTGCGGGCCTCCCGGCGGTAGTCGAGTTCCTCGGTGACGCGTTCCCGCAGCTCGGCCAGCAGCGCGTCGACGTCCTGCATCGGCGCGGTGATCTTGAGCATCCGGCGCAGCAGCGCGACGTTGCCCAGGTCGGCCTCGATCGTCTCGGCGATGCCCGGGTACTGCACCTTCACCGCGACGGCCCGGCCGTCCCGGGTGATCGCCCGGTGCACCTGCCCGATCGAGGCGGCCGCGATGGGCTCGGGATCCCAGGTGGCGAAGGCCTGGTCCGGCGGCTGGCCCAGCTCCTCGGTGATGACCTGGGCGGCCAGTTCCGGGCTCATGGGGGGCACGCTGTCCTGCAGCCGGCTCAGCGTACGCCGGGCGGCGGGGGACAGGCCGTCGTCGACGTAGCTGGCCATCTGGCCCAGCTTCATCAGCACGCCCTTCATCGTCCCCAGGGTGGCGGTGACGTCCTCGGCGGTCTGCAGGGCCAGGTCGTTGCGCAGCGCCTGGCGGTGCTCGCCCGCGCTGGCGAACAGCCGGGGCGCGCTGGTCGCGTAGCGCGCGCCCCCGCGGGCCGCCAGCCGCACCGCGGCCAGGCCCCGCTCGAGCCGGAGCCTCCGGGTCCCCGGCAGCCCGTTCCGCCTGCCCCGCAGCAGGGTCAGCGCGGCGACCGATACGGCGCCGACCCCCGCGGCGATCGCCAGGCGCCGCGCCCTCACGTCGCGTCCGCCCGCTTCTTACCTGCCGAGCGCATCCGCGCGATGATCCGCTGCCGGGCCTCGAGCACGCCCGGTTCGCCCAGGAAGACCGCGTCCAGCACGCCGAGGGCCTGGCGGATCTCGGTCCGCCGCTCCGCCGTCAGCGGCGGCGGCTCGGCGTAGCCGTACATCTGGACGGCCCAGCCGGGCAGCGCCAGCACCGCGGCGTCCCTGATGTCCTGCCACAGCTCGGCGATGTCCACGTCAAGTCCGGGCGGGTCGAGCAGGTAGCTCATCGACTCCCCGGCCGCGGGCGTGCGGCGCAGGTCCGCCCGGACGCCGTCGAAGTAGCGGTCGAGGGCGGCCACGCTGTCCGGGATCATCTCGTGCGGTACCCCGAGGAGCTCGGCCGCGATGGTCATCTCGGCCACGTAGCGGTCGGCGTCCGCGGCGGTCAGCGGCGTGCCGAACAGGGCGCTCGTGGCCAGGCCCGAATCCACCAGGGCGGCGTGCACCCACAGCAGCAGCGCCGGATCGCCGGCCGCGTACGGCTGGCCGGTCACCGGGTCCACGCCGCGGACATGCTCGTGGACGGCCCGCACTCGCTGCGCGGCCCGGGTGGCGCTGGCCCGGTCCCCGAACGTGACCGTCACCTCGTAGGCGGAGGTGGCCGCGAGCCTGCCGACCGGATCGGTGCGCCAGTCGCTGTGCTGGTCGACCCCGGCCATCGCCAGCGGGTGCAGCGCCTGGATCAGCAGCGACCTCAGCCCCGCCACCGGCGCGGCCAGGTCGGTGCTGACCCGCCAGGCCACGCTCGCGGGCCCGAAGAAGCCGTCGTCCTGCGGCGTGACCGGCACGGCGGCCGCGTACGCGGCCGCTGACCGCTCGACTAGCCCCGCGGCGTCGGCGTAGGACCCGGTGGTCACGGCCGCAGGCCCGCGAACAGGTCGTCTTCGGGCAGCGGGGCGCCGGTGGTGTCGCTGGCCCGGATGAAGCTCTCGCGCCCGAAGGTGGCCTCGGCGATGTCCTCGGGGATCTTGCTGAACCACGACTCGCCGCCGATCTGGCTGCCGTGCGCGAACAGGGCCTCGCGCTTGCGGGGGAGGACGGACCTGATGTCGACGGTGGTGGTGATGCGCTCCTCCGAGGCGAGCGACCGCCGCTGCCGTTCCGGATCCGGCTCCTCCCAGTCCGGTACGTCGGCGCCGGCTTCGCGCAGGGCCGCCCAGATCTTCCGCCAGTCGCTGCCGCGCATCGCGGTGAGGTAGAGCTTGGCCACGCTGCCGCTGGCGGCAAAGGCCTTTTGGGCCGAACGGCTCGCGTGCACGTGGTCCGGATGCTGGTACGCACCCTGATCGTCGTACGTGATCAGCACCTGCGGCCGGTACCGGTCGATCAGCTCCGAGATCCGGGCCGCTACGTCCGCCTCCGGGATGTTACAGAAGGCGTCCGGCCGGTCCTTGTAGTCCCAATCCGGCATGCCGGAATCGTGGTAGCCGAGGATTTCCAGGTTCGTCACGCCCAGGATCGCGCAGGATTCGCGCAGCTCAGCCAGGCGCTGCTGGGCCACCGCCTGCTCGTCGTGCCCGTTCTGCCCGGGCTTGACCCCGCCCGGCGCGTCCCCGAACTCCCCGTTGGTGCACGTCACGACCACGGTCCGGATGCCCTGGGCGGAGTAGGCCGCCAGCACACCGCCCGTGCTCGATGCCTCGTCGTCCGGATGGGCGTGCACGGCCATCATTGTCAGCGTTTCTGCCATGAATCCAGACTGCCTGACAAGCCTGCCAATTGCCCAACCGGGGGTAGGCCGTTTTAACGCGTTGTGTCTGGCGCGCCCGTGAGCGCCTCGGGGTGCATCCGGTTGTAGTGCTGGGTCAGCACCGCGCTGGCCTGGCCGGGCCGGTAGGCGAGGGTGCGTCCGCACACCTCGCAGCGTGTCACGGGAAGCCGGGAGACAGTCACCGGGAAGCGCGAAGATTCTGACCTGCTCATCGGATCTCATCATGCCAGATTCTGGATCCAACTTCATCCGACGGCGGCACGAGCTCGGGCTGAAATCCGCGACACGCGCCGGATGTCCGGGTCTTGCCATGGGCCGGCTAACACACTGGAATTATGCACTCCGATCTCGCGGAGGTTGACCTGCCCCAGCAGGGTTTCCGCGTCCAGCTCCTAACGTGGCGATCGCTGCTCGACCGGCCGCTCACGTCGTACTATCTCGTGCTGGGCATTACCCTGCTGCTGCTCGGGCTCGGCCTGGTCATGGTCCAGTCCACCGCGTCGGTGGCCGACCTGACCGCGGGCCTGTCGCCCTACTCCGACTTCAAGAAGCAGCTGCTGGGCGCCTGCGTCGGCCTGCCGCTGATGTGGGTGGCGGCGCGCTCGTCGCCGCGGCTGTTCCGCGCCCTGGCCTACCCGCTGCTCGCAATCTCGGTGGTCGGGCTCTGCCTCACGCTCATCCACGGCGTCGGCGTCACCCAGAACGGCGCCTCGCGGTGGATCAACATCGGCGGGCAGCAGGTCCAGCCCTCGGAGATCGCCAAGCTCGCCCTGGCCATGTGGGGAGCCGACCTGCTGGCCCGCAAGGACAGGTTCGGCCATCTGGCCGACTGGCGGCACATGCTGGTGCCCCTCATGCCCGGTGCGGGCGTGCTCTGCCTGCTCGTGATGGAAGGCGACGACCTGGGCACCACGTTCATCCTGCTGGTCATCTTCCTCGCCCTGCTGTGGGTCATCGGCACCCCCGGGCGGGTGTACAGCGGCGTGCTGATCCTGATGGCCCTGGCCATGGTCCTGATGATCGTCTCGGCCAAGTACCGATTCCAGCGCCTGACCGGCTACCTGGCGGACCAGGGCAGCGCCACCGGCGCCAACATGCAGGCCATCCAGGGCAAGTACGCGGTCGGCTCAGGCGGCTGGTTCGGCGTGGGCCTGGGCGCCAGCGGAGGCAAGTGGGGCTGGGTTCCGGAATCGACCACTGACTTCATCTTCGCCATCATCGGCGAAGAGCTAGGGCTCGTCGGCACCTTGTGCGTGACCGTCCTGTACGGCGGTCTTGCCTTCGCGGGCCTCAGGATCGCCCGGCGGGTGCCGGACATGTTCTGCCGCCTGGGCGCGACCGCCATCACGGCCTGGATCGTGGTGCAGGCGGCCATCAATATCGGCGCGGTGATCGGTGTCCTGCCGATCACCGGAGTCCCGTTGCCGCTCGTCTCCGCCGGGCTATCATCCTTGCTGGTGACATTGGTCGGGCTCGGCATGCTCATGTCGTTCGCCCGGCTGGAGCCCGGTGCCCGCGAGGCTTTGGCCGCACGTGGCCCCGGCTGGCCGCGGCGCGTTCTAAGCTGGCTCGGTCTGTCCAAGCACCGAAAGTAAAAACATATGAGGGTACTGCTTGCCGGCGGCGGGTCCGCCGGCCATATCGAGCCAGCGCTGGCACTGGCCGACGCTGTGCGCCGGATCGACCCCGGCGCCGAAGTGACCTGCCTGGGCACGGAACGCGGCCTGGAAACACGGCTCATCCCGCTGCGCGGCTACCCGCTGGAGCTCATCCCCGCGGTGCCGATGCCCAGGTCCGTCACGCCCAAGCTCCTCACGGTGCCGGGACGGCTGGCCAGCGCCGTCAATGCGGCCGCCGCCGCGATCGACCGGACCCGAGCCCAGGTATTGGTCGGGTTCGGCGGCTACGTCGCTACCCCGGCCTACCTCGCGGCGCGGCGGCGCAAGATCCCGATCGTGGTGCACGAGGCGAACCCTAAGCCCGGCCTCGCCAACCGGCTCGGCGCCCGGTTCACCACGCACGTCTTCACCGGTCACCCGGACACCCAGCTCAGGAACGGCAAGTACATCGGCATCCCGATCCGCCGCGAGATTGCCGACCTGGACCGGCTGGGGCTGGGCGACAAGGCGCGCGCGCACTTCGGGCTGCGCCCCGACCTGCCCGTGCTGCTGGTGACCGGCGGCTCGCAGGGGGCGCGCTCGCTGAACGAGGCGGTGTTCGGGGCGGCCGGATGGCTTCGCGAGGCCGGCGTACAGGTGCTGCACATCATCGGCCCGCGCAACGGCCACGAGGCCCCCGTCGCGTCCTCCGGGGTGCCTTACGTGGCCGCGCCCTATATCGACCGGATGGATCTCGCCTACGCGGCGGCGGACTTCGCGCTGTGCCGGGCGGGCGCGATGACCTGCGCCGAGCTCACGGCCGTGGGGCTGCCGGCCGCCTACGTCCCGCTGCCCATCGGCAACGGCGAGCAGCGGCTGAACGCGCTGCCGATCGTGCAGCGGGGCGGCGGCATGCTGGTGACCGACGCCGACCTGACCGCCGAGTGGATCCGCGACACCCTGCTGCCCGTGCTGGTCAACATCGACCAGGTGGCGGACATGTCGGAGGCAGCCCACTCCCTCGGCCGCGGCGACGCGGACCGCCGGCTGGCCGAGGCGGTCATCACGGTCCTGAACGAAACCAAGGCAGATGCTCAAGAACCTCATCACCCCAACTGATCCCGTGCCCGCGGCCCGGCTCGGCCGGGTGCACTTCGCTGGCATCGGCGGGGCCGGCATGTCCGGCATCGCGCGCATCATGCTGGCCCGCGGCATCGGCGTGTCCGGCAGCGACGCGAGGGATTCCGCGCTGCTCGGCGAGCTGCGCGAGCTCGGTGCCAGCGTGCACGTCGGGCACGCCGCCGCAAACCTCGGCCACCTGGGCCCCGGCGACACGCTGGTGGTATCGAGTGCCATCCGGCCGGACAACCCGGAACTGGCCGAGGCGGCCAGGCGCGGGATGCGGGTCGTGCACCGGGCGGCGGCGCTCGCCTCGGTGATGGCCGGCCGCCGGGTGATCGCGGTCGCCGGGACGCACGGCAAGACCACCACCACCTCCATGCTCACCACGGTGCTGCGCGAGTGCGGGGCCGACCCCGGCTACGTCATCGGCGGGATCCTCACCGAGACCGGGCTCGGCGCCGAGGACGGATCCGGCCTGGACTTCGTGGCCGAGGCGGACGAGAGCGATGGGTCATTCCTGCTGCTGTCGCCCGACCTCGCGATCATCACCAACGTCGAGGCCGATCACCTGGACAACTACGCGAGCCTGGCGGACATCGAGGTCGCGTTCACCACGTTCGGCCTGCGGGTCAGCGGCATCGTTCTGACCTGCGCAGACGACCCAGGCGCCGAAGCCGTGGCGGCGCGCCTGGATCCCGCGCGCGTGCGCAGGTACGGGGAGTCCCGGCATGCGGACTACCGGCTCACCGACGTGACGTCCCGCGGGATGGCGATCAGCTTCACCGTGGCGGCCGACCACGGACCGTTCGGTGAAATCTTCACCCAGATGACCGTGGACGTGCCCGGTCACCATAATGCCCTGAACGCCACGGCCGCCTTCGCCGCCGCCATCGAGCTCGGCTTCGCCCCGCCCCGGGTGGCCGCGGCCATCGCGGGCTACCGCGGCGCGCGGCGCCGGATGGAGCTCAAGGGCGAGGCCCGCGGGGTGCGGGTCCTGGACAGCTACGCGCACCACCCCACCGAGCTCGCCGCCGACCTGCGCGCGGCCAGGAGCATTTCACAGCATGCCGGCCAGGGCCGGGTCATCGCGATCTTTCAGCCGCACCTGTTCAGCCGGACCAGGATCTTCGCGGCCGAGTTCGGCGCCGCGCTCGCGCTGGCCGACGAGGCCATCGTGCTCGACGTGTACGCCGCCAGGGAGGACCCGGAACCCGGCGTCACCGGCCAGCTCATCGTGGACGCCGTACCCGGCGGGCACGCCAGGTTCGTGCCGGAGACGGCCCGGGTCGCCGCGCTGATCGGCGCGATCGCCGAGCCCGGCGACCTCGTGCTCACCATGGGAGCGGGCGATATCACCGCGCTCGGGCCGCGGCTGGTCGAGAACCTCCGGGGGTCACAGGAGTGACCGGGCCCAGCGGCATCATGGGAGACGGCGTGGCTTCTCCTGACGAAGCCGCTGGTGACAGCCTGACTCCTCGAGCCAAGGCCAGACGCAGGCGCCGCGGCTGGCGCGCGGCGTTCTTCGCCCTCGCGGCGGCCGGCATCGTCGCGGCCGCGGTCTGGGTCCTGTTCGCCTCGCCGCTGCTCGTCGTCCGCTCGGTGACCGTGAGCGGGACGCGCCTGGTGCCGCGATCGAAGGTCCTCGCCGTGTCCGGCGTGGTACCGGGCACGCCGCTGATCCGGGTGAACACCGCCCGGGCGGCAGCGCGGATCGAGCAGATCACGCAGGTCCGCAGCGTGCAGGTCACCAGATCCTGGCCGAACCGCCTGGTCATCGTGGTGCAGGAGCGGACGCCGGTGCTGGTCCTGCCCGCCTACGGCGGCGGGTACGACCTGGCCGACGCGCACGGCGTGGTGCTGCAGCGGGTCACCCGGCGCCCCGCGGGCCTGCCGCTCTATCCGACCGTGGCCCCCGAGGGCGCGCTGCGCGGCGACCCGGACCTAACCGCGGCCACCGCCGTCCTCGGCGAACTGCCTGCCCGGCTGCGGCATTCGGTGAAATCGATCACCGCACCGCACCCGGACCAGGTGACCCTGCGGCTGGCCGGCGGCGTCACGGTGCTGTGGGGTGACACCGGCCGGCCCGGGATCAAAGCGCGGGAACTTGCCGTCCTCATGCGGTCGCACTCGCGCTATTACGACGTGAGTGGGCTGGGATCCGTCACGGCCAGGTGACTGGCGGATGACCAAGACCCGCCAATCCGCGACACGCTGAGCAGTTCGCGCGTGGTTAGTTGACCCGGGTCCCGTCCGACCCTACTGTCCGTATCAATCATGCGGACGGGAAAAACTCTAAATCTTAACCTGAAGGTGAAACCTGATGGTGGCCGAATGCCCTGGCGGTGAAATCAGGGAAGTATCGAAAAACGCCGCCCGCCAGCCGGGATGGCAGCGTTTAAAACCAGCGGAAAGGTACCCTCCTCGTGGCAGCACCGCAGAACTATCTGGCGGTTATCAAGGTCGTCGGAATCGGCGGTGGCGGCGTCAACGCCGTCAATCGCATGATCGAAGAGGGACTCAAGGGCGTCGAGTTCATCGCGATCAACACTGACGCGCAGGCGCTGCTTATGAGCGACGCCGACGTCAAGCTCGATGTCGGCCGCGAGCTCACCAGGGGACTGGGCGCCGGGGCCAATCCCGATGTCGGCAACAAGGCGGCCGAGGATCACCGGGAGGAGATCGAGGAGGTGCTCAAGGGCGCCGACATGGTCTTCGTCACGGCCGGCGAGGGCGGCGGCACCGGCACCGGCGGCGCGCCGGTGGTCGCGAACGTCGCGCGGTCCCTGGGCGCCCTTACCATCGGCGTCGTGACCAGGCCGTTCGGCTTCGAGGGCAAGCGCCGCGTGGTGCAGGCCGAGTCCGGCATCGAGAAGCTGCGCAGCGAAGTCGACACGCTGATCGTCATCCCGAACGATCGGCTCCTGTCCATCTCCGACCGGCACGTGAGCGTCCTCGACGCGTTCAAGGCCGCCGACCAGGTGCTGCTCTCCGGTGTCCAGGGGATCACCGACCTGATCACCACGCCGGGGCTGATCAACCTCGACTTCGCCGACGTGAAGTCGGTCATGTCCGGCGCGGGTTCGGCGCTGATGGGCACCGGCTCGTCACGCGGCGACGACCGCGCGGTCGCCGCGGCCGAGATGGCGATCTCCAGCCCGCTGCTCGAGGCCAGCATCGACGGCGCGCACGGCGTGCTCCTTTCTATCCAGGGCGGTTCGGACCTCGGCCTGTTCGAGATCAACGAGGCGGCTCAGCTGGTCTCCAACTCGGCTGCTGTCGATGCGAACATCATCTTCGGCGCGGTCATCGACGACGCCCTCGGCGACGAGGTGCGGGTGACGGTCATCGCGGCGGGCCTGGACCAGGAGCGGGCCGGCCGCGGCTCCGCCGACGCCGGCGGCTCCTCGTTCAGCGTCAGCGCATCGGCCAGCCCCGCGCCGGCGCCCTCGCCCGCCCCCTCCGTCTTCACCCCGCCCCGGCCCGCTTCGAGCGCGCCCGCCAGCCCGGTCACCCCGGAAACGGGCCACGGCAGCAACGGGAGCGCTCCGGCCGTCCCCGACGCCAGGATCGCGTCGGCGGCTGGCTCTATTCTTAGTGCGCCGGTGCCCGGCGACGGGTTCACGGTGTCCTCCGACCTCGCCGCGGAGGTCACCACCCCTGCGTACGAGATGCCCGAGACGGAGCCGGCGCACCGGGAGAGCTCCAAGAGCCCCGGCCAGCCGGAGCGGGTCGCCGTGACCTCGGACGCCGGGGACTCTGCCTCGTACCGCCCGGCGCACGCTGAGGCGGCGGGCAAGACCTTCGACGTCGCCACCACCCGCCGCCGCCCCGTCGTCTTCGAGGAGGACGACGACCTTGATGTTCCCGACTTCCTGAAGTGACCGACCCCGGCCGGCGGGAAGAACTCGCCCTGCGGCTGGCCGAAGTCCGCGGCCGTATCGCCAAGGCGTGCGAGGCGGCCGGGAGGGAGGCCAGCGAGCTGACGCTGATCGCGGTGACCAAGACCAGGCCCGCGTCCGACGTCCGGCTGCTCAGCGAGCTGGGCGTGGCCGACATCGGGGAGAACCGCGACGCCGAGGCGGCGCCGAAGGCCGCCGAGTGCGCCGATCTGAATCTCACCTGGCACTTCATCGGGCAGCTGCAGACAAACAAGTGCGCCAGCGTGGTCCGGTACGCCAGCGTCGTGCATTCGGTGGACCGGCTGCGGCTGATCGGGGCCCTCGGCAAGGCCGCGCGCCGGGCCGGGCGGGTTATCGAGTGCCTGGTCGAGGTGAGCCTGGACGGCGATCCGGCCCGCGGCGGGGCGGTCGCGGGGGACGTTCCGGCCCTGGCCGAGGCGCTGGCGGCCGAGGAAGGGCTGGTGCTCGGCGGCGTGATGGCCATCGCGCCGCTATCCATGCCGCCGGCTGACGCGTTCGCGCGGCTGAGGGTCAGCGCGGCCGCCGTACGCGAGGTCAGGCCGGATGCCACGGTGATCTCGGCCGGCATGAGCGGCGATCTGGAGGCCGCCGTCGAAGCCGGCGCGACACACCTGCGAATCGGTACGGCGTTGCTCGGCGATCGGGGGCCGCGTGTCCGGTAATGTCCCACGCGTGAGGCCGAAGCGGCAGGCGACGACGGGTGCAGGCTGGGAGGATTGAAGGATGGCCAGTGCCATGCGGAAGATGGCGGTCTACCTCGGCCTCGTTGAGGACGATCACCGCTACCAGGACAAGTACGACTCCTACGGTGAGTACGAGGACTACGACGATCAGGCCGACCGGCCCGAGCAGATCGATGAGCCCGACGTCCGTGGAGCGGGGCGGGACGCGGAGGTGGGCGGGGGCTACGCCGGCTACCAGCCCGCCGACTGGCGTACCGAGCACGTGTCGCAGACGACCGATCTCGCCCGTATCACAACACTGCATCCTCGCACTTACAATGAAGCGCGTACTATTGGGGAACACTTCCGCGAAGGCACTCCGGTGATCATGAACCTGACCGAGATGGTCGACAGCGACGCGAAGCGTCTGGTCGACTTCGCGGCGGGGCTGATCTTCGGCCTGCGCGGGAGCATCGAGCGTGTGACGAACAAGGTCTTCCTGCTGTCGCCGGTGAACGTCGAGGTGACCGCGGAGGACAAGGCTCGCATCGCAGAGCGCGGCTTCTTCAACCAGAGTTAGTCGGTCGGGTCGGCGGCCCCGCGGGAAGATAGAGACAGGGTGGATTCGTGCAGTACCTGAGGGAAGTCCTCACTTATGTGCTGACGATCTACCTTGTGGTCCTGATCGGCAGGATGATCTTCGGCTGGGTGCAGGTTTTCGCCCGCGACTGGCGTCCGTCAGGCATACTGCTGGTGATAGCTGAGGGTATCTTCACGATTACAGATCCGCCCCTGAAGCTCCTGCGCCGCTTCATCCCGACCTTCCGGCTCGGCATGGTGGCCCTGGACCTCAGTTTCATGGTTCTGTTCATCGTGATTCTGATCCTGCTGGAAGTGGTCGTGCCGCGCCTTTGATTCGGGTACCGTCGTGAGGAACACGGTCCAAGTGCGCCGAGGAGACGAGATGCCGCTGACGCCCGCGGATGTGCGGAACAAGCAGTTCAGTACGACCAGGCTCAGGCCGGGCTACGACGAGGAAGAGGTTGACGCCTTCCTTGACGAGGTCGAGGCTGAGCTCGACCGGCTGATCCAGGAGAACGAAGAGCTCCGGGCCAAGCTGGCGGAAGTCCTGCGCGGTGGCAAGTCTGCGGTACCCGCGCTGAGCTCTCCGCTGTCGGACCCGAAGCCTGAAATGATGGCGCCCGAGCGGATGGAGCCGGAGCGCAGGCAGCCCGAGCCGGTCATGATGGGCGGGATGCCGCACATCGAGGACAACATGGACACGGCCGCCCGCGTGCTCTCGCTGGCGCAGCAGACGGCCGACCAGGCCATTGCCGACGCTCGCCGGGAAGCCGACGAGACCCTGGGCCGCGCCCGCCGCGAGGCGGACGAGGTGCTCACCAAGGCCCGTCGCCAGGCGGAGCAGATCACCGGCGACGCGCGAGCCCGGGCCGAGAGCCTGGAGCGCGACGCGCAGGAGCGGCACCGCCAGGCCATGGGTTCGCTGGTCCAGACCCGCGAGGAACTCGAGCGCCGGGTCGACGACCTGCGCGCGTTCGAGCGCGAGTACCGCAGCAGGCTGAAGGCGTACCTAGAAGGCCAGCTCCGCGACCTGGAAGCCGGCGTCACCGACAGCGGGACCTTCCCGTCGATGGGGTCGAGCTCGCAGCCGTCGATGCCGCCCGCGCTGGCACCGAGCGGCGCGCGCAACGGTGGCCAGGGCACGGGTCAGTACGGAGTCCCCGAGGTAGTGCCGCACTCCGGTGGCTTCCGCACGAACGATGGAGCGCCCTCGCGCGAGCGCCGGTAGGCACACGAGGACCTTGAGCGGGGACCGCGGGGAGAGAACGCGTTGTGATTCGCTTCAGTGCGTTTCTCGTTGTTGTCGCGGTCGGATTGCTGGTCGCCGGTGTGGTCACGAGCAAACTGCTGCTCGTCTACATCGCGATCGGCGTGAGTGGTGTGGCCCTGCTGGCGCTGGGCGTAGGCGCGGCCGTCAACTGGCGTGAGCTAACCGGCAAACCCGGAACGGCTCATCCTGAGACGGCCGAGCCTAGGACGCAAGAGCTCAGCGCGCAGGGACCCGCCCCGCAGGCCGCGGTCCCCGAGTCCGTGACGTCGCCCGCCGGCGCGTCACAGCCGTCTGCGGCCGCCGC
>Ga0207683_10001925_pt1 | contig 18381 bp, 14 predicted proteins | sample KBSM73metaG_FD_184333 | JGI IMG/M metagenome (GOLD analysis project Ga0207683, IMG submission 184333) | Miscanthus rhizosphere microbial communities from Kellogg Biological Station, Michigan, USA - KBS M7-3 metaG (SPAdes) (version 2) | ecosystem: Host-associated > Plants > Roots > Rhizosphere >... | reverse complement strand
AAAGGGATCCCTCGCGGTGCTCGGGATGATTTGCCGCGCGACGTCGCGCGGCAAATCACTTGTTGTTCGACCAGCTCTGCTTGCCGACCTTCCACTGGCCGTTCTCTTCCTCCATGTTGATCGAGCCCTTCATGGCTTCCTTGTCCATCTTGCCCGTCGCGGTGAGCACGGCCTTCTTGCCGTCGACCTTCAGGTCGGTGAGCTTGATGTCCGTCGGCGCCATCGCCTTCATCATCTCCATGCCTTCCTTGGTCGTCTTACCCATCTCCTTGGTCTGAGCCTCGATCGCCTTGACCGCCTCGCTCGTCATGCACTTCTTGTACGCGTCGTAGCTTCCGTCCGCGATTGCCTTCAACGAGGCGCGGTAGACCTTGGCCTGAGGCGTCGACTCGATGTCCGCGGCGAGAGCGGGAAGGCAGATCCCGACGAGCAGTCCCAGGGCGAGCATGGACCGGAGTGTCGTCCGCATTCGTTCTCCTTTCGACGTTCGGGTTTCGCAAAGGATAGCAGGCGATAATCGGGGAATGAACCCTCCTCGACATCCGGCCCGGGCGGTCGGATACGCGGCGGTGCTCGCCGGCGCGGCGGTGCTCGCCGTGGGCTGCTCCTCTTCGACGGCGGCGCCGGCGTCGTCGGGCGGCGCGAAGACGGCCGAGTCGCGGCCCGCGTGTCGCGGCACGCTCGGCTTCGAGGCCGTGCCGCTGACGAAGTCGGTGCGCGCGCGGCTGAAGCTTCCGGCCGACGCGGCGGGAGTCGTCGTCGTGTCGGTCCTGCCCGGCGGTCCCGCCGAGGCCGCCGGGCTCCGGACCGACGACGTCGTCGGGAAGATCGGCGCGGATGCGATCCAGAACGACTGCGACTGGAGCCGCGCCGCCTTCGGCCGAGCGTGCGAGCCGGTGACGCTCGCCGTCGTGCGGGGAGAGCAGCGCCTCGAGCTGACTGTCGCCGCCGTGGACGAGAACCGGCTTCTCGCTGACGCCTGCCACGGCGGAAACTCGACCGCGTGCTTCCGCACGGGGTGGCTCCTCTGGAGCCGCGACCGGGGCGACGGTCACGCGCTCGAGGTCTTCGAGGACGCCTGCAAGTCCGGTTCGGCCGACGCGTGCGCGTATGCCGGCCTCCAGCTGTCGCTGAGCTCCGAGCGCGGCAGCGAGGCGCCCGCGTTGCTCGAGCGCTCGTGCGAGCTCGGAAGCGGCGCCGGGTGCGCACATCTGGGCTTCCTGTACGCGACGTCTGCGTCGGCGGCGGCGAGCCCCGTGCCGAAGGACGACCGCCGCGCGGCGCAGCTCTACGCGAAGAGCTGCGCGCTGGGCGATGCGCAGGGCTGCTACAACGCCGGTCTCATGGCGGACGAGGGGAGAGGGCTCCGCCAGGACGCGTCGAAGGCCGCGGCCGCGTACGACGAGGCGTGCGAGCTCGGCAGCTCGATGGCGTGCACCAACCTGGGGTTCCTCTACGAGCACGGGAAGGGCGTCAAGGCGGACCGTCCGCGTGCTTTCGCGCTCTATCGCCGCGGCTGCGAAGGCTCCACGTGTCAGCCGTCCAACCTCGGCGGCTGCGTCAACGTGGGGCGCGCGTACCGCGACGGGATCGGCGTCGACAAGGACGAGGCGAAGGCCGCCGGGGTGTTCCAGGACGCCTGCGATCGCAAGACCGACGACCGGGACGTCCACTCCGCGGAGAACCGCGCGCGGGCATGCTCGCTGCTCGGTGCTCTCTACCTCGCGGGAGACGGGATCCCGAAGAACCTCGAGAGGGGACGCGAGATGACGGAGCTCGGCTGCGATCGCGGCGACTCGTTCGGCTGCTTCAACGCCGCGACGATCTACGCCAACGGCACGGGCGTCGCGGCGGACGCCGCGCAGGCGGCGGACTTCTTCGAGAAGGCGTGCGACCTGGGCGATGGCGAAGCTTGCAGCGACCTCGCGGCGGCGTACGAGAAGGGCGCCGGCGTCAAGCGCGACAAGAAGCGCGCCGCGGAGCTTCGGAAGAAGGCGTGCGAGCTGGGATTCACGGCGGCGTGCCCGAAGAAGAAATAGCGAACTTCTTGGCGCATTCTTAGACGCGGGTCGATTCCTCCACGCGATCCGTCCGCAACAACGCTCCCACCTCTTCGTACCCACCTCTGTCGCGAATCGATTCGTCATCGCGAAGGAGGACTGAATGCGCACGCACCGTTTCGCCGGCTCTCTCGCCGCGGTCGCGACGTTCGCGGCGGCGGCTTCTCTCACGCTTCCCGGCTGCACGCAGAAGGAGGCGCCGCCGCCCGCCGCCGCCGAGGCCAAGCCGGCGCCCGCGAGCGCCGACGGCGGAAAGATCCCGATCACCACGTCGTCCGCCGAGGCCCGGACGGAATTCCTGCAGGGCCGCGAAATGGTGGACAAGCTCCTGCTGACGGATTCCGTGGCGCACTTCCGGAAGGCCGCGGAGCTCGACCCGAACTTCGCGCTCGCGGAGCTGCAGCTCTCCGCGACCCTGCCGACGGGCAAGGAGTTCTTCGAGCACCTCGACCGGGCCGTGGCGCTCTCGGACAAGGCGTCCAACGGCGAGCGACTGATGATCGCCGCGGCGAAGGAGGGCGCCGTCGGGAACCCGTCGAAGCAGAAGGAGGATCTCGACGCCCTCGTCGCCGCGTATCCGAACGACGAGCGGGCGCACTTCAACCTCGGCAACTACTACTTCGGCCAGCAGGACTACGCGCACGCCATCGAGCACTACAAGAAGGCCACCGAGATCAACCCGAAGCTCTCCACGGCGTTCAACCTCCTCGGCTACGCCTACCGCCAGGCGGGCCAGTACGCGGATGCCGAGAAGGCATTCCAGAGCTACGTGGCGCTCATCCCGACGGATCCAAACCCGTACGATTCGTACGCGGAGCTGCTGCTGAAGATGGGAAGGTACGACGACTCGATCGCGCAGTACCGCAAGGCGCTGGAGATCCAGCCGAACTTCGTCAACGCACACCAGGGAATCGCCATGGCGCAGCTCTACTCGAACAAGCCGAAGGATGCCGCGGCGGAGCTCGACGCGTTCACGAAGAAGGCGAGGACCGACGCCGAGCAGCGTACCGCGATGTTCGCGCGGACGATCGTGTACCTCGATCAGGGCCAGACCGCGAAGGCTCTCGCGGAGCTGGACAAGCAGTACGCGCTGGGGGAGAAGACCGACGACGCGCCGGCGATGATCGGCGACTGCCAGCTCAAGGGCCTGATCCTGGTCGAGACCGGAAAGCCGGACGCCGCCAGGGCGGAGTACGACCGGGCGCTGGACGTCGCGGAGAAGTCGAAGCTGTCGGACCAGGTCAAGAACAACGTCCGGCGGACCCACCACTACAACATGGCGCGCGTCGCGGTCGCGAAGAAGGACTTCGCCGGCGCGAAGAAGGAGGCCGACGAGTTCCGGACGGCGGCGGCGGCGACGAAGAACCAGGCGGTCATCCAGAACTCGCACGAGCTCGACGGAATCATCGCGATGGGCGAGAAGGACTGGGACAAGGCGATCGCGGAGCTCCAGCAGGCGAACCCGCAGAACCCCGAGGACCTCTACCGGCTCGCGGAGGCATACCGCAGCAAGGGCGACACGGCGAAGGCGCAGGAGTACTTCGCGAAGGCGGCCAACTTCAACTCGCTGCCCAACGTCCTCTATGCGTTCGTGCGGGTGAAGGCGAAGGCGGGGGAAGGCAAGAACGCTTAGGAACACTCCGGATCGGCGTAGGGGCGGGGCTCGACCCCGCCCCTCACGCCGGAGCATCGGCCGCCTCAGGCCGGTCGAACGCGATACGCCCCCCGCGAACTAGACTCTCCTCCCTTGAAGCCTCCCTCGAAGCGCGGTCGCTCTCCCGGCACCGGATCCCCGCGCCCTCTCGAGCGCGCCCGCGACGCGTGCGCGCAGCACGCGTGGGCTCGTGCCGTTGACGCGTTCGCGGAGGCCGACCGCGGCGAGCCGCTCTCCGGCGCCGACCTCGACCTCTGGGCGACCTGTGCGCTCCTCGTCGGCAGGGACGAGGAGGGGCTCCACGCCCTGGAACGCGCGCATCACGCCCATCTCGAGGCCGGCGCGACGCTCCCGGCGGCCCGGTCCGCGTTCTGGATGGCCTTTCGCCTGATCTCCGCGGGCGAGAGGGGCCGCGGCGGCGGATGGCTCTCTCGCGCGCGACGCCTCGTGGACGACTGCGGCGAGGACTGCGTGGAGCGCGGATACCTCCTTCTCCCCGAGGCACGCCAGCGGCTCGCGGCCGGGGATGGCGAGGCCGCGCGTGCACTGGCCGCGGACGCCGAGCGCATCGGCGAGCGCTTCCACGAGCCGGACCTCGTCGCGATTGCCCGCAGCATGCGGGGCCACGCGTTCCTGCGGGACGCTCGGTTCGAGGAGGGGCTCCGGCTCTTCGACGAGGCGATGGTCTCGGCCGCCGCCGGCGAGCTGACGCCCGTGACGACCGGGTTCACGTACTGCAGCGTCATCTTCGGATGCCAGCTCGTCTACGCGCTCGACCGCGCGCGCGAGTGGACTGACGCGCTGAAGGTCTGGTGCGACGCACAGCCCGGCGGCGTCGGGTTCTCCGGCCACTGTCAGCTCCACCGCTCGGAGATCCTTCAGCTCGAGGGCGAATGGGCCGAGGCGGCCGCGGAAGCGCGCCGCGCGTCGGAGCGGTTGATCGCCGGGCTCAACGAGAGCGAGGCGGCGCCCGCGTTCTACCAGCAGGCCGAGCTCCACAGGCTGCGCGGCGAGTTCGAAGCCGCCGAGGCGGCGTACCGCGATGCGAGCCGATGGGGCTGGGATCCTCAGCCGGGGCTGGCGCTGCTTCGCCTCGCCCAGGGTCGGACGGCGGACGCGTCGGCGGCGATGCGGCGGGCGCTCGCCGGGGCGACGGACCGGATCGTGCGCACGCGGCTGCTCCCCGCGCACGTCGAGATCGCGCTCGCGGCGGGCGACCTCGAGGAAGGGCGCCGGTCGGCGGTCGAGCTCGAGGAGATCGCGAGGGCGTTCGGCGCGGACGTGCTCGACGCCATGTCCGCTCACGCCGCCGGAGCCGTCGCGCTTGCCGGGGGCGACGCGGAGGCCGCGCTCCCGAGCCTTCGGAAGTCGTTCGAGACGTGGCAGCGCCTCGGCGCGCCCTACCTGGCCGCGCGCGTCCGCGTGGCGATCGCGCGCGCCTGCCGCGCTCTGCGGGACGACGACGGCTGCCGCATGGAGCTCGATGGCGCGCGTGCCACATTCACCGATCTCGGAGCGGCGCCCGACCTCCAACGCCTCGACGCCCTCGCGGAGCCGGCTCCGGCGACCCCGTGGCACGGTCTCACCGCGCGCGAGCTCCAGGTGCTGCGGCTCGTGGCCGCGGGGAAGACGAACCGGTCGATCGCCGCCGAGCTGTTCCTCTCCGAGAAGACCGTCGACCGCCACGTCAGCAACATCTTCGACAAGCTCGAGGTCTCTTCGCGGGCGGCCGCGACGGCGTTCGCGTACGAAAACCGGCTAATCTGAGGCCAGGCGGCCCGGCATGGGGAGAAATACCCATCCACGCCGCGGTCGAAATTGGGGGGTTCAGCCGACGCGCGGCGGTGCGCCGTCGTCCTACCTTGCACCCTGGCGAAAGGAGACATCCCATGAGCGCAAAGGTGAACACGACGGCGGGAGGGGCGCCGGACACCGCCCCGATGATCGAGGAAGGAGCCGCTTTTCTGCGGCTCGCCGCCGCGCCGGGCGCGGGGCGCATCGCCCGGGACGGCAGGACCGAAGAGGTACCGGTCGTCGTCATCGGCGCGGGGCAGACCGGCCTCTCGGTCGGCCACTACCTCGCCCGGCACGGCGTGCGCTTCGTGATTCTCGACGCGAACGATCGCGTCGGCGACGTGTGGCGCAACCGGTGGGACTCGCTCCGGCTCTTCACGCCGGCCCGGTTCGACGGGCTCGCGGGGATGCCGTTCCCCGCTTCCGGCTCCGCGTTTCCGACGAAGGACGAGATGGCGGACTACCTGGAGGCGTACGCGAAGAAGTTCGCGCTGCCGATCCGCCCCGGAGTCCGCGTCGACGGGCTGACGCGGGAGGGCGATCGCTACGTCGTATCGGCGGACGGCCGGCGATTCGTCGCGGACCACGTCGTCGTCGCGATGGCGACCTACCAGAAACCGAAGACGCCGCCGTTCGCGCGCGAGCTCGACCGCGGGATCGTCCAGATCCACTCCAGCGCGTACCGCAACCCGTCGCAGCTCTGCGACGGCCCCGTGCTCGTCGTCGGCGCCGGCAACTCCGGCTCGGAGATCGCGCTGGAGCTCGCGCGCTCCGGCCATCGCGTGTGGATGTCCGGACGCGACGTCGGCGAGGTTCCGTTCAACATCGCCGGGCTGGCGGCGCGGCTGTTCCTCGCAAGGTTCGTCCTGCGCGTGGTGTTCCATCGGATCCTGACGCTGGACACGCCGCTCGGACGCAAGGCGAGGCCGTCGATCATCTCGAAGGGCGGCCCGCTGATCCGCGTCAAGCGCAAGCAGCTCGCGGCGGCCGGTGTCGAGCGCGTCGGACGCGTCGCGGGAGTGCGCGACGGGAAGCCCGTGCTCGCCGACGGCCGGGTGCTCGACGCCGCGAACGTCGTTTGGTCGACGGGCTTCCACCCGGGATTCGACTGGATCCACCTGCCGGTCCTCGACGAGCACGGAGAGGTGAAGCAGACGCGCGGGATGGCGGAGGGACAGCCGGGCCTCTACTTCGTCGGGCTGCACTTCCTGTACGCGTTCTCGTCCACGATGGTCCACGGCATCGCGCGGGACGCGGAGCACGTGGCGGGAGTCGTGGCGGGGAGGGTGCGGGAGGCGGAGGGGACGCGGAAGACGGCGTAGGCCAGGGACTCAGCATCGAGCCGTCATCCCGAGCGACAGCGAGGGATCCCGTCCCCGGCAGGCCGACGAGCCGTGCTGATCGAGTTCGGGATCCCTCGTCGCTGCTGCTCCTCGGGATGACAGTGCGCCTCCGGCGCACAGAGTCACATCGTCAGCACCACCCGGAACCGCGCGTCGCCGGACATCATGCGATCGTAGGCCTCCGCGGCGCGATCCAGGGGATACGGCTCCGTCATCGGCCTGACGCCGTGAAGGGCGGCGAACCGCATCGTGTCCTCCGACTCGACGGCGCGGCCCGACGGCCACCCCGCGACCGACCTCCTCCCGAAGATCAGCACGCCGGCCGAGACCTGGAGCGGCTCGCCCGGCGCGCCGACGACGAGGAGCGTGCCGTTCGGGCCGAGCCCGCCGAGCGTCGCGGTCATCGCCTCGGCGTTCGTCACCGTCGCGAGCACGAGGCGCGCGCCGCCCAGCCGCTGCAGCTCCGCCGCCGGGTCCTGCTTCCGGCTGTCGATGTACACGCGGGCGCCCAGCTGCCGGGCGAGCGGCTCCTTATCGGCGCCGCGTGCGATCGCGACCGTGTCGAATCCCATCTTCGCGGCCCACTGGACGCCGAGGTGGCCGAGGCCGCCGATCCCGAGCACGGCAACCAGGTCCCCCGGCCGCGCGCCCGAGAAGCGCAGCGCGTTGAAGGTCGTGGCGCCGGCGTCCATCAGCGGCGCGGCGTCCGTCGCGGACATGCCGTCCGGGATCCGGGCGAGGACGGCGGCCGGCGCGACGACGTAGTCGGCGTAGCCGCCGTCGAACGCGATGCCGGTGATGCGGAAGTCCACGCGGCAAGTGAGGAAGTCGCCGCGGCGGCAGGAATCGCAGTGCCCGCAGTGCCCGCCGTGCCAGCCGATCCCGACGCGATCGCCCACCTTCCACGCCGCGACGCCGTCGCCGAGCGCGTCCACGACGCCCGCGACCTCGTGGCCCGGCACGCGCGGGTACTGGATCCCGGGGAAGATCCCCTCCTTCGTCAGGACGTCGCTGTGACAGATCCCGTTCGCCTCGACGCGCACGCGGACGAAGCCGGGCGGCGGCGACGGAATCTCTCTCTCCACCATCTCGAGCGGCCCGCCCGCCCGGGACACCTGCACGGCGCGCATCTTCGGCATGGGTCCTCCTCTCGTCCTCCAACGGCGGCGCATACGGCCACCACCGCACCTGACACCTAACTAGGCGAGCGGGCCGACGCCGGATTCAGCTCCGCAGGTGGTACATCTTGCAGACCAAGCAGGAGGTCGCCATGAAGGCAACCCAGTGGATCGCGAGCATAGGGGGACTGGTCGGACTGGTCGTTCTCTGTGGCGCGTCGCGCCTCTCCGGGCAGGAGTCCCGGCCCGGGTTCGGCGTGGACTCCGCGTCCGCCGAGGTGATCAACGCGTGGGACATGCAGACCACCTACGATCTGGCCCAGTGGCAATTGGGCCTCAACGGGTATCGCTACCTGGTCTTCGGCACCCTGATTTCGGGCGTGCACGTGCCCAACGGCGCGAAGATCACGACGATCGTGATCGAGGGATGCGACGACTCCGCTGTCGGAGGCGTCGTCTTCGGGCTGTACCGCTCGACCTCGGCGGGCACCGACATTCTCGCGACGGCCGATACGGGCTCTCCCAGCACGCCCGGCTGTTCGGTCTTCGCCGCCGACCTCACGGTTCCCGAGACCGCCGACTACGACGCCTACCGATACTGGATTGCGGGAGGCAACCAGACCGGGGACGGCATGACGACAGTCGGGGCGGTGCACGTCCTCTACCAGCTCCAGGTGAGCCCGCCGCCGGGAACCCCGACCTTCAACGACGTCCCGACGTCGGACCCGGCCTTTCAATTCGTCGAGGCGCTCGTCGACTCCGGGATCACGGCGGGCTGCGGGAACGGGAACTTCTGCCCGGATGCGCCGCTGACGCGGCGCCAGATGGCGGTCTTCCTCGCCAGGGCGCTCGGCCTGCACTGGCCGGTCTCGAGCGTCTTCTAGGAAACATCGGGACGGGTCTCCGTCTAGCGCTTCGCAGACAACGGAGACCCGATCCCGATCGGACGACGACGCGGCGGGAGGAGACGATCGATTCGCCGCGCCTACTCCTCCGGATGAAACTCGATCTTGCCGTAGTACCCGTGGCTCTCCCCATCCGGGCCGGCGGCGAAGTAGAGGACGTTCTGCGGTCCCGAGTTGTGGCCGTTGCCGAAGCCGATTCCCCACAGACCGTCGATGAAGATCTTCGGGCCCTTGTCCCGCAGGTAGCCCGCGAAGCGCCACTTCTTCTCGCGCCTCTTCTCGCACCAGCCGGTGATCGTCCCGTCGCCGAAGTTGCCGACGATGAGACATCCGCTGAAGCGGCCCCAGTCCGCCGGTGCCTTCGCCATTCCCCACGGCGCGTTGAACGGCCCGTGGTCCGCGATCTTCGACACGAAATTGCCGTCCGTGTCGAACTCGCGCACGGCGCCGAGCCCGACGCCGTGCTCCTCGTCCCCGTCCGGGCCGACCTTGGCGTAGGCCACGAAGATCGAGTCCCCGATCGCCTGGATGCCGAACGGGCAGTAGCCCGTGGGAACGCTCTTGTCCTCGAAGCCGCCTGGCAGGTCGACCTCCGCGAAGGAGTCGTCGAAGAAGTTGCCGCGGAACGCCTCGATCTCGCACGTCGCGAAATTGGGCGAGTAAAGCGTGTCACCATGGATGGCGAGGGCGATGTACACCGAGCCCGGTTCATCGTGGACGACGACCGCGTTCGGATTGACGTCCCCGTTCCAGGCCGAGAACTTCCCGTCCAGGCTCGCGAAGATGAACTTCGCCGGGACGCCGTCCGCCATCTGGAACGTGGAGCTCGTGTTGAACACGGTGCCGGTCGGCTGGCCGGGAACGCTCGGCTCGAGGCCGGGGATCTTCGTGCCGTCGCCGGTGTACACCGTCGAGGTTCCGGTCCCGTTGTTGGCGACCCACCACGGGCTCGTATCACTGGCGGCGATGCCCCAGGCGTTGACGAGGAGCGGATCCACGAGGGGCGCCTCGTCCTCCTCGTCGGAGACGAGCACGGTGACGCGATAGTCATTGGTGTGGTCGTCGACGTTCGGCCTCATCACGGCGTTCTGGCCGAACGCGACCGTTGTTGCGCCGAGAAGCAGGAAAGAGAGCCATGGATGCGCTTGCCGAGGGGTCCCCATACGCAACCTCCTGAAGGTTCCGGGTCGCCCACCGGTTGGGCGCCGGTGCCTCTTGCGGCGCATGCAACCGTCGAGCCTCTGGACGATTTCTTTAGGGAGCCTTTAGAAAAGCGCGGAACCTGTCGCGCCGTGCGGCGTAGAGTCCGGCCAGGAGGACTCATGAGCTCGAGATGGCCGACTTCCGGGGCCGCGGCCTGCCTGCTGGCCGCGCTCGCATTCGCCGCGCCGGCCGCCCGGGCGGCCGCTCCCGCCGACATGTCCGGCGAATGGGAGATGACCACCATGCTGTTCGGGAGCCCCCTCGCCGAGCGGATGACGCTCGCGGTCGAGAACGGAAAGATCACCGGCACGAGCTCCGGGCGGCCGGTGACCGGCACGGTCGAGGGCGACCGGATCCGCTTCGAGACGAAGGACCGCGACGGCACGGTCAACTCTTACGAGGGACGCCTCGAGGGCGGAAAGCTCTCCGGCACCGCGACCATCACGCAGGAACCCTGGGGGGAGACGCCGCGGCTGTCATGGTCCGCGAAGCGGCCGGCGGCGGGGAAGCCGGCGGCGCCGCGGACGCTCGACTACGAGCCGAAGGACTTCCATCGCGTCTTCTCGGCGCAGATCGACCCCGTGCTGCGGATCTGGCCGGGCGACACGGTGCGGACGCGGACCGTCGACGCCGCCGGCGTCGACGCGCAGGGGAAAAGCCGCGTCCTCGGCGGCAACCCCCAGACCGGGCCGTTCTACGTCGAGGGCGCCATGCCCGGCGACCTGCTCGCGATCCACGTGAAGCGGCTTCGTCTGAGTCGTCCGCTCGCGATCAGCGACGACGGACTCGTCTCACGGGCGCTCACGGCGGACTACGCCTCCGAGCACAAGGACAACGACTTCAACAACGTGGTCTGGAACCTCGACGTCGCCGGAGGCGTGGCGCGCCCGGCGAAGCCGACGCAGAAGCTCGAGGGCCTCGCCGTGCCGCTCCGGCCGATGCTCGGGTGCATCGGCGTCGCGCCGGGGTTCGGCGGCGCGGCGATCCGGACGGGCGACTCCGGCCGCATCGGCGGAAACATGGACTTCAACGAGATCGTCGAGGGGGCGACGGTGTACCTGCCGGTCGGACAGCCCGGCGCGCTCCTCTACGTCGGCGACGGGCACGCGCTGCAGGGGGACGGCGAGCTCAACGGCAACGCGCTCGAGACGCCGCTCGACGTCGAGATCACGGTGGACCTGATCCGCGACAAGAGCATTCCGGCGCCGCGCGTCGAGAACGCCGAGTACCTCATGGCGATGGGCCTCGCGGGCTCGCTCGACGACGCGTTCCGCGAGGCGACGTCCGGGCTCGCGTCGTGGCTCGAGAAGGACTACGGCCTGACCGGACCGGAGGTCGCGACCCTTCTGGGCCCGACGATCGAGTACGAGATCTCCGAGGTCGCCGACCGCAACGCCGGCATCGTCGCCAAGATCAAGAAGAAGTACCTCCCACCTCCGGCGCCCCCCGAGAAGAAGAAGTAACGGGGTCAGGTCTCCGTTTTACGGTCGGACGGTCAACGGAGACCGTGACCCCACAGTAGGATCTCGACGCATGCGCGAGTACGTCGCGGCGATCGACCAGGGAACGACGGGCACTCGCTGCATCCTGTTCGACCTCGACGGGGTGCCGGCCGCGTCGTCGTATCGCGAGCACCGCCAGATCTACCCGCGGGCCGGATGGGTCGAGCACGATCCGGCCGAGATCCTCGACCGTGTACGCGAGGTCGCGGCCGAGGCGCTGCGCGCGGCCGGTCCGGCGCGCATCCTCGCGGTCGGGATCACGAACCAGCGCGAGACGGTGGTCGCCTGGGACGCCGAGACGGGCCGCCCCGCCGCGAACGCGATCGTCTGGCAGGACGCGCGCACCGCGGCGGACTGCGCGGAGGCGATCGCGCAGGGCTGGAGCGGCGAGGTGCGCGCGCGCACGGGTCTGCCGATCTCCACCTATTTCTCCGCGACCAAGATGCGGTGGCTCCTCGACAATTCTCCCGAGGTCGGCACGCTCGCAGCGTCCGGCCGCCTGCGCCTCGGCACCGTCGACGCCTGGCTGATCTGGAACCTCACGGGCGGCGTTCGGGGCGGGGCGCACGTGACCGATCCGACGAACGCGTCGCGCACGCTGCTGTGCCGCCTCGCCGACCAGGCGTGGGACGAGACGCTGCTCGACCTCTTCGGGGTGCCCGCGGAGGCGCTCCCGGAGATCCGGCCCTCGATCGCCCGCGAGCCGTACGGGCGCACGGTTGCGGACGGGCCGTTCGGCGAGGGCGTGCCGGTCGCGGGCGACCTCGGAGACCAGCAGGCGGCGCTCGCCGGCCAGGGCTGTTTCGCGCCCGGCGAGGCCAAGAACACGTACGGCACCGGCTCGTTCCTGCTCGAGCTGGTCGGGGAGTCGCCGATGCCGAGCTCGTACGGACTGCTGTCGACCGCCGCGTGCGCCGCCGCGGGCGAGCGCGCATTCGCCCTCGAGGGCCCCGTCGCGATCACGGGCGCCGCCGTCCAATGGCTGCGCGACGGCCTCGGCCTGATCGCGACGGCGGCCGAGACGGAGTCGATTGCCCGCTCCGTTCCCGACGCGGGCGGCGTGTACTTCGTGCCGGCGTTCGGCGGGCTCTTTGCGCCGCACTGGGACATGACGGCGCGCGGCGCGATCGTCGGCCTGACGCACCGCGTGACTCGGGCGCACCTCGTCCGCGCCACGCTCGAGGCGATCTGCTTCCAGTGCCGCGAGGTCGCGGACGCCATGGCGGCGGACAGCGGACGGCCGTTCGAGTCGCTCAAGGTGGACGGCGGCGCGACCGCGAACGACCTGCTGATGCAGATGCAGGCGGACGTCCTGGGCGTGGCGGTCGTGCGCCCGGCGGTTCGGGAGACGACCGCGCTCGGCGCGGCGTACGCGGCGGGGCTCGCGGTCGGCGCCTTCGATTCGACGGATCAGCTCCGCCGCCTCTGCCGCCCCGACCGCACCTTCGAGCCGCAGTGGACCTTCGATCAGCGCGAGTCCGCGTTCCACGGCTGGCGGCGCGCGGTCGACCGCGCCCGCGGCTGGATCGAGTAGGGGACACCGGTTGGACGGCCCGGAGGGAGGCGGGCCTCATCCGGGAACGGCGCGAGGCGCAGCCGGCGGCTCGACTCCCTGAATCCGGCCCCGCTCGTGCAAGTGGATCGGTGGACCTCGGCGTACCGGGGCTTCTGAGGGGCGGCCGCACGACCGAAGCGGGGCCCGGTGGCAGCGGCGAGGCGGAAGCGGGGGATCGCGAGTGAAATCGGAGACGGACCCATGACGAAGCCGGGATGGACCCACGAGTACGAAGTCGAGCTGCCGGCGGGAAGCGAGCGCGTCTGGCGCGCCCTCACGGATCCCGCCGAGCTCACCCGGTGGTTCGCCGAGGGCGTCGAGGTCGAGCCGATGCCGGGCGGCAAGTTCCGGTTCTGGGGCCGGTGGACGTACGGCGCCCCGCCGCGTGAACGGTCGCACCAGCGCATCACGCGCTTCGAGCCCGGGCGGGAGATCGCGTTTGAGTGGGAGATCGAGGGCGTCGAGAGCGAGGTCGTGCTCGTGCTCGCCCAGGAACCGGCCGGTGCGGCGGAAAACGCCGCCAACGCCGGGAGCGCCGGCTCCGAGCGGACGCGGCTGCGCCTGCGGCACAAGTTCCCGGCGCCGCCGGCCGTCCCTCACCCCACCGAGCTGATCGACGACCTCTGGCGCCTCACGCTCGGCAACCTCGACGCCCATCTGCGCGGGGGCGAGGGCCTGGCGCTTCCGGACCATACGGATCCGAACCCGGAGATCCGCGTGTCGATCGTCATCGACGTGCCGCGGGAGCGCGTGTATCGCGCGCTCCTCGAGCCGGAGGCGCTGAACCGGTGGATCGCGTCGGACGCGGAGGTCGAGCCTCGCGTCGGCGGGCGCTATCGGTACGGCTGGCGATACGAGGTCGCCGGGCGTCCGGTCGAGGGCGGGCCGACGAGGATCCTGGAGCTCGTCGAGAACGAGAGGGTCGTCACGGACTGGCCCGACTATCGCGGCGACGAGAGCCGCGAGGTCACGCGCGTGGCGTGGATCCTGGAGAGCCTGGGCCCGAAGAAGACGCGCGTCACCATCGTGCACGACGGCTTTTCGCGCGCTGCGGACGCGAGCGATTACCCGTTCGGCTGGCGCGGCTTCCTCGAAAAGTTGAAGGGGTCAGTCCTGAACTCCTAGTTGAAGGGGTCAGTCCTGAACTCCTGAACTCTTCGAGCTCGGAAGAAGCGCGGTCGCCTTCTCATCCCCTCTCCCCACGCGTGAGCGGGGGAGAGGGCAAGGGTGAGGGGGGCGAGACCTCAGCCCGGATCGTCGGGAGAGCGACGAGAGCGCCCCCTCACCCCGCCCCTCTCCCCCGTTACCGGGGGAGAGGGGGTATCGCTCGCTTGGGGTTATTTAGCGCTGTCGCTCTCTGCGGGTATGCAGCGCAGCTCGCTCCCGCCCTTCACCGGCAGTACGCGTATGGCGGCGAGTACGCGTACGGGTAGGGGGAGTACACGCGCTGATAGATCCACCGTGGATACGGCGCCGCGACGTACACGCGCCTCCTCCAGTACGGACGGTAGCCGTGGCGATAGGACGCGTAATACGGCGCACGCCTGTGGCCGTAGCCGTGCCCCGCGTAGTACGGGCGCGGCCCCCCCGCGACTCCGAAGGAGCCGATGGGAGTCGCGACCTGAGCTTGAAACGCGACCTGCGCGTTCGCCGGCGACGCCGGCGCGAAAAACAGGATCGCGAACGCGAACGCAATCACCGGTAGCGGGACGAGAGATCTGAGCTTGTTCACCATGTCTGCCTCCGACGCGCAGAAAATCGCAACCGTCGTGCCGCATCGAGCGTGGAGGCGCCGTGGCGATAAGGTCCCGTCGATCAGGGCTTTCCGTTTCGGTGGCGTCGAGCGGGCCGCGCGGCGTTGTCGCCCGCGCGCGACACGATCGGTGCGGCGGGTGACAGTCGCCGATTAATTCCCGCCGCGCGCGAAGAGGCCCCGGAGCCTCTCGAGCGGATGGAAGCCGGCGCCGTCGAGGCCCTGCAGCAGACCGTCCACGATGCCGCGCGCGCGTTCCGGGAGCGCGTCGCGGATCTTCCCGTGCACCATGCGCCGGCCGAGCGCGAACGGGTCGAGGTCCACCGACACCTGCGGCGCGGTCGCCGGTCCGGAAACGTGAAACGGGATCTCGAACCTCCCGCTCGGGTCCGCGAGATACGCGCCGATCCGGCCGAAGCTCGCGACCGCCTCGGGGCCGAGCACCACCCGGCCCCGGTAGGACAGGACGCGATCCCGACTCACGGAGCCTCCGGCGCGCACGGCGACGTCGCCGCTCGTCAGCGTCAGGTCCGGCGTCTCGACGCGGCCGCCGCCGAAGCGGATGCCCGTCTCGAGCGCGAAGCGGCGCGGCGTGTCGAGCCCGTCGGGAACGACGAAGCCCGCGGCGCGCCCGACGCGCGCGACCGTCCGCACGACCTCGGGCAGGAGGCGGACGGTGCGGAACTCCGCCTGGGAGATGCGGATGCGCCCCTCGCCCGTCGCCGTTCGCGCGAACGCCTCGGTGCCCAGCCCGCGTCCGCGCATCGACATCCAGCCCCCGATCGTCCCGCCGAGCGCGCCCCGAAGCGGAGACTGCGAGAGGTCGGCGAGCCTCTCCGCCGGCAGCCCCGCGACCTCGAAGGCGAAGCTCGACTCGGCGTCCGGCCGCGTCAGGTTCGCCTCCATGCGCATGCCGACGCGCCCGCCGAGCACCCGCAGGACCGGTGCGACCACGAGCGTGCCGTCGCGCCAGCGCCAGTCGGCGGCGAGGTCCTCGAACGGGACGCCTCGCAGCGCGCCGGACGGAACCGTGACGCGCCCGTCGGCCGAGCGATCGCCGCGCGATGCGAGCGCGGCGTGGATCGCGCCCGCGGCGATCACCGGGCGGCCGTCCACGGAGGCGCCGAGCGACGACGCATCCGCCTGGATGCGCGTCGCGACGTCCGAGGCGGGGCCGCGAACGCGCGCCTCGAACCGCAGCCGGCCGGACAGGCGCATGCTCTTCGGGATCCCGCCCGCTGCGGACGCGAGCGCGGCGATCCCCTCGAGGGGCACGCTCTCGGGCGTCGCCAGCCGGAGATCGACGCGCGGAGCGCTGCGCAGCCCGTCGACGCGTCCCTCGGCAGCCAGCGGAAGCGACGCGGCGCGCACGGTCGCGCGATGGATGACGAGAGACTCCGCGGGCCAGTCGAGCGTGACCGCGTACTCCGCGTCGACGGGCGGCAGCCGCGAGCCGCGCGAGGGCGCCAGCGCCGCCCGGCCCGCGACGGTCAGGGCGCCGAGGACCGCGCCCTCCGCCGTGGCCTCGAAGTCGAGGTTGCCGGCCGCGTCGCGCGAGGAGACGCCGGCGCTCGGAGGCATGTACGGCGCCATCCGCGAGAGGTCCAGGCCGGTCGCGGCGACGCGGACGCTCAGCGGCGCTCCCGCGAACGAGCCCTCCCGCGGCGGCGAGACGAAGCCGCGCACCGACACGTTTCGGCCGGCGTCGGCGAGGAAGCGCGCGGCGACGTCGAACCGCGTCGGCGCCGAGGAGCCGATGTCCTTCACCGATCCCGAGATGTCGTCGACGGCGAGCCGAAGGGCCCGTCCCGCCTGACCGAGCCGGTCGATGAAGACCACGCGGCCGCGCCGAACGTCGACCGCCGAGACGCGGAACGACTCGGGCCGGAGCGAGCGCGCCGCCGCTTCGGCGAGACCGCCGGGCTCCGCCGCGGGGGCGGTGGGCGCCTGCGTCGCGAGGTCGTCGACGTTCGACTCGCCTCTCTCGTTCCGCTCGATCGAGACGGTCGGAGTGTCGACCACGACCTTCTCGATCTCCACGCGGCGCGCGAGCAGCGGCCAGAACGCGAGCTTCAGCGAGACTCGCCGCGCCGAGAAGAGCGCGGGCGACTCCCATCCCGCCGCGTTGCGCACCGAGAGGTTCTCGACGCCCGCTCCCAGCCCGGAGAAGATCTCGAGCCGGACGTCTCCGGCGTCGACCCGCCGGTGAAGGGAGCTCTCCGCCGCCGAGAGCGCGTGCGCGCGGATCCGCTCGAGCGGAACGAGCCGGGGCAGGGCGACCGCCGCGGCCAGGCCGAGGCCGGAGAGGACCTCGGCGATTCGGGCGACGCGGCGGAGCGGCGGCCTCACCGAAAAAACCTACAGCAAGGAAGAACGGCCCGGGGGAAGAAAAACCTGAGGCGCGTCGGAAGTTCCGGTCCGCGGCCGCCGCGGAGGGCGCACGCTGGAGTCCCATCGCGGCGATATAGTTCCCACCCCCAAACACTCGAGGAGGAAACCATGTCGAGCACCGCCACCCCGCCCGCCGCGACGCGAACCGAGCTGGACCCCAAGAAGCAGTTCCTGGACACCTACGACAACGAGTACGCCCGGACCATGCGCGTCCTCCGCGCCTTCCCGAAGGACAAGGGCGAGCTTCGCCCGCACCCGAAGGCGAAGAACGCCCGAGAGCTCGCGTTCATGTTCGTGGTCGAGCAGGCCGCCGCGGCCAAGGGCATCACGACCGGTTTCGACTGGTCGAAGCCCCCGCAGTTCCCGCCGGCGCCGGAGTCCCTCGACGCGATCATCGCCGCGTACGAACAGGGACACGCGAAGATGATGGACCTCGTGCGCGGGATCCCGGCCGAGACCCTCGTCTCGGAGACCGTGCAGTTCCCGGCGGGCCCGGGCAAGATGGCGGACATGCCGAAGATGGCGTTCCTCTGGATGATGCTCTGCGACCAGATTCACCATCGCGGTCAGCTGTCGGTCTACCTGCGCATGTCGGACGCGAAGGTCCCGGCGATCTACGGCCCCTCGCTCGACGAGCCCTGGATGTGACCCGCGGAGCGCAGGCTCCGCGCGTCTCCTGAGCGAAGCGAAGGATCCCGATCGCGTCAGAACCCGGTCATGAGCGGGATCGCGGGAGCGAAGCTCTCGACTCCTTCGCCGCCCGCCGCAGGAGCCTGACGGCGACCGCGACGATCATCAGGTCCATCAGCACGGCGCCGGCTCCGAACGCGATCCGGCCCGACAGCTCGCCGGCGCGGCGCGAGATGGACAGGAACGGGAGCGAGAAGCTCCCCGAGAAAGCCCTCGGGCCCGGCGCGAACGCGACCCAGTGAAAGGGCAGAGCGAGCAGCGCGATTCCGGGGACGAAGAACGCGAGCTGCACGAGCGGTGGAGGGAGCGTCTCGGCGCTTCGCTTCGGGTCGTAGCCGAGCGCATAGACGACCGCGGTCCAGCTTCCGAACAACATGAAGGCGCCACCCGCGGACGCGGCGACCCACCGCGGC
>Ga0207683_10001922_pt1 | contig 18390 bp, 12 predicted proteins | sample KBSM73metaG_FD_184333 | JGI IMG/M metagenome (GOLD analysis project Ga0207683, IMG submission 184333) | Miscanthus rhizosphere microbial communities from Kellogg Biological Station, Michigan, USA - KBS M7-3 metaG (SPAdes) (version 2) | ecosystem: Host-associated > Plants > Roots > Rhizosphere >... | reverse complement strand
TGCACGTGAATACACTCCAGGTAAATATTTTCATTCTTTCAGCAGGAGTTATACAGGGACTGTTTCTTTTTTTATTGCTCCATAAGAGAAGAAATTCGATACCCGGTTATTACTACCTGGCGGCCTATTGGGCTGTGATGCTGTTGCAGGTAACAATGAAGATAGCGGATAAGTTGTGGCTGATGCAGCATGTACGACCACTGTATTCATTCTCTTATCAGCTGCCGTATTTGTATGGACCTTTAGCCTGGTTATTTATAAGGCAGGTAACCCGAAAACACTCTTTTCGTGCTGTGCATCTGCTTCATTTCATTCCGACCTTCGTAATAATCGTCTCTCTTATATGTATCTATGCAGATTATTCATTACCTGCTTTTTTATCGCCGCTTTTCCATACACGTTTCGCAATGATATTGCAGTTGATCAGCCTGGTTGCCTATCATGGACTGGCATTTTACGAATTGAAGAAATATAAACAAGGTTTACCGGCGCATTTGGCCGGCCTGTACAAAACAAGGGTCAATTGGCAACGACAGTTTCTTACAGGTTCATTCATTGTATGTTCTGTGATCGCAATCGCTTTATGCGTGATGTATTCTTATTTTCCACGCGGACAAAATTTCCGTTTTGCCTTTGCAGCGCTCACATTGTTTATCTATTGGATAAGTTATAAGGCATGGTCCCAGCCTGAATTATTCAACGTCGTTCTTGGTAAGGCTGAAATAGCGGCGGAAAAACTAATTCCTCAATTGACGATACACCGTGCACCAAAAAAATATTCGAATTCGGGGCTGCATGATAGTGAAATGGAAAAGATCGTTGTTGCCTTAGAGAATAAACTGCGCATGGATAGATGTTATTTAGATGCTCAGCTCGCGATAGATGATCTTGCTTTATCGTTGGGCTGCAGCCGGCATCACTTATCGCAGGCGATGAATGAAAAGCTTGGCAAATCATTTTACGATTGCATTAATGAATACCGGGTGGAGGAAGCAAAATCTTTATTGGCTGATCCGTCGAGAACAATGCATAAAATTGCCTCTATTGCTTACGACGCAGGATTCAATTCGCTGTCCACCTTTAACGATGTGTTTAAAAAATCAACCGGGTTCACTCCTTCACAATTCCGCAAACAGCAGGAAGAAAAAAACTTGCAGAAACAACGGGTATAATACCGGATTTGCCGGATCGGGAGGTAAATGCGGATAACCTTATTTACTTTATGGTGATGAAAACAGTCTCCATTATTTTATGCGCGTTGTTTTTCAATAGTTGCCTTTTCAGTCAGAATGATAATAAAGTGTTGACTGATATTGATACGAGACTGGCAAAAGGTCAAACAACTATAAGTGCTGTATTGTCTGATCCCGGTTTTATGTTCCTGCATTCCCAATCTGCATTCCGGCAGATCATAAAGAAACACGCAAAGACAGGGGCTGTCAAAATAATTACAAATGCAGAGCCGGGCAAGAAGATAATCGTGAAAGGAAAAATTGAAACTGCAGACGGAAAACCGTTAACGGACGCGTTAATGTACTTTTACCACACATCAGATAAAGGATGGTATTCAGATACTGCGGCACATATTCTTGTACGGGAAGGTGATATGGGACATGCACGGTTGTTTGGTTATTTAAAAACAGATGTAAAAGGGCAGTTTGAGTTTGAAACCATACAACCGAAGGGTTATCCTCAATCTGATTTTCCCGGTCACATACATATAATGCTGTGGAAAGACGACAGGATTGTATCCGGCATTCCCAACGAATTCCAGTTTGACGATGACCCCCGCTTAACGCCGGAACGAAAGACACGTTCCGTGAGAGATGGTAACATGATTGAAAAAAACACCGGTACAGCCGATAGACCTGTTTATTATTACGCGATAAAACTGAAGCAGTAAAAACCGCTCCTCAAGCCAATTTTTCAAGGATAGAGTAAACCCGGATTTATCGGTTCGGTAGGAAAAAACAACACTTACGGTTTACTTTGATGAAAAAGATAGCCATGCGGATAATCTTTTTCATTTCGTTATTTATCACTTTCAACGCAGCTGCACAGGTTAATTCTATTTATGAAAAACTACCTGTTGGCAAATACGAAGTCGGGTTCAGCATATTCACGCTTACCGACGACGCAAGAGTTGAAAAACCTGAATACAATTACCTTGGTGAAAAAAATAAAGGTGACCGTCATAAAAAGATAACCGTTCACCTGTGGTATCCTGCTCTCGCGAAAAATGATAATAAGAGAATAAAATACCGGGATTATTGTTATAACCATTTACTTACAAAGACAAACGAAGTTATTCCTGGCAGTGAAATAGTTGGACAGATCAATGACAGGCGTGCATCCGTTGAACGATGGTTTGGAAAAACAACCGACGATGCATGGAAAAAACTGCTTACAACATCCATGCTGGCAGTGCCCGGTGCAACGCCGGTGAAGGGGAATTTTCCTTTATTAATCGGCGTACTCCGGTCATTATCCACTTCGGTTGTGAACGAAATGCTGGCAAGCAACGGTTACATTGTCGCAATGATAACAGCCGGTAATGCATCTTCGTTTGCGGAATCTGCATTGACAACTGTTCCGGATATGCAGTTTGTTATTTCTTCTCTTGGTAAAACAGCGGGTATTAACACCAATAACGTTGGCACATTTGGATTCAGCGGTTCTGGTTTTACACAGGTTTATCTGGCGATGCATGATTATCGCATCAAAGCCCTCGTCGACATCGAGAGTGGTATTTATATGGATCAATTGTACCAGGATTTTTCAAAATCCGATTACTATACACCAACAAAACTGAAAGCCCCATTCCTGCATATATTCAGTCGTGATCTCTCAAAACAGGAAAAATTTATTGGAGATTTTGAAAACAAATCAAGATTTTCCTCGCGTTACCGGTTAATATTGAATCAACCGGCTTTACACCATTGGGATTTCGCTTCGGAAGGTTATACATCTGCGATTTTATTAAACAACCGCGGAGAACAGCAGAAAAACATCCGTCAGTCATTTGAGATCGCATCCCTTTATCTTTTAAACTTTTTCAATGCTGAATTAAAACATGATGCAACAGCCAAAATCTTTTTATCATCAAAACCCTCTCTTCAAAATACTGAATCTTCTCTTTGGGATATCGCTGTTTTAAACCCATCGATAGCGGCCCCTGATAAAGACGATTTTGAGTATATATTGAAGACAAAAGGAATAGACGAAGCAATAGCCATTACAACTAAGACAATTAAACAGGATTCATTAAGCAACATCTGGCAATGGTACAACCTGAATGGTCTTGGCTATAATTTTCTTCGTCAAAAAAAGTTTAAGGAAGCTATTGAAATATTTAAGCTGAATACGGATCTGCATCCGGATGATCCGAATTTATTCGACAGCCTTGCTGAAGGGTATGAGTCATCGGGCGATAAAGAAAATATGAAAAAGACTTCTGGTAAGGTAATTGACCTGCTTGCGAAAAAAGACAGTTTATCTGATGCAGAAAAGGGATTGAAGGGAAATGCTGAAAAACGATTAAAGTAATAACTAATAAATATAGCTATGCGTAAAATATCCAATCGTATTCCGATCATAATAGTAACTACGTTCCTGTTTGTTGGTTATCATGGAATGACACAAAGTAATGCCGATGATAATTTTTTTGATCCGCTTGCATTTGGTGTCGTGCTCGATCATCCGGCAATGAAGGATGTTGTTGTTAAAAAAGATATTGTTTATCTCAAAGACGATAAAGGGGCTTTACATATCGATATTTATATACCGCCAAAATTGAAAGCAAACGAACGAAAACCGTCAATAATTTTTCTGAATGCCATTGGCGATGAGCCGGGCGAACGAAAAGTAAAAAGCTGGGGCATTTATTCATCCTGGCCAACACTGATGGCGGCTTATGGATATGTCGGGATATCTATGGAAGCCGACGGATCGAGAATCCAGGAGTCAATAAAAGGATTGTTTAATTTTTTAGATAAAAGCGGAACAGCCTATAATATTGATAAGGATAAATTAGGTGTATATGCGGCTTCGGCAAACGTGAGACAATCGGTTAATTATTTGATGAGTGATAGTGCTTCAAAAGGAATCAAAGCTGCTGTTTTATATTATGGTGCTGCAGTCGGCGGTCCTTTCCGCAAAGATCTCCCCGTATATTTCGTGATAGCTGAAGGTGATGCAAGGCCGGAAGCGTATGCCGGTTTATGGAATGAAGTATTGAAGAACAATGCGCCCTGGACGATTAAGATGGGAACGGCTATGCCGCATGCGTTTGATGCTTTTTCTGACAATGATGAAGCACGAAAAATTATTAAAGAAACAATTTCATTCTGGAAAAATCAATTGGATCCGGTACCTGCGCCATTATTCCCACATTCGAAGCTCCGCGATGTATTTGGTTTATTGCGGATGAATTCACCCAAAGCCCCCGAACTATTAAAGACGATCGTAGATGAGCATCCGGACAATATGCGGCTGCTTTCATTTTATGGTGATGTGCTTCGCCAGAATGGAAAGACAGATGAAGCGGAAGCCGTTTATAAAAAAGTGCTTGCTAAAAATCCACACGATATCCGGATACTTATATCGATGGCTGCTATTTCCTATTCAAAAGATCATAAAGAAGAGGCGGAAAAATATGTAAAAGCGGCGGAACAATCCGAAAAATTTAGCTCTAATAATTACAGCAACCTTGGTTTCTTTTTATTGGTAGCGGGTAAGGATAAAGAGGCGGCTTATTATTATGAGAAGGCAATTGCGAAGCGGCCAAACGGATTTGATTTTTATAATCTTGCCTGTGCCTATGCAAAATATGGCGATAAGGATAAAGCTTTTGATGCGTTGAATAAATCATTGGAATACGGATACGGTTCAAAACAACAGATTGAGAATGATAATGACTTTACCTCCATACGAACTGATAACCGGTATAAGCAATTAATTGAGAAGATAAAGTAACGCTATGAGAGCTGCGCTTTATTTATCCTGTTTTGTATTTTTTGCATCAATCACCGGTGAACTAAATAATAATTTGCACAAGAATCCCACGGAGGGTAAACACAAATCTTTTCATGATTCACTGAGCTTTAAACAGGATACAACCGGGTTTAATTACATTCCTCACTTTTTCGCAGTAATTGTGGATAAGCTGGACACAGCAGAGAAATGGTATTGCTCCGTTTTCCAATTAAAGACCACTAAACACATAAATGAGGGGGCAACGGGATTCCGGGTTTGTATACTGGAATCCTCAAGGCTGGTCGTTGAGCTGATTGAAAATAAATCTTTTTTATCGGTAAAAAATATACTTGCGAATAAGCCCGAGGGAACAAAAATCCAGGGACTATTTAAAGCCGGCTTCCTGGTTACTGACATGAATGCGTGTTTGAAGCGCCTTGCAGCATTAAGTATAGCGACAAGCCAGATTTATAAAGATGCAAAAGGGAAACGAAATTTTCTGATCAGCGATCCTGACGGGAACCTTATCCAGTTTTTTGAATAGAAAATGTTATTGAGATTATAAAAATCGGAAGAACTTCTTCTGCCCAAATCATGTAAAAAACCGACATGGCTGTAAATGATGAATGGTCTCATAACTCAACCGTTTACTTGCGGACGTTGTCAATTCCTGCTAACTTTATAATAAGGCATCATTCAACATAGAATAATTGTCATTTAACAACGGATATTACCGCCTTATATGGCTGGCTATTTTAACACGATAACGGAAGACAATAAATTTGCGCTCAATAAACCGGCTGATGCCGATGTTGTATACTATTCGGAACTGAACGAATGGTTTACCTGTAATGCGTTTCGCAGTTTCAGTTTAAAGTATGTGGTCAATCAATGCATTCATTACAAGGTGGGCAATAAAGAGCATTCTGTTGCTTCGGGCAACTTTTTGCTCGCCTGCAAACAACCGCATGTAAAAGCATATTTTGATTCCCGGCCAATTGTAAAAAGTATTTGTATCGATATTTGCCCTGCCACTGTAGCCGAAGCATTCACCATCATTTCAGCCAAACAAGATCACAACTTTGATAATTATCTTGACCGGTATTTTTCTTACCCGGAATTTTTTGAAGCCGTTTATCCTGTTCAATCATCCTCATTCGGACAAAAATTAAATGAGCTTGTGGGCCATATTCGTGAAGGAGATGCTTCGCAATTGATCAACCGGGAATGGTTTTTGGACCTTACCGAAAAAATCATTTATCACGAGTATGGAAATTACCTGGCATTAAATGGACTGAATTCGATAAAAGCAGAAACGAAAAAAGAACTGCTGCGGAGACTGAACCAGGGTAAACAATTTATTGATGACAATTTTTTAGGGATAAATGAGATTAATGAAGTTGCCGTTGCCTGTAATCTTTCCGAGTTTCATTTCTTTCGTTCGTTCCGGCAAGCATACAATATTACACCCTACCAGTACATTTTAAATAAACGTCTTGATTGCGCATTAAAGCTGATACAAAAAGGCGGCATGTCTATTACGGACATTTCTTTTCAGTGCAATTTTCCGGATCTCTTCACTTTCAGTAAGGCGTTTAAGCGCAGGTATGGTGTATCGCCTTCGCATATGCGGTAACTGTATTTCGTATATGCTTTGTATGGTTAAAATCAAATTTTAATCACCGAAGCATAACCATTTTTCAACGGATACATTGGTTTAATTGTGGTTTGTTTGATCACCATGTTTATTTGATTCATTCACCTGCCGTCATTTTTTGACCATTCAAGAAATACACGGCATATAAGGGATATAAGTATTCAGCAACAAAGCAATTTATGACAATGGACAGTCGAATGCATTTTATAATTTGCAGTAGCCATTAAAAGTATAGCAACCCCTTTTATGATACGAATTGTGATAATAGAAGACGAACGATTGATTGCTGAAGAATTAAAACAGCGGCTTTCTGTTTTGTCAAATGAAGTAAGTGTTAAGACTGTGTTATCGTCTGTTCGGGATGCGATTTCCTACCTGTCAACAGAAAATGAGATTGACCTGATCTTTTCAGATATTCAGCTCCCGGATGGACTTTCGTTTGATATATTTCAGGAAGTGGTCTGCAAAGTACCTGTTGTCTTTATTACAGCCTTTGACCGGTATATTGTGAACGCATTTGAACATAACGGCATTGACTACCTGCTGAAGCCGGTGGATGATAGTGATTTGTTAAAAGTGTTGCGAAAGTACCAGATGCTTGGAGAGCATTTTTCAAGTCGCCGGACTTTTTATAACCTGTTTGCAACAACCCGCAAGCGGATCATGGTAAAAAAAGGAATGATGAACATGTCGTTGAAGCTGGAGGATGTTGTGTTGTTTTATACGGAGAATAAAATTGTTTATACGATTGATAAAGAAGGTAAAAAGTATGTTTGCGAACAAAATCTTTCCCTTCTCGAGGAAGAACTTGGAAACACGGGTTTTTTCCGGGCTAATCGCCAGTTTCTTATCAATGCGGAATATATCAAAGGATATAAGTCTTACGACAAGGTGAAACTGATGGTTGACCTGGCTGTTCCTGTTACCGACCAGGTCATCATCGTGAGCCAGGAAACGGCCCCTTACTTTCGCCGATGGATGAACGAAATTTAAAACAGAATTCTATATATGGTTACCAGAATGGTTTGCTCTTCCGTACTTGTTTCGCTATTTTCCTTTTGCAGCTACACTCAAACAATTTCTCCTTTACACAGCAGAACGACTAATACGCCTGATGATCTTGTTTATGATAGTAAAGCGTGGTCATTTAATGCCGGCGCACCGGTTCGGTCAACCGTTTTGGTAAAAAATGATCTTCTTTATTTCGGAACGGCAAAAGGAGATTTTTTTGCGGTTAATAAAAAAAATGAGCAGGTAAAATGGAGATTTAACACTGGTTATGCAATACACTCTTCGGCGACTGCCAGCAATGGAAAGATCTTTTTCGCTGATAACAAACAAACCGTGTATGCGCTTGATGAAAACACTGGTAAGCTGATCTGGAAATTTGACATGGGAACCAGGTTAGAATACCCCTGGAGGTTTGATTATTATTACTCCTCACCGGTTTTGCATGAAAACAAACTGATCATCGGCGGTGATGATGGGTACCTGCATCTGCTCAATCAAAATGATGGAAAAGAGATCTGGAAGTTTAAAGCAAAAGGTGTTATAAGAAGCACTGCTAGCTTATTTGACGGTGCAATTATTGTTGGTGACATGGAGGGACGCTTTTATGCTGTTGACGTGACCACCGGTAAAGAGAAATGGAATTTTAAAACTCTTGGTGATAGTTTAGATAGCAGGGACTTTGGCTATGACCGGAAAGCAATTCTTTCCAGCCCGGTTGTTGCACAGAATAAAATTTTATTTGGTTGCAGGGATGGCATTTTGTACTGCATAAATACAAGCGGCAAACTTATATGGAAAATGGATCATCATATTTCCTGGGTTATTTCTACCGTCGCCGTAAAAGATTCATTTGTTGTCACGGGCACTTCTGATGGTCATTTTGTGCAGGCCGTCAACATTAATACTGGAAAGGAAATATGGAAAACGCAGACCAACACTTTATTCTGGTCATCCCCCGCGATTATTGGCAAAAAGGTATATATCGGTGGCTTCGACGGTAATGAGTTTTGCCTTGATCTGACTACAGGTGATGTGGTTTCTAAATTTCAAACCGGGGGAACTATTTTATCCTCCGCGATTTTTAACGACAACCGGTTATACGTCGGTTCTGATGATGGGTATTTATATTGCCTGCGTGGGCATGAAGATAATCGTTATATGCCGGGTAAGTTAAAGCGTTATGTCTTTTATGAAAAAGGCGTGAACACCTATTTTAATAACAGTAGTGATCTTAAAATCAGAAATTACCTGTCGGGGTACAAGCCGCTTGATTCAGATTCACTTATTTCATTGTTGTCCGGTAGGGTGGACGCAAGTATGGTAATCGTATTTGCATCTGATTATTTCCCCAAAGACATTATTACCGGGGGCACGAATTCATTGCTAAGAAAATTTCTTGATGCAGGTGGAAGGGTTGTGCTGACCGGCATAAATCCGTTGGTATACAGGATTGATGAAAAAGAAAAAATGCCGGTTGGATTTAATATTCCGGCCGCCGATTCGGTATTGGGAATTAAATATGCAGAAAATGACACCCGTTCTTTTGCAGGATTGTTTCCAAGTTTTGCTACCGATAAAGGAAAACAATTCGGTTTACCGGATTTTTGGACGTCAATGCTGCAGATAGATACGAATAAAGTTGATGTAGTGCTTGGAAAAAATGAAAATGGGTTTGCTACTGCATTTGTAAAGAATTACAAAAATGGCGGAAAGTTTGTGCAGGTTTATTTGGATCCCAATTCTCCGGATCGGTTAGACGCTATTCTTAAATTAAGTGAGTGGAAGATTGATTGAGGGATGGTACGCAATAAATTTGGTTGCAATTATAAAATTGGAAAAAATTGGCCAACCGCTATCGTCCATAAGTGAGATCATGCGACGGCTTAAAGTGAAATATCATTAAAAATAAATCGCGTACACTTTAAACTTTCCTTTCGAATCCAGCATCAACGCAGGGGCCGGACATTTAAATGCATTTAAAAACGAGAATACCGTCTTTAGCCACTTTTTATTTGTTTTGATTTTTGTGAAGTCTATATCCGGTGCGATATAAAATTGTCTTTTTCTTGAAATATCATAACGGGTTATTTCATTTCCCTGCGTATCGGTCCATTTATTTTCAAAGCCGCCAAACATACCATCGGCGCCATAGCCAACAGCGACATTCAGCCATGCGGGTAAATTACTTTCTTTAAAGAATGATTTTAAGTTGGCACTTAGCCAATAGGCCTGGGCGTTATAGTCTTTCAGCATTCGTTCATACCAACTGTTGCCAAAAAGATCATTGGCTCTTTTATCGAGCATTGGGTTGTCGTATGTATTTCGGTGAAATGAAAATTTATATTGAATGCGTTGCTCCTGCCACAATAGTTCCTGGCTGATAAACAGGCCGGAGCCAACAAGATTAGCAGTCATATCGCCCCAACTGAATCCCCATTGAGAAGAAAAACCGTCCAGTATTTCTATAACGGTTAAATAAGCGGTGCCACTGAGGCCGCCAATCAAAGCCGCTTTTTTTTCAGATAATCCTGCCCAACGCCACATGGCTGTTGATAATCTCCCGGTATTGTAGGCTGTCCAGCCATGACCAATCTTATCCACCTGTAACCATTCCTTGTCATCATTGAAAAAATGAAATGAACTGCGCGGATAGTTGGCGTACCATGCCTGGTTTAATACAATTAATGAACCACCGTAACCGGCGATGTTGACAGCGGTTATGATGTATATCCGTTTTTTATTGGGCCATGCAGCAGAATCGCCGGCTACGTCGATTAATACATTTTCTTTGACGGGTCTATATTCATTGTAGATTTTTACGTCAACATACTTTGATGAACCAGGTTTTGGAGACGACAGCAAACCAGTTGCGTCAGATTGCTGCGCTAAGGAGTGGGAAGATGATAAATAAAATATAGAAAGGAAAAATAAGTGGGGACGGAGCTTGAGACTATAAATGATGTATCGTATCAACGTTTATCTGTTATTTACAAAAATACAATGTAAATAAGTTTCGGACAATTATGTGCTTCCTGGTGATTACGTTAAAACTGATATCCATTCAATAGTGAACCCTGGGTGGACATGCCGAATAGAATTGTTGTCGTAAAAGAGTGCGACGCAACCGAAGCCCTATAGTAGTAATTCAGCCTGGTTCATAAAAAATTCTATAACTTTCGACCTCAAATTTTAATCTTACTTATATGGATGCAACAATTCAGGCAAAAGTAAATTCGTGGCTCAACGGCGGGTTTGACCAGGCTACACAAGATGAGATCAGGCGGTTGGAAAAAGAGAACCCGAAAGAACTGACAGAAGCCTTTTATAAGAATCTTGAATTCGGTACCGGTGGTTTGCGTGGTATAATGGGTGTGGGTACAAACCGGATGAATAAATATACCGTTGGTATGGCGACGCAAGGTTATGCCAATTACCTGAAGAAAAGTTTTCCGAATGAGGACGTAAGAGTTGCCATTGCTCATGACAGCCGCAATAACAGTCGTTTTTTTGCAGAAACTGTTGCGGGTATATTCGGTGCAAATGGTATCAAGGTTTTCTTATTTGAAAGTTTGCGCCCGACACCGGAACTTTCTTTTGCTATCCGCACATTGAAATGCAAAGGCGGTGTTGTTTGTACAGCGTCGCATAATCCAAAAGAATATAATGGCTATAAAGCGTATTGGGAGGATGGCGGACAGCTGGTGCCACCGCATGATGAGAATGTAATAAAAGAAGTAGAGAAGATTGGTTCAACATCGGATGTAAAATGGAGTGGGGGAGAAGCCAATATAACATTGATTGGAAAAGAAATCGATGATCAATACGTCGCGATGGTGAAAGGACTTAGTGTGTACCCGGACGTTATAAAGAAACAGCATGACCTGAAAATAGTCTATACACCGATACATGGTACAGGTATCAAACTGGTTCCGGCAGTATTGAAGGAATTTGGCTTTACAAATGTTACAATCGTAGAAGAACAAAGCGAGCCGAACGGAAACTTTCCTACCGTGGTTTATCCTAACCCTGAAGAAAGTGAAGCCATGAGCATTGGTTTAAAGAAGGCAAAGGAACTCGATGCTGACATACTATTGGGAACTGACCCCGATGCTGACCGTGTCGGTATCGGCGTAAAGGATAATCACGGTAATTGGGTATTGATGAACGGCAACCAGACTGCGGTACTTGCATTCAATTATATGATTGAAGCGAGAAAATCAAAGGGCATTGCCAGGCCGAATGATATGGTGATCAAAACGATTGTTACAACTGAATTGATCGATGGCTTTGCGAAGCAGCAGGGCATAGCCTGTTATAATGTGCTGACCGGTTTTAAATATATCGCTGAAATGATCCGTGAAAAAGAAGGCAAAGAAAATTATGTTATCGGTGGTGAAGAAAGTTTTGGCCTGATGATCGGGGATAAGGTTCGGGATAAGGATGCTGTGAGTGCTGTTGCATTATTGTGTGAAATGGCTGCTTATGAAAAAGACAAAGGCAATAGCTTGTTTTCAAAATTGATAGATTTATATGTTAAATACGGCTTGTATCGTGAGCATCTTATTTCCATTACAAAAAAAGGAATGGATGGTCAGCAACAGATAGCAGCGATGATGGAAACGTACCGCAATAACCCGCCGAAAACATTGGCAGGTGCTGATGTAACGCAGTTACTGGATTATGAAAAACAGGTGGGTAAAGATCTTAAGACAGGCAAAAGCTGGACGATTGATTTGCCAAAATCAAATGTGTTGCAGTTTTTAATGGACGATGGAACGAAGATATCGGCAAGACCATCAGGCACTGAACCAAAAATAAAATTCTACTTTACCGTCAATACAAAATTGAAAAGCGCTGCAGAGTTTGATGCTGTATGGAAATCGCTGGATGATAAAATAAAAAATATTATCAGTGATATGAAACTGTAAGATCTTTTAATGCACCAGCACAATTTTCTTTGTTATTGTCTTATCTGTAAACAAAGCTCTGACAATATACACACCGGGAGCAAACTGACTTAAATTATAACTATAATAATTATTGGCCTGCCCGGGCGTAATGATTGTTTCCGCAATTTTTTGGCCGACAGTAGAGAAGATCACAATCCCTTTCAGCTTATCCGGCTGCGGATAGAATTGTACCGCTATCTGTCCGCTGGTCGGGTTGGGCGTAACTAAAAAGCCCTGTTGTTTCAGGTTAGGGTTCACCGTTACTGTCCGTACGTTTATATCATCGACGAAGATGTTATTTTCCCATTCGTTTGTATTGCGGAAGGCGAGCAGCACATTTCCCTGCGAAATAAAGGAGCTGATATCAACTGAATCTTTTCTCCATTCACCGGCAGAGGGGAAGTATTCTGTTCCTGTTGCGCCCGGTCTTGTAATGAGATCAGCGCCCCATTTCTTGTAAATACTGGTATATGTTTTACCACAATCGGTGCTCAACACTACTTCAAGTGTATCCCACGCATTGCCGGCATCTGAAGGATTACTGAATGTTGCTGCGGCCACCTGGAAACTGATAAAAGCAGAATCCACGTTTGAAATATTTACGGTCGGCAATCGCAAATAATCTTTTTGTCCTGTTAAATGGTCATTGAAGTTATTTATATAAACAGAATTATTTCCTGTTTTTGCATATCCGTTTATTTTTTGCCAGGTCACCAATCCATCTTCATTCACGATATCCCAACCTTCGGGAGGGAATGTCGTTCCTTCAAAACTTTCGGTGACCGGTGGTGTAACCGGTGGAAAATACATGATGGATTGATTCAGCGTATCGTTTGATGTATTTTGATCGAGTACTCCATCCGGGTTGGTTGTATATACTGTAAGTATATGATTGCCTGTTGGCGTTGTCATGCCACTCAACGTCACGGATGTTGAAGTGAGACTATTTATTGACCCTGTCCAGTTCGTAACAACCGGCGTACCATTATCAATTTTTGCGGTGATCGTTAATGAGGTAAGCGTGACTGCACCACGGTTAAATATGGTAACGGTCGGTGTGAAATTTGCATCACAAAGCCGGGAAGATGGGCTGTTGATCAAGCGCAGTTGCGCATCGTAGTTCTTAAGGTTTACGGGTGTACAGCCATTCGACGTGAGTAATGATGCCCTGTCTAACGTCAACGCAGCTTCCATTCTATCTACCTGCTCTGTAGTAAACATAACGAGACAATCATCACCGGTATAGTCCATATAATTCTGGTACATGAAACCCGGAGATGCGGTAGAACAAGCATCCACCTGTACGCCTGTCGGGCAACCGGCCGTTGAATTAGCCTGGTTGGGCGTATCGTTTACATAATCGGTGCCGGTACAGGCGCCGTCATCATCACCCCAGATATGATAGAGATTGAAGTAATGCCCGATTTCATGGGTCATCGTTTTTCCTTTATTGAATCCATTTAACGGTCCGGCAGGTAAACTTCCATAGTCAACTACAACTCCCTGTTCATCTGCATTTGAACTACCGGGAAATGTTCCATAACCGAGAAGGTCATTCGAAAGATCACAGATCCATATATTGAGGTAGCGTGCCGGGTCCCATGCATCAACACCGCCGAGATTGGCGTGTTTTACAGATTCACCATCTGAATTGGAAAATGTTGCCTTCGTGGATGCAAACCGGTCGATGCCATCTGTAGGTACGTCTGTGGGTGTACGTTGGGCCAGGCAGAAGCTGATCCCCGATTTACCAAATAACGATTTGAAATAAGATGGTATTCTTACCGAGTCGCCATTTAATCCCGCATAGTCCTTATTGATAGTATCTAATTGTGCGAGCAGCTGTGCTTCGGTAACAATAGAAGGATTTGGTAACACAACATGAAACACGATAGGTATGACTACCGGTGTTGCCAGTGTTTTGGCAAATGATTTTATTTTCTGCCGTTGCTGAATCAGGTTTTGAAGAACCCGTTCGTTGTTTTCAAAAGCGATTTTTAATGCAGGGTTGCGTTTAAATTTATTCTGAAGCAGTTCCATGGTACCGCAATTTCGTTGTGCATTCAATTGGAGAGCGAAGACACATACTACGGACACAAGGGCGGTTTTGAAAAGGCTTGTTTTCAACGGTGAAAATTTTACTAATAACGGTAAAAAAGGTCAATTATTCAGGAAATAACGGTGATTTGTACCGGGAATGCGGCGGATACGAACAGCGGTAAGACTAATCATTTGTATTTCAGTTTAAATGCTATTAGAATTAAATGATAGAAATTAGAAATAATCGTGCCTTTCAGCTTTTGTGTATCGACGGAATGGTGAAATAAATCTATTTTTCAGAAGCTGGTAATGCAAAAGCAACATATGCGTCGCCAGCTTTCGCTCCCAATTTACTTCCACCGCAAGCGATAACGATATATTCACGCCCGCCTGCAGTATATACGGAGGGCGTTGCAAAACCAGATGCCGGTAAATCAGCTTCCCACAAAAGTTTTCCGGAGCGTTTATTAAATGCCCTGATCTTCTCATCACGCGTAGCCGCGATGATGACCAAACCTCCGGCGGTAACAACAGCACCGCCATAATTTTCAGTGCCTGTTGGAGGAACACCTTTTTCCTTTAGCTCTTTATATTCTCCCAGCGTTGTTTGCCACACATGTTCCCCTGTATTAAGATCAATAGCTGTAAGCGTACCCCAGGGCGGTTTTATCGCAGGGTATCCTTCCGGGCTTAAAAACTTGTAATATCCCGTTGTACTATAAGCGACATTGAAGAAAGTATCAATCGGCTTATCCGGCGCTACGAACGGTTTTTTCTGTTCCGGTTTTAATTCGAGAATGTAAGAAGCAATGGCATCCTTTTCTACGTCTTCCAGTCTTTTGAATGACGGCATCATTCTGCGACCGCTATTAACAAGAATCAAGAAACTATCCCGGGCGTATTTTTTATTTACATCTATCAGCGTAGGATAATTTCCCGAACCTTTTCTATCGGGTCCATGACAGGTCATACAGTTTTGTGTATACAATCGCTGTCCCGCTTTCAGATAAGTTTCATTCTTTGGCACTTCTGTTTTTGTTTTTGCCAATGTAAGTTTCCAGCCCATTTCATTGGCATTTACATACAGGATGCCTGTTTCAGGATCATAGGCCGGGCCGCCCCATTCAGCACCGCCGTCATAACCGGGAAATACGATAGATGTTTGCGTGCCCGGAGGAGTAAACATTTTTCCATAACGGTAACCTGCAAGCTCTTTTTTAACTCTTGCGAGCGACGTGTCGGGTAGATACGGATTCAAATCATCGGCAGTAAACGTTTGGCGAACAAATGGTTTGGGCAAACGGGGAATAGGTTGTGTTGGGAAAATCTTTTCACCCGGTGTTTCAGTAACCGTATCAACAGGCACTTCATCAATCGGGTAAACAGGTGCGCCGTTGGTACGGTCAAAAATATAGACCATCCCGGTTTTGGTTGTCTGCGCCACCGCATCAATCTTTTTACCATCCTTTGTTATCGTTACCAGCGCAGGTGCAGTAGGTAAATCTCTATCCCATACATCATGATGTATAAACTGGAAATGCCAGATACGCTTTCCCGTTGCTGCATCTATCGCCAATAATGAATTGGCAAATAGATTTTGTCCTTTTCTTTTTGCTCCGTAAAAATCACTTGAAGCTGAACCGGTCGGGGCAAAGAGAATACCACGTTCTTCATCCATAGTAAAACCGCTCCAGCTATTGGCGCCACCTACATGTTTCCATGCCACCGGATCTTCCCATGTTTCATAACCGGCTTCGCCCGGTTGCGGTATGGTATGAAAGATCCATTTTTGTTTGCCTGTCTTTACATCATATGCGCGGATATGACCGGGCGCCGCTGCTGCACCCTCATCTACTCTTGTTCCTATAATAATTTCATCTTTGTAAATAATACCCGGAGTTGTTGCAGTGACAAACAGTTCCGAAACATCCCTGCCCAGGCCATCGTGCAGATCGATGTACCCTTTGGCGCCGAAGCTGCTGTCCGGTTTACCTGTTTCTGCGTTTATATTATATAAATAAGAACCCGCGGTATAAAAGATGTGTTTATTGTTTTGCCCTCCATCATAATAGGTAACGCCCCGGCAATTATTCAATACAAAAAACATTCGTTTATCTACATCAATCGAATCAATCGGGTTAAAAACCCATTTGTCTTTTCCCGTTGCAGCATCCAATGCAAATAATTTTAATTGCGGTGATGTGCCATACAGAATGCCATCAACAATGATAGGATTACATTGTATCTGCGAATGGTTAGCCGTATCCATATCGCCGGTATGGTATTCCCAGGCGACCTGCAGTTTAGTCACATTGTTTGTATCCAGTTGCGTTAAAGACGAATAATGTGTTCCTTCTTTACTGCCGCCAAATACGGACCATGTATCGTGACTCTTCTTTTCTTTTTCTGCGCAGGAAATAAAAATCAGCAACCCTGCAAAGCCGAGGAGTTGCTGAAAGGACAATTTATTTTTCATAAATATTATGCAAGCACTTTTTCGCTGATAGAACCTGTTTTTTTATTTTTCAGAATAACTTTCTTTGCGCCGTAATGCGTCATTTCTTCTTTTATTAAATAATTATCCGCATCATATTCTACCAGGTGACTGTCTTTGGATATTCCTTCTTTACCGCGCCATACTTCCAGTTTTACGGGTTCCCATAATTTTGTTTTTGCGCTTTTGTAAGCGGCATCTATTACAGCATTTACAACATAACCATCATAGAATGTTTCTTTCGGCGCTATTCCTTTTTCCAGCGAGTTGAACATATCTGTGAACATGTGATTATATCCCAGGTCATTGATTTCATCGCCTACCGGGAACAGCCAACCGGTATTGCTTTCCGCTTTTTCAGCAACATAGTCGGCCCCTTTACCGGTCGTGAACATATCCATCCCCGTACGTAAAAAATTATTGATCCATATCGTTCCTTCTGTTCCCATCACTTCATCACGAAGGTCCATACCGCCGCGGAACGCCCAGCTTACTTCAAACTGGCCAATAGCGCCGTTTTCATATCGTACCAAACCAATCGCATGATCTTCCGCATCTATTGGTTTTACCTGTGTATCCATCCAGCACATCACTTCAACAGGCTTTATGTCTTTACCAATAAATGTTCTGGCTATTTCAATACAATGACAGCCCAGGTCAAGAATGCAACCACCGCCTGCGAGTTCAATGTTCCAGAACCAATCGCTGTGCGGCCCGGGATGTGTTTCTCTCGACTTTGCCCATAAAATTCTTCCCAACGCACCATTCTTTACACTTTCATATGCCTTCAGAAATTTTGGTGTATACACAAGGTCTTCGAGATAGCCATGGAATATACCGGCAGCTTCAACGGCGTTAAGCATACGCAATGCTTCAGCAGCGTTGCGGGCGAGCGGTTTTGTTGTTACCACTGGTTTCTTATGTTTACAGCAAAGCATCACTGCTTCTTCATGTACATTATTTGGTAGTGCGATGCAAACAACATCCACGTCCGGGTGTGCAATCGCTTCTTCCATATTGGACGTATAATGTTTGCAACTATAATCTGCCGCAAATTTTTTGGCATTCTCTTCTTTACGGGCATAGATGCTCACAATTTTATCTTTACTTCTTTGTCCCTGCAGGGAATCTGCATAAAAACGTCCGATAAATCCCGAACCAAGCATTGCAATTCGTTTCATTTGTTATAGTTTAAAAAGTTTAAGAGGTATAAGGGTTTAACAGTTGTTACCAGATGATGCTTTCATTTGAATATTGAATAGTTG
>Ga0207683_10001919_pt1 | contig 18402 bp, 15 predicted proteins | sample KBSM73metaG_FD_184333 | JGI IMG/M metagenome (GOLD analysis project Ga0207683, IMG submission 184333) | Miscanthus rhizosphere microbial communities from Kellogg Biological Station, Michigan, USA - KBS M7-3 metaG (SPAdes) (version 2) | ecosystem: Host-associated > Plants > Roots > Rhizosphere >... | reverse complement strand
CCCATGCCCAAGGTCGGCATGACGAAGAACAAGGCGATGTCGGTCTTCCTGCTCGCGATGATCGCGATCGGGTACGTCTGTGCCTTCGCGATGCACTACCCGGAGCTCTGCTTCTGGATGCCGACGGTGTGGTCCGCGGTGTTCCTCGTCTGGGGCCAGGCCTCGGCGTCGGCGCGCGCGATGTACCCGCCGCCGCTGTTCCCGAAGCGCGCGGTCGAGAAGGAGCTCGCGCGTCCGCAAGAAGACCTGGCCGACATCGTCCTCGACGAGAGCCGCCAGTCGCAGCCCGCGCTCGCGAGCACCGCCGGAAACTCGGGCGCGACGAAGCCCGAGACCGACTAGCCGCGAACCAGGCTCTGCGCGACGAGGCCGAGCGCGATCGCGATCAGCCCGCCGTGCACCCAGCGCACGAACGTGCGCGTCTCGAGCCGCCGGTTCAGCGCGCGGCCGATCACGAGCGCGACGATCGTTCCGGGCGCGCACCACGCGAGGTCGCGCCACACGGTCGTCGTGAGTAGCCCGCTCGCGCCGTAGCCGATCACGCCGGCCAGGCTTGCGGGCAGGAAGTACGCCTGCAAGGTCGCGCGAAACTGCCGAGGGTCCCAGCCGCGCAGCGCGCCGTACACGACGAGAGGCGGACCGTTCATCCCGTAGGCGCCGCCGAGCACGCCGGAGACAAACCCGGCGGCGGCGAGCGGCGCGCGCGACTCACCGAGGCGCGGCCGGGTGCGTGCGAGCAGCGACCACCCGGAGAACAACAGGATCACGCTCGCGAGCGCGATCTTCACGACGCGTTCGTCGACGGTACGCAGCACGAGCAACCCGAGTGGAATCCCGATCGCGGTCGTCGCGATCAGCCATGCGGCGCTGCGTTTGTCGACGAGCCGGGCATCCTGCGCGAGTACACCGGCGGCCACCACCACCGAGAGCAGCGCCGCGACCGGCACGGCGACCTCGACGGGCACACACAGCGCGAGTAGCGGCACCGCAACGAGTGCCTCGCCGAACCCGAACGTCGAGCGCACGAGCGTGGCGACGAACAGGACGCCGATCACGTACGCGGTGATCTCATCCAAGGTTTCCCGAGCCTACCGCGGACGTGCGGCCTCGACGCAACCGTGGCACGCTCGACGTGTCTTCTCACCATGGACGCCGACCTTCGCAACACCCGCGCGCGGCTCACGAGGCTCGGCATCGCGGCTGTGCTCGGCGCCATCCTCACGTTCTTCACGATGAAGTCGATCAACTCGTCGGGGCCCGCGGCGAACCACGACCCGGTCGGCGCCTCCATGAGACCGCTCCTCACGATCTTCATTTTCGTCGTGACGACGGCCGTCGCCCACGCGATCCTGTCCCGCCGTCGCCGCTGATCGGATATCGTCGGTCCGATGTATCGCGCGGTTGTGGGCGTGTTTGTTCTGGCGGCGTGTGGTGGCGGCGGCAAGACCGGTGGCGTCGATGCGCCGCCCGGCTCTGATGCGCCGCAATCCGGGTGCGGCGATGGCATCGCCAGCGGCACGGAGGTGTGCGACGGCAGCGACCTTCGCGGCCACACGGACTGTCGCGACGTCGGCTACTACGATTCAGCCCCGCTCACGTGCGACGCGACCTGCGAGCTCGTCACCTCGCAGTGCTCCGGCACCTGCGGGGATGGCGTCGTGCAGCCGGACCACGAGTTCTGCGACGGCGCGGATCCGACGAGCACGTGCACCGACTTCGGGTTCGGCGCTGGCGCGCTGACCTGCACGCGCTGCGCGCCCGATCTCCGCGACTGCCAGTTCTTCGGCTGGCACCAAGACTACGTCGCGTTCGACATCGCATCGATCTCGGGCACCAGCGACACGAACCTCTGGCTCACCGGCGCCGACGGCACGCTGCGCTGGGATGGTGCGACCTGGCAGCCGTTCTCGCTCCCTGTCGCGTGCGGTCGCGGACCGTCCTCGGCGGCCGGTGCGGTGGCCGCCGTCGCGCCCGACGACATCTGGCTCGGCCGCGGTGACAAGATCCTCCACGTCACGGGCTCGGCGTGCGTCGAGTACACCCTCACCGGAGTGAATCCGGTGGAGGAGTCGAGCATCGTGGCGCTCGCCGCAAACGACGTCTGGGCCGCTGGCCCCTCCAACACCTGGCACTTCGACGGCCAGACCTGGACGGCGTATCCGGTCGGGCTCGTATCGATGTGGGTCGCCGGTCACGATGACGTGTACGGCGTCGACGGTTCCATCATCGTCCATCACTTCGACGGCTCGAGCTGGACGACCACGTCGCTCGCGTCACAGCGCACGCTCGTCGCGATCTGGGGCACGTCACCGAACGATATCTACGCCGGCGGCCGGAACTGGGCCGCCGCGTCGCCTTACCAGACATCGGTCGTCGAGCATTACGACGGCGTCACCTGGTCGGAACTCACGATCGACGAGGTCATCGAGCAAAACGACTCGGTGACGAGCATCGCGGGAGCCGACAACCACGTCTTCATCGGCCTCCACAACACGAACGCAGTCCGCGTCCTCGAGCCCCACGGCTTCACGACGCTTGCCACCCCGGAGCTGCGCGCGCAGACGCAGCTTTTCGCCTTGCCGAGCGGGTATCTGTTCGTCATCCCGAACGGCTTCCAGCAGCTATTCCGCTTCGACGGCACGGACGAGCGCGATCTCTCGATGGGCACGCCGTCGTCGCTCGCGCCCGTGTCCGCGAGCGAGATGTACGCGGTCGTGACGATCTATACCGGGAACAATCACCTCTTCGTCTTCGACGGCTTCTCGTGGCGCGAGGACACGTCGGTGCCCCTCGTCGAAGCGGTCACGACGGCGTTGTCGGGCGACGTCCTCCTTCTTGCATCGGACGGCATTCACACGCGCAGCGGCTCGACGTGGTCGACAGCGACGCCGGGCAGTCCGGCGGGCGACCTGATGATGTGGGCGGCGTCGCCAACCGACGTCTGGCTGCTGGACTCCGCGGGCCACCTCCACCACTGGGACGGCGCAACAGATTCGGTGTGCGCGACGTGCACGATGTTCGGCGGCCTCCGCCAGCTCTGGGGCGCGAGCTCGACGGATCTCTACGCGGTCAACGATGTCTCCGCGCTCCTGCACTGGGACGGCACTGCCTGGAGCGCCGCGGCGACGCCGTCCGGGTTCTATCCATCCCGACTCCACGGCTGGGGATCGAACGACATGGTCGCGATCGCTGACAACGACGTCTGGCACTACGACGGCACCACCTGGACCCCGATGAGCTTCCCGTTCCCGAGCCTCCAGCTTCGCCACATCTGGGGCACTTCGCTCCACGACCTCTTCGTTGCGAACGGGCAATCCGACGTCTTCCACTACGACGGTCAGCGGTGGTCCCCGGTGAAAATCCCGACGGCATTCCAGCTCTCGGGCATCACCGGAGCCGGCGACGCGGTCGTCTTCTTCGACCGATGGGCGCACCATCTCGTACGCACCCATCCCTGGGGCCCGTAGCGCCGCATACACCCCTAACGTCAGCACTTCCCGCACGTCGCCGTTCGCGCGACGTCCCCTGCAGGCGGTGTTACGGTTGAAATCGTGGGGCGTCTCTGGTTGTCCGTGCTCATCACGATCGCCGCGTGCGGTCGGATGGGCTTCCAGGACAACCCGCCGATGGTCGCCGACGGCACACCCGCGGGCGATGGCACCTCTGGGACCGATGGCGGTGGAGACGGCACGTCGCCCGACGGCGGCCCGTCCGACGGCACGCCCGACGCCTCGTCCGCAACGGCGATCGCGTTCGTCGGCTCGCCGCTTCAACACACCGGCCCGATGGGCAGCACCGACTCGACGCCGCTCCAGGCCGCGAACGCGGGCGATGCGGTCGCGATCATGGTCGCGTGCGCCGGCAGCCAGGTCCCGAGCAACGTCGCGATCTCCGCGCCGGGCTGGACGTTCTTCCAGCTCGCGCCGATCACGGTCAACTCGGCCGGCCAGGTCTACGGCGCGGCCTACGGCGCGATCGCCCCGAACACCACGTCGGTCACGATCGCGATCACCTGGACCGGCGCGAACTGCAATCGCGGCCAGTCGATGCTCGCGGACGAATTCACGCACAACGATCCGACCGGCAACTCGATCACGTTCGACGCGACGGCCGCCAACTCGGGCGCCGGCAACTGCACGACCTCGATCACCACGGCGCACGATGCCGACACCGTCTGGGCCGCCTGCTACGCGGCAACGGCGCTCACGGGCGTGGGCGCCGGCTTCACCAAGAGCGCGGCCGACACGGTCGGCGACTTCGCGGAGTACAAGCTGACGGCGGATCCAGCGAACACCGTCGAGCCGGTCACGTTCATGAATCCGAACGGCTACGTGGTGTTCGCGGCGACGATCAAACCGATCTAGCGCGGCATGGTTTCGGCGACGCAGCCGATCAGTTAACGTCGCCGCCGATGTACCGGTTGGTTGTTGTGGGTGTTCTCCTCGCAGGTTGTGGCGGCGGCGGCAGGACGAGCGGCGTCGATGCGCCACCGTCCTCTCAACCCGGTTGCGGCGACGGCGTCGCGAGCGGCGCCGAAATGTGCGACGGCTCGGATCTCCGTGGCACGACCTGCCAGGACCTCGGCTACTACGAGCAAGCCTCGCTCGCCTGCACGGCGACGTGCACGCTCGATATCGACCAGTGTCACGACTACTGCGGCGACGGCATCGTCCAGCCCGAGCACGAGCTCTGCGACGGCGCCGCCCCGTCGACAACCTGCACCGACTTCGGCTACGGAACCGGGGCGATCACGTGTAACCACTGCGCCGCCGATCTCGCGGAGTGCAAGTTCTTCGGCTGGCACAGCAACTACGTGCCGGTGAATCTCAACGACATCGCGGGCACGAGCGACACGTCCGTGTACGCCGTGGGCGATGGAGGAATCATGAAATGGAACGGCGCGACCTGGATGCGCGTCGACACGGGGCCGTGCGGAGGGGCGACGCTCGGCGGAGCAGCGATCTCCACCGTCGGGGATGGCGACATCTGGTTTGCCGATGGCCACATCATCTGGCACCTCGCGCCCTCCGGGTGCACGACCAAGCAGCTGGCCGGCGGCATCAACGAGATCTCGTCAATCGCGGCGATCGCCGACGACGACGTCTGGGTCGCGGGCATCGAGAGCACCTGGCACTTCGACGGCCAGTCGTGGACGCCCTACAGTGTCGTGACCCACGAGCTCTGGGCGGCGGGCCACAATGACGTCTACGCCGTCGACGGCCAGAACACCATCCACCACTTCGACGGCACCACCTGGACCGCGACCACGCTCGCCTCGTCGCGCGCGCTCTTGAGCATCTGGGGCGCGAGCCCGACCAATATCTATGCAGCAGGCGTCTGGCTCAGCACGCCGGTGATCGAGCACTACGACGGCACCACATGGACCGAGCTACGCCTCCCCGCGCCAGATGCTGTCACCAGCATCACCGGAGCCGACCACCGCGTCTTCGCCGGCTTCGCGAACACCAACAAGGTTCGCGTCCTCGAGGGCACGGGCGTGACGACGCTCGACACACCGGACCTCGGCGTTCACACGCGCATCTACGCCTCGCCGAGCGGACATCTGTACGTGGTGCCCGTGAGACAGCCACAGGTCTTCCGCTACGACGGCACCGACCTCCGCGATGTCGCGCTCGGCACCACCCAGTCGGTCGCGGCTCGCTCGCCGACCGAGATCTACGCGGCCCTCCCGCCCAATCTCTTCGCCTACGACGGAGATCACTGGCAGCAAGACGCGGCGATTGCGTCGGTCAACGCCGTCGCGGTCGCACTCACGGGCGAACCGATCGCGCTCACCACGGCGGGCCTCCAGATCCGCACCGGCACGACCTGGTCCGCCGCATCGGGCAGCCCGACGGGCCTCTCCCTGTGGGCCGCATCGCCCACCGACGTCTGGGTGCAGGACAACTCCAATCGCCTTCATCATTGGGACGGCACCACCGACACGATCTGCCCCTCCTGCACGATGCCCGCGCTCGTCACCCAGTTCTGGGGCACGAGCTCGACCGACCTCTACGCGGTGCTGCGCCCGGACTGGTTCAAGCACTGGGACGGCACGAGCTGGACGGACGTCACGACGCCGGGCCTCCTCCGCCCAACGTGGATCTGGGGCTGGGCCCCGAACGACATCGTCGCGGCCGATCTCAACGAAGGCGTCTGGCAGTTCGACGGTTCGAGCTGGACGCAGCTGGGCTTCCCGTTCCCGACGCTCCAGCTCTACAGCATCTGGGGCACGTCGAGCACCGACCTCTTCGTGGCTGACATCAACGCAGCGATCTTCCACTACGACGGCGCGCACTGGTCGCCGGTCCACATCGAAACCGCGGCGCGCATCTCCAGCCTCTCCGGAATCACCGGCATCGGCGACACGGTCCTCTTCGTCGACAGCAACGGCCCCGTTCACCACCTGGTCCGCACGCACCCCTGGCAGTGACCCGGCCGGCTGCCGCTTGACAGCCCGCGCCCGTCCTTGCAAGGTACCCATCCCAAACGGGGGATTAGCTCAGTGGGAGAGCATCGGCTTTGCAAGCCGAGGGTCTGGGGTTCGATCCCCCAATCCTCCACGTAGTTAGCGCGGCGCAGGACGAGTTGCCAACCGGAGTCAGCGTCTGGTCCGCGAATGGCTAGCGTCGGAAGAACCTCGCGTTCCTCTCGATGTCAGCGCGATGCTCGGCCGGCACATCATCGTCGAGATAGATCGCAGCGACCGGGCATTCGGCTTCGCACGCGCCACAGTCGATACACTCGTCGGGATCGATGAACATCTGGATGCCGGGGATGCGTTTGCCGCGCTCGGCTGCCGGCACTTCGCGAAGCTGCTCCAGCGGAACGGGACCGATGATGCAGTCGCAGGGACAGATGTCGACGCATGCGGTATCGCAGGTGCCGACACACTTCTGAGTGATCACGTACGCCATGGCCTCCTCATGAGCAGCCGTCGTGCCGCATGCAAGCAGCTGTAACTACTAGATCCTTCCTGCACGTCCACTGACATTTCAGTGGTATCCACTGAAGAGTCAGTGAATGCTCACTCCGTGGAAGACAGCCTTCGGGCGCTCTCGGCTGTGCTCGGTGCGATCAACGGCGCCCATACGCCCCGTGCGCTCGCACGAGCGATCGCCGAAGGCCTGGCGCCGTACCTTCCGATTCGTCGCCTCGAGCTCCGCGCGGTCGTGCCGCCTGCGATCGTCGAGCTCGAAGACGGTCATTGGCGTGCCGTCGAGTCGCAACCAGATCCCAGAGCGGTCTCGCTTGCGCCTGGCATTGCCGGCGTACTCGGCGCCCGGCTACCGCCGGCGTATGCGATGCCCGAGTTTCGCGACGTGCTCGGCCGGATTGTTGAAACTGCAACGCGTCACCTCGATGTCGTGCAGCGCGTCGCGAAGTTATCGCGTCGCGCGCATGTCGAGAGCCGCGAGCTGCGGGCCGATCTCCACCGCCTAGATCCTGCGACACCGATTATCGCGCGCAGTTCGGCGATGCGCGATGCGCTCGCGCGTGCGCACCTTGTCGCAACGCATCCGACGACCGTGCTGATCACCGGCGAGTCTGGCAGCGGAAAGGAGGTTGTCGCGCGCGAAATTCACCGGCGGTCGCCTCGCTCGCATCGCGCGATGCTGCAGCTCAACTGCGGCGCGATCGCGGAGAACCTCGTCGAGAGCGAGCTGTTCGGTCATGAGCGCGGTGCCTTTACCGGAGCCGATCGCGCGCACGTTGGTCTCTTCGAGCGCGCACATCGCGGGACACTGTTCCTCGATGAGGTCGGCGAGCTTCCTCTCGCCGCGCAGGTGAAGCTCTTGCGGGTGCTACAGGAACGGCAAGTGCGTCGCGTGGGCGGGACGGCACAGATTGATGTCGACGTCCGGCTGATCGCGGCGACCAACCGACGACTCGCGACGATGGTCGCGAATGGCTCCTTCCGCGAGGACCTCTACTACCGACTCGACGTGTTCGCGATCGGTGTGCCTCCGTTGCGCGAACGCCGTGGGGACCTCGCGCCGTTGGTGACCGCGCTCGTCGCGGAGCTGGCCGCGAAACTTGGTGTCAACGCTCCAGGGATTACGCGCGGCATCCTGGGCAAGCTCGAGGCCCACGACTGGCCGGGCAACGTTCGCGAGCTGATGAATGTCCTCGAGACAGCTCTGATTCTCGGCGGCGGACGGTCCTTGGAGCTGCCGGAGGCGTTCGCGCAACGTTCGGGGCGCAAGACCGTCGATGCACGTCCGAAATTCGAGACTGCAGTGCGCGAAGCAATCGAAGACGCACTGCGCGCCACGCGCGGCAAGATCTACGGAGCCGACGGCGCTGCCGCGCGTCTGGGGCTGAAACCTGGGACGTTGCAGAGCAAGATGCGCAAGCTCGGGATCCGCCGCGAGGACTACGCTTACCGGCAGTCCGAGACGTCCAGCGATCCGTTCGTCTGATTGCCGGTCTGCGTGCACGATTCCGAGCCGCCGATCTCCAGCGAGCCGTTGAACAGCGTGGCCTCGATGTCCACCGCACCGTTGCCGTCGAACGTGCCGTCGTCGTTGAAGTTGCTGTCGGTGACGGTGACGGTGCGCGTGTTCTCGACGTCCGCTCCGCCGTTGAACAGGGAGCCGAGCACGACGACCTCATCTGCGTCGTGGACATCGAGCTCGCCGTTGACCGTCGGAACGTCGATCACGTGCACGAGCCCACCGGACGCGGTGATCGAGCCGTTGACGAGGCCCTCGATCTTGAGTGCGCAGCCGCTCGCGTCGATGTCGCCATTGATCGACGCGTCGGCCGGCAGGTAGAGCGTGCCGCGGTCGCAGGTGACGTCGCCGTTGGCACCTTGGTCGAGGCGCACGTAGTCGTTGGGCCCGATGTCGGCGGCGGGTGATTGCATACATCCGCCCGCAAGCGCGCACGCGACCATCCCGAGGAAACGCATGCGGGATGCGGAGTGCAGCGCGCATGCCGCGGATAAGTGCATGGAGCGCCGAGGGGGCAGGTGTGTACGCGGCTCTACACCGTGAACGCTGCTGGGGGATCACGGCTGGTCGACGTGTATGTCGAACGCGCCGGTCTCGACAGCGCCCGCGCGCTTGATCTGCACGAAGATGCGGTAGTCGCCGGGCTTGGGGAATCCATACGGGAACTGGAAGTCGGGCGTGATCGGCGGCATCGGCATCGCCATGTCCCCCATGCGCATCGTCGCCGACATGCCGCTGGTCTGTGCGAGCTCGAGGGCGGGCATGGCGACGCTGCCGCTGGGATGGAGATGGGCGAACACGCCGTCGCCGACGATCGCGGCATGGGCCGTCATGCCCATGTACGGCTCGAGCTGCGCGAGATTGCCGTTCGCCTCGACCACGTGGAAGTGGAGCGGTGTCGCGACGTTCGCGCGTAGGTGCGCAGGGCGATCGAAGATCAGCTTTGCTCCACCGGCGAGGTCGCCGGTCGCGGCCGGGCCGGCCCAGGTCGAGTCGTCGCCGGTGAGCGCGTCGCAGTGCAGGTCCGGTAGATCGAGGGTGGCGGTGCCGGTGATCGGGAAGCCGGAGGCGAACACGATATCGGCGTAGAGCTGGTAGCGGCCGGCGGGCAGCGAGGGCAGGCGCTGTGTGAAAGCGGCGCCGTCGGGCTCGGGATGGAGGTGCGCGATGCGATCGCGCTTGTCGCTGACCAGGAAGAGGTGCATGAGATGGCCGTGGTCGCGGAGCAGGACGTCGTAGTCCTGCCAGTCTTGATGCGAGATGCGCAGGGTGCAGCCGTCGCGCGTCGTTTGCACGACCCAGGGCTTCTGCACCCAGTTGTTGTAGTTGTTCGCCTCGGCGTTCCACCACAGGTTGCCCAGCGCGATGAGACCGAGCACGATCGCGCTCGCGACGAGGGTGGCGATCGTCGTGCGGCGGCGCGCGGCCGGGGCTGGGCTCTCGCCGGGCTCGAGCGTGGCTTCGCGCGCGGCGCCCGCGAGGATCGCCACGATCGAGATCGCGAGCACGAGCATGAGGAGCGCGAGCAGCGCGCCGAGCCCGGTCGACATCTGGAGGGTCGAGCGCGCGAACGCCGCTACCGGTACGGCAAGCGTGCCCGTGCCGCGTGCGCCGTTGGCGGTGATGCGCACCTGCAACGAGCCGTGCTCCATGAGCCATAGCTGCGCGGTGAAGAACTGCGGATCGACACGCGAGCGATCGGCGTGATCGGGCGTGGGCGGCAGCTCGGAGCCGGGCCCGGTCAGCCGCAGCGGCACGACGGTGAGGTCGGTGACGTCGGGCGACTCGCTGCGGATCTCGATGTCGGCGATGCCGGGGATGACCTGCGGCGTGCGCACGGTGACGAACAGCTTGTACGGGCCGGCATCGCCTTCGAAGAACACGTCGGGGCTGCCGACGTGGGCATCGGCGCGGAACGCGAACAGCAGCGCCAGGACGACGATGACTCGCTTCATCGCCGCACCTTCCGCAGCAGGTCGGCGAGCCACAGGCCGATCAGGCTCGTGACGGTCGCGGCGCCCGCGGCGAGCGCGAGGCCCTCGGCCCCGGCGCTGCCCGGGAAGAACCGATGCTCGGCGAGATACCACCCGGGCTGGATGAAGTACGCGAAGTAGTCCGTGCCGAAGAACGCGTTGCGCGCGGCTTGCGACTGCAGGAATGACGCGAACGGCCACTCGACCGCGACGAGCACCGCGACGAACGCGACGCCGAGCGCGGGCGCGAGCAGCCATTTCGGCCACACGCGGGCGCGCAGCAGGTCGACCGCGATCGCCGGCGCGATGATCAGGATCGGAAACTCGAGCGGGATGAAGTGGGTGATGTGCTGGTAGACCGGCCCGAGTTTGGGCTCGGCGGGGAACAGCGGGAACAGCCACACCATCGTGGCCATGAACGCGGTGTAGAACGTGGCCATCAGCGTGGCCGCCCACTTGTGGTTCGTCGCGCTGGCGCCGCCGACGAGGAGCATCGGGATGGCGAGCGCGATCGCGACGTACGCGTCGGCGCGGTGCAGGTTCGAGCGAAACGTGTGCTCGAGGATCGCCGTCATCGACAGCACGATGATCTCGCCGCCGATCACGAGGACCACCCAGCGCAGGCGATCGCGCTGCTGGCCCGTCGCACGGTTCATCACCGCGAGCACATTGATCACGCCCGCGATCGCGACGCCGAGGATGCCGAGCGTGAGCACCGCGTGCGGTGGCGACAGGATCTTGACGTCGAGGCCGTACGCGTTGTGCCACCAGTTGTCGAACGGCGCCGAGACGACCATCGTCGCCGCACCCCACGCACCGAGGAAGGCGCCGAAGGGCCCCCGAAAGCCGAGCACGCGGATCGACGCGGCACGCAGCGGGGCGTTGGCCTTGAACGTCGTCGTGAAGATCAGGATCGCGCCCGAGACGCCGGAGATGATCCCGCCCATCTGGATCGCGAGGTGCGCGGGCGTCCAGAACGAATCGCGGCCAATCGACATGTGCCACGAGATGTCCCAGTACGAGCCGACCAGGATGCACGTCACCGACAGGAGCGACGTCCACACGTACCAAGGCAAGCGCGCGGTCACGACGGTTAACACGTAACCACGCCAACGCGGGAAGTCGAGCGGCTATTCGTGCCGCACCTTGCCGCTCGTGCGGGCCGCCGAGCGCATGTGGCAAGCGTAGCTCGTGTCCGTACTCACGTGCCGCCCGGCGACTCCGGGAGCTGTGGGATCTGGTTCGCGGCGAGCGCGAGTGGCATTTGAACGCCGCCAACGAGCGCGCCCGAGAGCGCGCGCGACAGCACGCCCGACACCGCGTAGCCCTTGACCTCGCCGAGGACATAGACGCCGATGAACCCGCGCACCTGCGACGGCGAGCCGTACTGGCGTGGCTTGTCCGACGGCAACACGAGCGCCAGCTGCACGGTGGCTTGCTCGTTCGGCCCCAACGAGAGTGTGGTGTAGAGCCCGCCGTTGACGAGGACCGGATTTGGCGCTGCGATCGTCACGATCGGCACCGTCGTCGATTGCGCCGCCACGGCGGACACCACATTCACCTGGAGCTGCAACGGCTGCGTGCTCTTGTTGTGGATCGCGACCGGATAGGGAACCGGGTCGGCGCCCGGCTGGAGCGTGGGGAGCACGAAGTCCGACGTCGCGACGAACTCGACGTAGTCTTCGGCTTGGAGCAACGGCCGGCAGGTGACGTTCCAGCCGTGCGCAGCGACCGTCGTCGCGGTGCCGAGCGCGATTGGCGCGCCGATCGTGTCGCTGTGGACCGGCGTGATGAACACCTGTTGATCTTCTCCCGGCAGCCAGTCTAGCGACATGTGTGCGTTGCTACTCGAGACGCAGCTCAGCCCGACGTAGGTGTTCGCCGGCAGGAACAGCGGCGGCTCGATCGCGACGTACTGACGGTGCCGCACGCGTCGATGCAGGCGCAGTGGGGTGCGCGTCGCGAGCGCAACCTGACTCGCATCGCTGCCGGCTTGCACGTAGGTGCGCAGCTCGTAGACGATCGCCGGATCGTCGTCGAATTCACCCAGTACCGTCACCTCGACGATGCGCAGGGGATCCGGCGACGCGTTCGGCAGGATGCAGTCCTGGATCGCGAGCCGACCAGTGGCCTCGAGCGCCGGCGCGCCGATCATGATCTCCGCGTTCCTCCCGTCGTTTGGGGGCTGCAGTGGCGCGCCGAGCTCGAGCTCCGCGGCGAGCGGGACGGCGTTGGGGATCGAGGCGTCGTAACGATACGCGAGCTTGTTGCCGCCGCCTGTCGCGAGGACGTCCTGATGTGTCGGCAGCCCCGTCCACGGCTTCATTTCAATCGTGTCGGCGAGGTTCATGCCGACGGGGCCGCCGGTGGTCGGCGCGTATGTCGGCAGACCGCGTACTGTCTGGAGCGCGAGCCAGGTATCGAACACGCGATCGACCTGACAGTGATGGAGCCAGAATAGAGGATCCGACGGCGCGAGCGGGACGTTGCTCATCTGCCCGCCGACGTAGTTGTGCGCCTGACCGTGCGCGCCGTACTCGAACGCGTAGCGGAACGAATTGCGTCGCGGGACCATGCTCGCGGCGTACGGCGGGCTGTCGTACTGCTTCACGGCGAGCGCGTTGAGCACGTCGGCTTGCGTGGGGAGCGAGAGATTGCGCTGTTGCCGCACCAGGGCGTCGTTTCGAACGGCCGCGGGCCAACTCTGGGGCGTCTCGACGGACCAGTTCGTCGCGAACGGCCCGGTATCGACGAGACCGAAGCCACGCTGTACCAGCTGCGACGGCCAGCCACCGACGAGCGCCGTGATCGCCGCGCCGGTGAGATCGGCGCCCGGCGCCGTCCAGTCCCAATACGGAAGCGAGATCGACGGATCGATCCGGCGCAGGCCGCTCTCGAACCGCGCAATGAAAGCGCGGTGCCAGGTGAGGAACGTAGCGTTGTCGTGCGCGAACAAGCGCGTCGGTCGCGGGGACGCGCTCGCAGTGGCGCCGTATTGCTTGTGGAGCTCGATGTAGTCGTCGTACGCGGCCTCGCCCTGACCGAGCATCGCGGCTGGCAGCGCTTTGAGCTTCTGGACGGCCGCGACCCAGCGCTTACGTTCGGCCGGCGTGAGCTTGTTCACCTCCCGGCGGATCAACCGGCCTTGCGGGTAGTGAAACCCGACGTCGGCGGACATCGCGAACGGCGTCTGGACCCGAATCGTATCCTGGAAGTCTGTCTGCCCCGGCGACACGCCGGCCGCCGCAGTCGCCATCGTCGAGAGCGCTACCGTGTTGAGGTACTTCTGCGAGCTGGAGGCGGGCGCGTCGTAGACGTCGAACGTGAGGGTGTCGGCATCACGCGGGATGGGTAGCCACGCCATGATCGTGGCACCGCTCGCGACGACCTGAGTGATGTAGACGACTCGGTCGCGCGTGACGTCATTCGGAGTGAACCTCGCCTTCACCATGAGACCCGATTCGGACGCGCCGAGCGCGACCGAGTAGAGCGCGGCGAGGACCATTCCGGCGCCGTAGAGCATCGCCTCGACCTGATAGCTCCCGCCGTCGCCGTTAACGTTGAACGCCTGCATCAGGCCGATGTTGTCGGTGCCGATATCGAGCGATGCGATGCCGAGCGAGTCATCGCCAGAGAACGTGTCGGCGTCCCAGAGCTCGATGGTGATCGGCTTCACCGGCGGCCCGTCGACGGGAAGATCCACCAGCAGGCCGAGGAATCTCACGCTGTCCTGTGACATGGAAAACGTGTCGCTCGCGGGATAGCGTGTGATCTGCGCGCCGTCGTACTTCACGATGATGTACAGCTCGTCGGACGACTCCGATGGAGTGACGCACTTGATCTGTCCGATCCAAACGGAGTGTTGATCTAGATTCCCCACTCGCGGAGTGTTGCACCGGCACCAGTCCCCTCATAGGACTGGCACTCGCGTAGTGCGATGCGTTGTGGGTGCAGCGAAATGCTGCACGTTCCACGATTGCCGCTGAGACGTTTTGCGTGTCTGGCGTGGCGCTAGTGAATCGTGTCGTATCGCCCGTGGCACGTCTTCACACTTGCCATCTCGCGCGTGCTCTCAAACAAGCAGGCCGGGGAGCTCGTGCGCCGCCGGGCCGAGCACGACGTGATCGAACTGCGACGCGTTCGCCGGGCGCTCGAGGTTGACGAGCCAGCTCGTGCCGCCGACCTGGCGGGTGGCATCGACGAGTCCGGCGGCCGGATGCACGAGGCCCGAGGTGCCGATCGCGAGGAACACAAGCCGCCTCCCGGCCGTGCTCACGAACGCCTCGATGCGATCGAGGACGCCCGCGGGCAGCCGCTCGCCGAACCATACGATGTCGGGGCGCAGCAGCGCGTCGACGCCGCGCCCGCGACACTGGCCGCAGAGCGGCGCCACGTTCGGCTTGTACGCGGTCGTGTCGGCGAACGGATGGCGATCGCAGCGCGTGCATCGCGAGCGCATGAGCCCGCCGTGCATCTCGACCATGCGTTCGCTGCCGGCAGCTGCGTGCAGGCCGTCGACGTTCTGCGTCGCGAGCAGGAACCGATCGCCGAGCCGGTGCTCGAGCTCGACCAGTGCGCGGTGCGCGGCGTTCGGCTCGATGCCCGTCATCGCGGCGCGCCGCTGCGAGTAGAACCGCCACACCAGCAGCGGATCCGCTTCGAAGCCCTCCGGCGACGCCACCGCCGTGACGTCGTGACCTTCCCAAAGGCCGCCGGCATCGCGGAACGTCGGCACGCCGCTCTCGGCCGAGATGCCGGCGCCGGTGAGCACAAGGACGTGGGTCGAATTGTCGATCGCGATCCGCATGGACACTTAGTGTCACCAAGACACGAATCTGTCAAGGCGCGATCGGATCGACGCGGCGCCATGAGACGGCCGGCGCCCCCAGACGCCGGGCGCCTGCGCGGCGGTTCAGCGCGAGTGGTACGCGACGCTATCGGAGCCGACGTCGTGCGTGCGGCGCAGCGACGGCCGGGTAGCGGTCTTCGCGGTGCGCGACTTCTTGGCCGCGGCCGGATCGATGAACGAGCCGAACTTCGCCGCGGGCTGCGGCGCCACGGCCACGCTCGGCTCCGCATCGGGCGTCGCCGGATGCGCGGTCTCCATCGCGATCGGTCCGATCGCTTGGCCCTGGAAGCGCACGACGGTGTAGTCGACGCCCAGCAGCGGCGCGCGCTTCGTCGGCGCGACGTGCTCGGCGACGTACGCGTAGAGCTGGGTGTCAGCCGACACCTCGACCGCCGTCTCGTGCCACAGCGTGGCGGCGTAGTAGCCGTCCTTCGCGCCGGTCTGGCAGGTGCTCCACATCGCCTTGTACGTGCCCGGGCGGACGTTCAGCTTCAGCGACGCGCCGCTGGCGAGGCCGCGTTCGGGCAGCCAGTTATCGCCGTAGTCGGGCTGGGCATCCGATGACATCCGGAGCTCGCACATCTTCACAGGTGACGCGTTGGTGAACACGACCTTCACTCCACCCTGGTACTCGGCGCGCGTGACTCCGTGCGAGCTGTGGATCGGGACGGCGCAGCCGGATGCGAGCAACGCGATAACGAGTGTGTTCCGCATGTCTCCAGCGTAGAGACGACCGCGCGCAACGAGCGCGACGAAAGTCGCAGCCCTCAGTAAGAACAGGGATTTCGCGTAAGCGGTCTCGCAAGACACAGTCGAAAATGGTCGACGCGGTAGTGCGCGGGAGTACCGAGACGCACACGCGGCATCCTCGGAGAACCTACGGCGTGCGGACGCAGTCGCCCGTGAGCGGGATCGGCGTGCCGTGGTCGATCACCTCGAAGTCATCGACCTTCAACGCGGCGAGATCGTGCGAGCCGAGCAGGCCGCTCCACTTGTGCGTCGTGTGGCGGTCGGACTGCGCCGTCAGCGCGATGTTGCCGCCGTCCGCGTGATACATGCCGTACTTCTGCATCGCGCGCGCGACGACGCGGGCCCCTTCGGTCGGCAGCGTGTTGATCGGATAGTCGGCGCGCAGGCGGAGGTGGACGCCATAGTAGGGCGCGTTCGCGCCGCCGGTGGTCGAGGTGCCGTGGGTGGCCGGCGGGACGAAGCCCTGACGCGTGCGGTTGTTGGGAAGGATGAAGCGGATCGCGTGGTCGATGTGGCCGGCGGCGACCTCGTCCGCGGTGAACAGGAGCGGCGCGATCGGGAAGCCGGCTGCATCGGCCGAGGTGCACTGCTCGCCGCGGCCCGCGGTCGTGTAGTTGTGAGTGCCGTGCCAGACGGCGAGGCAGCCGCCGTAGAACGTGTTGCTCGAGGTGATGTTCGCGCGCCACATCTCGAACAGGTCCTTGGTGTCGCGCTGGTAGACGAGGAGGTGACAGTCGCCGTCACCGGTGCACGCATAGCCGGTCTCGCCCTCGACGTTGCCGCCTGTGGGGACGGGCATCGGGACGTGATCGCAGTCCGGCGTGAAGAAGTCGCCCGTGGTGGTGAACGAGCGGATCGGCGTGGAGTTGTCGGCCGTCAGCACGTCGAGATCGAAGTCGATCTGCATCACGTTGCCGTTGCCCCAGCCGCCTTCGGCCTTGAGCGTCGAGATCAGCGTCGCGGAGCTCGCCGACTTCGGCGTGGCGGAGACATCGGTGTTGAAGAACATCGGCGTGGCGAAGTAGGGGCCGACGGCCGCGGTGGTGCCGGCATCGGGCGCGGAGCCGGCGTCGGCGCGCGGTGCATCCGGAGCAGGAGCGGCGTCCGGCGCAGCAGGTGCGTCGGGGCGCGGGGCCGGCGCGTCGACCGAGGCATCGGGCCTGTGGTGGTGGCGGTCCTCGATCGATGGATTGGTCGGGCTCGTGCACGCGGCGGCGGCGACGACGAGCAGACTGATGGCGATGTTCACCCGCATGGTCGAACACGCTCTCACGATGTTTTGTGTTCAAACAATCGGGCGAGTTCGCACGGAGTGCGTTGTGTGAGGTTGCCTATGGTATGCATCCGCCATGATCAGGAACGGGGTGTGGGCCATCGCGATCGTGCTCGCCATCGGCTGCGGGCGTTCGCACGACGACGACCGCGCAGGACTTGCGGCGACCGTGAGCGCGTGCAGCTCCGGCAAGGACTTCGCGTGTCCGCGGCCGATCCTGTACGTCACGAGCCTCGACGCCAGCATGCGGTACTACCGCGATCAGCTCGGCTTCCGGATGGACTGGACCGACGGCAAACCGGCCGACTTCGGCGCGGTCACGCGCGGCGACACGCAGATCTTCATGTGCGTGAAGTGTCAGGGCCACGCCGGCAGCTGGCTGTGGGTGTTCACGCCCGATGTCGATGCGCTGCATGCGGAGCTGAAGAAGCGCGGGGCGCGGATCAAGGCGGCGCCCGAGAACAAGCCGTGGGGCGTGCGCGAGATGCTGGTGGCCGATCTCGACGGCAACGTGCTGCGAATCGCGGGACCGAAGCGGTGAGCGCGGCGAAGACGGCTCTCGTCACCGGTGGGAATCGCGGCATCGGGCAGCAGGTCGCGCGCGTGCTCGCGAGCGAGGGCTGGGATGTGCTGATCGGGTCGCGCGACAAGGCGAAGGGCGAGTCGGCCGCGGCGCGGCTGCGCAAGGACACGGGCGGGCGGCTCAAGGCCGTCGAGCTCGATGTCACGAGCGACGAGTCGGTCACGCGGGCGGCGCAGAAGCTCCGCGACGGCGCGATCCGGATCGATGCGCTCGTCAACAATGCCGGCGTGTACGGCGCGGCGCGCGGGCCGGAGGGCGTGGTGCGCACGCTCGAGACGAACTTCTTCGGGCCGCTGCGGGTGACCGAGGCGATGCTGCCGCTCATGCGCGATGGCGCGACCGTCACGAACGTCACGAGCGGGCTCGGCGCACTCGAGAACCTCGACGACGCGCCACGAGCGCGGCTCGCGGAGCCCTCGCTGACACGCGAGGCGCTGGTCGCGTGTGTGCGCGAGCTTCTGGCAGGCGGAAGCTGGGGCACCGATGCGTACGTGGCTTCGAAGGCCGCGCTCAATGCG
>Ga0207683_10001917_pt1 | contig 18415 bp, 17 predicted proteins | sample KBSM73metaG_FD_184333 | JGI IMG/M metagenome (GOLD analysis project Ga0207683, IMG submission 184333) | Miscanthus rhizosphere microbial communities from Kellogg Biological Station, Michigan, USA - KBS M7-3 metaG (SPAdes) (version 2) | ecosystem: Host-associated > Plants > Roots > Rhizosphere >... | reverse complement strand
AAAACACCGCAAATGAGGGCCGTGGCAACGCGCTTCATGTCGGGCATGGTACCCCATTGCATCGCCGCGCAGGGCCTTACCCTAGAGTTCTGAGTGAAACCGCCTGATTACGTCAACAATCCACCTGTGTGCGTGGTTGTTACTGAATATCAAGGACTTCCAGAGTTCCATCGACGATTATGGCTATCCTGTGGCCAGTCGGGGAAATTGCTGGCGTGAACGGCATGCCAGGCCTTGGGTCCCAGTGCAACCTAAACATTTCCTTGCTTGTCAGTTGATCGTAGACCGTAACCTGCTGACGGTTGTATGGCCGGTCTCCCAAACTGCCCAGCGGGTTCATCATCTTGTTCCAAGATGTGTAAGACCCCTCGCTCCTCATTAGACGGTGTCCGTCGGCGTTCGCTATGGACTCGACCCTCCTGTGATCAGCACCCACGGCGACTTCTTGTTCCGCGGATATTCGGGCCGCCTCCTGATTAACGTCTTCCAATGGCATGAGTGACTGCGAGTCCAAAAGAAGTCTTTGTGTTCTCATATTTCCACCCACCACCACCGTATCGCGTTTCCAAGAGACCCAAAGCGGTCCTCGAGTCGGAAACGACCGGTCGCACTGCATGTCGGTTGAACAGAGCTTCACCTCGGAAAGCGTAAGCGTCAAGAAGTGCTTGTTGAGAGCAGGAGCTACGGCACGCGGACCCTTGAAGAGCGGCATACGCGCAACGCTGATAGCACGCCGCTCGCTGATGTCGAAAATAACAATTGTTGAATCAGGCTTGTCGGCGAATAAGGGATCAACGTCATTGAAAGAGCGCTGGTTGATAGCTACTAGTATGAGGTCGTCCGACAGGAAGCCTACCGTGGTGTAGTCCGCAAGACCCTTTACATCCTTTGCAAATCCAAGCTTTGTTAAATCGATGCGAAGTATCGGTTTACGGTCAGAGTCAGCGCACCAAGAAATTCCAGGACCAAATCCGAAGAGTAAGAGGATGAGAGTGGCAAGCTTTCTCACGACCGCCCTTTCTCGACCAACAATCCCGACGCGATTCTAAGCGCACCTACCGAGGGTCAGGCTAGTCGGCGGCATTTTCTGGCGCTATTTATGAGGCAGACGGCGATTGTTGCGGGTCAGATGGGTTCGATTTACGGAGCGCGTTGTGCACCTGTCCAAGGGGCGGTGGCACCGGTGCAAACAGCAGCTTGCCTTATTGTTGGCGTAATATCGCCATTTCACTCATTGACCTGGATTTTGGCGAACAAACGGCGCACTCTGGTGAGAACGCCTGATTTCATCAATCCATCTTGTGATAAGTTGAACCGTCTTACAGCGATGACGTTCACGAACATCCTGCGTGACTGGAAAGTTTTCCTAGGTATTGCGCTTTTGGTGCTCTTGTCTGAACTGCTCAAGCCGTATTGGCGTCGGCACAGGCAAGACCGTGCACAGACCTGGACGGTAACAAGCGGTCAAGTCACCGAGGCTGCAGTATTTCGCGAAAGGTACGAGGTGACGCTGACCCTTCGGTATTCATACACGATTTGCGACGAGCCTTATCCAATCCCTGGTGAATTTCAAAAGCAGTTTGCGTCCCCAGTTGAAGCTGAACAATGGGCAGACGCACTGTGCGACAAAGCGATACCTGTCCGCGTAAATCCCGAGAATCCTTGGAGGTCGCAGTTGTGGGATTCCGAACTGGAAGCGATTGTCAAATCAACAGGTCTCGATTCCTAAGTCAACGCATAGCTGGCGTAACATCGCAATTTCACCAGCAACTTCCTCAGACAAACATCCCGCCCCATGTCAGTTGATGAAAGTGGCTGGTTACAACAGTTCGCAAATGTGAAAGATACTATCGCGAGATGAAGGCGTTTCGTGCCTTTGATCTCGGGCCTGCTGCACGGAATTAGAGAAGGCTCATTCCGTGGCAGATTGTTGGCGGCTTTTGCTTCACAACAGCTTCCAGCGCACGCCCATGTCCTTCAGTTTTTCGTCAATCTCTGCGGTATCTTCACGCACGAAGTCGTCGAACGCGCTCCGGGCTACGAGCATGGTTGCTTTGACTACATCAGCGGTGCGGAGCCCAACAGGAAGACTGATTCGGATTGGCGTAACGTGGTGAGCCACGACTGCTTCGGTCACGATGGCAAGTCTCTTGCTTTTCATTCAAGTATTCCCCCGAGTGGAATTCCCTGAGCTTGTGAGGGTACTACTGATCGCCATGAGTCGCGCTAAAGAAAATCAACCCCTTGAGCACTTCTCGACTCGTCAAATGGACGAGAACGCAACGAATACATGGGTCATCTTGCCGAAAAAACTACCCCACTCAAGCCAAACCGGGCTTGAGTGGGCCACCCGGATACTCTAGGCGGCGACGAACTGCTGCCCGCCGTCGATGTCGTAGGTTGCGCCTGTGAGGGCGGTGTTGGTCATGAGGTGCACGGCGAGCGCGGCCACGTCCGCCGGGCCGACTACGCGTCCGATGGGAAGCGTGTTGCGAAGGTGGTTGCGACGCTTATCAAGCTGGTCGCCCAACAGTTCCGCCGACAAAGGCGTGTCCACGAAGCCAGCGGCAATAAGGTTGACCCGCACGGGTGCGATTTCAAGGGCCAAGTTAGCGGTGAGCGAGGGGAGCGCAGCCGTGATTGCGCCCGCGATGCTCATGCCGGGGGCTGGGCGGCGGCCGCCCGTGCCGCCCATGAAGATGAGAGTTCCGCCCGGTCTTACTTTGCTAGCAGCGTTGCGCGCGACATACAAGGCTTGTAACAGGTGCTCACCGATAAGATCGCGTATCTTTGCGAAGTCCATATCGGCTAGGCGCCCATAGTATGGCCGGCCCGCGGTCACCATCACGTGGTCAATCATTGGCAGGTCACGAAAGAAGCGCTCGATCGCAAGGGCGTCCGAGGCGTCGAAGGCTGAAGAGCTGAGCGCGCCAACGTCGCTCGCTGCGCGCTTGAGGCGTTCGGGGTTCCTGGCAGTGAGAATCACCTTGGCTCCCTCCGCACGGGCTCGGCGAGCCGTCTCGAGTCCGATGCCGGCGCTCCCGCCGATTACAAGAACGGTTTGCCCCAGCAGTTCCTGTTCACGTTGGTAGGTGGAGGCGATGGGTGCTGTACTCATATTTTCTCCAATCAGTCTTTTTGGTGCGCAACCCTGACTCAGGCTTCATCCACGGATAGCGAAACAGTCATTCGTTTTGAGAGAAGACCATAGATTAGTGGGCTGCCGTAACTAAATCAATTTGAGTGTGGTGTCCCCGCAAAAAGCGAAATTTGTTCAAACATTATTTTTATCCAGTACTTTGAAGTAGGAGCGAACATCCCCGGTCATGCCAAGGCTGGGCCACTGGACTCATCTGAAGATCTGATGTTTCTCCGCGATCATCGCGCCGCGCTTACCAGAAACACCCGATTGCCGTTGTGGGCTATGTCACTAGACTGGTGACGTGATTTCCCTAAAAGAGAATGAAAAAGACTCAAAGGAAACGACGCAAAAGTCGTTGCTGGCCCGGGTACGAGCCGGTGTCCGGCAAGAAACAACATAGCCAGGGCAGTTGTAGACCGAAGGCAGGTGGAAGTCAGTCGAGCGAAGAGAAGGATTTCCGACAGGCGCGAAAGCGTCAGTTGGATCGCTGGCAGGATGCTCATCCAGGAAGTCCGCGCAAGGCGGCACAACACCTTCGCAAGCCCAAAGCGAAGAGAAAGAGTACGAAGGCATGAAACGTTCACGTGCTTCGAAGACATCTCTGAGGAAACGTGCGGCGAAGCCAACGTCGAAAGATCCTCGAGGCGGGTTGACGGCGGCAGGACGGAAAGAGTTTTTCCGCAAAGAAGGCGCGCATCTGAAGCCCGGCGTGAAGAAGCCGGAGCGTCAAATGACCGTGGAGGAAATGCGGCGCAAAGGAAGCTGGGCAGCTCGCTTCTATGGTCGTAGCGGATCGTTGCCGCCGCTGCGCGACAAACACGGTAAGCCATCGCGTTTTGCACTCACCGCGGCCGCCTGGGGTGAGCCGGTTCCGAAAACGACTGCCGCAGCTCGCAAGATCGCGGAGAAGGGAAGAAGATTGTTGGCGCGCGTGAAAAACGAAAAACGGGCCACGCGTTAGAAGCGGTAACCCATTAGAAAGATGGTGGGGCCGCGTTTGTACAGTGTGCCGCGGAACGGGACAGCCGAACATTCCCACTCAAGCCAAAAGCGGGCTTGAATGGGCGACGCGCGGAACGAATCCACTGCCGCTGGCTGACGTTTATTCCACGGTGACAGACTTTGCCAGGTTTCTGGGCTGGTCGACGTCGCATCCGCGGCGGACTGCGATGTGATAGGCCAATAACTGGAGTGGAACGATTTCCAGGATTGGGAGCAATTCTTCCGGAGCGGCCGGAATGTAGATGACGTGGTCGGCGCCGTCCTTGGCGTCCTCGTCACCTTCGGTCGCAAGCACGATGACTTTACCCGAGCGCGCCTTCACTTCCTTCAAGTTGGAAAGCGTCTTCTCGTAGCGAACGAGGGAGCCGGGCTGATTGACGTCTTTGGTCGCGATGACGACCACGGGCAGGTTCTCGTCGATGAGGGCGTTCGGACCGTGCTTCATTTCGCCGGCTGGGTATCCTTCGGCGTGGATGTAAGAGATTTCTTTTAGTTTGAGCGCGCCTTCGAGGGCGATGGGGTAGTGGATGCCGCGTCCGAGAAACAGGAAGTCCTGCGCACGCACGTATTGCTTCGCCAACTCCTCGCACAATTCTTCCTGTGTAAGTAACTGTTCGAGCTTGCCCGGGATATGAGTAAGTTCCTGAACGGCTTTCTTGGCTTGCTCGGGAGAAATTGTGCCGCGGACTTGTCCGAGATAGAGAGCGAATAAGTAGAGTGCTGTGAGCTGGCCGGTAAAAGCCTTGGTCGAAGCTACGCCGATTTCTGGTCCAGCATGAGTGTAGATCGTTCCCGCGGCTTCGCGAGTGATCATGGAACCGACGACGTTACAGATCGCAAGTGTCTTCGATCCGCGTGACTTGGCTTCGCGCTGGGCGGCGATGGTGTCGGCGGTTTCTCCGGACTGAGAGATGACGAGCGTGATGGTGTCAGGCGAGACGATCGGGTCGCGATAGCGCCACTCGCTGGCGTAGTCCACTTCGACGGGGACGCGCGCCATGCTTTCGATCATGAACTTGCCGGCTTGCCCGGCATGCCAGCTGGTACCGCACGCGGTGATGTTGATCTTTTTAGCGGCGCGGAATTCGGCCTCTGAGATCTGCATCTCGTCGAGGAAAACGTGGCCGGTATCCTGAGAAACGCGGCCGAGCGTGGTGTCGCGGACGGCGCGGGGCTGCTCGTAGATTTCCTTGAGCATGAAGTGCTTGAAGCCGCCCTTTTCCGCCATGATCGGATCCCAAGTCACGTGCTGGACCTGGCGTTCGATCGGGTTGCCATCAAAGTCGGTGAGCTTCACGCCGCTTTGGGTGATGACGGCGAGATCTCCGTCAGCGAGAAAAAAAAGATCGCGCGTGTGATACAGAATTGCGGGCACATCGGAGGCGACAAAGTATTCCTCGTTGCCCAGTCCGATGACCGCCGGCGGCCCATTGCGCGCGGCGACGATCTTGTTTGGCTCGTCGATTGAGATGACTGCGAGCGCGAAGACGCCGGAAAGTTCTTTTACGGTTTTGCGGACTGCTTCTTCAAGGTTGGGACGGTGTCCATTGTCGCTTTTGAATAGATGTTTCTCGACCAGGTGCGCGATGATTTCGGTGTCGGTCTCAGTGGTGAACTTATGTCCCGCTTCAATGAGCGTTCTTTTTAATGAGAGGTAATTTTCTACGATGCCGTTGTGGACCACGACGATCTTGCCCGTGCAATCACGATGGGGGTGCGCGTTTTCTTCGCTTGGACGTCCGTGAGTGGCCCAACGCGTGTGACCGATGCCGTAGGTGCCGTCGAGGGGCTTGAGCCGGATCACTTCTTCGAGGTTGCGCAACTTTCCTTCGGCGCGGCGGATTTGAAGCCCGTCCCCATTGCCTGCGACGGCGATGCCCGCCGAGTCATAACCGCGATACTCAAGACGGCGCAAGCCCTCGATAATGACGGGCACAACCTGCTTTTTCCCAACGTAGCCCACAATGCCACACATCGGTAAGACTCCTTAGTCGGTGGGGAAACCGAGTTCGTGTAGATAGATGACGCTCGCCTAAGCGAGGTTCGGGTCTTTTAACGTAAGCAAGGGAGTCAGTCCTCGAGGGAGTAGCGAAATTCTTCGATCACAGGATTGGTCAGGACCTCGCGCGCCATCTTTTCGACTTCGGCTTGGGCCTCAGTTTTGGAGAGACCGCCGTTCAGGCTGATTTCGAAATATTTGCCCTGTCGAATATCCTGCAAACCCTTGTAGCCCATCTTATTGAGAGCACCCTGAATGGTCTTTCCCTGGGGGTCCAAGACGCTCTTCTTGAGAGACACGTAAACGTAGGCCTTCATCGACGCCTCATTATACGACAGCCTGTCGGATGCTGAACCTGAGTTTCGTGGGACGGGAAGGGCTACCCGGCATCGGTGAGTTGTCGGTCCAGGTCGGCCAAAGCGGCCTCTAACATGCTGCGTTGCTTGGGGTTAGTAGAAGATGCAAGCTGCGCGACCACCTGTTTTCTCGACAGTAAAAGGACAGCCTTTTGCCGAGCTTGGGCGGCTTGTTCCGGGCTGAGGACTTTGCGCCGGGCATCGGGCTTTCGCTCGGAAGCTTCCATTTGTTGAGCTTCCACTGACTTACTTTCCCATCCACGAGCCATTTAGAAAACTTCCTTAATCGCTGATTGACACCACTTGACCGACCGGAACCAACTTTTGAATAGCGCTTGAAATATCTCTTGATGCGATTAGTATATCTGTAGTTACCGTGCACCCGCGCTCATCTGTTGTCGCTCAGCTTAGGCAACGCAAGTAGCGCTCTTCCTCGAATGCACGGTGATGCGGTCGGCCAGGTCCGACTGCCGGGCCAGGAAGTGTCGGTCAGAGGGCTGCGGCTCTCTCGCTTTGAACCGAGTCAAAGCGCTGAAATTGCTCAAGAAACTGTTGCAACCGATTAGCGACGTGGTTGGTTGTGCCTTGGGTGGATTCATTCGCTTGGGCCTGGCTCTTATGCAAAGTCGTGCTTCGCGCGCCTTGAAATAGAGAAGAAAGAATTCTCGAAAGATGCCAAACGAACCGCGGCTAAAAGAACCGGCCCCTGTCATCGAACGATATGAAGCTCTGCTCCAGATGGCCGATCTGATTGCCGGCCGTCTTACGCTCCCTGAACTTTTCCACGAGCTTTCGACGCGAGTAAGAGAGGTGGCGGATTGTTCGTTCGTCACTTTCATCCTGCACGACCCGCTGAAAAATGTGATGCGAATCCAGGTTTGGGAAGGCGCTGAGGTTCCGGAGATGCCTTCCGAACTGATGATGGAACATTCGGTGAGCGGATGGGTATGGTCCAATCAGAAGCCTCTCTTGATGCCAGACCTTGAATTGGAAGATCGTTTCCCAGCCATTCATGACTACCTCAGGGCTGCCGGGGTGAAGTCTTATTGCATGTTGCCGATGACACAGGGCGATCGCAGGCTGGGCGCGATTGGGGTTGGCACCGATCATGTCGACGCGTATGACACAGCGGATGTGCGGTTTCTGCAGCAAGTTGCGAAACTGATTGCGCTGGCGGTCGACAACGCCGTCACTCACAAGTTGCTGCGCGAGGAACGGGAAAGGTTAAGAGCGTTGGTCGAAGTTAACCGAACCTTGGGGTCGAGTCTGGAGATGAGGACGCTGCTGCCGCAGATTTCAGAATGCGTGACGCGAGTGGTGCCCCATGATTTTGCGGGTGTCACGCTTTATGACGATGACCAAAGGACGATGAAGATTGTAATTCTTGCGTCGCCTGAGACTGGAACGGTGGTTGAACCGGGACGAAATGTGTCTGCGGAGGAAACGCTGGCCATCCACGCAATCTCGGATCGTCAAGCTCGGACGTTCAACCATCAAGACCTGGCGGACTTGAATTCTCCGGCTGCAAACCATGTGATCGAGAACGGGATCCGTACCGTGCGTTCGATGCCACTCATGACTTCCAAGGGAGTGTTTGGTGCACTCAATATTGGGAGCAAACAGGATGGTGCTTTCTCGGTGCAGGATCACGAGTTGTTGGGGCAGGTAGCGGCACAGCTGGCGATCGCCCTGGAGAATGCGAGAGCTTACAAAGAAATCAATGAACTGAAAGACCGGTTGGAAGAAGAAAAACTCTATCTCGAAGACCAGATTCAGAGCGAGCTGCATTTCGAAGAGATCGTGGGCACGAGCCCGGCGCTGAAACAGGTACTGAACCAGGTTGCGACGGTCGCGACCAGCGGTGCGACAGTACTTGTTCTGGGCGAGACTGGAACTGGCAAAGAGCTGATTGCGCGTGCGATTCACAAGATGAGCCGGCGCAAAAACAACAGCTTCATCAAACTCAACTGTGCAGCGATTCCGACCGGCTTGCTTGAAAGTGAACTCTTCGGCCACGAGAAAGGAGCGTTCACAGGCGCGATCAGCCAGAAGGTGGGGCGGCTCGAGTTGGCGCACGGGGGCACGCTGTTTCTGGATGAGATTGGAGACATCCCGCCCGAGATGCAGCCGAAGTTGCTTCGTGTTTTGCAGGACCAGGAATTTGAGAGATTAGGCAGTACGAGGACCATCCGGGTGGACGTTCGACTGGTTGCGGCCACGAATCGGGACCTGGCTACGGCCGTGGCGGAAGGAGCGTTCCGGCGCGACTTGTTTTACCGGATCAATGTGTTTCCGGTGCGCTTGCCTCCCTTGAGAGAGCGTCCCGAGGATATCGGGGCGTTAGTCCACCATTTTGTACGTAAGTTTGCGAAGCGGATGGATAAGAGCATCGAGACGATCCCAAACGAGGCGATGAATGCGTTTCGACGCTGGAACTGGCCGGGGAACGTTCGCGAGCTGGAGAATTTCATGGAGCGAAGTGTGATTCTGACCGAAGGTACCGTTTTGCGGGCGCCCTTGGCGGAACTTGCAACGTTGGTGGAAGATGACGAGAGCCCGACCACGTTGCACGCGGCCGAGAAAGAACACATCGTGAGGGTGCTGCGGGAGGCCCGCGGCGTCATATCGGGGCCGCGAGGAGCGGCAGCGCGACTCGGGTTGAAGCGAACGACGTTGCAATACAAGATGCAGAAGCTTGGAATCACGCGAGAAGACTACGTGCGATAGATTTTCTTCCTGCCGAACTGTGGTCTCGAGGCCAGCCTTTCGTCACACTTTCTCTCCTGTTTCGGCACTCGAAGCATCCTAAAGGTTTCTTCCAGAGATAGTTGCGGTGAGTTCCGTTCTGGGCATCCGCGTGCCAAACGATGAATGGACCGACCTCCCCCAGGTCTACCGCCGAAATGGAAGGGACCAGTAAGAGTGTTTGAGGACGACACTGAGTCTTTCATTCCAGACAATCAGCAAGACCCACTCTTTTTGTTCGCGTGCGCAATCGCATGGCGAGTCGATCGAGACTTGGACGCTGGTTGGGAATTGATACGCGCTACGAAGGCAGCGGGTGCAGAGGCGCGAGCATTGGCCCTCGATCTTCTGACGTGTGTTGCGGGTTATGCGCGGCCGGTCAGGCCACCTTCTATATCAAAGAAGCCAGTTAGCGACTCTGCAGATTCGTGGTCGTATGCACCGAGCGGTTTCGCGTTAGGAGATTAAAGAATGAACAGTCCATATGGGCTGGAGATGGTGGAAGACTGTGTGAATTGCACGCTCCGTCGGCAGAATAGCTTTTGCAGCTTTTCCCCAGGCTTGCAAGGGCAATTCGATCGGCTCGGTCACCACAGCATTTTTCCTTCGGGAGCATTGCTATTCGTGGAAGGTCAAAGGCCACGCGGAATTTACGTTGTTTGTTCCGGCCATGTGAAGTTGTCGACGACGTCTGCATCGGGAAGAATTTTGATTCTGAAAGTGGCAGGGCCGGGAGAGGTGCTCGGACTTAGCGCGATCCTGTCGGGATCGGTTTGTGAGTTAACGGCGGAGACCGCTCGACCCTGCCAAGTCAACTTTATTGAACGAGAGGCATTGCTGGATTTTCTGCGGCGCAATGGCGAGGCTGGGCTGCATTCGGCAAAAGCACTGAGCGTTGAATTTCAGGCTGCTTTCCGCGACGTGCAAGACATCATTATGGCTCGATCGTCGGCGGGCAAGTTGGCGCGGCTCATCCTGTCGTGGAGCGCCGGACAGGAAGGGAAAGAAGTTCGCATCCGCTCAACCTTCACACATGAAGAGATGGCGCAGATGATTGGAACATCGCGCGAGACGGTGACGCGTTTATTAAGTGAATTGAAGAAGAAAGAATTGATCCGGCTGGAAGGTTCCACGATGGTGATTCGAAACCGGCTGGCTCTGGAAGCTCTCGTCGCATAACGGACCCCCCTGCGACAGAGGTGCAGTGTCCTCCTTCGGCGATCAGGTAAATTCTGGTCGCCATTTTTTTTACCCGGAAGCTTAGGGGAATTCGTCCAGCGAGCTGTGAACGGTTTTAGAGGCCGAAGAGGTCGCGAAGGCGTTTTGTTTGTGCGCGGCTGACGGGGACCTCGGTTTGTTTCTTATCGGACATGCGCAATTGATAAGAACTCTTGAACCAAGGCACCACTTCGCGAATGTGATTGATGTTCACCAGGTAGGAGCGGTGCGCGCGCCAGAAGACATTTTCGTCCAGGCTTTCGAATAATTCTTCGAGGGTACGGCAGTTGGATTGGCCTTCGATTCCGTTTGGACCTGAAGTGAAAACCGAGATCACTCCGTCTTCAATGGAGGCGAAGCAGATATCTTTCTGATCGACGAGGAAGAGTCTTCCAGCGGCCTTTATTAGAATCTTTGCGCTTTGCGGTTTCTGCTGTTCGAGCATCCGGACCAAGGTTTCCAGACGCTCGGTTGAGGCGCCGGCGGAATCGATCTTGGACCGGGCTTTCTGGACGGACTGGGCGACTCGCTTCTTGTCGAATGGCTTCAGCAGGTAGTCCACTGCGTTCACTTCGAATGCTTTCACCGCGTACTGGTCGAATGCGGTGGCAAACACAATCTTCGGTAGCGGAACTTTGCGGTCGAGCAATTTCTTGATGACGCCGAATCCATCGAGCCCCGGCATCTGGACATCGAGAAAGACAAGATCGGGGTTGTGTTCGCGAATCAAGTTGACCGCTTCGAGGCCATTCTTGCCCTGGGCCACGACGTTTATGTCATCGACGCCCTTGAGTAAGTAGGCGAGTTCATCGCGGGCCAGTTGTTCGTCGTCGACGATGACTGCGGAAAGCGTCATGTGGGTTCTCGGAGTTCAGAGTGAGTATAGCGGAAAGGTGCGGGCTCCCGGCGATCACAAGTCAGCCTTCTGTCCGTATCGCTAGTCAGACCGTGCGCTATGCGGGCTCAGATGCAATTTTCTTCGACATCAAGTAGTGATTGCGGTCGACAAAGCCGGTCTTGCTGTACAAGCGTTTAGCGTTGTCATTGGTTCGAACTATCTCGAGATGAATCGCACGGACGTCGTTGTGACGAGCCTGCTCTTCGACGAAGGCAAGAGTCTTTTTTCCCCAGCCGCGGCCGCGATGGGACGGCAGAAGAAAGAACTCGTCAATGAAGGCATCGCGGCCAAGAAATTCGAGACTGTATCCAAATGTAAGCACGATGTAACCCACGGGAGTCTCGGCGTCGAGCACCAACCACGCGAGTCCATATTGCGAGCAGCATAGAAGATTGAGCAGCGCCTCGCGCGCTCGATTCTCGTGCCAATGGTGGCCATCAAAAGCATAGTACTGCTGCATGAGCGCCAGGAGGAGGGGTGCGTCGTCTTCACGCGCGATACGAAATTGCGGGTCCATCGTATTCAGGCCACGTTTTCAATCGCTAATGCCATGCCCATCCCGCCGCTTACGCAGAGGGTCGCGAGGCCACGTCTTGCTTTTCTCTTCAACATCTCGTGAAGCAGAGTGACCGTGATGCGGGTACCGGTGCATCCGATTGGATGGCCGAGGGCGATCGCTCCTCCATTGACGTTGAGCCGTTCGCGATCGAAGTGAAGATCACGATCACACGCCAGAACCTGCGCGGCAAACGCCTCGTTCAATTCGACGAGATCGAAGTCCTTCAATGGGAGTTTGTGCTTTGCTTCCAGCTTCCTGATGGCAGGAACAGGGCCAATGCCCATAATTCGGGGATCAACGCCTACGGAAGTAAAGGCAGAGATACGTGCGAGAGGCTCGAGTCCATTTGCTTTGACGAGGTTTTCGCCCGCCAACACGATGGCAGCCGCGCCATCGGTGATACCGGAAGAGTTGGCCGCGGTGATCGTGCCCGTCTTCGAGAATACGGGAGGAAGCTTTGCCATCTTTTCAATCGTTGCATCGAGAAAGGGATGTTCATCGCGCGAAAATGTCGTCGTGCCCTTACGGGTTTCGAGCGTTACCGGGACTAGCTCGGCGTCGAAGCGTCCGGCGGCGATGGCGGTGGCGGCACGCTGCTGGGATACAAGGGCGAATTCGTCTTGTTCGTTGCGAGAGATCTTGTATTGCTCGGCCAAGACTTCGGCGGTTTCACCCATGACCATCTTGGCGAGCGGACAGAAGAAGCCGTCGCGATACATGCCGTCGACGAGTTCCTGATCGCCCAGCCGGTAGCCCCAGCGAGCGCCATCCAAATAGTAGGGAAGGCGTGACATGGATTCGGTGCCGCCCACCAACACACAATCGAGATTGCCGGCCGCAATTTCCTGGGCCCCTAGCGTGATCGACTTGATGCCGGAGGCACAGGCTTTGTTGACGGTGTAGGCGGGAACCTCTTGTGGAACGCCACTACGCACGGAAATCTGACGAGCAACATTCGGTCCGCCGCCAGCCTGGCGCGCGTTCCCGAAGATCGTTTCTTCGACTTGTTTTGGATCGATGCCGGCGCGTTGCATGGCGGCTTGCGCGGCGACGACTCCCATGTCAGCCGCCGTCATCGTGCTGAGGGAGCCGCCGAATTTTCCGATCGGGGTGCGAACGGCCGAGAGAATGTATACGTCCTGCAACAGGGGCCTCCAAACCCTTTAGTTTACGGGAACGCTCAGAACCCGTCACGCGGTGCTCTAGAATGCAGCTACCTCGATGAACTTCTCGGACCGCGCGCTTCTGGTGTTTTTCATGTCAGTCAGTTCGCTGATCGGGTTTCGCGCCTATCGCGTATCCGAATGGGGCAAACTGTTCGCGGTGAACGGCGTTTGCCTCGTCGTTATTGCGTTGCTGATAGCGATGCGCGAGCGATCCCGAGTATGGGAATTCCTTCACGATTGGTATCCGATGGCGATGTTCATCGTGTGCTTTGAGGAAGTTTCCCGTCTATCGTTCGTGATTCGCGAGGAGTGGCAGGATCATCTTCTTCTCAAGCTCGAGGCAGATTGGTTTTCGGTGCCACCGACCGTTTGGCTTGGCCTGCACGGCTCTGCATTTCTTACCGAAGTCCTGGAGGTGGGGTACTTCTCCTACTTCGTGTTGCTCATCTTCGTTGGGGGAATGCTGTACCCGTGGAAAGATCGCCGCCCGTTTCGCCGTGTGATGGATGCAACGGTGCTCGCCTATGTGACGTGTTACGTCATCTTTATTCTTTTCCCGACCGAAGGCCCGGCGCACACATTGGCTGGTTTGCATAACTTTCCAATACCGGGCGGTGGTCCATTTCACTGGATGGTTGGACTGATTCAAAGGAACGCTGGCGTACATGGCAACGCGTTTCCCAGTGCGCACGTTGCGGGCGGGGTGGTGGCGCTTTATTTTGCGTGGCGATATGTGCCGAAGTTAGGGGGTGTGCTCACGCCGCTGGTCTTACTGCTTTGCGTCGGTGCAGTCTATGACCGTTATCACTATTTTTCTGATGTAGTCGCAGGCGCCATCGTGGGCGCGGCGGCGGCGCTGATGGTCGATTACTGCAGCTTTTTCGCGCAGGCAGACGACACACTAAATATACGCTGACAAGTTTCTTACAAGTTTTTTGCCTTGCAGTGACATGCGTTTCAGCCGCTGTTTCTATTCTGTCTTCGAGCCCTCTTAGTTTCATGGGTTCTGCAAGTGCTGAGAGCATCGGAGTAAGTGAGCCGATGTTCTTCCAGCTCAAAGGGCGGGTCACACTCTCCGGGCGCCCCGCCCTTTTAGTTTTTTTAGCCCTCGAGTCTCGCAGATCGGTTTCCAGAAAATCCAACCACGGCCTCTGATCCCGCGGAGGCTGTAAACTGTTTGTATGCACTACATCTACGGCATTAACGCCGTCGCTGAAGCGCTCAAAGCGCGCGGCCGCGGGTTTTCGTGGGTCGGCGTCGCGAAGGAACGCAGCGATATTCGCTTAAAGCGCGTGATCGACGATTGCCGCAAGGTGGGAATTCCGGTGAAGTTTCTGCCGCGGACCGAACTCGACGAGATGGCTGGAACCGGGGCACATCAAGGCGTGGTCGCAGTTACGTCGTCGAAGCAATATAGCGACCTTGATGATGTTGTCGGCGCCAAGCGCGGCGAGAAAGCATTGATCGTGGTCTTGGATGGCGTTGAAGATCCGCACAATCTCGGCGCGATTCTTCGCACCGCCGACGCGGCAGGGGCGGACGGCGTTGTGATTCCCGAACGCCGTGCCGCGGGTGTGACGGGAACGGTGACAAAGGTATCGGCCGGGGCGAGCGAACATTTGCCGATCGCCCGAGTCACGAACATCGCCCGTAGTCTCGAAGATCTGAAGGACCACAATATCTGGACCGTGGGGCTCGACGAACGAGGTTCGCACACATACGACTCGCTCGACTACAAGATGGACTGCGCGATAGTTCTAGGCGCGGAAGGAAAAGGCCTGCACGACCTGGTCGCGAAGAAATGTGATTTTCTAGTGTCGATTCCGATGCTGGGCAAGGTGCCGTCTTTGAACGTCTCGGTGGCCGCAGGCGTCGTGCTGTACGAAGTCGTCCGCCAGAGAGGGAAGAGCTGAATATTTTCGGCGCACGGTTCCGGAGTAGCGTGCCCAGCGGCATCTAAGCGACAGACCACCTTCATTACCTGACATGCAAGGAACTTCACTTCGCGCACTCATTTTTCTCATACTCGTCCTTCCGGCGTTTGCGATCGACCGGGAAGCATTCACGTTTACGAAGTATGAGCTGGATGCGCGCATTGAGCGCGATCAGCAGCGCCTTGGTGTGCGTGGTCGACTGACGCTGCGCAATGATTCGAACACTCCACAAAAAATCGCGATACTGCAGATTTCGTCGAGTCTTGATTGGCGCTCAATTCGCGCTGACGACAAGCAACTTCAGTTCGTCAGCCAGCCTTACACGTCAGATGTGGACCACACAGGCAGTCTGTCGGAAGCTGTCGTCACACTTCCTCGCGAGTTAAAACCGAAAGAGTCGATCGACCTTGAGATCGGGTACGAGGGGACCATTGGGTTGGACGCCAGCCGCCTGATGAGACTAGGCACGCCTGCGGCCAAGGCCAAGAATTCTGACTGGGACCAGATCAGCGCGGCGTTTACCGGGGTGCGAGGCGTCGGATATGTGGCGTGGTATCCGATCGCAATTGATGCCGCAAGTCTTTCGCAGGGTGGCAGCGTGTTCGAAGCGGTGGCGCGTTGGAAGGCGAGAGAGGCAAATGCAAACATGAAGGTGGCCTTGCACGAGCAAGGTGACTCTTCGGCAGCATCGCCTGAAATCCTTTGCAATGGGACGAGTGGTTTGGCGCGGGAGTCAGGTAGCGCCCCTTCCACGGTTGACTGCAACTATGCCCCGCTCGGCATCTACGTGCCGTCGTTCGTGGTTGCTGCATACAGTTCGCTTAGACAGGGCCCGGCGAATTTCTACTTCTTGCCACAACATAAAGAAGAGATAGAAGAGTACGTAGCCGCGGCGGAACAGGTTCTCCCCCTCGTGATCGATTGGTTTGGCGAACCGAAGGATAGGCCAAGCGTGCTCGACCTCCCTGATGCGGGGGCTGCGCCTTTCGAGTCGGGAAACGTGATGCTGATGCCGATCACGAACCCGGACCGCAAGGTGGCGCGCATCACGTTGGTTCATGGGCTCACCCATGCGGCTTTTACATCTCCACGCCCTTGGGTTGGCGAAGGGCTCGCACATTTCATGCAAGCCTTGGAGCGCGAGCAGCTGGATGGACGGAAAGCCGCGCTCGACTACATGGGGCTGCATCGCGCCGCGTTTCTTACGTCCGAGCAGCCGACAGCACCGGGAAAGCTTAACGAACCTGCGTCGAGCCAGCCTCTGATCACAACTTTTGATGAAAGTCATTATCGAAGCAAAGCGATGTATGTCTGGTGGATGCTGCGCGACATGGCAGGTGAAACGGCGCTTAAAAAGGCTCTTCAAAGGTACCGCGCGGAGGACGACAAAGATCCGAAGTACGTCGAAGGGCTCGTGACGGCCGAGTCCAAAAAAGATCTTTCCTGGTTTTTTGAGGACTGGGTTTATCAAGACAAAGGTTTGCCCGACTTCCGCATCGAATCTGCGTATTCCCGGAAGACCGAGAAGGGAAGCTACCTGGTGACCGTCACAGTTGTGAATACCGGCCCAGTCGGCGCGGAAGTGCCATTCACTGTTAGCTTCAATGGAGGCGAAATCGTGCAGCGTCTCGAAGTGCGAGGGAGCTCTAAAGCGACAACGCGCGTCGAGGTGCCGGGCCTGCCGCAACAAGTGGTCGTCAACGATGGCAGCGTGGCGGAAAGCGATCTTACCAACAACACGTTCACAATCACGTCGCAGTAGTTTCCGATTGCCAATTGTCAATTTGCAATTGCACACTACGGAAGCGCGAACTCAGCAAATCACGGAGGCTTCTTGCCCTATATCCAGTTTCTTGGTGCGGCCGGTACGGTCACCGGATCGAAACATCTCATCAATACTTCGTTTGACGGCGACGGCAAAAAAGGGATGCAGGTGCTCGTCGACTGCGGACTGTTTCAAGGTCAGAAAGAATGGCGCGAGCGTAATTGGCAGGACACGCCCGTGCCGGCGCATGAAATCGACGCGGTGATATTGACCCATGCGCACCTTGACCATTGTGGATGGATCCCTCGGCTCGTCAAAGAAGGCTTCCGAGGCAAGATTTATGCCACCGCTCCGACGATTGATTTATGCGGAATCATTCTTCCCGATTCCGGCCACCTGCAGGAAGAAGACGCGGACTTCTACAACAAGCGAAAAATCTCGAAACACGATCCTGCGCTGCCGCTCTACACGTTCGCCGAAGCAGAAGAAAGTTTGAAGTACTTTCAAGCCGTTCAAGTTGGCGAGACCGTTCGGCTTGGGCCCGAGTTGTCGTTCCGTTTCGTGGGCGCTGGACACATTCTCGGATCGTGCATGGCTGAAGTCAGTCTGTCGGTGAACGGCAAGACGCGCCAGCTCCTATTTTCTGGGGACGTCGGGCGGGTGCGTGATCATGAGATCGCGCCGGGAAAAGTCGTGCATAGCGGTCCGAAAGAAGGAGAGATCGCGGACCTGCTCGTCATGGAGTCGACATACGGTAATCGGATCCACCCGCATACCGACCCACTGCCTGAACTGGCGCGCATCATTCGCGAAACGGTGCAGCGCGGCGGCAGTGTCGTTGTTCCGGCGTTCGCCGTGGAGCGCACGCAGAAATTCGTTTTCATCATCAAGGCATTAATGGAATCGGGGCAGATTCCTCGCGTGCCGGTGTTCTGCGACAGCCCAATGGCTATCAACGCGGTAAAGATTTTCCTGAAATATTCTTCGGAATACTCAGATCAGGCACGCGCGTTGATCGAGAAATTCGGTTCGCCGCTCGAGTGGGACGGATTCACGTTTGCGGTAACGGCGCCTGAATCCAAAAAAATAAATGACATTCGCTATCCGGTGATCATCATTTCTTCAAGCGGCATGGTGACAGGCGGAAGGATCTTGCATCATCTCGCACTGCGTTTGAGCGACCCCAAGAATACGGTTCTCTTCATCGGATTTCAGGCGCCAGGCACGAGGGGCGCGACGATCAAGAGTGGTGCGAAAGAAGTGAAGATCTTCGGAGATTTCGTCCCGATCCGCGCTCAAATCGCCGCGTTTGAACAATTCAGCGACCATGCTGATCCGCCTGAACTTCTGGAATGGCTAAAGACTTTTCCTCAGAAGCCTGCCGCGACTTACCTGGTGCATGGCGAAGAGGCGGCGGCAACCCAGTTGCGTGACACGATTGCGAAGGAACTGGGGTGGAACGTGAAAGTCGCGGAGTGGCTGGAGAAAGTTTCAGTCGGCTGAAATCATGGAAGCAAGGAGGCGTCATGACTGAAGCAGAGTTAAAGAAGCATTTGGACGCGGCGGAAAAGAGTCCAAGAGAAATTGCGGCAGCCGTGTCGGGTCTTCCGGAAAAGGTTTTACGGTTTAAG
>Ga0207683_10001915_pt1 | contig 18423 bp, 15 predicted proteins | sample KBSM73metaG_FD_184333 | JGI IMG/M metagenome (GOLD analysis project Ga0207683, IMG submission 184333) | Miscanthus rhizosphere microbial communities from Kellogg Biological Station, Michigan, USA - KBS M7-3 metaG (SPAdes) (version 2) | ecosystem: Host-associated > Plants > Roots > Rhizosphere >... | reverse complement strand
GGCACGCCCTTCTACGCGGGCTATCGGCTGCGCCCGCTGGGCGACGCCGATCTCGACGACCTCTTCGACCGCTTCGATACTGCGCGCAGCACGTTCCTGCGGCGCGTGATGGCAGCCGGCAAGCACGGCCGGGTGTGGGTGACGCTCGCGCCCGACGAGGTCGCCGCCACGCTGGGCGAGGAACGCTCTCGCGTCGTCGCGGCGCTCGGCTATCTCGAGGATCAGGGCCTCGTCGAGCTGCAGCCGGCGGAGCCCCGGCAGCGCTACGCGGTGCTGGCCGAGCCCGCCGACCGGGCGGCGCTGCTCGACGCCATGGCCGCGCGCTTCGAGCGCCGCGAGCACGCCGAGATCGAGCGCATCCAGCGCGTGCTGGCACTCGTCACGGCAGACGACTGCCAGGTGCGCGCGCTCGTCGCCTACTTCGGCGAGGAGCGCGCCGAGGCGTGCGGTCACTGCAGCCATTGCCTGTCGGGCGCCGCCGTGCTTCCACCTGCCACCCCGACTCCGGCGCCGGAGTCCGTGATCGGCCCGAGCGTGCTCGCGGACCTCCAGGCCGAGCACCCGATCGAGCTCGGCCAGCCCCGGCAGCTCGCACGATTCCTGTGCGGCCTCTCGAGCCCGGCCACCACGCGCGCCAAGCTCTCGCGCAACGAGCACTACGGCGCGCTGGCGGCGCACCACTTCGCCGCCGTGCTGCGCGCGGTGAGCCCGGCGAGCACGTAGAGCTGCGCACGGACCTCACGTTTATGAAATTCGTGCCGATGGCAACGAGATGGGGGATTCTCCGATCACTCCGGGCGCACGGCCCACGGTGCTCGTCTGCGACGACGAGCCCGTTCTGCGCATGCTCGTCCGCGCAACGCTCGACCACGGCGACTACACGGTGGTCGAGGCCTGCGACGGCGACGAGGCGCTGGAGCTCACGAGAGCCGAGCATCCCGACCTGATCCTGCTCGACATGATGATGCCCGGCCGCAGCGGGAGCGACGTCCTGCGGGAACTGCGCGCGGATCCGGCCACCGCCGAGACGCCCGTGATCATGCTCACGGCGCGCGCACAGGCCACCGACCGTGAGGCGATGAACCTCGCCGGGGCCAACCACTACCTCACCAAGCCGTTCAGCCCCGTCGGGCTCGCCGCGCTGGTCGAGGAAGTCCTCGGCACGTGAGCGACACCCTCGGCAGGCGGCTCATCAGCGCCAGTGCACTCCTCACGATGCTCGTCGTACTCATCTTCGCGGGCATGGTCTACGCGATCGGCGATCTGCGCAATGCAGGCCGCCAGGAGCGTCACTCCGAGGAGGTCATCGCCGCCTCGAGCGCGATGCAGACCCTCGTGCTCAACCTCGAGACGAGCTCGCGTGGCTACGTGATCACCCGCAAGCAGCCGTTCCTCGGGCCCTGGACACGCAACGTCGACGCCTTCCCGGGACAGGCGGCGAACTTCGTCGCACGCCTGAACGGCGAGCCGCAGCAGCAGCAGCTTGCACGCAGCATCGTGGCCGGTGTCCGGTCGTACATCGATGACTACTCGAAGGGCCTCGTCGCGACTGCCCGTAGTGAGCCGTCCGCCGCGGCCGCCATCGTCAGCGCCGGCGAGGGCAAGCGACGCGTCGACGCGCTGCGCGCGAAGTTCGGCACCCTCGTCGCAGCGGAGACGGATCTGGCCGCGCACGAACGGGCCAACGCCGAGGCCGCGGGCCGCTGGGCCACGCGCGCGGGCATTGCCGGGATCATCGGCTCAGCGCTGCTGATCCTGGTCTTCGCGGTGTATCTCGCCCGCGCCATCGTGCGGCCGCTGCGCCGCATGGCCGTCGAGGCCGGCACGCTCACGACCTACGACGTCTCCGTGCACGAACCCGAGGCCGGGCGCAACGCGAGCCTGAAGCGCCAGAACACCGCGCTCGAGCTCCAGTCCGACGGCCTCAAGGCCCATCAGGTGACCATGGAGGCCCATCAGGTCACGATGGAGGCGCACCAGGTCACGCTCGAGCGGCTCGTCGACATCAACCGCGCCCTGCTCGATGCAAGCGTCGACGGCATCCGCCTGGTCGACCTCGAGGGCCGCACGCTGCTCGCGAACTCCGTGATCGAGCACCTGACGACGGCGATCTTCGGAGTCCCCAAGTACGCCACGCTCCAGGAGGGCTCGGCCATCGCCGACCGCCTCACCGACCCGGCGTCGTACCTCGCGACGATGGAGACGATCGCGGCCGATCCCGACTGCGCGACGCGCGACGACTTCGAGCTGGCCGACGTCCGCCGGGCCTTCGAGCGGCACACGGGCCCGGTGCACGACTCCGCAGGCGAGCTGATCGGCCGCATCATCGTGATCCGCGAGATCACCGCCGAGCGCGACGCCGCGCGACTCAAGTCCGAGCTCGTCGCCACGGTCTCGCACGAGCTGCGCACACCGCTCACGGGCGTGCTCGGCTTCGCCGAGTTGCTCATGCACCACGATCTCGACGACGACACCGGCCGCCGCTACCTGCAGACGATCCACAGCGAGGCGCAGCGACTGACGGCGCTCGTCGACGACTTCCTCGATGTGCAGAAGATCGAGGCCGGCCGCTTCACGCTCGCGCTCGAGTCGTTCGAGCTGGCGGCACTGCTCGAGCACGAGGTCGAGATCTTCGCCGCGCAGGCCACCAAGCACCGGCTCGAGTTCGAGACGCCGGACGAGCCGCTGGCGATGGTCGGCGACCGCAACCGCATCGGGCAGGTGATCGCCAACCTGCTCTCCAACGCGATCAAGTACTCGCCCGCAGGCGGCGCCGTGACGATCACGGCCATCCCCCGCGAGGGGTTCGCCCGCGTGATGGTGAGCGATTCCGGCCTCGGCATTCCCAAGGACCAGCAGGCGCAGGTCTTCACGCGGTTCTTCCGCGTCGACTCCTCTGACACCCGCGAGATCGGCGGCACGGGCCTCGGGCTCGCGCTCTGCCACGAGATCGTGACCGCCCACGGCGGCCGCATCGGCTTCGAGAGCACCGAGGGCGTGGGCAGCACGTTCTGGTTCGAGCTGCCGAGCGCCTGGCGCGCCAGCGCGGCCGACAACCGCGCACGCGTGCTCGTGATCGAAGACGACCCGGCGCTCGCCACCCTGCTGGCCGAATGCCTCGCGCTCGACGGCCTCGAGGTCGAGATGGCGGCCGCCGGCGAATCGGGGCTCGAACGAGCGCTCGCCAATCCTCCTGCCGTGGTCTGCCTCGACATCTTCCTGCCCGGAGCTCTGGACGGCTGGCAGGTGCTCGTGCAGCTCAAGGCCAATCCGCTCACGGCGCACGTGCCCGTGATCGTCTGCACCGGCGAGAAGGGACGCAGCACCGCTGCAACGCTCGGAGCGACCGAGTTCGTGGCAAAGCCCTTCACGGGCGACCAGCTGCGCGAGGCCGTCGCGCGGCAGCTCTCGGCCGAGCGCTCCTCCGTGCTCGTCGTGGACGACGATCTGGCGCTCCGCCGGCTCGTCGTGGAGACGCTGGCGCGCGACGGCGGCGAGCTGCGCGAGGCCGCCGACGGCCTGGAGGCGCTCGCGATGATCGCCGTACGGCCCCCCGACGTGCTCGTCATGGATCTCGCAATGCCGAAGCTCGACGGCTTCGCCATGCTCGACCGCCTGCTCGAGCGCGCGGAGACACGTCAGATCCCCGTCGTCGTGCTCACGGGGCGTGACCTGACCGGAGCCGAGCGCCGCCTGCTCAGGGAGCGCAACGCGTCGGTGCTCGAGAAGCGCAAGTACTCGGGCGACCAGCTGCGCTGGCTCGTCCGGCAGGCCCTGGGCCAGGCCGCCGAGCCGGCGCCTGTCTCGACTCGCGCCGCCTAGGAACCAGGACACCTAGCAGGCCGCGCAGCAGCCTTCGGATTCGCCACGCCAGGTCAGCACGCCCTCCCGCACGGCCACGCCCGCGATCGCGAGGGCGCAGAGCGGATCCGCCCACCACCAGCCGAGCACGGCATTGGCGCCGAGGCCGACGAGCAGTCCGACGGAGAGATAGGCGCAGAGCATCGTCTGCGCGCCCTCGCTGATGGCCGCGTGCGAGCCGAGCCGGCGGCCGAGCCGCGTCTTGTAACGCGCGAGCAGCGGCATCGTCGGGGCCGTGACTGCCGCCAGGCCGATGCCGACCCAGCTCGCGCTCGGCTCGCTGCCAGAAACGAGCGAGCGGGCGGCTTCGAACGCCACGTACGCGGCCAGTGCGAAGAAGCTGGCCGCGATCAGCACCTGCGCACGCCGCTCCGCGGTGAGCGACCCGGCTCGGCGCGAGGCGAACAGCCAGACGACCACCAGTCCAGCCGCCGATTCGATCGCGGAGTCGATGCCGAAGCCGATCAGGGCGATCGATGAGGCCGCAATTCCCGCCGCGACCGCGACGGCGCACTCGATCACGTGCCAGCCGATACCCACCCAGGCGAGCGCACGGGTGCGGCGCACGAGCCGCGCCCGCTCGGCGGCCGGCAGAGGCGGCGGCGCGCCGGCTCGGATGACCAGCATCAGGTCGCGCGTGGCCAGAGCTTCTGGCATCCGTTGAATGGTATCGGTGCGAGCCGTCCCGCCCCGGTCGGGGGATGCCTCGCCCGGCGGATCGAGGAAGGTGAGAAGACGGATCGGCGATATCCGATCGCCGCCAACCCTCTCGCGGAGACGTCAATGCACTGGAACATCCCCGTCGCACTCGTGATCGGCGTGACCTGCGCCATGTGGGGCTACCGCATCGCCGACCGGCGCGGCCGCAGCCATACCGTCGCAGTCCTCGTGTGCTTCTTCTTCGGGCTGCTCGGCGTCGGCGTCTATGCCCTCGCAACCCGCAAGCCCAAGGCAGCGCCGGCCCCGATGACGGAGCTCGCGCCGATCCCGTAGCGCAGTTGACAGCGTTCGATCGAGCGCGCGATCATCGCTGACTCGCCGGTGCGGGTCTCTGGGCAGCCACGTCTCCGGGCCACAGTCGAGGAGGGACGGGGGCAGCCGATGCGGTTCAGCATCTACACGGAGATCCAGCAGCACCAGCAGACGCCCGAGCAGCTCTACGCCGAGGTGCTCGAGCAGATGGTCAATGCGGACCGGCTCGGCTTCGACACGTACGCGGCGATCGAGCACTTCTTCTTCCCGAAGTTCTCGATCTCGAGCAACCCGACTGCCCTGTTCGCCGCCGCTGCCCAGAAGACGCGGAACATCACGTTCCGCACGATGCTGCACGCCCTGCCGTACCACAACCCGCTCGTGCTGGCCTCGGCGATCGCCGCCACCGACATCCTCACGGGCGGCCGCTACGAGTTCGGCGTCGGGCGCGGTCACGGCTGGATCCCGACGAAGGCCGGGGTGCCGCTCGACGAGGAGGCACGCCCGCGCTACGAGGAGGCCGTCGATCTGCTCTTCAAGGCGCTCGCGGAGGAGCGCTTCTCGCACCACGGCACGCACTTCGACGTCGACGACTCGCACATCCACCCGTTCCCGCGGAGGAAGTTCCGCATCTATCTCGGGGGCACCTCGGACCGCACCTACGAGCTGGCCGCGCAGAACGGCTGGGGCGTGGCCGTTCCGCCGCTGCTCCCCTACGCCGCACTACGGGAGCAGCTCGACCTCTACCGCGCCGAGTGCGCGAAGCACGGGACGACTCCCGACATCGTCTGGATCCACGCCTGCCATCTCGATCACGACCGCGCGACTGCCATGCGCGAGGCGCGCGAATGGGTGCTCGGATTCATCGCGGGCAACGCCTCGCCCCTGACGGAATACGACACACCGCCGGCGGACGACCTCGTGAAGGCCGGCTACGGCTTCTACGCCGCGGGCATCATGGAATCCCTCGGCCAGATCCCGTTCGAGCAACTCGTCGAGGACGACTACGTCTGGGTCGGAACGCCGCAGGACATCCTCGAGCGCATCGCGGCCACGCGTGAGCTGTGCGAGGGGGTCACGGAGATCGGCATCACCGTCAACGCGGGCGGCGCGCCGCACTGGATGGCGATCAAGAACCAGGAGCTCTTCGCGCACGATGTAATGCCTCACGTATGAGGGAGACGGAAAGAGCGGGATGAAGCAACTCGCCCGTCATCGTGACTTCCGCCTGCTCTTCGCGGGCCACGTCACGAGCCTGTTCGGCGATCGCGCGCTGTTCGTCGTGCTCGGGATCTGGGCGCTCGAGCTGACGGGCTCGACGGGCGCGGGCGGCATCGCCTTCGGCTGCCTCGCGGTCGCCGGCTTCCTTGCGCCGGTCGCGGGCGTCATCGCGGATCGCTTCCCGCGTCGCCACGTGCTGATCGGCAACGACCTCGCGACCGGGGTGGTCGTGCTGGCGCTGCTGTTCGTGAACGACAGCGGCGACGTCTGGATCATCTACGCCGTCGCACTGATCTACGGGTTCTCGCAGCAGGTCGGTGCGGCGGCCCGCAGCGGCCTGGTCGCCGGGATGCTGCCCGACGAGCTGCTGGCGCAGGCCAACGGCGTGCTCGAGAGCGCGCGCTCGGGCATCCGCATCGCGGCGCCCGTCGCAGGCGCAGGTCTCTACGTGCTCTCGGGCGGCGGCCTCGTGGCAATCGTCGACGCAGTCACGTTCGTGCTCTCGGCCGTCGCGCTCTCGTTCGTCCGCGCACCCGACATCGCCCGCGCGAAGCGAGGCCGGGTACGCACCAGCGAGCTCATCGCCGGGTTCCGGCACTTCTTCACGACGCCGGTGCTGCGCGCCATCCTGCCGGCCGTCGTGTTCGGCGCGGGCGGCGTCGGCCTGGCCGAGGTCATCCCGTTCGCCGTCGTGCACGACGGACTCCACCGTCGCGGAGCGTTCCTGGGCGTGCTGGGCGCGTTCCACGGCGCGGGTGCGATCGCCGGGGGCCTCGGAGCGGGCAAGTTCATCGGGCGCGTCGGCGAGGTACGGTCGCTCGCCCTCGCACTCGCGCTGGGAGCCGGCGGCATGGCGTCGTACGCGTTCGCGACCGTTCCGAGCGCGTTGCTCGCCTCCCTGCTGTTCGGCTGCTGCCTGGCCGGCGTGATCGTCAGCTGGACGACGCTGATCCAGCGGAGCACGCCCGCGGACATGCTCGGCCGCGCAGCGGCCGCAGGCGAGGCGCTCGCGTCCATGCCCTACGTCGCGGCCATCGGCGTGGGCTCCGCGCTCGTGACCATCGTCGACTTCCGTGCGCTCACGATCATCGCCGCGGCCGGGTTCGCACTCGCGAGCATCTACCTCGTGCGCGCGCCCGTGCTGCGCGCGAGCGCGCGGGCGCACGCGGAAGCGGTCGCACCGCCGTAGCATCCACGGCTATGAGCGAAGCCCCAGTCGCGCCGTACATGGCAGTCGGCCTCTCGACGATCGTCCACGGCGTCGCAGAGCGCCGTCACATCCAGCGCAACCTCGACATCATCGAGGACGCGATCCACGCTGCGGTCTCGATCATCGGCATCAACATGCCCGTCAAGCTGATCGCTCTGGCCGAGGGCGCACTGACCGGGTTCACCGACGAGATCTTCGACATCCCGCACACGATCGCCGCGCGCGAGCTGTTCATCGACATCCCGGGCCCCGAGAGCGACCGGCTCGCCGAGCTCGCGCGCCTGTACGAGACGTACATCGTCGTGCAGTGCAAGGCGCGCTGGCCCGAGGTCATGCCCGACCGCTTCTTCAACACGCTGTTCGTGCTCTCGCCACAGGGCGAGGTCGTCCACCGGGCGGCCAAGAACCACCTCTGGTGCCGCGAGCGCTCGTGCACGCCGCACGACATCTACGAGCGCTGGGTCGAGCTCTTCGGCGACGGCATCGAGGCCTTCTACCCGGTGCTGCGCACCTCCGACATCGGCAACCTCGGGACGATCTGCTGCTCGGACGGCGAGTATCCCGAGGCGGTGCGCGCGCTCGCATTCGGCGGCGCGGAGGTCGTCTACCGGCCGAGCGAGGCGGTGCCGATGACGCAGACCGGCGAGCCCGGCGGCACCTGGATGCTGCAGAACCGCGCCCACGCGCACTTCAACAGCCTGTACGTCGTGGCCCCGAATGTCGGGCCCGTCTACGTGCATCCGCGCATGGAGCACCCCTACGACATCGGCGGCGGCAACTCGCACATCGTCGACTACCAGGGCAGCGTGATCGGGCACACGGTTTCGGGCGCGAACAGCTTCGTGGCGGGCATCGTCGACATCGAGGCGCTGCGGCAGTTCCGCGTCATGAACCTGAACTCCAACTGGATGAAGGACCTGCGCACGGAGCTGTTCCGGCACATGTACGACCAGCCCGTGCACCCGCCCAACCTCTGGCTCGAGCAGGATCCGCTGCAGCACGAGGCGGTCGACGAGGTCTACCGCGGCAACATCGCGCGGCTGATCGAGCGCGGTGCGTTCACGCCGCCGGCACGCGAGTTCCCGGGCTGCCGCTTCCTCCCGCCCAGCCGCAATCCGGCCGATGCCGACTGGGAGAACGTCAAGCAGCTCTGGGCGGACGAGTGACGACGTCGAAGTGCGCGTTCTCGTCGCGCGCCGCCATCCACTCGCCCAACTGCGCCACCGTGCTGGGGCGCGCGAACAGGTAGCCCTGCCCGAGGTCGCAACCGACCTCGCGAAGCCAGGCGTGCTGCTCGGCTCGCTCGATGCCCTCCGCCACGGCGGGCACACCGAGGCTCCGCGCCAGCGTCACGATGGCCGCCACGAGTGCGCGATCGCTGCGGCTCCCGGGCAGCCCCGCGGTGAAGCTGCGGTCGATCTTGAGCGCGTCGAACGGCACGCGGCGCAGCAGCCCGAGCGTCGACCAGCCGGTGCCGAAGTCGTCGAGCGCGACCGAGACGCCGAGCTCCCGCACGGCACCCAGCACGTTCGCCAGCCCGTCGACGTCCTCGATGCGCTCGCTCTCGGTCAGCTCGACGAGCAGGCTGCCCGGGTCGAAGCCTGTGCTGCGCAGGGCGTGCTCGACGCTCGCGACGAGGTCGCCCTGGAGGACGTGGCGCGGTGAGACGTTGACGCTGACAGCGACGGGCTCCCGGTGAAAGGCCGAGAGCTCGAGCCCCATGCGACATGCCTCCGCCAATGCGAAGCGCTCGATCTCGGCGATCAGCCCGGCCTCCTCGGCCAGCGGCACGAACTCGAGGGGAGGCACGACCACGTTGCCACGCCGCCAGCGCAGCAGTGCCTCGCATCCGGCCAGCCGGCCGTCGGCGAGGTCGACGATCGGCTGCATGAGCAGCTCGATCTCCTCGAGCTCGAGCGCACGGTGAAGTGCGCTGACGATCTCGACGCGCCGCGCGGAGGCCTCGCGCAGGCTGGTGTCGAAGAGCTCGAAGCGCCCTCGCCCTGCCTGCTTCGCCGCGTACATCGCGACGTCGGCGTCGCGGATGAGGTCGGTCGCCGTCTTCGAGTCGCCGCCCGTGAGCGCGATGCCGACGCTGCCACCGACGTAGACCTCGCCGCGCGCGACGCGGAACGGCTCCGCGAGCGTGGCCAGGACGCGGCGGGCCACCTGCTCGGCCGTGGCGGCCTCGCAACCCGGCAGATAGGCAGTGAACTCGTCCCCGCCGAAGCGCGAGAGCACATCGCCCTCGCGCAGGGCAGCCTGCAGCCTGCGGCCGGCCTCGCGCAGCAGCGAGTCCCCCGCGTCGTGCCCGTGGCCGTCGTTGATGAGCTTGAAGCGGTCGATGTCGACGAACAGCACGGCGCACGACGCCGAGCAGTCGCGCGACAGCTCGCGCTCGAGCTCGCGGGTGAACTGGGCGCGGTTGACGAGACCGGTGAGCGGGTCGTGCTGTGCGGTGTGCGTGAGCTCCAGCTCGGCCCGCTTGCGCTCGGTGACGTCGGCGAACACGCCCTCGAAGCAGGTCGCGCCGTCCTCGCCGACGACCCAGCGAGCCTGGTCCCGCACCCACACGATGTGCCCGTCGCGGTGCAGGAAGCGGTACTCGTTGTCGAGCAGGCCCGTCATCTTGGCATCGCCTTCGTCGCTCATGACCTGCGCGCGATCGTCCGGATGGATGCGCTCCAGCCACAACGTGGGATCGGCCATCCACTGCGACGGCGGGTACCCGAGCATCGATTCGATCTGCGGGCTCACGTAGAGGCAGCGGCCGGCCGCCCCGGCCTCCCAGCGGTACGCCGCCACCGGCACGCCCTCGACCAGCGCCTGGAAGCGCTGTTCGCGGAGTTGCTCGGCGGAGATGTCGTCCATGAGTCGTCGCATGCAGCGCGCGGGCGCTCCTGCCGTCTCCCTATCGGCATCGAGGCCCTCGCCCTGAATGCAAAAAGGGGATCAGCCCTATCCTGCCCGGATGCGGCGCGTGCGGGTCATCGTCGGTGTCTGCGCGCTGCTCGTGGCTTGCACGGCACCGCCGGCACTCGCCGGGACGCTGGACACCCTCCCAGACGCGCAGATCGCCGCCCGCTTCGCCCCGCGTCTCGTCCTGCACGCCGATGAGCGCTACGCGCCGACGAGCACCGACGAGCTGCTGCAACTGGGCGCAACACTCGTCAACCGCAGCGGCGGGCTCGTACGCGGTGCTCCGCTGACGCCCGCGCTGCTGCCCGTCGGGAGCAGCTGCGTCGGCGGCCTCCCCTGCGCCTACGCGCTGCGGCTCGGCTGCGGACTGAGCGCGAGCACGCCGTGTCCGGCTCCGGCGGATGCGCCTCGCCTCATGTACGCACGCGTCGTACGCCGCCACCCGGCCCACGGCACCGCTCCCGCGTGGCTGACGACGCCCGATCCGCACATGCCGTATCCCGGCCTCGAGGTCGTGGTGCAGTACTGGCTCTACTCGCTCGTCGACGACTGGCACTCGACGCCGCGCAGCGTCAGCGTGCCCGGCGCGGGCACGGTGCGATTGCCGGGCGTAAACCAGCATCACGAGGGCGACTGGGAGGCCGTCACGGTTGGCGTGTCCGCGGACCGGCCCCTGTTCGTCGACTGGAGCGCCCACTGCGCCGGCGAGTGGCGACCGTTCGCGGGCGCGACCCTCGTGGCCGACCCAGGCGGCGAGCGCACGCACCCCGTGTCGTGGGTGGCCCTTGGCTCGCACGCCAACCTGCCGGCGCCGGTCACCGCGCGCCCGCGCTGGTGGAAGTGCGATCCGCGCACGGCGACGTTCGTCCACCAGCGTGTCGAGAGCGTGATCGGCCCGGTCGCGGTGGCGGCGCTCGGCAACCGCCTCGACGACGCGCTCGGCATTCTCGACCGCGCCGGCAGCGGTACCCCGCAAACGTTCCCCGTGACTCTCGTGAACCGCGTGAAATGGCCGATGACGTTCCCCGGCATCTGGGGCGGGCGCGAGCGCATCGAGGTCGGCCCGACGGGACGCACGCTCGGATTCTCGCCCCCGACGCCGACGCTTCAGCCGCTCTGGCGCAACCCCCTCGCCACGATCTTCGGCGACGCCTCGCGCAGCCGCGGCTAGATCCGGCTGGGACTGCAACGCTACGGGGATGACGATCCCCCGCCTCCCGGTGCCCTGGCGCACCCCCGTAGCCACCGATCAGCCGAATCTCGTCGAGGTCCTGCACTTCACGGATGCGGCGTGTCCTTGGGCCTACAACTTTGAGCCGACGCTGCGCGCGCTGGAAGCGCGCTACGGCGATCAATTGCACGTGCGCACCGTCATGATCGGCCTCTCCGAGTCCTACGAGGACTACGTGAAGCGCGGCTACAGCGCCGAGGGATCCTCGCTCTCGCGCAGGCGCTTCCGGCGGCGGGGCATGCCGATGGCGACGGGCCCGCGGCCGCGGCCGTTCGGGACGGCACCCGCCTGCCGCCTGGTCAAGGCGGCCGAGATCCAGGGCGTGCCGCAGGCGGAAGCGGTGCTGCGGGCGCTCCGCTTCGGCTGGTTCACCACCGACCTCGTGATGGACGACCCCGCGACGCTGCGCACGGTGGCCGAGAGCATCGACGGCCTCGACGCCGAGCGCGCACTCGCCGACTGGGCGACGCCGGAGGTCGAGGAGGCCTACCAGCGGGACCGCGCCGAGGCCCGTTCGCCGGCCCGCTTCGCGGTCAAGCTGGGCCGCACCGCCTCCAGCGACGGGCCCGACCGCTACACCGCACCGAGTCTCGTGCTGCGGGCAGAGGGTCGCGAGCTCATCGCCCCCGGCTACCAGCCCTTCGAGGCGGCCGACGTGCTGGTGATGAACCTCGTGCCGCAGGCCGAGCGGCTCCCGGTGCCCTCGCTCGATGCGCTGCTCGCCGCCTACCCGGGTGGACTGACGACCGCCGAGGTGGCACGCGTCCTGGCCGACACGACGGACGAGCCCGACCTGGCGGAGGCGGAGGATGCGCTCATCCGCCTCGCCGTGGCCGGCGGCGCAAAGCGCGAGTCACTCGGCCACGACGCGCTCTGGACCGCCGCCTGAGACGTCTTCGCACGGCCTGCAACGGCCGTCCGGCTGCGCGATTGCGCGCCTGAACCCCCGTTGGGGTGATGACGCCCGCCGAATCCTGACCGAATCTGCGACCAGAGCCGCGTCTGCGTACGGGCTCGTCAACGGGGGTTGCGGAAGGAGACGGGATGCGCAAGGCGCGTGGAGAGCGTGGCCAGATTCTCGCGGTGGTGGCACTCGCGCTCGTCGCGTTGCTGGGCGTCGCCGCGTTCTCGATCGACGTCGGTTACGCCTACTACGCCAAGCGCCAGCTCCAGAGCGCAACGGATGCTGCTGCGCTCGCAGGGGCCCAGGATCTGCCCAACGCGACCACCGCGATCGCGACGGCGACCACGTACGCGCAGGACAACACGCCCGCGAACCTGAGCTTCAACTTCACGTACACGACGACGTGCACCGCCACGGCGGTCGTCGCGACCGGTTGCGTCTCCACCGTGAACCCCAACCAGCTCACGGTGGCCGGCACGGCCAGCACGAACACGTGGTTCGCCAAGATCTTCGGCATCAACCACTTCGACGTCTCGACGCACGCCAACGCGTGCAGTCCGTGCTCGTCCACGCCGGTCGACATCGTGATCGCAGTCGACCGCACAGGCTCGATGTGCTCACCGACCGACTCGAGCGGCAATTGCATCGATCTCGACAATGCCAAGGACGGCATTCGCACGATGCTCTCGGATCTCAATCCGCCCTATGCGCAGATCGGCATGGTCGCCTTCCCGCCCGTCCAGAGCACATCGACCAGCGCGTGCGGCACGCCGTACAACTCCCTCGGTGGCAACGGCTACGACGGCTACGACAGCGCCACCCGCGGCTACGTGACCGACACGATCAACGCCACGTACAAGACGGGCACCGTCCTCAACACCAGCTCCGGCCTCTATCTGCACACCGTCGACGGGCCGAACACGTCGTGCATCGAGGCAGGCGGCAACACCTCCTACAGCGAGGCACTCCGCCAGGCGCGGGCCGAGCTCGCCGCCCACGGCCGCCCGAACGTTCCCGACTACATCGTCTTCCTGACCGACGGCGAGGCCAACATCGGCAGCGTCTACAGCGCCACGGATCCGACCTACTACCCGGGCAACCCCGACGATCAGTCGCCGTGCCACACCGCCATCAACCTGGCCAATCAGTACAAGTCCGAGGGCGTGACCATCTACAGCATCGGCTACGCGCTCGGGAGCAACACGCTCTGCACCGGGGGTGACTTCGGACCCGACGTGCCCGCCGTGCGGGACAGCAACGGGAACATCATCACGCCGCGGCACCCGTGCACGCCCTTCACCGCGGGCTGCTACCACAAGGCCGATCAGCAGAACGAGGTCCCGAACATCTCCTCGTACACGACGCTCTCGCAGATCGCCTCGCCCGGCAACTTCTACAACCAGCCGAACGCGGGCCAGCTGAACACGATCTTCGCTGCGATCGCGACCGACATCGGCCAGGGCTCCAGCCGGTTGGTGGACGATGGCTTCTAGGCTGCGACGACTCCTGCGCCGCGACGACGGCCAGGCACTCACGGAGCTCGGCCTCACGGCCGGCTTCCTGTGCCTGATGCTGCTCGCCGTCTGGCAGGTCGGCACCGTCTTCTCGAACTACATCGACCTCTCCGAGGCCGCCCGCGAAGGCGCCCGCGCAGCCGCGCTCTCGGGCGCGCCGCCGTCGAGCGGTGACACCGCCTCCTTCAACACGGCGGTCAGCGAAGGCCGGTTCGCCGCAATCTGCTCCGTGGCCCCGCCACCGTGCACGTCGACGTCCACCGCCTTGAACGGCATGACGGTCACGATCGTCGCCGATACGCCCTGGACGGCCGGCTCGAAGGTTCGCGCCACGGTCAGCGCGCCCTACTCGCTCAGCCTCTTCGGCATCATCAACGTCGCCTCGGGCACGATGAGCGTCAGTGACGTCATGCGCGTGCACCGGCAGGGCGCATGATCCGGCTCGCCCGCATCAGCCGCTTGCGCAGGGAGTGCGGCCAGACGGCCGTCGAGTTCTCCCTCTGCGCGCTCGTCTTCTTCATGATCGTGTTCGGCCTGCTGAAGGTGGCCACGATCTACGGCGACTACGTCGCGCTGCAGCACGCCGCGCGCGACGGCTCGCGCAAGGGATCCGTCACCCGGGGCACGGGCAATGCCGACTCCACCGCCGTCACGAACGCCGTGACGACCGCGGTCAAGGCGTCGAGCTCGTTCCTGAGCCCGACGGCGATGGGCATCACGGTCACCGGCCTCGACTCCAACGTGGCGCCCAACGGCACGCTGTGGGAGGCGCACGACCGCGTCCAGGTGACCGTCACCTACCCGTGGAAGCTCGACGTGCTCGGGTTGCCGATCTGGTCGGGGACGATGTCGACCACCACGCAGGCGATCATCGAGTAGCAGACTGGCCGGGCCCGACGCTCGGCCTCAGAACTGCAGGCGGAACTGGGGCCAGCGCGCGAGCAGGCGGCTGCGACCCGTGACGGGCACGTCGTCGGCCTGGCAGAGCGCCGTGTCCACGGCCGCGCTCTCGGCTCCGGCAAGCCACTCGCGCAGCGCGACGCGGCGCGCCTCGGCGAGGATCAGCGCGCGTACTGCGAGCCGTGCCTGGCGTGCCGGCTGCGCCGTCAGACGCACGCGCGCGCTCAGCACCCGCACGCGCACCGGGCCGTCCGCGGCGTGCACCTGAACCGTCGTCCCGGGCGACGCTGCGAGCACCTCGGGCGGTGCGAGCCCGGGGAGCGCGACGCCCTGCTTCCGCCCGACGAGCCACGTCACCGGCCGCAGGGTCTCGACCGTGCGCGTCCGCGTGCCGGGATGCGCCTTGATGTAGGCCTTGACGTCGGCCGAGGAGATCGGGGCCACGCGCAGCCCCCGCGCGACCTTGGCCTCGAGCAGCTGGTCCCGAATCGCGTCGCGGGCCACCGCGGGCGTGGCGCCCTCACTCTGCAGGAACTGGCGGTAGGTGCCGCGCTGGCCGTCGAACGCGCCGGCGATCACGCTGCGCTCGGCGCGCAGCAGGGCCGTCGGGCCCACGGTTGCCCTGGCGCGCACGAGACTGCGCTCCAGCAGCGCCGTGAGCGCGCCGGCGCGCGAGACGCCGGCGTTGGTCAGCGCTGCCAGCTCCGTCGTGCCGAAGGCGCCTCCCGTGTACCGGCACTGCGTGGTCGGTGTCAGGTCGACGGTTCCGGCCGTGAGGTCGGGATCGAATCCGGGCACGGCCAGCGCGGGAGCGTCACACAGCGCGTTGTCCCGCGCCCAGAGATACGTGCAGGCCGCGGCCTGCTTGTCGGGGTCGGCGCTGCCGGGCGTCGCGAAGGTCCCCCACCCCCACGACCACACGGTCGAGAGCCCGAGCTCGCGCCCGACGGCGAGACCGGCCTGTGACTCCAGCTTGACGATCTCGAGCCAGGCCGCCGTGGGCTGCAGTCCCGCGCGCCCGCCCTGGCTGTCACCGGACTGGAACCCCAGCATGAGCCCGACGCGCGAGGCCGGGATGCCGAGGCCGGTCAACCGGCCGACCCACTCGCGGAAGCCCACGCGGATCTCACGACTGATCAGGAACGGGTTGCCGATGCTCCAGAGGCTCGTCGCCGGCGTGTAGGCCTCCGGCACCAGCCAGCCGACCTGGCCTACCTGGCGCCACCAGTCCTCCGTGCCGGTCACCGTGAAGCGGCGCGGCACCAGCAGGAAGGGCGTCGCGCCGTCAGCCGCGAGCCCGCGCATGAGAGCGAGCACTGCATCTCGGTAGCGCTGCGCGGAGGCGGTCAGCGGCCCGGGCACGTCCGATCCCAGCAGCTCGTTGAGCGCGATGATCGGGTTGGGGCAGGCCGTCGAGGCCTGCGCCTTCTGCACCTCGGCCGCAGCGACGGCGTCCATGCCCGCCGGATCCGCGGGCGCCGACGGCGTGCCGACCAGGCTGGGCAGGTTCATCTCCCAGTAGCCGGTGGAGGCGCCGGCGTCGCGCAGCGCCTTGGAGACGGAGTTGCCGGTCGACGCGACGGTGATGCCGGGCCGCGCGAAGACGGCCTGGCGAAACGCGACGGAGCCGTCCGAGAACTCCACGGGCAGCGGGCCGGCAGGCGGGAGCACCGGGCACGGGCCCGGATCGGCGAGGGCCGCTGGCACGGGCAAGGCAAGAACGGCGGCAACTGCCGCCGTGGCTGCAAGCAGGCGTCTCAACAGGGATACGGGCCGCCCGGAGGGCGACGGGTCACACGACAGTCAGGCGAGCAGGGCTGGGCGCGGATGCGCCCGGAGCGAGCTCAGTCGCCCCAGTCGAAATCCTGGCACTGCTGCTGGTCGAGCCAGACCTCGTCGGACTGCCCGACGATGGCCGGCTCGAACTCGGATGTATCGAGGGCCGGGTAATCGCCGGTCTCCTCCTCCTCGCGGCGAGCTTCGGCCTCGCTCTTGAACAGCGCATGGTTGTCGAACGGGTCTGCGACCTCGTACGCCGACAGCGGGCGCTGGCCGTTGAGATGAGCATTCCGGCGCTTCAGCGCAAGATGCTCTTCGATGACCGCAGCAAACAACGATTTGGATTCAGACATCACACCACCCTCGGTCCTGGAAAACAGGCCGTATCCCCTCAAGCAAGTGTCACTGTACCGCAGCCGTCATTGGTTTGACAACCGTACCGCGAGGGGTACCGCAGAGGAACCTTGTGGAAGCTATTGATAGCTCCCAGGGCCCTGACCGTCCTCCCCCTCCTGGGTGTCCGCGAGCGAAACACGGTTCTTTCCGGCCCTCTTGGAGCGGTACACCGCGTCGTCTGCGGCGGCGGTCAACTCGACCTGGGTGGTGCCGCTGCCGGGCAGCGCAGCGACCCCGAATGACGCCGTCACGCGCACGCTGCGCCCGTCCGGCGTCGGTATCTGGCGCTCGCCGATGGCCTGCCTGAGGCGCTCGGCCAGGCGGGCTGCGCCGTCGAGCCCGGTGTGCGGGAGGATGACCGCGAACTCCTCGCCGCCCCAGCGCGCCGGCTGGTCGATCTCGCGCGTGCACTGGCGGATCGCGCCGGCGGCCGCCTTGAGCACGCCGTCGCCGGCGAGGTGACCGAAGCGGTCGTTGATCAGTTTGAAATCGTCGAGGTCGAGCACCACGAGACCCACGGGAGTGCCGAAGCGCTGGGCGCGCTCGACCTCGCGCGCGAGCTGCTCCTCGAACTCGCGGCGGTTGAGCAGCTGCGTCAGCGGGTCGGTCTTGGCCTGCTTCTGGATCAGCCTGTGCAGGCGCGCGTTCTCGATCGCGACGGCTCCCTGGCCGACGAGGGAGCCCACGCGCTCGGCATCGTCGCGCCCGAACGGCCGCTCGGGGTCGCCCACGAGCGTGAGCAGGCCCAGTACGCGCTCCTCGGCCACGAGCGGCGCCGCCAGCAGCGGTGCGGGCTCGTCGCCGATCACGGCCTGGCGCGTCTGCAGTGCGCGCCCCTCGATGCCCTCGCCGTAGCGCACGGGCGCGTCCAGCAGCCCGGCGGCCGCGCCCAGATCGCCGCGCCGAAGCTGCTCGACGAGCACGTCCGTGCCCTCGTCGGCGACGAGCAGCCGCGCGCCCTGGGCGCGCGCGAGCTGGACGGCGGAGTCGACCACGATCTCGAGCAGTCCCGCCACATCGTGCGTGGAGGCGAGTGCCGCTCCGAAGCGCTGTCCGAACTCCTGCACGCGTCGGCGCTCGGAGTCGAGCTCGTCGATGCGCTGCTCCAGCTGACTCGACATGTCGTTGAAGACCGCGCCGAACTGCGAGAACTCATCCGTCCCGCGCACGGGCAGGCGCTGGTCGAAGCGGCCAGCGGCGACCGCACGGATGCCGTCGGCGAACCCGCGCAGGGTGTGGGTGAGCGAGCGAACGGCGAGCGCGGCGCCTGCGCCGATCAGGATCAGCAGGAGGCCCATGAGCAGGGCGACGCGCTCGCGGATCGTGCGCGCGTAGGAGTCCAGCTTGTGCTGCGGGAAGAGGGCCACCGCGTCGGCGGCGATGTCTTGCGACGAATCACCGATTCCGCCGGCTGCGGCGCGGTAGCGCGTGCGCTGGACATCGAGCCCGAACGCCCTGCCAAGGGGCAGCGCCCCCGCGGACATCGTCACCGCCTCGTCCAGCAACTGCAACTGGT
>Ga0207683_10001912_pt1 | contig 18442 bp, 16 predicted proteins | sample KBSM73metaG_FD_184333 | JGI IMG/M metagenome (GOLD analysis project Ga0207683, IMG submission 184333) | Miscanthus rhizosphere microbial communities from Kellogg Biological Station, Michigan, USA - KBS M7-3 metaG (SPAdes) (version 2) | ecosystem: Host-associated > Plants > Roots > Rhizosphere >... | reverse complement strand
CAGCCGGCCGTCGTCACTTGCCGCGCTTTCCAGGAGCCGTAGTGAGGTCGAGCCAACGGCCACGATCCGCCCTCCGTTGGCGCGCGCAGCATTGAGCGCACTGGCCGTTTCCGACGAGACGCTGCCGAATTCGGCATGCATTTTATGGCTGGTGGTGTCCTCCGCCTTGACCGGGAGAAAGGTGCCGGCCCCCACGTGCAGGGTCACCTTTTGCAGGCCAATACCGCGCTCGTTAAGCCGCGCCAGGAGCTTTTCCGTGAAATGCAGGCCAGCGGTGGGGGCCGCCACGGAGCCCTCATCATGAGCAAACAGGGTCTGATAGTCGGTCCGGTCCTGATCATCGGGCGCCCGGCGGGACGCAATGTACGGTGGTAACGGCATCTCGCCCCGTTCGGCGATGGCTTGATCGAGCACCGGCCCATGAAAGGAAAACGAAAGGGTTATGTCCCCTCCTTCATCTTTATGTGAAACATGAGCGTCGAGTTCGCCAAGGAAGCAAACTTTACCTTCAGTGCCGAAACGCACCGTATCCCCGATCTCAAGCTTCTTGGCCGGCTTCACAAAAGCACGCCAATGCGAGCCGTCGATCCGCTTGTGCAGCGTCGCCTCGATCGCAGGCTCGCTGCTGCCTCGCCCGATCCGCCGGCCCGTTAGACGGGCCGCGATGACCTTGCTGTCGTTGACGACCAGGCAGTCACCGGCGCGCAGCTGATCCGGCAGGTCACCGACGGTACGGTCGTCGAACTCGGGAACCTGACCGGGCCTCACCACCAGGAGCCTTGCGGCGTCCCGCGGCGCTGTCGGCCGCAGGGCAATGCGATCCGCCGGCAGGTCGAAATCAAACAGATCTGTGCGCATGGCTTTCCTTCGTCATGCCCGGCACTCGGGTCCAGCCGAAGGCCGGCCCGAGCACAAGCCTTGTGCCGGGCATCCACGTTTTGCGACTTTGCGAGTCTCAAAGACGTGGATGGCCGGGACATAGGCGGGCGAAAGCACGCCGTCCTTCAGACGGCTATGCCCGGCCATGGTGTGGCGACAGCTCCCGCGGGGGCGAACGATTACGCCCCCATCGTCGCCTTGACGATCTTGTCGGGGTCCCTGACGGGCTCTCCGCGTTTGATCTGGTCGACGTTTTCCATGCCTTCGATCACCTTGCCCCAAACCGTGTACTGGTTGTTGAGGAAGCTGGCGTCGTCAAAGCAGATGAAAAATTGGCTATCCCCGGAATCGGGATTGCTGGCGCGCGCCATCGACACCGTGCCGCGGACATGGGGCTCACGGTTGAATTCGGCCTTGAGCTTCTTTCCCGACCCGCCGGTGCCGGTGCCCTGCGGGCATCCCGTCTGCGCCATGAAGCCGTCAATCACGCGGTGAAACACAATGCCATCGTAGAACCCGTCCTTGACGAGCTCCTTGATGCGCGCGACGTGACCCGGCGCAAGATCGGGCCGCATTTCAATGACGACGTTACCTTTGGTGGTCTCCAGAGTCAGCGTATCTTCCGGCTTTGCCATCTATCACTCTCCATACTCTACTCGCCATTCGTCATGGCCGGTTTGATCACCGCACACTGGGCTCACCCGACATGAGGTGCTCGCATTTGGCGGGAGGCGGCCGGGTCGTACTTCCGATCCATCCCCGTTCAGGCGGCGCACCTTGCTTAGCGCTCGATTGTCGCCTTCTTGACGTAATCCATACGCGGGAAATCTTTCATCAAGTACGTATTGCCTTCACTCTGGAGGCGGCTCTGGTCCGGGCCGCGGCCGCGCGGCGCGCCCTCGCCATATTCGGCATTGAGCGCATCGACGACGTTCATCCCGGACACGATGCGGCCGAACGGCGCGAAACCCATGCCATCGAGATTGGCGTTGTCCGCGAAGTTGATAAACACCTGGCTCGTGCGGGTATTGGGGCCCGCCATCGCAAAGGTGATGGTGCCTCTCTTGTTGCTCTGCGTCACCGGGTCGTCGCCGATCTGCGCCGTGCGCCAGCGCCCCATGACCCCGGGATCGCCGTTGATGCCGAACTGCACCATGAAGCCGGAGATCACCCGGAAGAAACGGACGTTGTCGTAGAACCCGTTCTTCACCAGGTTATAAAACCGGTCGGCGCCCTTCGGCGCCCAGGCGCGCGTAACCTCGACCATGAACGGGCCTTTGCTGGTATCAAACTTCACTTTGTATGTCGCAGGCGCCTGCTCGTTCAGCGCAGCCGGATTAGCCAGAGGCGACTGTGCCAGGGCAGGAGCCGCAAGCAGCGCCGCCATCAAGGTGAGGGTGAGGATCGATCGGCGATTGGTCATTTGCACTCCGTATTGACGATGCGGGCCAGATCAGCGCGCAAACTTCTTCTTCAGACGCGCGGCAACGGTCCCCGGCACAAAGGCTGCGACGTCGCCGCCCATGCCGGCGATCTGACGCACCAAAGTGGCGGTGATCGGGCGTACCATTGGCGAAGCAGGCAGGAATACCGTCAGCACGTCGGGCGCCATGGCCTGGTTCATGCCCGCCATCTGCATTTCGTAGTCGAGATCGGTGCCATCGCGCAGCCCGCGGACCAGCAGGCTCGCGCCGGCCTTTCGCGCCGTTTCCACCACCAGATCGGCGAAGGTGATGCAGGAAAGTTCGCATTTGGCCTCGCGTGCAAGGGGCCCGCAGGTCTCCTGAAGCATCGCCAGCCGCTCATCGGCAGAAAACAACGGCGCTTTGCCTGGATGCACCCCGATGGCGATCACCAGCCGATCGGCGAGCCGAACGGCCTGACGGACCACGTCGAGATGGCCATTGGTGACCGGGTCGAATGACCCGGCGTAAAGGGCGGTTCTCGCCATAAACCGGGGTCTACCCCGCCCCCATTGGCCCCGCAAGGCCGCGGCTTTGCGGCCTGAACCTTTTCCCCGGCTGCCGCGACCCATGGGATGAGCATGGGGAGGCGCCGAAAATGCGCTTCCCTGTGACTCCCGTCACAGCGACGGACAAGGGCTTTTCCTAGAGTGACAATGTCGAGAGCGAACGCTCCGGCGCAAAGCCTGAACAGGGGGCTGTCATGTTGAAAACAATTGCCGCCATCGTGGCCGCCGCAGCGATCGCAGCCATCATCACCGTCATTTCAGCACCCATCGGCGATGTCGTCGCGAGCCCCCTGCCCAAACCTGCCGCCGACGCCATCGCGGCCTGCAAGCAGAACCCGTGGCCCTACGTCAATTGTGTCGGCACCGAATTTGGCAATCCAAAGATCCGCCTCATCAGCATCGATCACCCATTCCGCTAGCGCCTACCTTGGTCCCCACTTCGGCGCTAGGCTCTCCTCAGGACCGCCAGTCCTGAGGAGAGCAATAATGCGCCGGGCCTTTCTCGCCGCCGCGGCCCTCGTGTGGGCCGCTTCTGCTTTTGCACAGGACTATCCGAACCGGCCGATCCGTATCATCGTACCTACGCCCGCCGGCGGGCCGGTCGACGTCATGGCGCGCGTACTTGCCAACGCCCTGCCGGCGGTCCTCGGGCAAAACGTCTTCATCGAGAACAAGCCGGGCGCCGGCAACACCATCGGCTCTCGTCAAGCCGCCGCAGCGGATCCCGACGGCTACACCTTGATGGTTTCGGCTGCGAGCGGCCTCATCATGAGCCCGATGATCGTGAAGAATGCCGGCTATGACGCTTCCAGCTTTGCGCCGATCGCGCTCGTCGCCGAGACACCGCAAGTCGTCGTGATCAACCCTCAACTGCCGTTCAAATCCATCGCCGAACTCGTCGCCTATGCGAAGGCCAATCCGGGCAAGCTCAATTATTCAACCGGCGGCATCGGCACGCTGCCGCATCTCAATGCGGAATTGTTCAAATCCGTGAGCGGCACAAATATCCTGCACGTACCCTACAAAGGCGGCGGGCCGTCGCTCACGGCTGTGGTGGCCGGCGAGGTACAGCTGACCTTCGATACTGTGAGTACTTCGCTGCAACTGATCCAGGATGGAAAACTGCGTGCGCTCGCGATCGTCGGACCAAAGCGCGCGCCGGAATTGCCCGACGTGCCGGCCATGCCGGAGATCGGATTTCCAGCGGTGACGAGCGGCGCCTGGACGGCACTGATGGCGCCGCACGACACGCCGCCGGCGATCATCGCCAAACTCAATGCTGCGACAAATACTGCCCTCCAAGGCGAGACGATGAAAAATGCCCTGGAGAAGTTGGGAGCGCAGCCGCGCGGCGGCACCCCGCAGGCGCTCGCCGATCACATCGCGAATGAACAGAAAAAGTGGACGCCAATCGTAGCGGGCTTGAATTTGAAAGTGGATTGAAGACTCTTACGCGTGCATGCAGCCGCTTTACGACTACGCGCCGCGTGCAGGCAGCTTCGTCACACTCGCCGTGAAGACATAGCCGTCGCCATGCACTGACTTTAGCAATTTCGGCCGTTTTGGATCGACCTCGAGTTTCTTTCTCAAGCGGGAAATCTGCGCGTCGATCGTCCGCTCATAGGCGTGCCATCCGACGCCATGGGTTACGTCCATCAACTGCTGGCGGCTGAGAACGCGGCCGGAATTCTTCAAAAACACCGACAGGAGCTTGAATTCACCCCCGGTCAATGTGACGTCCGTGCCATCCGGCGCAATCAATTGCCGGCGATCGGGGATGGCCTTCCATCCGTCAAACGCAAATGCTACCTCGGCTCCGTCGCAACAGGTCGCCGCTACGCGCGTCGCATTTGCAGGTCGCAATGCCTTCTTCGCCCGCGCCAGGATTTCGCGAAGGTGAAACGGCTTGCACACGTAATCGTCGGCTCCAAGCTCAAGACCGACAACTCTATCGATGGGATTCTTCCGCCCGCTCACCACGATAATGCGGCTGCAATGGCGCGAATTTAATTCGCGTAGCAAATCGAGTCCGTCTTCAACACCGAGATTAAGATCGAGCAGGATCAAATCGTAAGACTCCTGCTCGAGTCGTGTCATCATACCTTTACCGGAACTTGCAACGGTGGTGCGAAATCCGTTTCGGGAAAGGTATCGTGACAGCATTTTGCAAATAGCATCCTCATCGTCGACGATGAGAACATGCGGCAAATTAAGGTCCGGCGACGCAACCCCACCCATAAGTTGTACCCCCTTGTTGAGGTAACAATCTTCGCACACAAAGATAACACAGCAGCAACATTTTAAAAAAATGGGACTTCGGTATCATACTACTATGTCTTTTCATCATTGGTCAGGTTAGTTGACCTAAATCCATTATACCGCTGTTTGTTTCTCGCGGTCCGTTGCTTGGCGTTATCGTGCGGCAACTTGCCCGACTGTGATGCTGGTCACATACCACTCAACGACGTCGTAATAAATGTACAAATACAACCTACAACTGCTTCCGGTGGCGGTATAATGATGGTGACGATCCAGTCACTCTGCCGGCGGTGCAAGTTTGTTGCGTGAGTGTGCCAATGTTGAAGAGGACGGATATTTTTGACGCCACAACTTCGGAAACGGAGTTGCGGAATAAATTGGCGGACGATCTGGTCCGCAAGCCCAGAAAAACGCGCACCACTCAACTGAACAAAACGATTTTAAGAACGGCAACTTCGCGCAATCGCTCGATCGATCACGATGCAGAGCACCTTCAGCGCCAAAAGATGGAGGCAGTCGGTCAGCTCGCATCAGGCATTGCGCATGACTTCAGAAATCTTCTCACGATCATCAGCGGAAATCTGGAAATGCTCGCGCTGGATCGGTCGCACAACCGCCGCGAGGAACGCGTCCTTGTCGCCGAGGCGTGGCGAGTTACCGACCTTATGGCGCAGCTAACAACCAACCTGTTGGCCTTTGCACGGCAAGGACAGATCGATTGCATTCCAACAGATATCGGCCAGCTCGCTACGACGACCGCGCGCTTCCTGTCGCGAATTCTAGGGGAACGGATTGGCCTGGAAATTCAGGCCGTAACGGGCCTGAATGCGAAAATTAATGCGGCGCAATTCCAGACCGTTCTCATCAACCTGGCGGCCAACGCGCGTGACGCGATGCCGGAGGGGGGACGCGTTGCCATCCAGGTCGATGAAGCCTTTGTCGGCGCCGAAGAAGCGCGCAAGATGCGCGTGACCTCCGGCCGGTATGCTACTGTTTCTGTTACGGACAACGGCCCAGGCATGCGGAAAGAAACGCTCGGCCATGCCTTCGACCTGTTTTTTACAACGAAGCCGGCCTGCAACGGATTGGGCCTCGCTGCCGTGCGGGAATTTGCGGCGAATGTTGGCGGTACGACGCGGATCAGAAGCAAGCTCGGGAACGGCACAACCGTTGAATTGTGGATTCCAGTCGAGGACGGCAGTAGCCAGCCACTGGAACGCGATTTCCCCGATACGCGTTAGCCGCTCCTGCCTGCAAGCACTTCCCTTCCGGCGACTGCCACGGATTCCATTGCATCTGACTTCGTGCGATCGGCGGTACCATAAACTCGGGTTCGACTGAGAGTTGCGGCGCGCAAGCGCCCCGTATCATACCCCGATCACAATTTGTCAAATCTTGTCACCCGCAGACGCGAACTTCCGCAACATTGGCCTCCTACGATCATCGGTCCGGTAGCCTCGATGGCGTCTCTCTTCGCGCTGTCGCTGTTGCCGGGTCTGAGAAGTGGACCCACCGTGGAGTTCGATCGCAAAAGCATCGGTTCATTCGCTGACGTAGAAGATTGGCGGGTGTCGATGATTGCGGTGCGTCTCCACCAACAGGAGATGTGTCATGTCGGTTCCTCAATATCCTTCCCATCCTCAAGATCATAAGGACAACGATCTGCAGAAGCAGCTCGAGGCCCAGGCGCAGGCGCAGGGTGAGTTGCAGGCTCAGGCTGAAGGCCAGGTTCAAGGCCAGGGCGAGCACCAGAGTCAAAGCCAGCATCAGGACTCTGAAAACTCCAACCTGAACGGCAACGTAAACTGCGACAGCAACTCCAACGACAATTCCAACTGTAACTATAACGCGAACGTCAACTACAATTCGACGAGCGTTTGCGTTGATGTGAAGGTTGACGCTCAGGTGTGCGAGTCGCAGCAGGCGCCCGCTATCGACATGAGCTGCCTGAAAATCGATATGCCGTGCAATGAGGGCATCGTTAACCTGATGCCCGAGAATATCTACCAGACCATAAGCGGCGACGGTAACAACGCGAATAACGTTGTGTTCAACCTTGACCAGGTGAACAACCTCGTCAGCAACGGCGAAGTGTCCAGCATCAGCAACGGTGATTGGGCCCAGGTCAGTTGCCTGTCCGGTGGCGACACCGTCGGCATTGGCAACAGCGGCAGCTTTAGCGACTGGGACGGGAAAGTCGGCAGTGCCAACGGTGACGGCGCGGCTTTCACCCAATCGCTCGCCGGCGCCGGGGCAGTCGATGCCATCACCCAGAGCATCGTGCTGGGTGCCAACGTGCAGCTGAACAATCTGACGTTTACCGGTCATGACAGCGTCGTTGCCGATCACGGCAGCACGGCTGATCATCACGGCTAAGTGTTTCGTCAAAGCCCCCGCGCGGGAAACCGCGCGGGTGAGTTCTCAAGTCAACCCAAGAATGGAGTTCGATCGCAAGACATCGGTTCATTCGCTGACGCAGAAGATTGGCGTTTGACCGTAATTGCGATGCGTCTCTATCCAACAGGAGATGTGTCATGTCAGTTCAATATCCTTCCCATCCTCCGCACCAGGATCCCAAGGACAACGATCTGCAGAAGCAGCTCGAGGTCCAGGCCCAGGCGCAGGGTGAATTGCAGGCTCAGGCCGAAGGCCAGGCTCAAGGCCAGGGCGAGCACCAGAGTCAGAGCCAGCATCAGGACTCTGAAAACTGCAACCTGAACGGCAACGTAAACTGCGACAGCAATTCCAACGACAATTCCAACTGTAACTACAACGCAAACGTCAACTACAATTCGACGACCGTTTGCGTTGATGTGAAGGTCGACGCGCAGGTGAGCGAGTCGCAGCAGGCGCCCGCCATCGACATGAGCCACCTGGATATCTGCGCCCCGTACAATGAAGGCATCATCAATCTGATGCCTGAGAATATCTACCAGACCATAAGTGGCGACGGTCACAACGCGAATAACGTTGTGTTCAACCTCGACCAGGTGAACAACCTCGTCAGCAATGGCTCGGTGAGCTGCGTCGAGAACGGTAACAACGCCAGCGTCTCGAACCTAACGGGTGGCGATAGCGTCGGCATTGGCAACTATGGCCACGGATCTGGCTGGGAGGGAGACGTCGGGACCCAAAACGGCGCCGGCGCGGCTTTCAGTCAATCGCTCGACGGCGCAGGGGCAATCGATGCCATCGGCCAGAGCATTGTGCTGGGTGCCAACGTGCAGCTGAACAACCTGACCTTCACCGGCCATGACAGCGTCGTTGCCGATCACGGCAGCCACGCTGATCACACCGGTTAGACTTACGCTTGCTAACGGACCCGCGCGGGAAACCGCGCGGGTCTGCTCTGAAAGACCTCGAAGAGCGCGGCAAACAAGACTCCCCTCGCTCAGCTGCGCTTTGTTCAGAAGGGGGTGCCTATGGTTCCGAGCGGCGTAGCCGAGATCGTTGAGCTGATTTGGCACTTCTCCGGATATCTCCGGCTTGAGCCCGATGGCGTCGCCAGGGTATCGGTCAATTACAACGGCGCCTATGCCCAGAATCCGCAGGACCAGCCGCCTCCCGATATTACCCTAAAGCCGTACTCGCCTGATCCGGATGACATGGACAGCGCGCAGTCACCTCTGGTGAACCTGCCGGATCCAACCGACTATAAATGGGTCATCAATGTAGCGTCGCATCCGCACGATCCGACGCAGCCCATCGACCCCATTCACAAATTCCCATCTCAGGCGCTGAAACTCCCGCCCCCACCCCCTGAGGCGGGAGGCGGGAGCAGCAGCGGCTCCGGCGACTTCTTCACGACGACCCAACCGTTCATCAATCAGGAGATCATAGATCTCCGGCAATTTAACGATCTGCAAAACAACGATCACGCGAGCATCGGCCCAACTGAATTGCCGTTGCAGTCTTTCGACAGTTGGCCTGTCCTCACGTCAATGTTGAACGACGCGGTAAAGGCCGTGCCTGTCGATCTGCTCCCGGACGAAGGGAACTCCACCTCAACGCTCGAATTCGTCAACACGCGCGACGCAGAGCCGGCGGGCACGCAGGTCAAAGACGCCCCGTACATGGTGACTGACGGCAAGTACGTGAACGGGCAGCTGCAGGATCCCGACACGGATGTCCATCAGGTCACCAATGACAGGATCGACACCGCATCGAACCAGCTGGACAGCGGACTGGTTCTGTCGCCTCCCCACGGCGATTACTCGGGGACGGCGATCCAGCACTTGTCACTCGGAGACAATATCTCGCTCAACGACGCCAGCATCATCAGTGATTCCGGCCTTTGCGGCTCGATGCTCATCCTCGGCAACAGCCACCAAACCGAGGCAATTTTCCAGACGAACGTCCTGGCGCAGAGCAATCATTTGGATATCGCACCAGGTGGCGAAGGCGGGATCAACATGATCCTGGATCTGGTCACCAACATCGCCGATATTTCCACGTCGGGCGCGGTCGAGGGGCCTTGGCTTGCGGGCGGGCCATTGTCCTGGTCGGTCCAAGTCCTGCACGGATCGCTCTTCGACGTCAAAGCAATGTCGCAGATCAACTACATCAGCGACAACGACGTCATTTCGCAGACCCAATCGTTTGGATACAGCCTCGTCCTCGCCGGCTCCAACGAGCAGGTCAATTCGATCGACTTTCAAAGCCCGATGGGTCAGTGGGATCTGATCGTCATCGAGGGCAGCTACCATCGCCTGGATATGATCAATCAGACCAACGTGGTTCTCGACATGAACGACGCGTCGCAGGGGTGGGCGAACTCAAACGGAGGCGATCCCGGCACTCAAGGCATCGACGCGGGAAACAACGCGCTCCTCAACGATGCCAGCATCGTATATTTCGGCGCCACAGGCAGTCACGGCACTACGGACAGCATGATTGAGCTGGCCCAGGTGCTTGCAAAAGAACAGACGCCGGATTCATCTTTGATTGCAAGCGCCTTCCCGAACCTGATGGGTACGATCAACGTCCTCTACGTGCAGGGCGACTATTACGACGTCAATTATCTGTCACAGACCAACATCATCTCCGATGCCGACGTTGCCGCTCAGCTGCTCACGAACCAGAGCAGCGGCGCGCAGTCGATGTCGACCGGCGGTAACATGGCTATTAACGCAGCAACCCTTGTCGACGCCGGCAGCCTGACAACCCCATACGTGCAGGGAGGCGCGTACACCGACACCATCCTGATCCAGACCAATATCATCGCCTCGGATTCCAAAATCGTAACAAATGACCCGACGAAACTCGCACCTGAGGTCGTCGCTTTCACCGGCACCGACGCGACGGATCATCCCGCCGACGCGCCGCAGCTCTATGCTCCCCCCGATAGCCAGCAGCACCAAGACATCCTGGCCGGCACGCTCCATTGAGAGACACGTTGGACCCCATCACGCAAAGCGAAGCTGCTTCGTCGCTGACGGATGGCCAGGAGGCCGGATCCTCAGGTCCCGCCAACGGACATGCGAACGCGGCCAATGGCGCAAGCTCAGCAAACGGCAGCACGAGCGCTGCCAACGGCCATGGAAACAGCGCTGGAAACGGCCATGGAAACGCGCCCAATGGAAACGGCAATGCCAGCAGCACGCCCAACGGCCATCAATCGGCGGCCGTCCTGCAGCAGCGTGTCGACAGTGACTTCCGCAATGTTCTTGGAAAGGGCTTGGCCGCATGTCGGCGCAATATCCTGACCGCCGGTATTTTCTCGTTCTTCGTCAATATCCTCCTCCTCGCGATGCCGATTTACCTGTTCCAGCTTTCGGATCGCGTCTACACGAGCCGGAGCACTGACACGCTGATCATGCTCTCGCTGGTGGTCGGTGGCGCGATCGTCGCCCACGTGTTCCTGGACATGATACGGCGGTTCATATTGATGCGCGTTGCCGTCGAGACGGAGGCGAAACTGGGAGCGCCGGTTCTCAGCGCGGCCGCCAAAGCATCGCAGACAGGTTCAAACCGCGAGTTCCAGCTGCTTGGCGACCTTCAGCACCTGCGCCATTTTATCACCGGCCCAGTCATCCTGTTGATGATGGATGTGCCTGTCGCTCCCGTCTATCTGGCAGCGACGTTCCTGATTCATCCCGATCTCGGCTGGATCGTCGGCGGCACCGGAACAATTCTGTTCATCATCGCAATCATCAATCAAAAGCTCACTGCGGTCCCTTACACGCAGGCGAACACCTTCGCCATGCGAGCCAATCTCGCTGCCGACGCGATGTCGCGCAATTCGCAAGTCATCAACGCAATGGGAATGATTCCCGAAGGCGTTCAGATCTGGGGCCGCGAAACCGCTTCATCGCTCAAGGCTCATCTCGCTGCGCAGGATCGCAACATCTACATGACCGGGCTTTCAAAGCTCGTCCGCCTTTTTACGCAAGTCGCAATTCTCGGCTGGGGAGCGCGCCTTGCGCTGCGTGACGACGTCACTGCCGGCATGGTCATCGCGGCGTCCATCATTGGCAGCCGCGCCCTGTCGCCGATCGAAGGCACCATCGAGGGTTGGCGGAGCTTCATACAGGCCCGCGCCGCCTACGCGAGGATCAAGACACTTCTTGAAAATTCGCCACTCAACTGGGAACGGCTGCGGCTCCCAAGGGCCGAAGGTCGCCTCACTGTGGAGCGGATTTTGTATGTGCCGCCACCCACAAAGAAAGTGATTCTCAACGGCATTTCCTTTGAACTGGAGCCGGGCGAGTCGCTGGCGATCGTGGGCGCCTCCGGTTCCGGAAAATCGACATTGGCGCGCATGCTGGTCGGCTCAATCATACCGACCGCCGGCAATGTGCGGCTCGACCGCATGGACCTGCGCAACTGGGATCCGCGCCAGTTCGGCCAGAGCGTCGGTTATCTGCCGCAGGACGTACAACTCTTCCCGGCGTCCATAAAGGCGAACATTGCCCGGATGCGGGAAGATGTCACCGACGAAATGATCTTCGATGCGGCCGAGCTTGCCGACGTGCACGAGATGATCTCGCATTTTGCGCACGGCTATGAGACGCAGGTGCTGATCGACGGCAGCCCGCTTTCCGGCGGGCAGAAACAGAGGATCGGTCTTGCGCGCGCATTTTTCGGCGATCCCCGGCTCGTCGTGCTCGACGAGCCGAATTCGAATCTCGATGGGCCCGGCGAAGTTGCGCTTGCCAATGCACTGAGCCGGGCAAAGAGGAAAAACATCACGGTGGTCGCAATCACGCAGCGCCCGGCTTTGCTGCAGAGTGCGGACAAAATCATGGTCATTAAGGAAGGTACGGCCCAGGCGATCGGCAAGCGCGAAGACATCATGCCGCTGCTCGCGGCGGCCAACGGAGCCGGCAAGAATGGGCAGATGTCGCCCGCGTCGCAGGTATTCACATGAAGCTGGTGCCTGCCAAGACCACGCCCGTCCCTGCGCCTCTCATGCCACGATCATGGTATGACGACGTGCCGCGCGCAACGAAGACCCACAAAGTGTTGGGCTATACGGCTGTGGCGATCACGGTGCTTGGCTTCGGGCTTTGGGCAAACGTGGCTTTGATATCCGGAGCTATCGTAGCCACCGGTCTTTTCGTGACCACCGGCCAGAACAAGGTCGTCCAGCATCTCGAAGGCGGCGTCATCAAGGATATTCTCGTTCGAGAAGGCGATATCGTCGAGCCCGGGCAGGTCCTCGTTCGACTCGATGATACGACTCCACGCGCCGAATTGCGCAGGCTCGCTATTCGCAACGTTCTCAACACGGCCAAGACGGCGCGGTACATGGCGGAAATTCAGGGCGACCGTCAGGTCGACTTCCCCACCGACCTCGCACCAAAATCCGCAGGCCTGGATATCAGGGATATCGATGAGATTATCGATACGCAAAGACTTGCGTTCGACGCGCGCCGCAAGAACGTTGACACGCAAATTGCGGCCCTGGCTGATGCAATAACCGGTCTGCAACAGCGAATAGATGCGGGGGGCCTGCAAGAGCAATCAGTCAAGCAGCAGGTCGAACTTATCCGCGAAGAGTTCGCCAGCAAAAGCACACTGCTCCCGGGGGGGCTGATCAAAAAATCCGAGTTGCTTGCGCTGCAGCGAAGTGAGGCCAATCTCGTGGGAGAGATCGGCAGACTCGGGGGAGACGTCGGAGATGCGAGGGCGCGGATTGCCCGGACGAAAGAGGAAATGGCGGGTATACGCGCGACGGCCATCAAGGATGCGGTCGAGCAGTTGCACCAGGTCGGCGCCGATCTTGCGGACGTGCGCGAGCGCATGCGCGCAGCCGAGGGCGTCCTCGGCAGGATTGAGATAAAGGCTCCGGTGCGCGGCGCCGTTGTCAAGCTTCGCTATCACACAGCCGGCGGCGTCATTGAGCCGGGAAAGCCGGTTCTGGAGATCGTCCCGTCACGGGAGGACCTCCTTGTCGAGGCACGAGTGCGGTCGCGCGACATCGACCACGTCGAGATTGGGCAGAGGGCGGAAGTCCGGTTGACCGCGCTGGATCAGCGCATCACGCCGATGGCACACGGCCACGTCGTCTATGTGTCGGCAGACGCGGTGCCGGACGATGCCAAACCGGGCCAGGCTCCCGACTCCTATATTACGAGGATACGTCTGGATCAGCTTGGTTCACACAGCGACCCCAATTTCAAGGCCAAGCCTGGAATGCCGGCAGAAGTCTATATCCAAACCGGTGAGCGAACGTTCTTCCAGTATCTGATGAAGCCGGTTGCCGACAGCATGAACAGAGCTTTTCGCGAACACTAGGCGCGAACAGTCATCTCGTTCGCGTTCAGGTATCCGTCGACGTATGTATCGAAATATCGCGCCCAAAGAGCGGCTCTGGCCTGCTGTGTCGGATCGTCAGGCTTGCCTGGATAAAGATCGGCACCGGCTTCCGACTGCAGTGCCTGGAAAAAAGACAGCGCGTTGCGGCATCCCAATTCGAAGTGCTCGTCGTGGGCCGCACTGAGCGAACATATTTCGTCGCCGATCAGTTCGCCCCTCATGCCGGTAATTGCCGCCCACGATCCACTCTGCACGGCTGCCAGATTGTCATCGCCGAGCGACCGCGCTGTCCAGGTTGCAGTCAGCGTGATCAACATGCCTAAAAAGCCGACGAAGTACGGATCAAACCAAAGAGAATCGGGGAGTTCGAACAAAGCACGACTTCGCTCGACGAAAGGCAGAATGGTCGCCACCGCCGTTTTGCGCGCCTGCCGTGTCTTCAAGACCCTCAACATGGCGATATCCTAGCAGGAATTGCACTGCTCGCCTTCAATCCCGGCCGCGGCTATCATTGGGCAGGCCTCAGTGGAGCGTCCATGGCGCAACTGCCTCCCAAGCCAAACTTTGCAGCAATCGAAGCCGCGGCGCCCAAAGGCGCCGGTCGCCGCATGCTCACTTTGGGCCTGATCGGCAATCTGGTTTACTGCTGGTCAAACAATGAAAGCCTGTTCATCTATATATTGATGCTCCTGATGGAAGCCGACGAAGCATCAGCTGCAGTTGTGTTCGGAACACTTAACACAACCCGTGCGCGCATCGACTTGATCGAACGGCTCGCCAAGCTGAAAATACGGGACAAGTCGATCGAGAAGAAGCTCGACGACATCATCGAACGGTTTGGCGACACCACCCGGATCCGCAACGAGTTCAATCATTGCATGTACGTGGTCGACGAGCGCGGCGAAATAACGCACACCAATCACATGAGGGTGCAGGAGGTACGCGGGCGGCTTCAGCTGGGCACCGTGCGCCCAATGGACGATGCGAGACTTGCCGAGATGCAGGAAACCGTCCTCGCCCTGACGCACCTCAATCGTGATATTTGGGATTTTCTGGGGGTGTTGCAGAAGCACCTGGGCAAGCCGTAGGGCAACAGGCCGTAGCGGTAGTCCGCGAGGCCAGTGCGCAACTTGGCCGCCCCGGCGGGGCGATCATAAATGGGGTACCGGTGCGCGCACGTGTGACGTGGATACTTTTATCGCTCGCCTTTGCAACGCCGGCTCCGGCGCAGATCGCACCGAGCGCGGCTGAACTCCAGGCCTATGGCGGGCTCCATGCCGCCGCGGCCAAAGGTGATGGCGCCGAAGTCGAGAAGCTCGTGAAGGCTGGTGCGCCAATTGACTCGCGCGACGGCCATGCGCGAACGCCACTCCACGTTGCCGCTTTCATGCACAAGCCCGACGCCGCACGCTCGTTGATGCGGCTCGGCGCCGACGCGAACGCGCTGGAGGCGCAGCAGTACGACATCGTCACGATTGCTGCGGTTGCCGATGACGTGCCGATGTTGAAGGCCGCGCTTGCGGGCGGCGGCAAGGCCACCAACATCACCAGCCCCTACCAAGGGACGGCACTGATCGCCGCCGCCCACCTCGGCCACGACGAAGTCGTCAGAACGCTGATCGCCGCCAAAGCGCCGCTCGATCACGTCAACAATCTGGGCTGGACCGCGCTGATCGAGTCGATTGTGCTCGGCAACGGTGGCAAACGCCATGTCGCGGTGCTCAAGGCGCTGGTGGACGCAGGCGCGAACCTCAAGCTTGCCGATCGGTCGGGCGATACACCGCTCAAGCTCGCAAAAAAACGCGGCTACGCAGAGATGGTCAAAATTCTGGAGGCCGCAGGCGGTCGCTAGCTGCCGCGCCGATGGCAGCTCCGGTGGCCGCCGGGACTTCAAGCGATCGTTAATTTACTAGCGGGATGTCCCTGAGTTATCTGGAAAAGTATGACAATCGACACGAGAATCGACTCTTGAACCGGCGCGAATTCACCGGGCTCTGCGCAGCCGCGATGTTGACGGTGTCCCTTGAGGCAGCGGCGCAAGCGCCAGCCGCGGCACGGACCGTCAAATTCCGTGACGGCAGGACCGTGCCGGCCCTGGGCCAGGGCTCCGCCCGCCTCGCAAAAGGCAGGCACCCCGAGGCCGCCGTCATAGAGGCCTTGCGCGCCGGCATCTCCGCTGGGATGACGCTAATCGACACGGCGGAACTCTACGGCTCCGAAGAACTCATCGGCCGCGCGATTGCCGGTCAGCGCGACAAGGTCTTCCTGGTCTCGAAAGTGTGGCCGACGCACGTTGCCGGCGATGGCGTCGCGCGCGCATGCGAGGCAAGCCTCAGGCGCCTCGGCACGGACTATCTCGACCTTTACCTGTTGCACTGGCCGCAAAAGGACGTCGGCATTTCCCATGTTGTGGCGGCGTTTGAAGACCTGGTCACGAAGAAAAAGATCCGTTCGTGGGGCGTCTCCAATTTCGGCGTGCGCGAAATGGAAGAACTCTTCCGTGTGTCGCGTGGCGATCATTGCGCGACCAATCAGGTCCCCTACAATCTCGGCGACAGGGATATTGAACGCAGCGTCCTGCCATGGTGCAGGCGCCGCGGGATGCCGGTGATGGCCTATTCGCCGCTCGGCGGCGAAGGCGCCAAGCTGCTGCGCGATCCGACGCTTGCGAAAATTGGCAGTGAACACGGCTGCACCGCGGCCGCCGTTGCACTGGCCTGGGCGATCCGCGACGGGAACGTCATCGCAATTCCTGAATCCGGCTCGACGGCCCACGTCAAAGAAAACGCGATCGCCCTCATGCTCAAGCTGACACCGCAGGATTTGCAGACTTTGGACGCAGCATTTCCGTCGGGGCGCTAGTTTTACTCTTCCTCTTCCCCACCTTCTTCACTCAACCGCTCGAGCGACACGACCTTCTCGTCCTCGGCAGTGTTGAGCACGATCACGCCTTGCGTCGAGCGGCCCGCTATGCGGATACCGGACACGGGCGTACGGATAAGTTTGCCGGCATCGGTCACGAGCATCACCTGGTCGGCTTCTTCCACGGGGAAGGATCCGACGATGCGCCCGGTTTTCTTGGTGAGCGACATTGCCACGATGCCTTTGCCGCCGCGGCCGGTGGTGCGGTACTCGTAGGATGACGAACGCTTGCCGAAACCGCGATCGGATACCGTGAGCACGAATTGCTCGGCGGCTGACAATTCGACGTATCGCTTCTCGCCCAGTTCGATCGCGCCGACCGCTTCCTCGGTGTCAGTACCGTTGCCTGCCTCTTCCTCACCCCGGCCGCGCCGCACGGCGCTGGCGCGCTTGAGATAGGCGGCGCGCTCTTCCGCCGTCACGTCGATGTGGAGCAGGATCGACAGCGAGATCACGCGATCCTTGTCCGCGAGCGTGATGCCGCGCACGCCGCGCGAGGTGCGGCCCTGGAACACGCGGACTTCCGGCACCGCGAAGCGGATGCATTGGCCGCCATTGGCGGTCAGCAGCACATCGTCTTTTTCAGTACAGATCTGCACATCGACGATCGCCTCGCCGTCCTCGAGCTTCATGGCGATGATGCCGGACGGCCGCACGTCGGCGAAATCCGACAATTTATTGCGGCGGATGGTGCCGCTGGTGGTGGCAAACATCACGTCGAGGGCGGCCCAGTCGGCCTCGTTCTCCGGCAGCGGCATGATGGTGGTGATGGTTTCACCCTGCTGCAGCGGAAGGATATTGATCAGCGCCTTGCCGCGCGCCTGCGGCGCCGCGATCGGCAGCCGCCAGACCTTTTCCTTGTAGACCTTGCCGCGCGACGAGAAATAAAGGACCGGCGCGTGCGTTGATGCCACAAACAGCCGCGACACAAAGTCTTCTTCGCGCACCTGCATGCCGCCGCGGCCCTTGCCGCCGCGCCGCTGCGCGCGATAGGTCGAGAGCGGGACGCGCTTGATGTAGCCCTGGTGCGACACGGTCACCACCATGTCCTCGCGCGTGATCAGGTCTTCTTCCTCGACCTGCCCTGTCGCTTCCGCGAACACAGTGCGGCGCGGCGTCGCGAACTGCTTCTTCACCTCCGCCAGCTCGTTCTTGATGATCGTCTGGATGCGTGAGCGTGAGCGCAGGATGTCGAGATAATCGGCAATTTCGGCGGCGAGCTTGTCGAGCTCCTCCTTGATCTCGTCGCGGCCGAGCGCAGTCAGGCGCTGCAGGCGCAGATCGAGAATGGCTTTGGCCTGCTCGGCAGAAAGTTTAGTTGTGTTCTTGGCAGAGACCTTGTGGCGCGGATCGTCGATCAGCGTCACCATCGAGGCCACATCCCTGGCCGGCCAGTCGCGCTTCATCAGGGCCTCGCGCGCCTCATTCGGATCCTTGGCCGCGCGGATCAGCTTGATGACTTCGTCGATATTGGCAACCGCAATGGCGAGGCCAACCAGGACATGGGCGCGGTCGCGTGCCTTGCCGAGCAGGTGCTTCGTGCGCCGCGAGACGACCTCTTCGCGGAAAGCGATGAAGGCGCTGAGCAGGTCCTTCAGCGTCATCACCAGCGGTCGGCCGCCGTCGAGTGCCACGATGTTGGCGCTGAAC
>Ga0207683_10001911_pt1 | contig 18443 bp, 11 predicted proteins | sample KBSM73metaG_FD_184333 | JGI IMG/M metagenome (GOLD analysis project Ga0207683, IMG submission 184333) | Miscanthus rhizosphere microbial communities from Kellogg Biological Station, Michigan, USA - KBS M7-3 metaG (SPAdes) (version 2) | ecosystem: Host-associated > Plants > Roots > Rhizosphere >... | reverse complement strand
GAATGGTTCGGGCCGACTGCGAGTTATGTTCCGCTCTCCGTTGAAGGACCAAAGAAGGAACATGTTGTCACCTATCTTAGAGGTGATCAGGTTGCAACGATAGTCCCTAGATGGAATTTAAAGTTGGGCGGAGGATGGGCTGGGACTATCGTTAACCTCCCGAAAGCGCATTGGAAGAATTTGTTGACCGGCGAGACAGTGGAAGGAGGGCGAGTGCGGGTGCAGGACATCTTAAAGCGCTTTCCGGTTGCTCTGCTGGTTAGAGAAGAGGATTGAGGCATGCATCGCTTCATGGTTTGGGCACCAGACACCAAGAAGGTGGTCGTGAAAGTGAATGGGAGAAACTTTCCGATGTGTGGACCGGACGATCACGGCTGGTGGCGAATCGATGTGACAGATGCGGTTCCGGGAGACGACTATTGCTACCTTCTTGACGAAGACGAAACGTGCTGCCCCGATCCTCGTTCTCAATGGCAGCCTAACGGAGTGGACCGCTGTTCGCGCATTTATGACCAGGATGCGTTCCTATGGACCGATGAGAAATTTCAGGCTCCTCCCCTTGCGAGCGGTGTGATCTACGAACTGCACATCGGGACATTTACTGATAGCGGCACATTTGAGGGAGCAATCGAAAAGCTGGATCACTTAGTCGAGCTTGGCATTACACATGTTGAATTGATGCCCGTCGCCTCATTCGCCGGAAATCATGGCTGGGGATACGATGGGGTGGCCTTATTCTCTGTGCACGAGCCATATGGCGGGCCCGACGCCTTGAAGAAATTTGTGAAGGCGGCTCACGAAAAGGGCATCGCCGTTCTACTTGATGTCGTGTATAACCACTTCGGGCCATCCGGCAATTACACCGGTAAGTTTGGACCCTATTTGGCAAAAGCACTTCCCACTCCGTGGGGTGGAGCGGTCAATCTCGAAGGACCATGGTCCAGCGAAGTTAGACGATTCTTTTGTGATAACGCATTGATGTGGATGCGCGATTTTCACGTCGATGGATTGCGATTGGATGCGGTGCACGCATTCATTGATCGATCAGCAATCCACTTCCTCGAACAACTTGCAGCCGAGGTGGAGACCCTGAGTGCTACCGTGGCGCGGCATCTGGTTCTGATCGCTGAGAGCGATTTGAACGACCCGCGGATTGTGTCTCCGCGGGAGGTGGGTGGGTTCGGCATGAATGCGCAATGGAACGACGACTTTCATCATGCTCTCTTCACTGTTCTAAACCGCAATCCTGCAGGAGGGTACTATACGGACTTTGATTCTCTTAGCAAATTGTGTAAAGCTCTCGAACAAGTCTTCGTTTACGACGGGTCGTACTCAAGGCATCGCAATCGAATACACGGACGTCCCGTGGGCAATCTCTCACGGCATCGTTTTGTCGGCTTCATACAGAATCACGATCAAGTTGGAAATCGGGCGATCGGGGACAGAATCTGTGAAGTCGTGGGTTTTGATCGCGGCAAGATCGCAGCGGCGATTATTCTCTTAAGCCCATTCGTTCCCTTGCTATTTCAAGGCGAAGAATGGGCCGCGTCGTCGCCGTTTCAATATTTCGCAGATCACGATGATCCACATCTCGCCCGACTTGTTTCCGAAGGACGAAAGAGAGAGTTTGCTGCGTTCGGTTGGAGTTCCGAGTCGATTCCAGACCCGGAGAGCCGCGAGACGTACGAACGATCGAAGCTCAAGTGGAGCGAACTGACAAACCCATCGAGCGCCGAGATGCTCAACTGGTATCGCGAGTTAATCCAACTGCGGCGTTCCACGATGTGTTTGAACGATGGCGAACCCGGACACACACAAGTTCGGTACAGCGAGGAGCAAATGTGGCTACGCATGGAACGAGGAGCCATTCACGTGATCTGTAATCTGGGCGATTGCAAGAGGCCGTTTCCCGTTTCTAAAGGCAGTCGCCTGATTTTCGCCTCGCGCCCGGGTTTATCACTGCTGGACGAGGAAGTGTGGCTTACGAGAGATTCCGTGGCAGTGATTAAGACGAGTTCGAGTAGTTGAAATGATTCCCGAAAGAGATATTCCGTCGAGGTAGCGGTTGATCCGGCTTTATCAAAAGTGGCGGATCGATTCATGGTGTATAGGCTCAACTGGATTCGGCGCCGCGTCGGCCTGTGGAGGGTAGGCTCGATCGGACGTGCGTTCGACGTGGCTCTCAAGTGACCGGCTCACAAGGTCACGCGAGCCCAGACCGACTGCCAGAGCCAGGGTGAGGACGATTCCCCCAAAAAGGATGCCGAATGCAATCTCGACAACGTGTCCACCTACCTGGAGATGATCAAGGACCATCGCGGCGGTGAGGACCAGAACGAGCCACTTGACGCCTAAGGAAAGAAACCGTGCATATTGAAGTTGCGCGTTGACAGCTCCGATCAGTACCGAACGCGCAAGAAAACGGGCCACGAGGGTTCCTGCAATGAGCAAAAGGATGGCGCCGACCGCATGTGTTAAGTAGGGCAGCATAGATATTGGCAGTGCCGCGCCGGTTGCATAGGATGCGTCGAACGCGGACACGCCTATGATCAAGCCGAGCAAAGCGCATCCCCAGAATGAAACGCGAGCAACCAGTTCGGTTGGTGAACTTGAGGGTGTCCAATCTGCGTTGGCTCGATTCTTGTTCAAGCGCTCGTCAAATTTTAAGAATGTAAGCCCACGCCGCAGGGCTGCCGAGAGCACCATTCCAATGATGGTGAAGAGGGTCAAGGCGACGAAGATCGCAAGAATGCCTGGCAGGACCGCAATCAAAAGCGAGAGGACTCGGAAGAGGGACTGACGAAGCGCCTCTGACATATGCTGCCAGATCGAACCATTATCAACAGGTGGCGGCGTGTAGTTTTGAATTGTCTGGAGCATCGTTGCGAGGAACTTGTTCATCGGACTCACTCCTTGATAGCTCAATCCCATATCGTGCGAAACTCAGGCACGGGGCACTTGAAAACCACTATTCACGAATTGAATCGATCGGGCCAGCGCCAGCGCGAAACGATATAAGGTTTGTCCACCTCGAATGCAGCAGCAACGGCCTCGATGTGCGTCTCTGGGCTGGTACCAGAAGCTATGACGTTGATATGCCCGGCGACCCATGCCAGGTAGAGGGGAATTAGCGCGCCGAGCAAGTGACCGCGATTTATCGTGCGCACGCGGTAAGCAACTAGAAAATCAAAGACGATACGTGCCCAGAGGTTCTCCGGCATTCGGAAATCTGACGGCTCAACAATGGAAAGCCTTTTCAATCCGAGTAACGAGTTGGGGGCCAAGACGAGTGACCATATCTCCCGCAGATTCGAGAAGGCGAGTCTGAACGCCTCCACCATTGGGACAATGTCAATGTCTCTCCCGACCTGGTGCGATTCAGGACGCGGAGGGCGCTCGGGCTGTAGACGGCGCGGACGTTGCCAGAAAGCAGCCCTGGCCTCGACCTCTGCGAAGAGTGAGCCCGTAACCAGCGTAAGGATCGCATTGATGTTGGGCTCCGCGGGTTGGGGCAGCATCCTCCCGCCAACGTCAACCTCATCGATCTTCAGTCCAGCAACTAGGGCCTCGTTGGTTGGCCATAGTATTGCGTCGTTCTGGTTGAGTGCGATAGTGCGTTGAGCAGCGCTGGCCATGCGCTCAGCCATGCGGACGGAAAGACCGAGATCGATCGCAAGTGGGAATCGCACTGGCGATGCGAACAGGGCACGCGTTAGCGGATAGAGGATGGCCGAATTGACCATGCCAGCATTCGGCGGCAACGTGTAGTTGGGCGTCGCGAGATCGCTATGTGAAGTAAGGACGGCGTTGGCGAGATCGCGGAGGGCCGAAGGAGCCAGAGAGTTTGATCCTGGGCCCAGCATAAGAATGGCGCGTGCATCACGCTCCCTCGCAATGCGATATGCATCGCTGAAGTCGGCGGGCGCTACTGGCCATACGGCGTTGGTTGCCTGTGTTGAGACGACGCGGAGGTTTGGATAAGACGTTCCAGCGATGTCATTGGGGGTGGCAATGACGAGATCATCCGCAGGAAAGGACGCGATCAGCCCAGCGAATACACTCTCCACTTGCTCTGGTGGCATCGCGGCGATTGACACGAGCAGGCCAGTTTTTGGCGGTGCGGGAGTGCTGCGAGTATCGGGGATTGAATTTGCAGTCGCCATACGAATCAGGGAATCTCAGCCGATCGAAGAGTACCTTTTGCACTCTCGCTTGTCACGCTAGCTCACACCTATAACGATAGGATACCTGCAATCGGAATACGCAGCCATGTTGGCCGATTATCCAGTTCGTAGAGTAACTCGTAAAGAGCCTTTTCCAACAAGTAAGCGCTGAGCAAAGCCTGCGCCTGATGCGGAGGCGGCAAGAGCGAATTCTCGACCCCAATTGTTTCACGATAGGAAGAAAGAAACTCAGAGGCAACGGAGTTTTGCCAAAGACGAGCCCAGCCTGCCATTCGGTCATAATCTACCGGATGCGCGCTATCTCGACTGGCGCTGACAAATTGATCCAGACCCGCATATGCAGCATAGGAGAATGATCGGATCATGCCCGCCACGTCTCTGATCGGCGATTCCTTCTGGCGGCGTTCTTCGAGCGGTCTTGCGGGTTCGCCCTCAAAATCAAGCAAAACGAAGTCTTCCACCTCGGGTGCGTCCTGGACGCCAGGACTTGAAGCGTTAGAACGAGCATGGCTTGTCAGGAGGACTTGACCCAGATGGTAGTCGCCGTGAATTCGGATCCGCTGACCGCCCGCAGAAGTGGAAGAGATTGAGCGGCTTTGGGCAATGAGGTCGAGCCGTTTTGAAAGCAGCAAGCCGGCGGAGTCTGAGGTCGGCTCGTCGAGGGTTGAGAGCCGTGACTTGAGCGCCCCTAGAGTGGAGGAAAGCTGCTTCTCAATACGGCGTGAGTCTCGCTGCAAGTCGTCTTTGGTCAGGGGCTCCGGAGCGAAAGATGGGCGGTCCGAATGGCTGGCGAGTGCAAGGTGCATCTCTGCTGTGCGACGGCCGAGGAGAGCAGCCGCTTCCAGCGAAACGCGTGAGTGCTCCAATTCACCGACTCTCGACTCGTTCCGATTTATGAAACTCGGTGCCGATGATTGCGAGGGAGAGGGAAGCGTAGCTACACGGGCATAAAAACTGGCGAGTTGTTTTAGGTACCACTCCCAACCATCCCCCCGATTCGCGACCAGACCCTGCAACATAGCCACCGTGGTCCGATTACCGCTGGCCGGGGTGATGGATATCTCACCGAGGAAAGGTGCAACCGCGGGGAAATGGGCGATTTCAGTTAGAAATCGTCCGATTTCCACATCGGGGTTTTCTCCCGGTTGTATCCGTCTGAAGAACTTCAATATCAGTTTATCGGCATAGAGGATTGAGGTATTGGATTGTTCAGCCGAGCCGACGCGCGACACCATACGTCGCGGGATTTGCGCATCGACAAAGGCAGTAGATGCGCGGGCATCAAGACGACCTCCGGTCGGAACCGGGTCTCCAGCGGAGGGAGACTCGCGCGGCTGCCGCCGTTGTGCGCTTGCGGCGGGCGAAGAATTCCCATCGCTTTGGGGAACCTGCGTCGCTTCTCCCGGCTGAATGTCAAGCGGGAGAGGGGCAACCGGGATTTCAGGAGCCGAGCGGGGCTTAGATTCACCGAGAACGCTCTGCCCTGATTCGCGCGAAGGAAGTCCGGTGGCCACCGTTTCACTGAAGTCGATGTTTTGTGGCACAACATGAGTTCGATCCGCGGAGTCTGAGGTCGCGAGCGACGGGATGCCAGCGAGAGCCCGGGGCAAGGTCGCTGACAGGCCCAGAGTCATGTTCTGTTCGATCAGCGTAAGAAGTGCCTGGCGGAAGTCTTCGTGGGTCGTCGCGTCGTGAACGACAGCTTGTCCAGAAGTAGAGGCGAGGGCAGAAATGATGCTTTCCGGGTGCCTCGATGTCACATCATCCGCAACTGGGCCACTGCTGATTGCAAGGGGAAGCTGGTAAGTGTCCGGCTTGCCGTCGAAGTAGCTGACTTCAACGAAGAACAACGCCGGAGGTAGCGTATTGGGAGCAGATTGTCCAGCGACGTCGAAATCCTTTTCGCCGACTGTGGCTCTCGAGAGATCGACCCAATCCAGAATGCGGGCGGACTGGATTCTACGACTCTTCGCCCCAAACCAACGCTGTCGCGCCAACCAGGGGGGAAGCGAAGTTTCGAGTTGTGCCAATTCAGCTCCGGCCAGCAGCCCCGCCCATCCGGCTGAGGCCAGATCGAGAGGTTGAGAGTCTTTGCCAGCAGCGTCTTCCATCCCGACGAGTTGCGGCTCGATCCCCGGCAAAAATCTAGACTCCGTAGGAGCAGCCTGCAGTTCAAGCCAAATGAAAGAGTAAGGAGCGAGTGTCAGTTGATAGGGAGTGTCGGCAATTGTCGGGAAAGGGACGTATCCGAGCATCTCGACTGGCTCCATACCTGCATAGGGTGCCAGGTCGAGCGAGACGGGCTGAGCAAAACGACTTAGATTGGCAACACAAAGCACAATCTCGTGAGAGCCGTCGCCGCGATCGAGACTTCGAAGGTACGCCAGGATCTTTCGATTGGAAGGATTCAAGAAGCTGAGCGTACCCCGGCCAAACACCTGAAAGAGCTTGCGCAGTGCGATCATATTCCGAGTCCAGTGCAGAAGACTGGATTGATCTGCCAGTTGGGCCTCGACATTGACCACTTGATACCCGTAGATCGGGTCCATAACAACAGGAAAATAGAGTCGAGCAGGGTCGCACTTGGAAAAACCCGCATTGCGATCAGAGGTCCACTGCATCGGGGTGCGGACGCCATTGCGATCGCCAAGATAAATGTTGTCGCCCATTCCGAGTTCATCACCGTAGTAGAGGATGGGAGTTCCCGGAAAACTCAATAAGAGTGAGTTCAGCAATTCAATGCGACGGCGATTATTGTCGACCAGCGGAGCGAGCCTTCGCCGGATACCCACGTTGATGCGCATGCGCGGATCCGCCGAGTAGGCGAAGTACATGTAGTCGCGCTCGTCGTCGGTGACCATCTCGAGGGTCAACTCATCGTGATTGCGAAGGAACAGGCCCCATTGACAGTTGTCCGGAATGGGCGGAGTCTGGGCCATGATGTCGGTTATGGGAAGCCGATCTTCCTGCCGCAGAGCCATGTAGATGCGCGGCATCAATGGAAAATGAAATGCCATTTGACATTCGTCGCCATCGCCAAAATAGGGGCGAACATCCGCGGGCCACTGGTTCGCTTCCGCGAGGATCAATCGATTGGCGTATTCAGCGTCGATTGCGGCACGAATAGACTTAATGACTCCATGGGTTTCCGGTAGGTTTTCACACGACGTACCGTCCCGTTCGAGCAGATACGGAATTGCGTCCATGCGGAGCCCATCAACACCCATGTCAAGCCAGAAGCGCATGGCCTTGAGAACCTCTTCGAGCACCAGTGGGTTGTCAAAATTGAGGTCCGGCTGATGCGAAAAGAAACGGTGCCAATAATAGGCCTTAGCTGTTTCGTCCCAGGTCCAGTTTGATTTTTCTGTATCTGTGAAGATAATGCGAGCTTCTTTGTAGATCTGATCGGACTGCGACCAGACATACATGTCGCGCTGTGGAGAGCCCGCAGGCGCATGACGAGCAGCCTTGAACCATGGATGCTGATCGCTCGTATGGTTGATGACGAGCTCGATCATAACCTGCATGTTTCGCTGATGAGCCGCATCCAGGAACGTCTTGAAATCGTTCAGCGTCCCGTAAGAGGGATTCACGTCATCATAGCTTGCGATGTCGTAGCCGTCGTCGCGGAGCGGAGAAGGGAAAAAGGGCAAGAGCCAAATGCAGGTGATTCCGAGGTCCTGCAAATAATCCAGTCGCGATATCAACCCGGCGAAATCACCGATGCCGTCGTTATTCGAGTCGGCAAAGGCGCGCACATGGAGTTCGTAGATGACCGCGTCTTTGTACCAGAGCGGATCAGTTGCACTGGCCAGCTTTTTCACTGAGTGGTTCTCCAAGCTAGTTGGATGCGCGCTTTCCTGTCTTCTGTTTACCGTTGAAATGAGTTCGGGTCCGCCTCGTCTGCGCGGAGGCTGGAGCCTTTGTCTGTGATCCACTCGACCCTAATACGCTGGAAGCATGGGGTCCAGAGATCAAAGGAAATACTCAAAGTCCGTTTCGATCTTCATCTTGCGGTGGATCTTGAGGATATGTCCGGAAATTCGTGACGGATCTAACTCTACGTAGTTTCGTGGTCCGTGCCAAAGGTACCGTTCACCGCTCAGCAGATCCTCAGCTTCATATGCGCGATCCTGGGCAATCTCCAGCTCGTTGAGGGGGAGCGTCACAAATCCCGACTGACGGTGATGCGGGTCGAGGTTTACGACGGTGACGATCAGGTTTGAGCGATCTTCCGACTCCTTGCTGTAGCAAATGATTTGGTCATTATCACTCGCGTGGAACTGGAGCGACCAGTCGCTTTGCAGTGCAGGGTTGCTGTTGCGTATGGCATTCACTCGCACAATTACATCGCGTAGAGTGCCAGGCTGATCGAGATTCCAATGACGAATCTGGTACTTCTCCGAGTCGAGATATTCTTCACTTCCGTGACGAATCGGCCGATTTTCGATCAACTCGAATGGCGGGCCGTAGATACCGTAGTTCGAGCCCAGCGTCGCCGCCAATAGCAGGCGTACGACAAAAGCAGCCCGCCCACCCATCTGCAGGAATTCCGTGAGAATGTCGGGTGTGTTTGGCCATTGGTTTGGGCGGAAGAACTCCCGCACCGGGGTATGCGTAAGCTCCGTGAGGTAAGAGGTAATCTCATACTTTCCATTGCGCCACGGGAAGTATGTATACGACTGACTGAAGCCGAGCTTCGCAAGGCGGTACATGATCTTTGGTCGCGTAAAGGCTTCTGCCAAGAAGAGCACTTCGGGATGTTCCCGCTTGATCTCGCCGATAACCCACTCCCAGAACGGAAACGCTTTGGTATGTGGATTGTCGACGCGAAAGATTGTCACGCCCGCTCCAGCCCAGTACAGAAATACGCTTTTGAGCTCCTCCCACATCCCGGACCAATCGTGACTTTCAAAATCGAAAGGATAGATGTCCTGATACTTTTTCGGAGGGTTTTCGGCGTACTGAATGGTTCCGTCGGGCCGCTTCTTGAACCATGATTCATGTTTTTGGACGTACGGGTGATCGGGCGCCACCTGAAACGCAATGTCAAGCGCCACGGATAGATCGAGTTCCCTGGCCTTCTCAACGAAGCGCCTGAAATCTTCAAGAGTCCCAAGTTGGCTATGAATTTCTTTGTGGCCGCCTTCTACAGAACCAATAGCCCATGGACTGCCGCAGTCGCCTGGTTCCGCTTCAGAAGAGTTGTTGCGGCCCTTTCTAAAGGTCTTGCCAATGGGGTGGATCGGCGGCACGTACACGACGTTGAAGCCCATCTCTGCGATGTATGGCAGCAGACGTTCGCAATCGGCAAAAGTGCCGTGAGCACCAGATTGTGGAGCGGTGGAGCGGGGAAAGAATTCGTACCATGAACTGAATCGCGCACGCACCGGATCAACAACAATATCAAGTTCGCGATCAGACTCGGTTGCGAAGCGCTTATCAGGATAGCGGAGCACGAGTTCGTGCAACATCGGGTCGGTTGCATGGATCCGGAGTGCTTTTGGCTCTTTGCCGGAGCGCAGGACAGTTGCCCTTTCGCGGAGCCAAAGCGCGTCACCGTCCTCTGCGCGGTGAGAGGCCTCGGCCACTAGTTCTGCTCCAATCAAGTAGTCAACCAGAGCATCGCTTTCAGCGTTGATTCGTTTCAGTAGATCGCGGCGCCATGTCTCAAAATGATCGACCCAACCTTGAACCTTGAACCCATAGCGTCCCAACTCTGCTACCCGGAACGCGCCTTCCCATCTATCATTCGCCAGGGGACGCATGGGAATCTCTGTCCACTCATCGGATCCCTCACGGTGAGCAAGCAGTGAAGCGCCAATTGCATCATGGCCGTCGGTGAAGATATCAGCTTCAACGTGAACCTGATCGCCCACGGTGCGTTTCGCTGGAAATCTCCCGCCATCCACATTGGGAGTAACCGCTTCAATGATGACGCGCCTTCGTCCGTCTGATTTCATTTCTGTCATCGAAATTACACGTTCTCGTTGTGAAGATTATTGCTGTGCGCCCACTTTCTTCTGCCCGATGAGGCGCTCATAAAGGTTGATTGTCTGTTTGGCGATCGCCGTCCAACTGAAGGTTTCTTCTACCCGTCGCCTTCCCGCGTCGCCAAAGCGACGGCACTTCTCTGGATCCTGGAGCAGCAGGTTGATGCGTGATGCGAGATCCTTCGCGAATTTTGCCGGATCGAGAGGAAAGCTGGTGACAGGATCCTGATCGAAGGGCACCAGATACCCTGTCTCTCCGTCGACTACCACCTCTTTGATGCCGCCCGTGGCGCTTGCGACAACCGGCGCACGGCAGGCCATGGCTTCGAGGTTGATTATGCCGAAGGGCTCGTACACAGACGGACAACAAAACACACGCGCATTGCTATAGAGCTGAATCGCCTCCTGCTTGGTGACCATCTTTTCAATCCACACGATGCGTGGATGATTCCGGCGCGCATTCTCGACTTTGTTGCGAAGTTCCTCCGCAATCTCCGGCGTGTCTGGAGCTCCGGCACAAAGCACAACCTGCGTCTCAGGCGGCAAAAAGCTGATGGCATCCACCAAGTGGGTGACACCTTTTTGGCGTGTAATGCGGCCGACAAACAGAACATAAGGTACGGAAGGGTCGACACCATAATCGACTAGAGCCCTTGTTTCGGGAGTCTTCTGATATTCGGCTAGGTCAATTCCGTTGTAAATCACATGGATGCGTTCTGGGTTCACATCGGGGTAGGCGGTCAATATATCCGCTTTGGTGCCCTTGGATACTGCAATGATTGCGTCCGCATCGAGGATTGCCGTCTTCTCCATCCAGGAGCTCATAGCATAACCTCGGCCGAGTTGTTCCGCCTTCCAGGCGCGCAAGGGCTCAAGAGAGTGTGTGGTTAGGACGAAGGGCACGTCGTAGAGCTTTTTGGCAAGATACCCTGCCATTGACACATACCAGGTGTGCGTATGAACAACGTCAATTCCACGAAGAGCCTTCACCTGGGTGAGATTCAGGCTGAATGCTTCCAGCGCTCCTTTGAACTTACCCTCAGTCCCATTGGAAATCTCGACCCAGGGTTCAGCTCCACGTACATGCAGATTGCCCTGGTCAGTTTGTTGCGGACCCCAGCAGTGAACCTCAACCTCGATGTCTTTTGCCATCTCGCGGCTCAGATACTCGACGTGGATTCCCGCTCCTCCATAAACCTGAGGTGGGTATTCGCGCGTGAATAATCCAACCCGCATTCGTGCGACCTCCATATGGTTCGAGCAAGGGTCCCGTGTCTTCGTCGAACGGCAAAGGCCCCCTAGTTCGAAATCCTAGGAAACCGCGGCGGGACAGCATCGTCAGGACTGAGTGGACATCTCCAATCTAACTGCACCGGATGAGTTTAGTTGTTGGCCCTCCGTGGCGCAAGCGCCTGATTTCGCTGGGAGTTTTCACCACGAATTCAGCACCGCGTCACTACGACTAGAGATGCGGAGGCGCCGGGCCTCCGGGTGCGGCCGGAGGCACTGGCGCCTTGGGAGACACGACGGGCGAAGCACCTTTCAAGAACTCCGGGTCCATTGAGGCAATATCTACGCGATAACTCACGCTGTCGGCACCCGGAAAGTGAGCGGGAGCTTTCTGGGATACTTTTCCGGTCGCGGCCCATTCGGTACCACGCTGAAAAATCGTCATGAAACCAATGCAGCTTAGTGCAGCAGTGTCGTGTCCCATCGGCGTGTGGAAGATTCGGCCTTTTCCGTAGCTGAGGACCATCAGCATCGGTTCGTCTTTGCCAGAGCCCTTGTTTTGCGGGTCGGAATGTGCGGTGGCCAGAACGGTCATATTTTGGCCAGGGCCGCGCAAGGTACCGTAAAGTTCGTCCGCTGCATGCATCCATACCGGAGGCAAGCCCCTCAAAATGGGATGATCAGGCACTTGCGCCACTACCTGAAACGGCAACCGCGCCCCGTGTGCTCCCGCCTTCCCCGGGGTAGAATCAGAAGTCAGCTTTCCATCTTTTAGATACCAATATGGTCCCGCGTGTTCATCTCTATTCCTCCAGCCTCCGATTCCAATCATCAAGTTATAAGCAGGCCAATTCGGGAACGAGTTATCGGCAGCGTGGACCACGACTAACCCACCGCCGGCCCTGACATATTCTTCAAACTGCACCCGAAGATTCTCTGGCCAGTCAGGAGAATCCAAATTCGAGACAATTACCTGGTATTTGTTGAATTTCGGATCAAAGCCGCTGAAGTCACCTCCCGAAGCAGGGGCAGTTATGACTGTTACTTGGAACAGCCCCGTCTCCTCTAACTCTCTTCTAAGTACCGGAGTGGTGACTTTCCAGTTGTGATAGACGCCTGCGCTCTCACCATCTAGGAGAAGCACGCGAATTGGGCCGCCTGCGACGGCAGGAGTATGCGGGGCATGATTTTGAGTCTGTGCATTAGGTGCAAGCAGAGACAACGCTGTTATCAAAATGAAACGTACGGCTTTCATCATTTCGCTCTTTTCTCTGTGGTGCACTATTCGGTAGATCCATTATCTTCCGAAGGAAGCATCTGGAAACTTACGAACGCAAAGTGTGTCCCATCCGGCGCCCAGTTAGGAACATTGTCACTGCCTGCTCCGCCCACCACTTTCACAAGTTCTCGAATCTTGCCATCGCTTGGGCTAAGAATTCGGAACGCAATATCCTTGTTAGTCGGATGGCCGGTAATTCCCTTGCCATAGCTGAGAATCAGGATTGACTTTCCATCCGGCGACGGGTGTGGCGTCCAGTTATTCTCGCCGTCTGACGTAACTTGTTCCGGCTCGCTGCCATCCGACCTCATACGCCAAATCTCCATGGAACCGCCCGAGCGATCGGAGTTGAAATAGATGTACTTGCCGTCTGGTGAGTAATCTGGGTCATCACTGATTCCGCTTCCAGTTGTGAGCGCCTTTTCCACTCCACCCTCGACAGGAATCGAAAAGATGTTGCCGCCACCGTGGCTCGGTCGTGTGAAAGCGATCGTCTTCCCATCGGGGGACCAACTGTGGAAATACGAAGAAGGATTCTCGGTCAGCAGACGCGGCTCACCTCCAGTGGCGGGCACGATATAAACGCGGGTCTCGGGCTTATCCGGCGTGCTGCAGCTAATGGCAAGCCATTTGCCATCGGGCGAAAGGCCGTGACTCCCGGTGCACCTGGTCGCATTGCCGGTGTCAATCATGGCGGCCTTTCCGCCCTCCGCGGGGATTGTCCAAATGTGGCCGTCTCGATTGAAAATCAGAGACTTTCCATCTCTGGTCCAATTCGGTGCTTCAAGCCGGCCTCGTTCCGTCGTCACCACCATTGCGCGGCGGAAGTTGTCTTCGATTCCGATGGTTAACAAGGTGCTGTAGAGAACCTTCTGAGTTGGAGCGGCAGGCGCTGTTAACGTTTTTAGCTCGAGGTTCGTGAATGTTGCCATTTCCACGACGTCCTTGTTGTGCGAGCAAGCACCGATGCCGGCGTAGAACGGCTCAGCCAGGTGGAGCTTGATCGAAGTGCCAACCTGATGAAGCGGCTCGTCGGCCATACTCAGAAACATCGTTATCGTATCGCCTCGCTTCTCCAGGCGAAGTCGTCGCGGTGACTGGATGTCCAACTCTATATCCTGCGTTGTCGCACCCTTCGCACTTCTGTATTGCAGTGCTGTCATTCCTGACCCATGCTGCGAGGCGTCGGCATAAACGCTGTCTGCATCGAGATCCTGTCGGAACATCAGCACCGCTTTGCGGTGAGGATTCGGGTCACCGGTCGAAGTGGGGAAATGTATGTCTGCGGTGAGGGAAACATCGCCGGATACTTTCTTCCACGCAAAATTAAAATCATCTGCCTTGGACCACATATTGGCACCGGCCGCAGTGGCGGTGTATGTATTCTTGTTCGAATCGTAAGCCAACGTCCCCGGAGGCGTTACCTCGCCAATATCCGATCGACCTTCGAAGGTGCCTAACTGAGGTGAGGCCTGGGCCATGATCTGTGGTGCTAGCGCGGAAATGAATAAGGCGCATAGAACTTCCGCCCGCAAGCAATGGGATTTCGCGATCACTAAAACTCTCCTTCATTTTCCAGAAACGTCTTTGATGATCGTCCTGGAGCAAATATCAGACATCCATCTGGTAAGGAAACCTCTGCGAGCGCGACAGCATTCTGTTGGCCTCATCGTCATTCTTAAAGCGCTCTTTCGTTGGATCCCAGTTCAATCTCCGCTTCGTTTTCATCGCGATGTGGTGCAGCAGACAGGTGGAACACGCCCTGTGTCCGATCTCAGCGGGTGCGATCGGCGCTTTTCTGGTCTTAATGCATTCGAGCCAGTTTCCGTGTTGGTCTGCGCTCTCATAAAGGTGAATCTCGTCCGAACCGATCACGCTGTCGAGAATCTTCGGATTGCTGGCCATCAGTGGTTGCATCCTTACAGGCTTTCCTCCGGGGTCTGTGCCGGTAACCTCGGAGTCGCGTGTGACGAAGATCCATCCTTCTGAGCCATAGAATTTGATCCCATTTGGAAAGTCGCCGCTGATATCCATGGTTATTCCGTTCGCATAAACTGCGTGCGTCAGGAATTTTCCATGCACATTCCAAAGTCCATGGGTTGGAAACTCTGCCGATCCCCAAACCTCGATGGGGCCAGTGTATTCCGTGTTCATGCCCCAATGAGCGGTGTCAACGTGGTGCGCGCCCCAGCCGGTGATCATCCCGGCGCCAAATTGTTCGCAGCGCAACCATCCGGGCCGTCCAAATCCCTGCTGTGGATGTACCCGTATTTCGGTGTAATAGACTTCCGGTGTTGATCCGAGCCATGCATCGTAGTTGAGGTTCGGCGGAATCGGCATCTGTGGCGCATCGGGGCCACTCGGATCCCCGGGCAATCCAATCTCGACATGCTTGATTTCACCGATGCGACCATTACGCACAAGCTCACAGGCTCGGTGGAACTGCTTCCACGACCGTTGTTGTGAGCCCACCTGAAGAATTCGCCCCGAAGCCATTACCGCGTTGCTCATTGCCCGCCCCTCGGCGATGGTCAGTGACGCAGGCTTCTGCAGGTATACATCCTTCCCGGCATGCACCGCGTCGACGGCGAGAATGGCGTGTTGATGATCAGGGGTACTGATGACTACGGCGTCGATGTCTTTGTTAGCGAGCAGGTCGTGGTAGTTGTGGTAACCGGTAACGCCAACATAGTCCTTCCCGACTTTTTTGGCGTAAAAGTCGTTGACTAGAGCCTTGCCTTGGTCGACGCGGTTTGAGTCCAGATCGCATACCGCAACGATGCGGGCCTGGTTGAACTGCCAGATTCCCGGCAGGTCGTGAACTCGAGAGATCCGACCCACACCGATGGCACCAACATTGATTCGATTACTTGGAGATGTCTTGCCGAAGACAACGGAGGGCACGATGGCCGGAAATCCCGCGACGGCTGTCGTCGCAATAGACATTTTCAGGAATTCTCTTCGCGACGAATTAACACGACGCTCAACTTCATTCATCTCAAGAGCTCCTCCGCATAGATCACGGTACTAACCTCGCCATCTCGCTAAACGGTAAAGGTGAGTACGTTCGCACCCTTCTGGGCCTTCAATACCAGCTCAGCAGCCAGAAGAGCCTGTGCCTGGTCCTGCGCAGTGTGGGTGCGATTCACGATGTCCGCGACAAACTGAGGTCCGAAGGGAAGCGCGACTTTGTTGCAGTCGATGTACCGCGCTTTCTTCTGATCCACGACGAACAAGTGGTTTCCTCCCGGCCTCCCTGCAACGTCGATGTATTTGCGCAATTCGATATAGCCCTCGGTACCGAGAATGAATAGCCTGCCATCACCCCACGTGCCGAGGCCGTCAGGAGTGAACCAGTCAACGCGCACATAACCGGCGCCGCCGTTTCCGTGCAGCATCATATCCCCGAAGTCCTGGAACTTCGGGTGGTCTGAATGATTGACGTTTGCAATCTGCGAGGCCGTGACCTCTGCATGGGTCGATCCCGTGTAGTAAACGAATTGGTCTGCCTGATGTGAACCGATGTCGCAGAGGATTCCACCGTATTGAGCCGGATCCCAAAACCAGTCGGGGCGGCTGGGCGCGTTTACCTGATGAGGTGCGATATTAATGGTCTGGACAACTTTGCCGATCGCCCCGTCCTTGATCATGTACCCGGCTTGTACCGCCGCGCGCACTTCAAGGCGCTCGGAATACATGATGGCGAACATTCTGCCAGTCTCCGCAGACACTCTCCGCACTTCTGCCAATTGTTCGAGAGTAGTGACGGCCGGCTTGTCGCTCAAGAAATCTTTGCCGTGCCGCATCACACGAATTCCCAAGGGCGCACGCAAGTTCGGAATGGAGGCGCTCGCAACAAGCTGAATCGAAGGGTCGTTCAGGATCTCATCTTCGCTCGTTGCAAGGCGTGCGTCGGGATAGATCTTCTTGAAATCGGCAATGGCTTTTGGAAGCGTTGTGTAGAATGCCGCAAGTTGGCCGCCACCGCGGATCACAGCTGCTGTCATCCCCATGATGTGGTTGTGGTCGAGACCGATAACGCCAAACTTGATCTTGTGTTGCAGCTTCAAATCGGCGCCGGGTCCGGGCTCAGCTACTTCCTGCGCAATTTGCTCGATGCGCGGATGAAGCCCGAGTGCTGACTCTGGAAGCGCAGATAACATTCCAGTGGCCCCCATCGTCTTTAGAAATGACCGTCGACCAAGATGATTTGTCTCCACAGCTCGACTCCTCTTCCAATCTATTTAATGATGAACTTAGCTATCTAAGTTGCTCGAGTTAGCTACTGAGAGGGCGCAGGAGTAGCCGGCGTCTTCCAATTCACGACGTGATAGATAGCCGGTTCATTGCCAATATTCTTCAGCCCGTGTAATTGATTTGAAGCGTTGAATATTACTGAGCCTGGCCCTACTTGCTTCCATTCTCCATTTGACAGCGTCTCGACGGTACCTTGTTCCAGAATGATCAATTCCTCATTTGGATGACGGTGCGGTGGATGAGGCGACTTGCCGGGATTCAGGGTGGTCATGTGGATTTCGAGTTCGTCGACAGTAGCAGTTCTTTGATTTACGAACGAGCGAACTGAGCCGACATTGGTCACTTTTACCGGAATGGTTCTAAAGTCAAATGCGGTAGAGCCAAGAACCGGACCTTGGTCTGCAATTGCGAATGCGCTCGCAGTCAATACGGCACTGAACAGCGCAATAAGCAAATCTCTACGAGTGATCATTCCGCCTCCTTGGCGTTGTCAGAACAGATTAGTCCGAGTGCATTGCTCCAGAACCGCGGGCAGAAATAGTACAACCGAGTATCATTTCCGCCCGCAGTAAACCCTTTTACTACAAGAGGCCTAGCCCTGGCAGCTTCAAACTAAAGTGCGGGGTGTGCCGGAGGATTTATAGAACCTCCGCTGAACCTGCCTTCAAAGTGAAGGATGTAGTCTGAGTACCCAGACGTGGGTGTTTGGCGGTCAGGTTTACGGTTGCAGGTGTTTCGCCTGCACGAATCCAAACCGCGCACACGCCGCCGATAAGTGAGAAGGGATTGTCGCCAATGAGAGTTGCCGGCCCATGAAGAGTAAAGGTTATCGGGTCGTTGGCGAATGGTCTGACTGCGCCGAATTCGTCAGTGACTCGAACGACGACTCGCGTCGTATCCGCGCCGTCGGCAACCAGCTCGCGATCGTCAGATTGCATGACGAGCTTGCTGTCGACGCCTCTTCCGGAAACGGTCTTTGAGATAGCCAGTTTGCCATCGATATAGCCATCCATGCGCAAATCACCCCATCCAAGCCGAACTTCCCTCAGGTTCAGTTTGCTCATGTCCACTACGAATGGTGCGTACTTCAGATGATTGAATTCAGTCTTATCGGGATCAACCTCAGCAATCGGAACCCACTGGTTGCCTTCTTTGCTCTCGGCACGTGCGAAGAGCTTTATGTGATCGCAGTTTGAACAAAATACCGCCCTGGTGAAGCCGATGGATTCATCGCTGCGGGCCCAGTGAAAGGCTGGCTCAAGGACAACTTCTTCTGAGGGATCACATTGGGATTTATAAAAGCCTGCCGCTGGTTTCGGCTCGCGGAAAATGTCGGTCACCCCGTGATAGCAAATACGATCACCCGCACCGAAGTTGGCGTGAGTGTTGTAGTCAAAGGCACACCATCCGATTCCGCCAGCATATTGAGGATTTGAAGCAAGCTGATTATGAATGCGTGCGTGGCGCAGTGTATGTTCGCGCTGACGTTCGTTATCATCG
>Ga0207683_10001910_pt1 | contig 18445 bp, 12 predicted proteins | sample KBSM73metaG_FD_184333 | JGI IMG/M metagenome (GOLD analysis project Ga0207683, IMG submission 184333) | Miscanthus rhizosphere microbial communities from Kellogg Biological Station, Michigan, USA - KBS M7-3 metaG (SPAdes) (version 2) | ecosystem: Host-associated > Plants > Roots > Rhizosphere >... | reverse complement strand
ATAGGCTTTGATCAGCCGCGTGCCCTTGCGGGGGATCAGGTACGCGGGCACCGCCACCGGCCTGCGCCCCATAGATCGCAGCCAATCGGGGCGGCCATCGATCCGTGTCGCCACCGGATGCGCCACCTGCAGGTCTACCTTGCCCGCATATTCACCCACGACCAGCGGCACGCCGTCCGCCATCAGCATCGCCGGCCGCCCCCGCAGGTGCGGCGCGACCAGCGCGTACAGAGCGGGATTGCCACTGCTCAGGGGACTGAGGGCGGTCTGGTCGATCGTCAGCGGATCGATCCCGCTCATGCGCTTGAGCCGGGTGGCCATCCACTCGATCTCCCGACCGTCGCCGAACTTCATGGGTGCCTCGGTCGCGTGATGGAAGCCGACATAGACGAGGATTTTCGAACGCGGATACGCCTTCAGCGCGTGCGCGAGGAGGTTCTCCGCCTCCTGCTGATCGCGCCGTACGATGCTGTCATAGGGCGTGGAATTGGGAACATAATTGGTCGCCTCGTAGAGCGCCGGGCGATAGCCCAGATGCAGCGCCTGGCGGACGAAATCGGCGAAGACCGGATCCTTCGTATAATAGCCGCTGAACCGGCGCGGATAGCCGTCCCGCTCCAGCTTTGCCCGCATCTCCTCCGCGAAATCCGGCTGGGGTGAAGTCTGGAATGTCTCCGCGGCGAGCACGTCATAGCCGAGAGGGCGCAGCGCGCGCGCAACCTGCAGCGCGAAGGCGCGGTCGCGCGGGACCCAATGATCCTCATTGAGGATGACGATGCGGGTTGCCCGCGCACGCCGCACGATCTCGGCGATCGGATCGGCCAGCCGGGCATGCGCGATCGCCGCGGCCTCGCGCGCGGACGGTGGGCTCGGGGACCAGGCTCGAGCACCAGGGGCCGGCTCGTTGGTGATGAAGGACTGGAACAGCGACCAATTCATATAGGCCATGCCGTCACGGGGCTTGCTCTGCGGATCGAACGCACGCGGCGCGAGGGCTTCCTGCGCGGCAAGATAATGCCCCTTGTCGAGCGCGGCCTCGCTGGCGCTCAGCGCGACCTCGTCCTTCTTGTCGTCATCGCTGTTTTGAGCGCCCAACCCGAGCGCGCACAGGCAAGTCCAGGCCAAGACAAATGCGCGTCGTCCCACCATCCCCGGCCCTCCCAGCTAAGTCTGAATGGCTACGCCGAGGCGACGCCAGTCCGCAAATGGGATTAGGTCCGACTTGGTTGGGGCCGTCGACCAGTTCCGCTGAAGTAGCGGTTTCGACTGATGCCGCGGGTCCGGCCGTGCGAACACATCGGTTGACAAGTGTATGTATATAGCGTACAGAGGTGCGCCGATTATTTCTTCGCGCAGATTGGGGCGTCGGGCTCTTTCTCAAGCCCGGCAATCCATGCGGGTATCGATTGGGCCACGCGCACCCGCGCAAGCTATAAGATCATCAAGTTCGAATCTGATATTTTTTGTTTTTTCCCTTCGACGGCGTCGCTCAGGCGGCACCGTCATGGTCCTTGGAACACGCGCAAATCCGGACTTGGCGATCCGGCGTGTTCTCTAAATGTTCCACGTGAAACAATCGCGCTCGGAAAGGAATTCCTCTAGTTCGTTTTGATGTTTTCCGGTTCCAGCGCCTGCAATCGACCTCGTTCGAACAGCATCCATCATCCCCGAAGCAACCGGATTAAGGCAAGGCCCGCAGCCGGCAGACCTCGCCGCGAAGGTCTCGCTTCATCTCCGCCTTGCCGCCCTGAAAGCTGATATAGCTTTTGCCCGGCGCATAGGGCTCCCACCGCGCCAGCCCCGGGCCATTCGGATCGCCCGTCCGCGCGAAGTTCAGCCAGTAGCTCTGCAGGGGCGGAGCGCCCGGCGGGAAGGAGGCGGGGTTGCTGATCGCGAACCGGATCTCGTAGCTGTGCGATACGTCCTGCCCCGGCAGCGCGTAATCGAACTCATATTGCCAGGTCGGATTGCCGGCTTTGGCGCGCGCCGCCGCTACCACGCTGGCGGGGCAGGCGAAGGCGAGGTCGGTCGCCGCTTGCAGCAGCACGCTTCCGCGCCGCGGATCGGGCGTCAGCTTGTCGTAGAAGGTGCGGCCGGCGGCGGCATGGGCGCCGAAAGTCCGGTCGATCGCGTTCTGCAATTGGGCCTGATCGTGAAAGGCATCCAGTTCGCGTGCATTGCTGCCGACGATCAAAGGCAGGCGCGCGCCGCCCGTCCGCGCGAGCGTGGTGGCCGGCTTTTCCGTCACGACCCAGCCGTCGGCCACGGCCTGTACCCAGATATAGCTATTGTCGCCCACCTCGGGCAGCGGCGTCTTTTCCGCCGCCTGGACCAAAGCCTCGGCGGGGATGGCGCGTAGCGTCGCGGCATCGGCATGGGCCCGCGCGCCTGCGATCGCCACCAGCGTCTCGCCAATGGCCTCGTTCTGCGCGAGCGTGCGCGGCGGCATTCCGAAACCGGCGGTGCCGCTTTCCTCTATCCCTTTGGCGAACAGGCCGCGCGCAAGCGGAGACAGATAGTGCAGGCCGATATCCTGCGCGCCTGCACTCTCGCCGAAGACGGTGACGTTGCGCGGATCGCCGCCGAAGCGCGCGATATTGGCCTGTACCCAGCGCAGAGCCGCCTGCTGGTCGAGCAGGCCATAATTACCCGAACTGCGACGCCGCGATTCCGCAGTGAGCGCGGGGTGGGAGAGGAAGCCCAGCGCACCCAGTCGATACTGGATACTGACCAGCACGACATGCTTGCCGAGGTCGGACTGGATCATGCCGGTGGCGCCGCCCGCGCGATTGCCGCCGCCATGGATCCAGACCATCACCGGCAACGGCTTTGCGGGCTTCATGTTGGGCGAAACAAGCTCCAGATAGAGGCAGTCCTCCGACTGGTTGACCGCATTTTCGTGGTTCCAGCGATAATCGATCTGCATGCAGCCGGGGCCTGATCGGGTGGCATCGCGGATGCCCGCCCAAGGCTTCACCGGCAGGGGCGGCCTCCAGCGCAGCGGACCGACCGGGGGCTTGGCGAAGGGGATCCCGCGGAAAAGGTGCCGCCCGTCGGGTATGGCCTCGCCCGCAATCTGGCCGGCATCGGTCCGGACCACGACATCCGGCAGCGCCGCCGCCAGCGCGAGCGCTGCCAGCAGCATCAGTCGACGGCGCTCTTGTGCGGCGCCGGCATCGCCAGCGCGCGCTTGATCGCCGCTTCGGCGACGGGTGCCATCACCGCGTATCCGGCAGGGGTCGGATGGACATGATCGGACGACAGGCCCTCGCGCATCCCCAATCCGTCGCTCTGCTTCAGCGCGCTCCAATAGTCGGCATAAACGCAACCCGACCGCGCCGCATAATCCTTGAGCCAGACGTTCATGGCCGCGATCTTGCCGGCGGCGTCCAGCCCCGGCTTCCAGGGGAATTGGTCCGCGGGCGGGATCGAGGCGAGGATCACGCGGATGCCGTGGGCATGCGCGAGTTCGACCATCGATCGGATATTGGCCTGCGTCTGCTCGGGTGTCATCGGTCCGGTATTGCCGGCAACATCGTTGGTGCCGGCCATGATGTGGACCACGGCCGGGTGGAGATCGATCACGTCCTGGCGGAAACGCAGCACCATCTGCGGCGTGGTCTGGGCGCTGATCCCGCGCCCGATCCGGCCCGGGGTGAACATTTCACTTCCCATCTTGGCCCAGTTTTCGGTGATCGAATCGCCCATGAAGACGATGCGGGGATGTCCAGGTGTGGGCACAAGCCGCTCATTATCCGCCCGGTAGCGGGCGAGATAGGGGAAGTCCGTTCCCAGCCGATTGTTCCAATCGACCGTCCACTGGTTTTGGGGATCAAGCGCGATCTGCGCGGATGCGCCGCCTCCGATCAGGGCGATCAGGCCCGCCACCAGCGTCAGTTTCCGCATCATGCTTTCTCCATGCGCGCGTCCATCTTTTCGAGTGCGACGCCCTTGGTTTCGGGGAAGAAGGTTAGCACCACCACGAACTGCAACGCCATCATCGCCGCGAAGAACAGGAAGGGCGCAGCCGTCGAATGCCGCGCGATTATCGGGAAGATACTCGCGATGATCGCATTCATCAGCCAGTGGGTCGAGCTCCCGATACCCATGCCGCGCGCTCGCACCCGGGTCGGGAAGATTTCGGACAGATAAACCCAGATCACCGCGCCCTGGCTCGGCGCGAAGAAGGCGATATAGCCGATCAGCATTACGATCAGGAGCGCTTTGGACAGCAGGCCCCAGAAGATAGCCGCCACCACCGCCAGGCACAGCGCCATGCCGACCGCGCCGATCATCAGCAAAGTCTTGCGCCCGATCCTGTCGATCAATGCGATACCGACGAGCGTGAAGGCAAGGTTGGTAGCGCCGACCGCGATCGTCTGCAGGTCGGACGACAAGCGGCCGTAACCCGCGGCCGCGAAGATATCGTTCGAATAATAGAGGATCGCGTTGATGCCGGCGAGCTGGTTGAACCCGGCAAGCAGCACGGCGAGCAGGATCGGCCTGCGGTGAAGCGTCCACGAAAGCCGCGCCGAGCGTTGCTCGCCATCGGTTTGGACGCCCCGGCGGATCGCCTCGAGCTCGGCTTGCGGATGCGGCACCCCTATCAGCTCCAGACCGGCGCGTGCCTCGGCCTCACGCCCGCGTGCGATCAGCCAGCGCGGGCTGTCGGGGATGCGGTACAACAGGCCCAGGAACAGCAAGGCGGGGAGGGTGGGCACGCCCAGCTTCCAGCGCCAGGCGGTCGCGTCGCTGGCGACTTCGCTTACTATCGCATTGGACAGGAAGGCGACGAGGATGCCGCTCACCACCATGAGCTGGAACAGCCCGACCAGCCGTCCGCGTCGCGCGGGCGGGGCGATCTCGGCGATATAGACCGGCGCAAGCACCGACGATCCGCCGATCGCAAGACCGGTGACGAACCGCGCCGCGACCAGCGAGCCGATCCCCCAGGAGAATGCCGCGACCAGCGCCGATACGACGTAGAAGCCGGCCAGCACGCGCAATACGTTGCGCGCGCCATAACGGTCGCCGGGCACCCCCGCGCACACGGCGCCTGCGAGCGTGCCCCAGATCGCGGCGCTGACCGTCAGCCCCAGCGCGGCGTCGTCGAGACCGAATACCACCCGCCAGTCGGCGGTGACGCCCGCCACCACCGCGGTATCGAACCCGAAAAGCAGGCCGGCGAGCGCCGCGGTCGCGATACTTTCGCCGAGCAGGCCCCGGCGCGCCATATCAGTGCGCCTTCACCGCGACGGGCGCGATGTTCCAGCCGCGCAATTTCACGGTGACCGCGCCCTTCGCCGCCGCGCTTGTGGGATAGCGAATCTCGATATGACGATTCTCGCCTGGCATCAGCGAGACATAATTGTCGCTGAACAAGGCGGGCAAGACCTGGGCGCCGTTGGTGCCGAACAGGGTCAGCTTGGTAGCCATCGCGGCGGTGCCCGAGGGATTGGTCAGGTCGACGCTGGTCACGCGGTCGTCGCCGTCCGTCCGGGTCGCGGCCTTGGCGGTGAGCTTGACCTGCGGCATGCTGTCCATCGCCCGGTACGATGCCTCGTCACGGCCCTGCCAATAGGTGTTGCGCGACAGGGTCTTGCCGGAAGGATCGGTAATGTCGAGCGCCACCAGCGCCACGCCCTTTTCGAGCGCGGGGCCGAGGTCGAGCGTGAAGACGTCCGCGGTCAGCCCGGCACCGGCCGCAACCGGCGCCGAACGTTCGGCGACCAGCTTGTTGTCGAGTGTGGTGACGCGAGCATGGACGGTGGCACCCGCCAGCGGCGCGCGGCCATTGTTGACGACGATCACCTTGTAATCCGGCAGGTTCATCTGGACGTGGACCGGCTCGGACGCCTTCTTGGTGCCGTAGAAGGCGGCGTGCGTGTCATAGTCCGATGAGAAGATCTGCCAGGCCGACGACGGCCATGCCGGCTGGGTCATCCAGAACATGCGCGCGCTGTTGGTCGTCCACAGCCCCGCGTTGAACCCCTCCAGGATCGCGCGATAGCTCACATATTGCAGCATCTGCGCCTTGCGCTCGAAATCCTCGAGGCCGGTGGCGGGTCCGAACTCCTCGTCCATTGCCTTCATGTAGCTCGCGACCGCGCCGTTCCCGGTCTGGTGCCAGTCATGATAGGCCCAGACGTCGCTGATCGGCCAAAGGTCCTGCGCGGGGATCGTGCGCTTCCAGCTCTCCAGCGTCGGGAAGCTCGGCGTGCCCAATTCGACCGAGAAGCCCTTGGCATGCTCGGTGAAATATTCCGCCGGCTTGCGCCAATTATAGGGGCCGCTGTTCTGGAGCGAGATGCGGTTGGACGAGGCCATATAAAGCCGCGTGCCGTCCTCCTGCTCGATCAGTTTCTCGATGCCTTCGTTCAGGATCGGCTGCGGAACGCCTTCGTTGCGCGGCACCCACACCACGATCGACGGGTGATTGCGATAGCGCTTGAGCACGTCCTTCACGTTGGCGAGGAACAGGGGCACGTCCTGCGCCTCGATATTGTAATCCTGGGTCGACTCCCAGAAATCGTTGAACACCATCAGCCCATATTCGTCGGCGAGCGCGTAGAAATTCTCGCCCGTATCCTGGCCCATCCAGTTGCGGATGATGTTGAGATGCGCATCGCGGTGGAGCTTGAAATAAGGCTCCTGCCGCTCGCGGCCGACGCGCTTCATGAAATCGTCCATCCCGATCGATCCGCCGCGCGCGGCGATCCGCACACCGTTCACGCGCAGCACCAGGAAGGGCGACAGCCCCTGGTCGCCCTGGATCGGCGTGATCGCGGGCGATGTCTCAGCGCCGTCCGCGAAGCTGTAGGCCCAGGCTCTCTCGACTTCGCGGATCGCCTGATGGCGGTGGTCGACAATATGCCGGTCGCCGTCGCGTGCCTCGGTCGGATCGAACAGCACGCGCTTGAGCGCGCCGTCATGGTCCATCAGCGACAATTCGTACGTCACTTCGCGCATGCCGAAGCGCACATCCTTCGCATCCGATGTGCCCGCCGCGAGATGGAGATTGTGCAGATCAGGCGCGCCATAATTGTTCGGCCACCAGAGCTTCGGATTGTGGACGGCAAGCTGGGGGAAGTCGGCGGGCGTGAGCCGCACCAAAGTCTCGCCCGGGCTGAGCGTCACGGGCTTGTCGATCCGCACATCATCGAACGTGGCGGTCAGCGTGGTCGTGACCGCATGGTCGCTCACGTTGCTGAGCGGCACTTCGATCGTGATGTTGGCAAGGCTGGTGTCGGTGCCTTTGGGCAAATGCGTGATCACCTGCGCGTCGCCGATCTGCACGTCCCCAACCGCGCTCAGGTCGACTCCCTGCCACAGGCCGGTGTTGCGGTCGCGCACGGTCGGGATCCAGTCCCATCCCTCGGTCGCCGCGAAGGTCGGCCCGTCGAGCATCATCATCCCGCCATTCTCGCCCACGCCCGAGGTCAAGGATTCCTCCGACGTCACGCCCGGGTGAGGCGGGGGCGAGACGCGCACCGCAATGGCGTTGCGCTTGCCGGGCACGAGCTTGCCGGTGACGTCGAACCTGCCCCGGATGAAGGCGCCCTTCATCCCGCCGATTTGTGCACCATTGACCCACACTTCAGCGGCGTAGTTCGCGCCATTGAAGGTCAGCGCGAGATGCTTACCCGCCATGTCCGCGGGCACATCGATCTCGGTCCGATACCAATAATCCTGATGCGCGAGCGTCTCGGGAATAATGAGATTATTGAGCCCATAGGCCGGGTCCGGATATACGCCGCGATCGACCAAAGTGGTGAGCGCGGTCCCCGGCACCGTTGCTGCATACCAGGTGCCGTTGCCGAAACCGGGCCGAGATATGGCGCCGCCGTCGGGCGTATGCAGCTTCGAGCCCTCGGCCATGCGCCAGCCCGCGACTGTCCACAGATTGGGCGTGCGCTGTGCTAACGCTGGCCCTTTAGGCTCGGGCTTGGCGACTGCTTTCTGATAGGGCGCCCCGCTTTTCGGGAGGGTCCAGGCCGGCTGCGGCGTCACCTGGCCCTGCATCTGCCGCACCTGTACCGGCCAGATCGGGGTTGAGAGCGTGAAGACGATCGAAACCGGATCGGGAGCCTTGCCGGCTGCTCTCTGGACCTCGGCGCTCGACAGCGCCTGGCCGGAATAGCCAAAGCCTGCCACGCGCCCGCCAAAACCGTCTCCGCCCAGCCGCGCCTCAGCCGCCAGCTGCGCCGCATTCGCCGGGCCGCTCGCCACCTCCTGGCCGTTGACGTAAAGATGCGCCGTGCCCTTGTCCGCGGTCGCTGCAAGGAAGCTCCATGCGTCGATCGGCAGCCGATCCTTCGCCTTCACGATCCCGGCGGGGGTGACGAGGGCAGGGACGCCATCGACCAGTGCCAGGAACAGGCCGGCACCCGGCGCGCCCACACCCGCGATCGTGACATTCCCTGCCGGCACCAGACGCGGTTCAACCCAGCCTTGCAGGGTCCAACCCGGAGCTGCGGGCAGGTTCGCGCCCGGCGCGCCGATCTGCGCGACATAGGCCTTGCCGCCCGCTGCAATCTCCGTGTTGAACGGGCCGACCGTGGCGGGTTGCGCCGCCAACAGCGCGGGGACGCAAGCTCCAAGCAGGAATGCCGCCGCGCGCGCGAAACCTTTCATCATTCTCTCCCTGTTCGCGCCGGCTACGTGGCCTTCGCTTTCTATTGCCTCAAAGCATGCCGGGTTTAAAAATCCAAATGATTTTGCTTATCGTCATGCGGTAGCGTTTGCGTCTTCATCCGGCTATCTCGTCGCCATGCTGTCGCAAAAGGCCCGCTACGCGCTGCGCGCGCTCCTACATCTGGTCGAGCATGGCGCCGACCGCACGATCCAGGTCGGCGAGATGGCCGAGATGCAGATGATTCCGCGCAAATATCTCGAATTCATCATGGTCGATCTCAAAAAGGCCGGGCTGGTGACCAGCCGGCGTGGTCCGGGCGGCGGCTATGTGCTTGCGCGCGCGCCGAACGAGATCAGCTTTGTCGAGGTGATCCGCGCGATTGACGGCCCGATCGCGCTCGTCCCCTGCGCGAGCGAGAATTTCTACCAGCGCTGCGGCGATTGTCATGACGAAGCGACCTGCGCGATCCGCAAGGTGCTGCTGCGCGTGCGTTCCAGCGCGGTCGATATATTGGAAAAAACCACGCTCGCCGATGCGGCCGGGTCCGAATTGGCGGCGGAGGCGTTGTCGTCCGCCTGACGAGCGGACTTTGGGGCGGCAAAGAAAAGCTACGCCGACGAAACGTAATAACCCAATTGCCGACTAGGGTATAGTATAATAGCGGTCTCTCCAACGAAGAGGGAGGTATTATGCATCGTCGTAGCTTGATGCTTGCGGTCGCCGCGTTGGCGATCGGCGTCACACCGGTCGCGGCCCAGGCGGCCGCGCCGGTCGAATTGCTCAATGTGAGTTACGATCCGACCCGCGAACTGTACCGCGACATCGACGCGGCCTTTGCCGCGCAATGGAAGGCGAAGACCGGTCAGCTGGTCACGATCAAGCAGAGCCATGGCGGATCGGGCGCGCAGGCGCGCGCGGTGATCGATGGGCTTCCGGCGGATGTCGTGACGCTCGCGCTCGCGGCGGATATCGACGCGATCGCTGATAGGGCAAAAGCGCTGCCGGCTGACTGGCAGGCGCGCCTCCCGCAGAACTCGACCCCCTATTATTCGACGATCGTGTTCCTCGTCCGCAAGGGCAACCCGAAGGGGATTCACGACTGGCCCGACCTGATCAAGTCGGGCGTCAAGGTGATCACACCGAACCCCAAGACGAGCGGGGGCGCGCGCTGGAATTATCTTGCGGCCTGGGGTTATGCGCAGAAGGCGACCGGATCGGTTGCCGGCGCACGCGATTACATGACCAAGCTGTTCCGCAACGTGCCTGTGCTCGACAGCGGCGCGCGCGGCGCCACCACCACTTTCGTCCAGCGTGGCCAGGGCGACGTCCTGCTCGCCTGGGAGAATGAGGCCTATCTGGCGACCAACCAGCTCGGCAAGGGCAAGTTCGAGATCGTCTATCCGTCCATCTCGATCCTGGCCGAACCGCCGGTGGCGGTGGTCGACAAGGTGGTCGATCGCAAGAATACCCGCGCCGTGGCGGAGGCCTATCTGAAGTTCCTCTATACGCCCGAGGCGCAGAGGCTCATCGGCAAGAATTATTACCGTCCGCGCGATCCTGCCGTGGCCGCGCAGTTCAAGGGCCAGTTCCAGAGCCTGCCCTTGCTGAGCATCGACAAGAATTTTGGCGGCTGGAAGCGCGTCCAGGCGGCGCACTTCAACGATGGCGGCGTGTTCGACCAGGTTTTCGAAGGCGCCAAGAAATGATCGGGCTGGCGGGCCTCGGGAGGGGCCGCCGCTTTTGAACCAAGGGGAATGATATGATCCGCCGGATTTTGCTGGCCAGCGCCTCCGCGCTTGCCTTCGCCGCACCTCTGAGCGCGCAAACCGCACCCGCTGGTACGGACCAGGGCTCGGGCCTCGACACGACCGTGTCGCTCGATCCGACGCCGGCGACCGCGCCGGTTGCCAAGACGGGCGACGCCGTGCTCGACCGCCTCAACGAGCTGGAGGCCAAGGTCGCCGCGCTCGAAGCGCGCAACAAGCAACTCGAAAGCGACGCCGCCGAAACCCAGACGCGTGTCCAGAAGGTTGAAGTACGTGCCGCCAAGGAGGTCCAGCCTGGCCCCGCGCCAACCTTCTCCGACGTCACGGACAGCTTCACCTTCCACCCGCGTGGCACGGTCCAGTTCGATTATGCCGCCTACCATAGCCGCGCCGGCGGTTATGATTACAGCAACGGCACCGATATCCGCCGCGCCCGCTTCGGCTTCGACGGTACCGCCTGGAAGGTGTGGAAATATCGGATTGAGGCGGAATTCGTGAAGGGCAATGTCAACCTGCTCGACGCCTATATCCAATATGCGGGCTTCAAGAATCTGCTGATCACGGTCGGCCAGCAGAAGGCGCCCTACAGCCTCGAGGCCAACGGTACCGACGCGCTCGCGACCTTCCTCGAACGCGGCATGGCCAATAATGCCTTTGGCGCGGTCGGTGCGGAACGGCGCGTCGGCGCGACCTTCGCTTTCACGCCCTCGCCCAAGATCATCGCCACCGTCGGCATCTTCGGTGCAGGCGAGGCAGTGCAGCGCAATGCTACGACCCCCGACGAGACCTATGGCGTCAACGGGCGCGTCACGTTCGAGCCGGTCAACGATACCGGGCGCCTGTTCCATGTCGGCGCGGCCGGCTACCATGTCAGCAATTTCGCCGCGAAGACGATCAGCAACCTCGGCGACCGCCCCAATACGCGCGTCGATGGCGGGCTGATCGAATCCATCACGCTCGCCCCAGTCACGACCGGCCCGGCCGCTGGCCAGACGCGCGGCGTCAAGAATGCGACCTATTGGGGGCTGGAAGGTGCCACCGTCTATGATCGCTTCTCGCTCCAGGCCGAATATAACCACCTGACCGTCGATCGTTATGGTCTGGTGCCGAACCTCAATTTCGACGGCTATTATGTGTTCGGGACAGTGTTCCTGACCGGCGAGAGCCGCAGCTTCAAGGGTGGGCTGCCCGATCGGGTGAAGCCGTTCAACGACTTCAATCCCGCCGCTGGACACTGGGGCGCGTTCGAGCTCGCATTGCGCTACGATCGGATCAATCTCACCGATCACAATCTGTCGCCGCTCAACCGGGATGCGATGAGCTGGACCGGCGGGCTCAACTGGTATCTGAACCCCAATACTCGATTCATCGTGAATTATATCCGGTTCAAGGGTAACAACTCGCCCTTGGTGGTTGCGCCGGTCGCGATTAATGGCACCACCGCGAAAGGCGATGCCGTGGCAACGAGGTTGCAGTTCGACTTCTGATGGCGACAGCAACTCGATCATTGCCGCGAAAGGGCCGGGGAAGGCATTCGCCTCTCCCCGGCCTTGGCCTTACCCTGACCGTCACGATCCTGTGGCTGACGCTGCTGCTGTTGCTGCCGCTCATCGCCCTGTTCGTGAAGTCGCTGACGCTCGGCCCCGCCCATTTTGTGGAGGCGGCATTCTCGCGCCGCGCGATCGCCTCTTATGAATTGAGCTTCGGCGCGGCCTTGGTCGCTGCTGCCGTCAATGCCGTGTTCGGCCTGCTCGTAGCCTGGGTGCTGGTCCGCTACCGTTTCCCCGGCCGCCGCCTGCTCGGTGCGGTCGTCGATCTGCCCTTCGCGCTGCCGACCGCTGTGGCCGGCATCGCGCTCACCGCGGTCTATGCCAACACCGGATGGGTCGGAAAGCCGGCTTCCGTGCTCGGGCTCCAGCTCGCCTACAATCCCGTCGGCGTGGTGATCGCCTTGATCTTCATCGGGCTGCCCTTCGTGGTTCGCACGGTCGAGCCGGTGCTGGCCGACATGGGCCGCGGGCTCGAGGAAGCCGCGGCAACACTCGGCGCAAGGCGTTGGACGATCTTTCGCCGCGTGATCCTGCCCGAAATCTTCCCGGCGCTTGTCACCGGCTTCGCGCTCGCCTTCGCACGCGGTGTCGGGGAATATGGCTCGGTGATCTTCATCGCGGGCAACATGCCGTTCAAGTCGGAAATCTCGCCCTTGCTGATCGTCACCAAGCTTGAGGAATATGATTATGCCGGCGCGACCGCGATCGCGACCGTGCTGCTGCTCACCAGCCTCGTCCTCCTGCTCCTGATCAATGCCTGGCAGGGCCGTGCATTGCGGAGGCGTTCAGCATGAGCGCCAAGAACAAGGCGATCACCGAAGGCCTCGCGACCAAGGCGATCCTGATCCTCGTTGCCGTCGTCTATGTCGGACTGATTCTGCTGTTGCCGCTGGCCTCGGTCTTCAGCGAGGCGTTCCGCCATGGCCTCGGCGCCTTCAAGGCGGCGATTACCGAACCCGACGCACTCGCCGCAATCAAGCTCACGCTCACCGTTGCGGCTATCTCGGTGCCGATCAACATGGTGTGCGGGGTCGCCGCCGCATGGGCGATCACCAAGCATGATTTTCGCGGTCGCCAGTTGCTGATCAGCCTGATCGACGTGCCTTTCTCGATCTCGCCTGTGGTCGCTGGTTTGATGTACCTGCTGCTGTTCGGTGCGCAGGGCTGGTTCGGCGCCTGGCTGCTCGCGCACGATGTCCATATCGCTTTCGCGAAGCCCGGTATTGTGCTCGCCACCTTGATCGTGACCTTGCCCTTCGTCGCGCGCGAACTGATCCCGCTGATGCAGGCCCAAGGCCGCGAGGAAGAAGAGGCTGCGCTCACGCTCGGTGCGCCCGGCTGGCGCATCTTCCTGTGGGTGACGCTCCCCAATATCCGCTGGGGCCTACTCTACGGCGTGCTGCTCACCAACGCGCGCGCGATGGGCGAATTCGGTGCGGTCTCGGTCATTTCGGGTCATATCCGCGGCGAGACCAACACGATGCCGCTGCAAGTCGAGGTTCTCTACAACGAATATAATTTCGCTGCCGCCTTCGCGGTCGCGTCGCTACTGGCAGGTCTCGCGCTCGTCACCCTGGTGGTGAAGACCTTGCTCGAATGGCGTCATGGCGACCAGCTCGCCGCTGCAGGACATTAGACCCAAGGCATGACAATCACCGTTCGCAACATCGTGAAGGGCTTCGGACATTATCCGGCGCTCCGATCCGTCTCGCTCGATATCGAGGACGGGGCGTTCGTGGCTTTGCTCGGCCCGTCCGGCTCGGGCAAGACCACTTTGCTCCGCATCATCGCGGGGCTCGAAAGCGCGGAAAGCGGCCAGATATTGTTCGCTGGCGAGGATGTGACCGACCGCGCCCCGCAGGACCGCGGCATTGGCTTCGTCTTCCAGAATTATGCCTTGTTTCGGCACATGACGGTCGAGCACAATATCGCCTTCGGGCTCGAGGTGATGAAGCGCGGCCAGCGCCCGTCCAAGGAGGCGATCAGGGCGCGGGTCGAGGAGTTGCTCGAGCTCGTCCAGCTCCCCGGCTACGGCAAGCGTTACCCGGCACAATTGTCGGGCGGCCAGCGCCAGCGCGTCGCGCTCGCCCGCGCACTCGCGCGCGAGCCGTCGATCCTTCTCCTCGATGAGCCTTTCGGCGCGCTCGATGCCAAGGTCCGGCGCGAGCTGCGCGACGCCTTGCGAGAGATTCACGACCGGGTGGGACTGACCTCGATCTTCGTCACGCACGATTATGAAGAAGCCTTTGCGCTGGCCGACAAGGTCGCGATCCTGGGGCAGGGGCGGATCGAGCAGTTCGACACGCCCGAGGCAGTCCAGAGTCGACCGGCTAGTGATTACGTCCGCGAATTTCTGAGCTAGAGCCTCTCTTAGGGAGAGGGTTCATGATCGAAACGCAGCTGATGGGGCAGTTTCCGCCCGGTTTCAGGGCAACGGAACGCATCAACCTTTCGGAACTCGTACGCAACGCGGCCGGCGCGCGCCCGCCCCGAAATCCGCCGACGCAAATTCGCGATGCGCGCGCCTTGCAGGCGCAGGCGACGTCGGAAGCGGATTTCCTGGCCGAGCATGGCTTCGTTCTGCTGGATGCGCCGACGCGCGTGACCGATTGGGGCAATTCCGAACAGGTCGCGGAATATTATCTTCCCGAAGTCGAAGCGATGATCCGCGACCGCCTCTTCCCGGGCCGCAAGCTGTTCGTTCAGCAACCACCCAATGTCATGCGCCGCGGCGCGGGCACCAGCGTGCCGCAATATGGCCTGGGCGTGCATTCGGATCACGGCACCACCGCTGACGATTTCCAGCGTAATGTCGAAGCATTCACCAATGCGGAGATGGGCGCGAAATGGCGCGCCTCGTTCGAGCGCGAAACGGTCGAAGGTTTCGTCTCGCTCGATTTCTGGCGCACCACCGGCATGGCCGGCCCGCTCAAGCATATGCCGCTCGCTTTATGCGATCCCACAAGCCTGGAAGCGGCGGACATCATTCCCACCGCGCTGGAAGGTATCGCACCGGGCGGGGCGCTCACATACCATGTCAGTCTGGCGCATAACCCCGGCCAGCGTTGGTATTATTATCCCGACATGCAGCCGCACGAAGTGCTGGTGTTCAAGCTGTTTCAGCTGATGCGGAACGAGGATAGCCAACCTTATCGCGCCTGCTTCCACACCGCCTTCGAGCATCCCTGCACCCCGGCTGACGCTCAGCCCCGCCAGAGTTGCGAGCATCGCGTTTCGGTGGTGCTGTTGAAGGAATAACTCCCGGACCTCCGTCTCGAAGGGGGCGGTTCGGCGCGTCAAGCCAGCCCGTCGAGCACGTCTCTGACCTTCGCCGCCAGATCCGCGAAGCTGTAGGGCTTGGTGATCAGCTGGACGCCCGGGTCGAGCCTGCCATTGTGGACGATCGCGTTGCGGGCGTAGCCCGTCGTGAACAACACTTTCAGGCCTGGCTGGATCTCGCGCGCCTCGGCCGCGACCTGCGCGCCGGTCAGGCCGCCGGGCAAGACCACGTCAGTGAAAAGCAGATCGACATGTGCCTCGCGCCGCAACAGCCGCAGTGCGGCCGCTCCGTCGGCGGCTTGGAGGACGCGGTAGCCAAGCTCGCCCAGGGCTTCGACTGATTGCACGCGCACGTCGGCATCGTCCTCCACCACCAGGATCGTCTCGGCAGACGACCCCTCCGGCGCGACCTGCGGGGCGGTATCCACGTCCTCCAGTTCGGCGCTGTCGAAACGAGGCAGATAGATCTTGATCGTGGTTCCGTCGCCCGGTTCGGAATAGATTTTGAGGTGGCCGCCCGATTGCTTGACGAAGCCATAGACCTGGCTGAGCCCAAGGCCGGTTCCTTGGCCGACGGGTTTGGTTGTAAAGAAGGGCTCGAACGCTTGTGCGATGGTCGCCTCGTCCATCCCCATTCCCGTGTCGGATATGGACAGGACGACATATTGGCCCGCCGTCACCTCGCTATGGGTGCGGATATAGGCCTCATCCAGATAGGCATTGGCTGTCTCGATCGTCAGGCGGCCACCCTCCGGCATCGCGTCACGCGCATTGACTGCGAGATTGAGGATCGCGGCCTCCAGGCCGGTCGGGTCAACCTCGATCCGCCACACGCCCGCGCCGCGCACCGTCTCGACAGAGATCGTTTCGCCGAGCGTGCGGTGGAGCAGGTCGGACATGCTGCCTACCAGCGCGTTCGGATCGACCGGCCGAGGATTGAGTGGCTGCCGCCGCGAGAAAGCAAGCAGGCGCTGTGTCAGCGACGCGGCCCTTTGGGCGCCTGCCATGGCATTGGTGGCCGCACGCTGCAGCCGGGCGGAATCCGCAGGCAAGCTGCGCTGCAATGCTTCGAGGTTACCGATGATCACTTGCAACAGATTGTTGAAATCGTGCGCGATACCGCCTGTCAGCTGGCCGACAGCTTCCATCTTCTGCGATTGGCGCAGCGCCTCTTCGTTGCGGCGAAGTTCCTCTGTGCGTTCGGCCACCTGCTGCTCGAGCGTGGCGTTGAGTTCGCGCAGCGCATCTTCCACGCGGCTGCGCTCTTCGATCTCGCGCTGCAGTCCTTGCGTCAGCCGCGTATTGTCGATCGCCACGGCAGCTTCAGCGGCAAGTCCCAGAAGTCCTCGCTCCGATCGCTCGTCGAACACGCCCGCCTTGGCATGCCCGAAGAAGAGGCCACCGATTACGCTGCCCGTGCGTGAGGTGACGGGCACCGCCAGATAGGATCGGACAGGAAGGTGGCCTTCGGGCATCCCTTTTCCGGGCGCATTCTTTCCGTAGCGCGGATCCCTGGTGATATCGTCCGAGCGGACGATGCCTTCGCCCCTGAAGGTCGGCGCGAACACCTCGGTGTTGCGCGGCATCGGGAATTTGGCGAACGCCTCCTTCGGCACACCTGAGAGCGTGTAGAGCATGTAGCTCTCGCCGGCGCCGTCCTGCACATTGTAGAAAAATGCCCCGAACTCGGCTCCGCTCAGTTCCACGCCGGCGTCGGTGACGATCTGTACGAGCTGGCTAAGTTCATTCTCCGCCGCAAGCGCGGAACCGGCGCGGTTGAGCACTTCCAGCGTCTGCCGCTCCTGACGGATCAACTCCTCAGTTTCGCGCTGCGCGGTGCGGTCGCGCAGCACCTTGGTGAACCCGATCAGCGAGCCGTCGTCGTCGCGGATCGGCGACATCTCGCCCACCGCCCAGATCTGGATGCCGTCCTTGCGCTGACGCCACCCATCTTCGCCGCCGCCGCGGCCATGGGCGAGCGCATCGGCCCTTTCCTTATCCAAAAGGGCCCCGGCTGCCGCGGGATCGGGGAAAAGCCGATCCAGCGGGTGGCCCAGTATCTCGGCTTCGGTCCAACCGAGGATGCGATGCGCGCCCTCGCTCCAGGTCGTGACACGGCCTTCGGTATCGGTGCTGATGATCGCGGTATCGACCGCACTGTCGACGATCTGACGCCAAGCTCGCGTCGAATCCGCGCCCGAGGGCGGTCCGTCAGACGTGCTCATTCGGCTGGATCTCGAACCAGTCGGGCATATCGCGGCACTCTCCCTCGCCGTACGAAAAGGCCCCCGCCCATCAGGACCTTAGCTTAAACGGAGCGCCAGCCAAGCCCAAACGGCGCGGCACTTGCGGAAGGCCGCGTCAGACGGCGAGCAGCTTGCCGGCGGGCGCGTTGATCTGTTCGATCAGCGCGCGGTGGGTCGGCAGGTCCGCGGTCGCGCGCTCCCCAAAATTGCGGATTTTCTGGAACAACTTTTCGGCGGCGCGCACATCCGGGAAGTCGGCGCGGCCGGGCGACAGATCGGTGCGGAACTCCATTCCGTAGAGGATGTACTGGTAATTGAAGAAGGCGAAGCTCTCGAGATCGATGATGAAATCATATCGGCTGGGCGGCCGGTGGCGCCACTGATCGAGCATGTCCTTCAGCCGGTCAGGGATCGAATCCGGATCCACATTGTCGCGCCAGAAGGGTTCCTCGCGCCGGCTCAGGCAATAATGGAGCTTCAGGAAGTTGACGATATTCTCGTAGCGCGCGGTCATTAGCTGATTGAAGCGCCGTGCGGGGGCGTCCACCGGGCCGGTGTGGGGGAAGAGTTCGGCAATCATCGCGATCGCCGCCTCGATCACCACCACGCCGGTCGATTCCAGCGGCTCCAGGAAACCGCCCGAGAGGCCAACCGCAACCGTGTTGCCGATCCATTGCTGCTCGCGATAGCCGGGTTCGAACGACAGGATGCGCGTCTCGACCTCGTCGATCCGTCCGCCGCCATAAGTCCGCAACACCTGCGCCGCCTCGGTGTCTGACATATGTGCGCTCGAATAGACCGTGCCGATTCCACGCGCCTTGGCGAGACCGATATCCCAGGTCCAGCCTGCCTCATGCGCCGCGGCGATGGTGAAGCTCTCGAGCGGCGCGTCCGGCCGGTCATAAGGTAATTTGCAGGCGATCGCCCGGTCGGTGAACAGATAGCGTCGCGCCGATACGAAAGGCGATC
>Ga0207683_10001909_pt1 | contig 18445 bp, 16 predicted proteins | sample KBSM73metaG_FD_184333 | JGI IMG/M metagenome (GOLD analysis project Ga0207683, IMG submission 184333) | Miscanthus rhizosphere microbial communities from Kellogg Biological Station, Michigan, USA - KBS M7-3 metaG (SPAdes) (version 2) | ecosystem: Host-associated > Plants > Roots > Rhizosphere >... | reverse complement strand
CGGATGAACGCGTACGAGCGGACGAAGACCCCGAACGGGCCGAGGAACCCGCGGACCTTGCCGATCGATTTCGGCCGGTCGTAGTCGAGCCCGTAGCGTTCGCCGTCGCGGACGACCGCGGGCACCGGCAGGAACGGCTCGAGCCGCTTCGCGACCGCGATCGGGCCGCCGCCGGGGCCGCCGCCGCCGTGCGGCTGCGAGAACGTCTTGTGCAGGTTGATGTGCACGACGTCGAAGCCCATGTCCCCCGGCCGCGAGATGCCGCAGACCGCGTTCAGGTTCGCGCCGTCGTAGTACATCAGCGCGCCGACGCCATGGAAGATCTGCGTGATCTCCTCGATGTTCTCGTCGAAGAGGCCGAGCGTCGACGGGTTCGTGAGCATCAAGCCTGCGGTGTGCTCGTCGACCTTCCCGCGCAGGTCCTCGACGTCGATGTTCCCGCGCGCGTCGGTCTTCACGTTCGTGAGCTCGTAGCCGGCCATGGTCACGCTCGCCGGGTTCGTCCCGTGGGCTGTGTCCGGGATCACGACCTTCCGGCGTTGCTCGGCCTGGCCAAGGTCGGCGAAGTAGGCCCGGAAGAGCATCAGGCCGGTGATCTCGCCCTGCGACCCCGCCGCGGGCTGGAGCGAGACCGCGTCGAGGCCGGTGATCTCGGCGAGCGCCTCCTGCAGCTCCCAGCAGAGGCGCAGCGCACCCTGCGCGCCGTCCTCGTCCTGGTGCGGGTGGAGGTCGCGGAACCCCGGCAGCGCCGCGAGCCGCTCGTTGACGCGCGGGTTGTGCTTCATCGTGCAGGACCCGAGCGGGTAGAAACCGGTGTCGATCCCGAAGTTGCGCCGCGAGAGCTCGGTGAAGTGGCGAACGAGATCCGGCTCCGCGAGCTCGGGCAACCGCGGCGGCGACTCGCGGCGGAGATCGCTCGGCAGCTCCGGCGGCGTCAGCCCTTCGGGCCTCGGCGGGCGGCCCGCGCGGCGGCCGCGCTGGGACTTCTCGTAGATCAGCTTCACGCGCCCACCTCGGCGAGCACGTCGGCCAGGCGGTCGATCTCCTCCGGCGTGCGCCTCTCGGTCAGCGCGACGAGCAGGACGTCGTCCAGGCCCGGGTAGTCGCGCCCCAGCGCGTAACCGGGGTGAACGCCGCGCTCGCGCGCCTCGCGGACGACGTCCTGCGCCGGCCGTGCGACGCGTACAGCGAACTCCTTGAAGGTGGGCTTGCCCGCAAACGCGAGGGGTCGCCCGAGCCGTTCCTTCGTGTGCTCGGCGAGCGCCATGCAGGTCTCCCCCAGCTCCCTGAGTCCCTCGGGTCCGAGCCACGACAGGTAGACGAGCCCGCCGAGCGCCAGCAGCGTCTGGTTGGTAGTGATGTTCGAGGTCGCCTTCTCGCGCCTGATGTGCTGCTCGCGCGTCTGGAGGGTCAGGACATAGCCGCGGTTCCCCGCGGCGTCAGTGGTTTCGCCGACGATCCGGCCGGGCATCCGCCGGATGAATTCGGTGCGCGCGGCGAGGAAGCCGTAATTCGGACCGCCGTAGGACAGGTAGTTGCCCGCCGGTTGTCCCTCGCCGACGGCGATCGCGCAGCCGTAGTTTCCAGGGGCCTCGAGCACGCCGAGCGAGGTCGGGTCGACGTGGGCGATCGGCAGCGCCTCGGCGTCGTTCGCCGCGGTCGCCAGCTCCGGTGCAGGCTCCAGCACGCCGAAGAAGTTCGGCTGTTGGAAGATCACGCAGGCCGCGTCCGTCGCCGCCTCGCGTAGCTCGTCCGGATCGGTCGAGCCGTCGCGGTGCGGCACCTCGACGACCTCGAGGCCGAAGCCCGGCGCGTAGGTCTTCACGACCTGGCGCACCTGCGGGTTCGTCGCCTCGGTGACGACGACCTTGGAACGCCCGGTGGCGTGCTTGGCGATGAAGCACGCGTCGGCGGCGACGGTCGTGCCGTCGTAGCCGGAGGCGTTGGACACGTCCATCCCGGTGAGCTCGCAGATCGCGGTCTGGTACTCGAAGATCGACTGCAGGACGCCCTGGCTCAGCTCGGGCTGGTACGGCGTGTAGGCCGTGAGCAGCTCGCCGCGTTGAAGCACGGCGTCGACGATCGCCGGCACATAGTGGTCGTACATCCCCGCACCGAGGAAGGACAGCTCGTCACCGACATGCGCGTTCTGCGCCGCCAGCGCCTCGAAGTACGCCGTCAGCTCCTGCTCGGTGAGCGCCGGCAGCAGGTCGAGCTCCCGTCGCAGGCGGACGCCCTCCGGCAGATCGGCGAACAGCTCTTCGACCGAGGAGACGCCGATCGCCTCGAGCATCGCCTCCCGGTCGGCATCGGTCAGCGCGAGGTAGCTCACCCCTGCTCGGCCAGGTGCTGCTTGTATGCCTCCACGTCCATCAGCGCGTCGGCCTCGGAGGGGTCGCTGAGACGAACACGCACGAGCCAGCCGCCTGCGTACGGGTCCTCGTTCACCGTCTCGGGCGCGTCGGCGACGGCGCGGTTGACCTCGAGGACCTCGCCCGAGAGCGGTGCGATCACGTCAGAGACCGCCTTGACCGACTCGACCTCGGCGTACGCCTGGTCCTTCGTCACCGTCGCTCCTTCCTCCGGCGGCTCGAAGTGGACGAGCTCGCCGAGCGCGTCGGCTGCGAACCACGTGATCCCGAACGTCGCCTCGCCGTCCTCGATGCGCGCCCAGTCGTGCTCGGGGTGGTAGCGCACGTCGTCGGGGTAGCTCTCGGCCGCGGCCATCAACTCTCCTCTCGGGTGTAGATCGGCTTCTTGTGGACGCGCGCGCGGCGGTGCCGGCCGCGGACGTCGATCGTCAGGCCCGTCCCGGGCTGCGCCAGCTCGGCCGGCACGTATCCGAGGCCGATCCCGCGCTCGAGCATCGGCGAGTGCGACCCGGATGTGACCTCGCCTCCCTCCACGATCGGCATGCCCTGCCGCGGAATCGCGGCCTCCTCCATCACGAACGCGGCGAGCCGCCGTTCCGGCCCGGCCTCCTTGATCTGCCTGAGCTCGTCGGCGCCGGTGAAGTCCGTGTCGAGCGCGCAGACCCAGCCGAGACCGGCCGAGATCGCATCGGTGTCGGGCGAGATGTCGTTCCCGTGGAGCGGGTAGCAGACCTCGAGGCGAAGCGTGTCGCGGGCGCCGAGCCCGCAGGGCACGACACCGCGCGAGAGCACCTCGTCCCAGAGCCTGGGCGCGTCAGCTGCCTCGACGAGCAGCTCGACGCCGACCTCGCCGGTGTAGCCGGTGCGGTTGACGACGCACGCCACGCCGCCGACCTCGCCGTCGGCGAAGGTGAACGGCGGCGCCTCAGGCAGACCGAGCCGCTCCAGCGACCGGGGCCCCTGGACGGCGATCAACCCGTAGTCCTCGGAGACGTCGCGCAACTCTGCGCTCTCGACCTCCCGGTCGCGCAGCCATGCGACGTCGGGCTCGCGGTTGGCGGCGTTCACGATCAGCAGGTACCGCTCCGGCCCGAGCTCGTAGACGATCAGGTCGTCGACGATCCCGCCGTGCTCGTTCGTCAGCAGCGTGTATTGCGCGTGGCCGGGCTCGAGCCGCTCGACGTCGTTCGAGAGCACGCCCTGCAGGAACTCGCGCGCACGAGGGCCATCGACCAGAACCTCGCCCATGTGCGAGACGTCGAAGGCGCCGGCGTCGGTCCGCACCGCGCGGTGCTCGGGGATGACGCCCTCGTACTGCACCGGCATCTCCCAGCCCGCGAACGGAACGAGGCGCGCGCCAAGGGCGACGTGGCGCTCGTAGAGCGGCGTTCGCAGCAGCGTCTGCATCGCGGGCTGATGCTACTGAGTCGGAAAAGGGAGCCGCCCCGGCTTCGACTGGGCAGTCGACGCCGGGGCGGCCGGACCGGGTCATCGCGGGTCAACCGCTACGGTCGACCCGAGAGGGCACACGGATGATTGCCGCCTCGAGTCGCGGCTAAACATCGACCGTGAAACGTGTCAGTCGCGCAGGAACGAGGGCACTTCGAGCACGTCGTCCGTGATCTCGAAGCGCTCGGACGGCTGCTCGCGCTGCTCGCCCTCGCGGCCCTCCTGGGCCGGCTCCTCCGTACGCCGCCGTCGGCGCAGGCGGGCCGGGCCGAAGCCGGTGGCGATGACGGTGACGCGGACCTCGTCGCGCATGCCCTCGTCGATCACGGCACCGAAGATGACGTTCGCGTTCTGGTCGGCGGCGGAGGTGACGACCTGCGCGGCCTCGTTCACCTCGAATAGGCCGATGTCGGGGCCGCCCGTGACGTTGAGCAGAATTCCGGTCGCGCCCTCGATCGACGACTCGAGCAGCGGCGACGACACGGCCGTTCGCGCCGCCTCGGTCGCGCGGTTCTCGCCCGAGGCGCTGCCGATGCCCATCAGGGCCGAGCCGGCCTCGTTCATGATCGTGCGCACGTCGGCGAAGTCGAGGTTGACCAGGCCGGGGATCGTGATCAGGTCGGTGATGCCCTGGACGCCCTGACGCAGGACGTCGTCGGCCAGCGTGAACGCGTCGAGAATCGACGTGCGCTTCTCGACGACCTGCAGCAGGCGGTCGTTCTCGATCACGATCAGCGTGTCGACCTCGTCGCGGAGCTCGTCGACGCCGCGCGAGGCGACCTCGGCGCGTCGGCGTCCTTCGAACGAGAACGGCTTGGTGACCACGCCGACCGTGAGCGCGCCGATCTCCTGCGCGAGCTTGGCGACGATCGGCGCGGCGCCGGTGCCGGTGCCGCCGCCCTCACCGGCCGTGACGAAGACCATGTCGGCGCCCTTCAACGCCTCCTTCAGCTCGTCGCGGCTCTCCTCGGCTGCGGCGCGGCCGACCGACGGGTCGGCGCCGGCGCCGAGCCCGCGGGTGACGTCGGAGCCGATCGGCATCTTCACGTCGGCGTCGCACATCAACAGCGCCTGCGCATCGGTGTTGATGGCGATGAACTCGCAGCCGGTCAGCCCGGCGTCGACCATCCGGTTGACGGCGTTCGAGCCGCCACCGCCGACGCCCACGACCTTGATCAGCGCCAAGTAGTTTCCGCTTTGATCTCTCACACTCAACCCGTCTCGACCTCAAGCTTTGGTGGACAGTGCGTCTTCAGCGCGGCAGGGTACGCCTCATCGGCGCCGGTGTCAACGCCGAGTCGAGGGCCTAACTCTAAGGCTTCGGCTGAGAGTTTAGGGTTGTACCGGCCACCGGGCGCTCGGGCACGCCCACGTCGAGGTAGGCGAAGCCGCCCTGCGCGAGGAGTCCCGGAACGATCCGCTCGGCCACGGCCAGCTTCAGCGGAACCGCTTGAAGCTCGCCCATTCGTAGCTCGAGCCCCGACGCGAGGAGGAAGGTCAGGTCACGCTGCTGCACCCGGACCATCCGGATTCGTGTGCGGAAGTGGCTCGTCCGAGCTAGCGCGAGCGCGCGGACCGCGCGAAGGGCGAAGCGGTCGGTGATCGGCTGCCCGACCTCGGGATCGCCGGAGTGCGCAAGCCAGATCCGCGGCAGCTCCGGGTGGGTCCGCAGCGGGACCTCCGCGATCGCCCGTGTGGTCGAGGAGACGAGCCACGCGTGGACGCCGCGGCGGGCGATGGCGACGGGATGCTCCGCTCTGACGGTCACTCGGAGCGTGTGCGGGAACTCCCGGTTGTACGTGCCCGTGACGACGTCCGGGAGCTTCTGCAGGCGGCGCTCGATCTCGGCGGAGCTCAACCCGAGTAGGCTCGTGCCTTCGATCGGGGCAAGCGCCGCGCGGACGTGGGCCGCCACCGGTGCGGGCGCGCCGACGACCTCGATCCTCTGCACGGCGAACATCGGCGTCTCGCGCGCGAGCACGTACAGCCCGACCGAGCCGAGCACGATCGCGAAGCCGACGAGCAGCGAGCGTCCTGACGGGAGCGCCCGCATGACCGGCGCCCGGTCCAGGCTTGGAAGCTGCACGACCGCTGCACGGGCGCGGGGTCGCTGAGGAGTGCGCTGGGGCACGGGGCGCAACTTTCGCCGCGCCGCGCACCGCTCCTACCCGGCGACAGGCGGCAGCTCGAGCGGCCCGAGGAACTGGACCTCGTGCACGAGCTCGACGCCGAACTCCTCCCTCGCCCGGCGCCTCGCCTCCGCCATCAGCGCAATCGCGTCGGCGGCCTTCGCGCCGTCGGCGTTCTCGATGAAATTCGCGTGCCGCGGGGAGATCTGTGCGCCGCCGATGCGGTGGCCTCTGAGGCCGCAGGCCTCGAGCATCCTCCCCGCGCTCAGCTCGTGCTCCGGGTTCTTGAAGACGCTCCCGAACGTGCGCTTGTTCGTCGGCTGCGCGGCCTTGCGCAGCGCCTGCAGTCGCGCGACGTTCGCGCGGATCTGCTCCTCGGGCACCGCGCCCAGCGTGAACTCCGCGGCCGCGACTACCTGCCCGTGGCGCAGGTCGGAGTGCCGGTAGCTGAGACCGAGCTGTTCCGGCGTCAACCAGCGGGCGCCGTCCTCGTCGACGACGAGCGCCCGGTCGAGGATCGCGGCCCAGTCGCTGCCGTATGCGCCCGCGTTCATCCAGACGCCGCCGCCGACCGTGCCCGGGATCGCGCAGGCGAACTCGAAGCCGCCGAGCGACGCCGCACGAACGCGGTGCAGGCACACCGCGTTGGGCGCGCCGCCGCCGGCGACGAGCTTCTCGCCCTCGACCCGCGCCTCCGCCAGCTCGCCGGCGAGCTTGAGGACGAGCCCGTCGAAGCCTTCGTCCGCGACGAGCAGGTTCGAGCCGAGGCCGACCGTCGCCACGGAAACACCGCGCTCGCGGGCCCAGGCGAGCGCCTCCTCGAGCTTACTCACCGAGTCCGGCCGGGCGAACGCACGCGCCGGCCCGCCGGCGCCAAGCGTCGTGAACCGCCCGAGCGGGACCGCTTCGTCGATCTTCACGCCAGCGCCTCGAGCAGCATCTCGCCGGCCCGTTCGACGTCGCCCGCGCCGATCGTCAGCACTAGGTCGCCCGCACGGGCGCGCCGCGCGACGAAGCGCACCGCATCCTCGAGCTCCGGTGTCCACGCGACCGCCATGCCCGGCCGCTCGGCCGCAAGCGCCTGCGCGACCAGCGAGCCTTCGACGCCCGGTACCGGCTCCTCGCGCGCCGCGTACACCTTCGTCACCGCCACGGCGTCGGCTGCTGCAAGCGAGCGCGCGAGGTCGTGTGCAAGGTGTCGGGTGCGCGAGTAGAGGTGTGGCTGGAACACGACCAGCAGCCGACCCTGGTTTGCCCGCGACCGGGCGGCCGCGAGCGTGGCCTCGATCTCCCGCGGGTGGTGCCCGTAGTCGTCGTAGACCTGCACCCCGGCCGCCTCGCCGCGCAGCTCGAAGCGCCGGCCGGCGCCGGTGAACTCCGGCAGCACGCGCTCGGCGTCCCCGCGCGGCACATCGGCCAGCTCGAGCGCCGCCAGCGCGGTGGCCGCATTGCGACGGTTGTGCTCGCCGGGCACCTGGAGCTCGAACGGCACCGGCTCGAGCTCGTAGCCGAGCACGTGCTGCGAGGCGCGCTCGAGCCAGCGCTCGAACAACTCCCGCACTTCGGCTTCGGACGCGAAGGTCGCGTGGTGGTCGAGCTCGACGTTCGTCAAGACCGCGACCTGCGGGACGAGCAGCTCGAGCGACCGGTCCGACTCGTCGCCCTCGGCGACCAACCAGCCTTCTCCGGCGCGCGCGTTGCCGCCGAGCTGGGGGATCTCGCCGCCGATCAGGAACGCCGGGTCGCGGCCGAGCCGGTCGAGGACGAACGCGATCATCGCCGACGTGGTCGTTTTTCCGTGCGCGCCCGCGACGACGATCGACGGGCGCAGCGCGACGAACTCGGCGAGCAGCTCCGCTCGCCTCTTCTTCACGCGCGCGTGTGTGACTTCAGGATTGTCGGGCGCGACCGCGCTGGAGACGATCACCTCCGAGTGCTCTGGCACGTTGGCCGCGTCGTGACCGATCGCGACCAGGATCCCGGCCTCTTCGAGGCGCTCGACGTAGGAGGAGCGCGCGCGGTCGGAGCCGCCCACCTCGGCCCCCCACTCGTGCGCGACGAGCGCCAGCGCGCTCATCCCGGCGCCGCCGATCCCGACGAACCAGAGCCTCCTACCCGCGAGCGGCTGCAAGCACCATCAGCTCCTCGGCGATCGTCTCCGCGGCGTCCGGCCGGGCGACGCGCTGCATCGCCGCCCCCATCGACGCGAGCCGCTCCGGGTCGTCGAGCAGCGAGCGCACGACGTCGGCTGCGCGGCCGAGCTCTGCCTCGGGCACGACAATCGCCCCGCCGGCCGCCTCGAAGTAGCGTGCGTTCTTCGTCTGGTGGTCGCCCGTCGCGAACGGGTACGGCACGAGCACCGCAGGCTTCCCGGCGGCGGCGAGCTCCCAGACGGTCGAGCCGCTCCGCATCAGCGCGAGGTCCGAGGCGCCGTACGCCGCGCCGAGACCGTCGAGCACCGGCAGGAGCACGTAGTCGGGCCGCGTCACCAGCGGCCGGAGTGCCTCGTAGTCGCGTTCTCCGGAGACGTGCAGCACTGCAGGGCCGCTCGACCCGAACGTCTCGACTGCGAACTCGTTCAACGCCTTCGCGCCCGCCCGGGCCCCGGCGACGAGCAGCACCGGCCCCTCGGGCGGCAGCCCGAGCTGCGCTCGCGCGTCGTCTCGCGGCAGGGCCCGCGCGTTCGCCGGCAGCGGCCGCCCGACCACCTCGTACTTCGGCGGCTCGCGGCCCGGCAGCGGATACGAGAGGAAGACCCGCTTCGCGAACGGCGCCGCGAGACGGTTCGCGAGACCGAGGTGCGCGTCGGCCTCGGTGATCGCAGCTGGGATCCGCCGCCGCGCCGCCGCGACCACCATCGGCCCGGCGACGTACCCGCCGCCGCCGAGGACGACGTCCGGGTTGCGCCGCCGGAGAATCCGGTCGCACGCGGCCGGCGCGGCCAGGTCATGCAGCGCCGCGCGCGCCTGCTTGAGCCCCGGCCGCCGTGGCAGCCCACTCACCCGAAACGTGTCGAGCTCGTACCCGGCCCGGGGAACCAGCCGCGCCTCAGCGCGATCCGGCGACCCGGCGAACGTCACGCGTGCTCCGCGTTCGCGCAGCGCGTCCGCGACTGCGAGCGCGGGCAGGACGTGACCTGCCGTCCCCCCGGCCGCGATCAGAAACGCTGGCTCGCGCGACTCCGCCATTCGCAGCGATGTTAAGGAGGATGCCCACGGACGCGAGCGCGACCACGAGGCTCGAGCCGCCGTAGGAGACGAACGGCAGCGGGATCCCGGTCAGCGGGGCGAGGCCCATCACGGCCGCGAGGTTGATCGCCGCCTGGCCGCAGACGAGTGCGGTCAGGCCCGCAGCGAGCCGCTTGCCGAACGGGTCCTTGCACTGCAGCGCGATCCGCAGGCCGGCGTACGCGAAGGCGCAGTAGGCGGCGATCACGAAGGTCGCGCCGACGAGGCCGAGCTCCTCACCGATGATCGCGAAGATCATGTCGGTGTGGGCCTCGGGCAGGTAGTTCGCCTTCTGGACGCTCTGGCCGAGGCCGACGCCGAAGATACCGCCGGAGCCCAGTCCGATCATCGCCTGCACGGTCTGGAAGCCCGCCCCCTGCGCGTCCTGCCACGGGTTGAGGAAGCTGAACAGACGCGCGCGGCGGTACGGCTCGAACCACACGGCGAGCAGGCCGAGGGTGGCAGCGATGCCGAGGCCGCCGCCGAGCGTGCGGCCCGGGATGCCGGAGACGAGCAGGATCGCCGAGACCATCAGGACGATCGCGATCGCGGTGCCGAGGTCGGGCTCGACGAGGATCAACCCGCAGAAGACGACGGTCGTGAGACCGACCGGGCGCCAGAGCTCCTTGAGCGTCCTCGGCGCGCGGCGGCGCGCGAGGTAGCTCGCGGCCCACACCGCTAGCGCGAGCTTCGCGAGCTCCGACGGCTGGAACTGCGCCGGGCCGAACGAGATCCAGCGTCGGGCGCCGTTCGTCGCCTGCCCGAGGACGAGCACGGCGAGCAGGAGCACGACGCTCGTCACCATCAGCACCGGCGCCAGCGCGCGCAGCTTGTGGAAGTCGAGCCGCGCGCAGACCGCCATCGCCACGAGGCCGAGAAAGGCGTAGACAGCCTGCCGCTTGAGGTAGTACGCGGGGTCGCCGTTCGCAAGCGCGGCCGAGGCCGACGTGGCGCTGTAGACCATCACCAGCCCGAAGGCGACGAGGCCGAGCGTCACGAGCATGAGCAGGCTGGATTCGAGGCCTCGCCGCGCGGCTCTCGCCGGCGCAGGCGGCTGCCGAGCAGAGCCCGGCTCTGCCCGCGCCTCGCCGCGCCGGCGTCGCGATGCCGGACGGGGCCGTGCTAGTCGCACTGTCCCCGTGCCGGATCCCGACCCCGGCGCGGCGCGAGAACTCCGCGGAACCTCACCCCGTCAGGTTCTGCACCAGCCTCCTGAACTCCTCGCCGCGCTCCTCGAAGTTCGCGTACTGGTCGTAGCTCGCACACGCCGGCGAGAGCAGGACGACGTCGCCGGGCTCCGCCTCGATGTGGGCCACCGCGGCGGCGAGGTCGCCGTCCCCGTGGGCCTGCGGGATCGCAGCGGCGAGCTCGCTTGCCGTCTCGCCGATCAGGTGGACGCTCTTCACGTTCGCACCGAGCGCCCGCGCGAGCGGGGTGAAGTCCTCGCCCTTGCGCGAGCCGCCCAGGATCAGGTGCACCGGCTCGTCCTCGTACGCGGCCAATGCGCGCAGGGCCGCGGCCACGTTCGTCGCCTTCGAGTCGTTCACGTAACGCACGCCGTTGACCTCGCCGACAGGCTCGAGGCGGTGCGGGACGCCGGGAAAGCTGCGCAGCGCCTGCGCGATCCGCACGTCGGGCACGCCGAGCGCGTGCGCGGCTGCCGTCGCCGCCGCCGCGTTCTCTCGGTTGTGCGCGCCCCGGATCAGCGGCTCGGCGGGGAGGTCGTCGTCCGCCGAGAACTCGATCCCGTCGAGGCCGCTGCCCTTGGGGACGACCTTGGCGCGCGCCCGCTCGAAGATCCGCAGCTTGGCCGCGCGGTACTCGTCGAAGCCGGCGTAGCGGTCGAGGTGGTCCGGCTCGAGGTTCAGCAGGACGGCGACCTCGCATGCGAGCTCGTGCACGTCCTCGAGCTGGAAGCTCGAGAGCTCGCAGACGACGAGCGTCCCCGGCTCGACCTGACCGTCGAGGCCGGTCAGCGCCCGGCCCACGTTGCCGGCGGTCGGCGCGTCGAGCATCGCCCCGAGCAGCTCCGTCGTCGTCGTCTTGCCGTTCGTGCCCGTGACGCCGACGAGCCGCGGCCGCACCAGCCGATAGCCGAGCTCGACCTCGCTCCAGATCGGCACCTCGCGGCGCCGGGCCTCCGCGACGAGCGGCGCTTCCGGCGGCACGCCGGGGCTCTTGACCATCAGCCCGACGCTGTCGAGCAGCGAGAGGTCGCCGTCGTTTCCGAGCGTGCGGTCTGCGGCGACCACCTCCACCCCGCGCCGCCCGAGTGCCGCCACGGCCGCCTGCCCCGAGCGGGCAAGCCCAAGGACGAGCACCCGTTCCGGAACTACCTCGCTCAGCGGAACCCGGTGAAGTAGCGGTAGTACAGAGCGAACCCGATCGCGCACAGGATCCCCGTGACGATCCAGAACCGCACCATGATCTTCGTCTCCGACCAAGCCTTCAGCTCGAAGTGGTGCTGGATCGGCGCCATCAAGAAGACGCGCCGCTTGAAGTACTTGAAGCTGAAGACCTGGATGATCACCGAGAGCGCGACGAGCGCGAAGATCCCGCCGACCAGCAGCAGCAGGAAGATCGTCTTCGTGAAGATCGCGAACGCCGCGAGTGCGCCGCCGAGGGCCATCGAGCCGGTGTCCCCCATGAACACCTCGGCCGGCCAGGCGTTGTACCAGAGGAACCCGATCGACGCCCCGATCAGCGCAGCCGCCGCGATGCCGAGGTCGAGCTTCGTCTCGAACCGGTGCCCGGGAGGGCCGGAACGGATCCACGAGATCACGATCATCGACGCGAATGTGAACAGCGCGATGATCACCGTCCCGGAGGCGAGCCCGTCGAGGCCGTCGGTCAGGTTGACGCCGTTCGCCGCACCGGCGATCACGAGGAAGAGCAGCCCGTACCAGGCGTAGGACAGCTGCAGGTCGCCGACGCCCGGGATGTAGACCTCGGTCGGCAGGTGCTGGTGCTGCGCGGCGATGCCGACGCCGACGGTGATCAGACCGAGGAGGATCAGCTTCCAGCGGCCGTTGAGGCCGAGCGAGCGGCGATGGGTCAGCTTGATGAAGTCGTCGAGGAAGCCGATCGCGCCGCACGCGAGCGTCACGAAGAGCACGGTCAGAGCCGGCACCGTGTACTTGCTCAGCGCGAGGAAGCCGATCGCCGCCGCGAACAGGATCAACAGGCCGCCCATCGTCGGCGTTCCCTGTTTGCTGAAGTGGTGCTCGGGCCCTTCCTCGCGGATGTGCTGGCCGAGCTCCTTCCGGCGCAGGAAGTCGATGAACTTCGGGCCGGAGATGATGGAGATCAGCAGGGCGATCACGCCTGCCAGAAGAACTCGGCTCAAGCGCTCACCGCCGCCAGGCTCTCCGCGACGCGCTCGAGGCCGACCGCGCGCGACGCCTTCACGAGCACGCAGTCACCCGGCTGCACGAGCTCGACCGCGGCTTCGGCAGCCTCGTCGGCGTCGGCCGCCCAGCGGACCACCGGCACGCCGGTCGCGTTGTCCACGTAGCCCCGCGCCAGCTCGCCGACGGCCAGGAGCGCCTCGACCCCGTGCCGCGCGACCTCACGGCCGATCTCCTCGTGGAACGCCGGCGCCCCCGGGCCGAGCTCGGCCATGTCGCCGAGAATTGCGACGCGGCGGCGGTCACCTGCGGTCGCCGCGAGCTGGGCTAGTGCTGCCCGCATCGAGACCGGGTTCGCGTTGTACGCGTCGTTGATCAGCAAGCCGCCGCCGGGGAGCGGCCGCTCCTCCCCGCGCCAGCGCGACCATTCGACTTCGACCCGCTCGGGGCGCGGCAGGCCGAGCGCGTCGAGCGCGGCCAGCGCGGCCGCTGCGTTTGCGGCCTGGTGGTGCGCCGTGAAATTGAAGCTGACGCCGCCGACGACCGTGCGCTCGCCGTCGCGGCGCGCGTCGGGCTCGCCGAGCCGTATGACGTCCACGTCGTCGCGGTCGACCGGGAACTCCAGCGGCACGATCGCCGTCCCGCCCGGCGGCAGCGCCGCGACGAGCTCGCCCTTCGCCCGCAGGACGCCCTCCAGCGAGCCGACCAGCTCGAGGTGGACCGGTCCGACGTTCGTGATCACGCCCACGTGGGGACGCGCGATCCGGCAGAGATCCGCAATCTGGCCGAAGCCGCGCATCGCCAGCTCGAGCACGCAGACCTCGGTGTCCGGCTCGAGCCTGCAGAGCGTGAGCGGGACGCCGATCTCGTTGTTGTAGCTCTCCTCGGCCGCCACCGTGCGCGCCGCGGTCGCGCAGAGGGCGGCGAGGATGTCCTTCGTCGAGGTCTTGCCCGTCGAGCCGGTGATGCCGACAACGCGCGCAGCTGAGCGGTCGCGCACGAGCGAGCCGAGGGCCGCCATCGCCTCGAACGGGTGCTCGGGCACCAGCGTCGCCGCTGCGCCGCGCTCGAGCGCCGCTTCGAGAAAGTCGACGCCGCCGCCCACCGCGACGAACAGGTCGCCCGGCTCGATGCGCCTCGAGTCGACCTGGACGCCGGTGATCGTGTCCGCGCGGGCGTCGAGCCGCCCGAGCTGTGGAAGCTCCTCGACCCGAAGCGGGATCAAGCGGCGGCCCCGAGCCGACGCAGCGCATCGCGCGCGACCTCGCGGTCGTCGAACGGGATCGTGCGGTCGGCGAACTGCTGGCCCTGCTCATGGCCCTTGCCCGCGATCACGACCACGTCGCCTTCCCCCGCGGCCTCGACCGCGCGGGCGATCGCCTCCCGCCTGTCGGGCTCGACCTCCGCGTCGCCGGCCCCGGTGAGGATCTCGGCGATGATCGCATCGGGGTCCTCGCTGCGCGGATTGTCGGAGGTGACGATCGCGACGTCTGCCAGGTCGCTGGCGATCCGGCCCATCAGCGGACGCTTGCCGCGGTCACGGTCGCCGCCGCAGCCGAACACGCAGATCACGCGGTTCTGGGCAAGGTCGCGTGCCGTGCGCAGGACGTTCTCGAGCGAGTCGGGCGTGTGCGCGTAGTCGACGAGGACGGCGAACGGCTGCCCCTCGTCCACGGCCTCGAAGCGCCCGGGCACGCCGCGCAGCTCCTTCACGCCGTAGGCGATCGCGTCGTCGTCGATGCCGAGGAGACGGGCGGCCGCGACCGCACCGAGGACGTTCTCGACGTTGAAGCGGCCTCGCAGCCGTGTCTCCAGCTCGATCCCCCCTGCCCGGAAGCGCGCCCCGCGCGGGCTGAGCTCGAGCTCGTCCGCGCGGATCTCGGCGTCGTTGGCGACCCCGAAGGTGAGGAGCTCCTGCCGGCCGCGCAGCTCGTCGGCAAGCCGCCGGCCGTGGTCGTCGCCGACGTTGACGGCCGCCGGCGGCCGAGCCTCCGTGAAGAGCCGCCTCTTCGCGTCGAAGTACTCCTCGAGCGTGCCGTGGAAGTCGAGGTGGTCCTGGGTCAGGTTGGTGAAGACGAGCGCGCGGAAGCGGACGCATTCGAGCCGTCCGAGCGCAGAGCCGTGCGACGTGGCCTCGACCGCCGCACTGCGGTCGCCGGCGTCGAGCATCTCGCGGAACGCGCGCTGAAGGTCGATCGCCTCCGGCGTCGTGCGGATCGCGGGCCGGCGCTCACCGCCGACGCGGCTTTCGATCGTCCCGAGCAGGCCGGGCCGCCGCCTGGCGGCCGCCAGGATCGCGTACAGGAGGAACGCCGTGGTCGTCTTCCCATTTGTGCCGGTGACGCCGGCGACCTGCAGCTGCTCGGTCGGCCGGCCGAAGAACTCGTCCGCCACAACGGGCATCGCGTTGCGAGCGCTCTCGACGACGAGCTGCGGCACTGCGACGTCGAGCGCTCGCTCGACCACGAGCGCGACGGCCCCGGCCTCGACCGCCTGCGGCGCGAAGTCATGGCCGTCCGCCCGTTCACCTGGGACGCAGAAGAAGAGGCTGCCGGGTTCGACTGCGCGCGCGTCGTAGGCGAGGTCGCGGATCTCGACCGGCGCGTGCCCGACGACCTCGCGGGGCGCGAGCGCGGAGATCAGCGAATCGATCTGCATCGCGGGCCGAGTCTATCGATGCGCCCAGCCGTAGCGGTCGGAGCGGTGGGGCCGAGAAGCGCCTCTTTGCAGCACTTTTGTGACAGTTCCGTTACTGACACGTGAGCCCGTTCCGGATACGCTCGCCTCGGGGAGGAGGCCGGGCGAACCGTAGTCAGACCACCTAGGGAGTGGCGGTGGCCGACGCGGTGGCGGTGGTCGGAGCGTCCGGCGGAACCCCGCCGTCTAGGTACTGCAGGTCGAACTTCGCGATCTCGGCGAACGCCGGCGCCGCGACGACGCCGCCCCAGATCGCGCCGCGCGGCTCGTCGACCGAGACGAGGATCACGAGCCGCGGCCGCGACGCCGGCACGACGCCGACGAACGAGGCCACGTAGCGCGTGTCGGAGTAGCCGCCCTGCGGGTCGGGCTTGGCGGCTGTGCCCGTCTTCCCGGCAACCTGGTAGCCGGGGACGGCGGCAAGGGTGCCTGTGCCTTCCGCGACCACGTTCTTCAGCATCGCCATCAGCTCCGAGGCGACCCAGGGCGAGACGATCCGCCGCCGTGCCGGCCGCGTGGACGCGGAAGCGCCGATCCGCTCGACCAGGTGGGGCCGTACCCAGACGCCGCGGTTCGCGATTGCCGCATAGGCCGACGCCATCTGGATCGGGGTCACGGCAATGCCCTGGCCGATCGGGATGTTGCCGATGGACGAGCCCGACCACTTGTCCTCCGGCAGGACGATTCCCGGGCTCTCCCCGGGGAAGTCGATGCCGGTCAGGTGGCCGAAGCCGAAGCGCGAGATCCACTGCACCAGCCGGTGCTGGCTCAGCTTCTCCGCCAGGGTGATCGCGCCGACATTGGACGAGCGCGACAGGATCTGCGAGACGCTCATCGTCTCCGTGCCGCGGGGCTCGGCGTCGTGGATCGTGCGGTCGGCGACGTGGATGTAATACGGCAGCGTGAACGTCGTCGACGGCGAGACGAGTCGCTCCGACAGCGCGCCGGCAACGGTGACGAGCTTGAACGTCGACCCCGGCTCGTAGGTGTCGGTCACGGCGCGGTTGCGCTGCAGCACGCGCCAGACCTGCGGGTAGGAGTTCGCGTCGAACCCCGGCGCGGTCGCCATGGCGCGAACGGCGCCCGTCGCGGGGTCGAGCACGATCGCGGTCGCGCTCTTCGCGTGCCACTTCGCGACCGTGTCGCGCAGCACCGTCTGCGCGTTTGCCTGGATCGTATGGTCGAGCGTGAGGTAGACGTCGCTCCCGTCGCGCTCCGGCTGGGAGACGACCGTGTCGATCGCCTGGCCCGAGGCGTCCTTGACGATGCGCTCGCGACCGGGCCGCCCGGCGAGCTGCTTGTCGAGCGAGAGCTCGAGGCCGGCCAGGCCGTGGTTGTCGACGCCCGCGTACCCGATCAGCTGCGAGGCGAGCGAGAACTGCGGGTAGAAGCGCCGCTCCTCCGCGTAGAACCCGAGGCCCGGCAGACCCCTTTTCTCGAGCTTCGCCGCCTGCGCCGGGTCGGCCTTGCGCTTGACGTAGACGAAGCCGTGCGTCCGGTCGGTCAGCTCCTGGTAGACCTGGTTCGGGTCGAGCTTGAGCGCCTGCGCGATCGTCGTGGACTCCGTCTTCGGGTCAGTCACCTGGCGCGGGTCGGCGTACACCGTCTGCGCCTGCTCGCCGATCGCGAGCTGGAGCCCCGTGCGGTCGTAGATCGTCCCGCGCGCGGCCGGGATCACGACATCCTCGCTGTGCTGGCTCGAGGCGAGCCGGCCGAACGAGGCGGCACGCACGCCCTGAAGCCAGGCCGCGCGCAGGAAGGTGAGCCCGAAGGCGAGCACGAAGACGCCGAGGAGCAGCCGGATGCGACGGTTCGATGCCTTGGCGCTCAACGCGAGCGCGGCCTCAGCCGCACGTACGTCGTCTCGGCGGGGTTCGCGGGCACGAGCCCGAACTGCTTCTGGGCCTGCAGCTGGATGCGCGGCGAGGCTGCGGTCATGGCGAGCTGCGAGGCGAGCGCCTGCTTCTCGGCGCGGAGGTGCGCGCGCTGCGTGTCGAGCTTGTCCAGCTGGACGTTGAGGCGCAGCACCGCGACGTTGAGCGCGACGACGCCTGCGAGCAGGACGGCGACGATCGCGATCCAGACCACGCCGCCGGCCACGCCGCGGCGGGCCTGCGGGCGGCGCCTCGGGGCAGGCTTGGGCCGCGGCCGCGGGCGCGAGCGCGGCTGCGGGGATGGAAGCGAAGGGGCGGCGTCGCTCCAGGAAGCCATCGCTACTCGGCCTCCTCCGTCTTCACCGCGGCACGCAGCCGTGCCGACGCGGAGCGCGGGTTGGCCGCGACCTCGGCCGGCGACGGCTTGACCGGCCGGCGCGAGAGCGCCCGCAGCGCCGGCTCGTGCCCGCACACGCATACGGGGAAGTCCGGCGGGCACGTGCAGCCCTTTTCCTGCGCGCGTAGGAAGCGCTTCACGATCCGATCCTCGAGCGAGTGGAAGCTGATCACCGCGAGGCGGCCGCCCGGACGCAGCATGTCGAGCGCCGCCGGCAGTGCGTGCTCCAGCGAGCCGAGCTCGTCGTTCACGGCGATCCGCAGGGCCTGGAAGACCCGCTTCGCCGGATGCCCGTCACCGAACCGCGCCGGGGCCGGGATCGCGGCGCGGATGATCTCGACGAGCTCGCCCGTGCGCTCGATCGGGTGCTCGCGCCGGCGCCGGACGATCGAACGCGCGATCTGGCGCGCATAGCGCTCCTCGCCGTAGTCCTTGAAGATCCGCGTCAGCTCGCGCTCGCCTTCCTCGTTGACCAGCTCGCGGGCCGAGAGCTCGGAGGCCGGGTCCATGCGCATGTCGAGCGGCGCGTCGGTCGCGTACGAGAAGCCGCGCTCGGGCCGGTCGACCTGCATCGAGGAGACGCCGAGGTCGAACAGGATCGCGTCGGCGCGCACGTCGTTCGCGGCGAGCTGCTCGAGCACGTCCGAGAACTCACCGCGAAGGAGGCGGCCCTGGACCCCGGTGCTCTTCCGCACCGAGTCGAAGTACGGCCGCACCGACGGGTCGCGGTCGATCGCGATCAGCTTGCCGCTGCCGCGCAGGTCGGCGGCGAGGAGACCGGAGTGGCCGCCGGCGCCGAAGGTGGCGTCGATGACGGTCTCGCCCGGCTGCACGGCGAGGGCCTCCCGCACCTCGTCGGCGAGGACCGGGACGTGGTCAGTCGCGTTGGGACGCAAGACGTTCGGCAACATCCTCCGCACTCCCTTCGAGAACCTTGACGTGGTCGCGCCAGG
>Ga0207683_10001907_pt1 | contig 18449 bp, 17 predicted proteins | sample KBSM73metaG_FD_184333 | JGI IMG/M metagenome (GOLD analysis project Ga0207683, IMG submission 184333) | Miscanthus rhizosphere microbial communities from Kellogg Biological Station, Michigan, USA - KBS M7-3 metaG (SPAdes) (version 2) | ecosystem: Host-associated > Plants > Roots > Rhizosphere >... | reverse complement strand
GAACGGCTCTCTTAGCCGGCAGCAGACTACCGGTCCCGGCTCCTCATGCCCCCGGGCTTGCCCGGGCGTCGCGCCGCAGGCTTAACCGGACGTCGCGCCGGGCGCATCGATGGGACGGCCGAGCACTCCTGGGCGTCTCGCTCGCCACATTGGCACCACGAACGCGCGGGAAGCTACGCCGGCCCGCGCAATCACTGCGCACGTCGGAGGCGCACATGATTCGGCCCCGCCGCCAGAATGGCGACGGGGCCGAAGTCGTGAGCGCTCAGTTCCGCAGATAACCGAGCAATCGCAGGAATTCCAGGTACAGCCAGATGAGGGTGACCATCAGGCCGAACGAGGCGTACCAAGCGAATCTCTCATCCGCGCCGTGCTTGATGCCCTGCTCGATGATGTCGAAATCGAGGACGAGGTTGAACGCGGCGATAACGATGCAGATGAGGCTGAAGATGATCGCGAGCGCTCCGCCGTCGCGCAGCCCTAGGCCACCCGGATGGAAGAGGTAAGCGATCAGGTTGACGAGCATCAAGCCGAAGACGCCGATCGTGGCCCCGACCAGGACCCGGGTGAACTTGGGTGTGACCCGGATCGCCCCGGTCTTGTAGACGATGAGCATGCCGGCCGCCACCAGCACCGTTCCAGTGACCGCCTGGACGACGATCCCGGGCCAGCGCTCCTCGAATATGCGGCTGATCGCGCCGAGCAGGAAACCTTCGAACGCTGAGTAGATCAGGGCGTTGACTGCGTTGACCCGCATGGTGAAGGCCATGTACAGACCGAGACCGACGCCGCCCAAGAGGCTGACGAACAGCAGCCCACCGGCCACCGCCGTGTTCGACGTCAAGCTCCATGAGATGGCGCCGGCGGTCAGGAGCACGGCGAGCATCGCGGCCGTGCGCACGATGACGTCGTCGAGGGTCATGTAGTGGGCTGACGCACCGCCACCGCCCCCGCCGCCACCACCTGGGCCGAACCCGGTCGGCGGGTAGATCGGGCCGCCGTACGCGGGCTGGTTATACATGTGCTCCAGATCGCCGGCGGACGGCGCCGCCGTCGGATTCGCCCTGGCAGTACCTGGGCCAGATGCCGTTCCCGGGACCTTGAACTTGTTGAGAACGGGGTTGGTGGCCACGAATTATGTCCTCCTGCTCGCCGCTACTCATCGCGCCGCTGTCTGGTCGCGTGTCTACCTGGACAACGATACGAACAGCACCCGAGTTCCCTGACTTCGGGGCCCCGAGCGAGATCCCGCAGCAGGCGAAATGGCCGCAAGCGTGTCACGCTGGCTACATGAGTCCCGCAGCCAAACCCGACAAGGCGCCGGGTGACGTCAAGAGCAAGTTCCGCGAGGCCCTGGAACGAAAGCGTGGCACCGAGCAAGGGCGCGCGGCAGACCCCAACGAGGCCGATCCGTCAAAGGTGCACGGCACGCACGGCCCGGTGCATGTGCAGCGCACCTTCCGCCGTAAGAGCGGCTGAGCAGGACCGCGCTCGAGCCGTCGCCAATGGGACGGCGGTCGTGGTTCCGCCCCTCACAACGCCCAGCCGAGCGCGCGCGGCCTACGGCCCGGCAATATCGCGGCGGGAGAACGCGGCGAGCGCGCCGATCGCTCCGACCAGGCCAACCGTCGCCAGGACCCCGGCCGAAACGGGCCGAAACGGCTGACTGGGTACCAGGGCGAGGTGGGCGAAGGGGGACAGGTCGAGAACCCAGCGCGGCGGCCCGATCAGGGCGCCGACGAGTTGCCAGAGGAATGCGACCGCAACGAGGCCGTACATGATGCCGGCGGCGACGCGAGGGACCAGGGCGTAAACCAATCCGCCCAGGCCGAGGAACAGCATGGCAACCGGGAGCGCATTGGCACCGGCTTCCAGCAGGCTTGGCAGCGGAACACGCACACCGGCTGCCGTCGCCCCCACCCAGGCGGCGATTCCGGCGGCGAGGGCGATAGCGGCCGCGGCAATAGCCGTCAGGATGAGACGGCCACCGAGCCAACGCCAGCGAGCGACCGGTTGCGCGAGCACGGATTCGAGGTGCTGCTCCTCGTCCTCGCGCAGCGTGCTGATCTGGGTGCACACGAACAGGCAGATGGCGAGAGCGACGAAGAAGAACAGGAAGGCGAGATAGCCGGTGGGAGTCACGATCGATCCCGACCCGAGCTTGGCGATCTGGCGCTGGACGTTCTCCGGGACGTCGGCAGTGGACAAGCTGTGCGAGACGACGCCGAGGATCGTCATGAAGGCGGCGGTTGCCGCCAGCCAGGCGATGATGACCCTCGCTTGGCCGCGCAATGCCTGCGCGATCGAGGAGCCCAGTAACCACAGGTGAGGGTCGGCGCTGTCCCGGCGCGGGAGCAACCCAGCCCCAATATCCCGTCGACGAGCCAGTCCAGCGGCGACGGCGATCAGCAGTCCCGAAGTCAGTAGGGGTAACAGGAGGACGAGCGGGGCCGGATCAGTGAGCGGACGGAGCAGTTCGGCCCAGCCCAGCGAAGTCGCCCAGCGCAGCCACCCGGCGCCCGAGACGGTGTCCGCGAGAGTCCGCAGCAGGAAGAGAACACCGAGCGTCGCGGCGCCGAGACCGAGCGCGCCTCGCCGAGTCGGGACGAGTTGGCCGGCAAGGGCCCCAATCCCGGTGAACACCGCAGCGGTCATGGCGGTAGCCAGCGCGAAATACGCTGCGCCGCCGGCCGGGATGCTCGCTGCGACCAAGCCGACGAACTCGGCGACCCACAACAGCGCGATCCCGGTCGCGATCGCCAGCAAGCCGGCGGTGTTCGCGGTAGCGCGGCTGACCGGCGCAGCGAGCACGACCTCGGTGCGGCCCGACTCCTCCTCGGCCCGGCCGGCCCGGACGGCGGCGAGCAGCCCGTACGCCGCGGCGGCAATAGCCAACACCCCGCCGACCCGCCACGCGGTATAGCCGGCGGTGGTATCGATCTGGTCGGGCTGCCCGTAGAGCAGCCGCAGGCCGGGGTTGCCGGCGAAGCTCTCGGCAAAGGCGCGCCGGCTGGCGTCGGTGGGATAGGTGTGCCGGTAGCCGACCGGCTGAATGTATGCGTAGACGGCGAACAGATAGGCGAATACAACCGTGCGCGCCCGAGCGTCGCGCAGGGCCTGGCGGGCGAGCGCCGCGAGCACGCCGGTTCGACCACGGGCGGTGGGCAGTGCCGCGGCGGGCTCAGCCATTGGCGGTGACGTCGGCCGAGTTGCCATCGCGCTCGCCCGTCTCCGGCTCGGCGTAGTGGTGCAAGAAGATCTCTTCTAGCGACGGTTCCCGGCTGATGAGCGCGGCGACCGGATGTCCGGCGAGGGCAGCGATGACGGGGCCTACGCCTTCGGTGGTCTGAAACCGTAGCCCGTTGTCACCGACGCGCTGGACCGAAACGCCCGGCAGGGCCGGGATCGTCGGTGCCGGCCCGACGAAGGTGACCTCGACGGTCTGGCCGCGCAGGTGCCGCAGCTGGGCCAGGGTGCCCTCGTCCACGAGCCGGCCGCGGCGCAGAATGCCGACCCGATCGCAGAGGGCCTCGACCTCGCTCAGGATGTGCGAAGAGAGCAGGATCGTCTGGCCGCGGGCCTTGGCCTCCTCGGCGCAGTGGCGGAACTCCACCTCCATCAGCGGATCCAAGCCGCTGGTCGGCTCGTCGAAGATCAGCAAGTCGGCCCGGGTGGCCAGCGCGGCAATCAGCTGGACCTTCTGCCGGTTGCCCTTCGACAACGCCCGGACCTTCTTGCGAGGATCGAGTTCGAAACGGGCGATCAGCTCGTCGCGATATGCCCGATCCGTATGACCGTGCAATCGGGCGAGGAAGTGCAGAGTCTCCGCGCCGGTTAGCGACGGCCATAGCGCCGGTTCGCCCGCGACGTAGGCGACCCGACGGTGTGCGGTAACCGGATCCCGCCACGCATCCACTCCGAACAGGGTCGCGTGACCCCCCGTCGGACGGTGCAGTCCTAGCAGGAGTCGGATAGTTGTGGTCTTGCCGGCTCCGTTCGGGCCCAGATAGCCGTAAACCTCGCCCGGCGCGATCGCCAGATCGAGGCGATCAAGGGCGAGCGTGTCGCCGTAGCGCTTGGTCAGTCCGCGGGCGTTGATCGCATCCATGAGTTCTAAATCCATGGCTTTCACGAAATTGTGAACATTCGACAGCGTAAATCCGGTAACTCTGAGGACGGCGCCGACAAAGGTATGCATGATCCGTCGCTGGGGCCACGGGTCATGCATACGAATGGCGGTTGAGAGCACTGGTACCCCCGGTCGGGCTCGAACCGACACTTGAACCCTTTTAAGGGGTTTGCCTCTGCCAATTGGGCCACGGGGGCGCGCGGTTAGCCTAGTAATCCCTCAGCGATAGTCCTTTCCAACGGTGTGGACGGTAGCAATAGGAACCGACGAAAACCGCGGGCCCCGACCGTCAGGACCTCACATCAGTTGAGCCCATTCGGTCGGCGGCTGCCGAAGGCGTTCCAGGTCGGGCGGAAGCGGATCGGATGGTCGATAGACGAGGGGCGCTCCGCCATGGTCATCGGCGACCGCGGCCGGGGCGTCGGCGAGGGAGAACCGGCCGCGCAACCGGTCATAGAAATCGTCCGGGTTGAACCGGAGCAGTTTGACCCGCCTCGCGGCCGCATACACGGCGATCCAGTCGCCCGGGTCGAGTACGCCACGCAGCTGACCGTCCACGCTCACGGCGACCTGACTGGAACCGTCCAGGACGCGCACCGCCATGACTTCCCGCGCCGAGATGAGGATGCTCCGATCGAAGATCATGTGCGGCGCCACAGGCGTAAAGATGAGCGCATCGAGATACGGCGACAGCACCGGACCGCCGGCGGCGAAGCTATAGGCGGTGGACCCGGTTGGAGAGGCGACGATGAGGGCGTCAGCGGAGTAGGTGGCGAACAGCTTGCTACTCAGGTACACCCCCATGCTCGCCTGGCGGTCGCGAGCGAGCTTCTCGAATACGACGTCGTTCACCGCCGTCACATCGAGGGCAACCCCCCAACCGACCGTTTCCGGAGAGCCGTCGCGGACCGGCGGTGGCGGCAACATCGGCCCACGCCCGTAGTGGAGCAGGCTCTCAATGCCAGGCGGAATGCTCAACGCGCGAGACGCCCGCATCGTCAACGTGAGACGAGGCTCAACTCGCACGATCCCCGCGCGGACGTTATCGAGTGCCGCCCCCACATCCTCGGGGCGAACGTCAGTGAGGAATCCGACGCGGCCGACGTTCACGCCCATGACCGGACAGTCCGCCGCGATCGCCAGGCGGGCGCCGCGGAGGAACGTGCCGTCCCCACCGATCGTCACGACCAGATCGAGCTGGCCAACTGCCGATACCTCATCCTTGCTGTGCCGTCGCGGCTTGCTCCAGACGTCGACGTCGACGCAGGTCATGTCGTGCTCGGCGGTCCACCGCCGCACCGTGTCCGCGGCCTGCACCGCCTCGGCGCGTCCGGTGTGCACGACCAGTCCGATCCGATACACGGGAGGTCTCCTCGGGGTTAGCTGGACGGTCCTGGCGGCAACGGGGGCAATCCCGCGGCCTGTTTGAACTCGGCCTGCGGCTGCTGCAGCTGACCGAGCGAAACGACTTCGCGTTGGAAGAACAGCGCCTCGGTCCAATCAGCGAGCACCCGGACCTTCCGGTTGAACGTCGGCATACGCACTACGTGATAGGTACGGTGCATGAACCAGGCGATGACGCCGCGGAGCCTGATTCCGTAGATCTCCGCCACGCCGCGGTAGAGGCCGAGAGACGCGACGGAGCCGACGTAGGCATGGACATAGTCGCGGCGGGCGCGGCCCCGCAGCGTCGCGACGATGTTGTTCGCCAGAGTCTTCGCTTGGCGGACGGCATGTTGCGCACTCGGACTGCACACCGCGTCTGGCTCGTCGGGTTTGGACAGATCCGGGACGGCGGCGCAGTCACCGGCCGCGAACACGTCGTCGATATCGCGCACGGTGAGATCGGCGTGACACGGCAACCGGCCCTGGTCGTCGCGCGGCAAGTCGGTCGCAGCGAGCATCGGGTTCGCTTTGACGCCAGCCGTCCACACCACCGTCTCGGCATCGAACTCTTCGCCGTCACTGAGTACGACATGCCCGTCGACGACGGACTCCAAACGGGTGGATAGCCGCACGTCGATGTTGCGCTCGACGAGCCGGTCGGCCGTATACGCCCCGAGACCGACGGATACCTCGGGCATTATTCGGGTCGCCGCTTCGACGAGCATCCACCGCATGTCGGATACGTCGATGCTGTCGATATAACGCAACGCATAGCGCGCCATGTCCTGGAGTTCGGCGATCGCCTCCACGCCCGCGTATCCGCCACCCACGAAGACGAAGCTCAGCGCGCGCCGTCGTCGCTCCGGATCCGTCACCGACGCCGCCAAGTCAAGTCGGGACAGCACATGGTTGCGCAGGTAAATGGCCTCGCCGATCGTCTTGAAGCCGATGCCGTGCTCGGCCAGCCCCGGAATCGGCAGCAACCGAGAAACCGAGCCCGGGCACACGACAAGCAGGTCGTATCCGACCTCGTATCCCTCGCCCTCGGAGGGCAGGACGGTCGCAATCTTGCGGGCGTGCTCGATGCGGGTCACGGTGGCCGTTATCACCCGGCAGCGGCGCAGAACCTTCCGCAGCGGCACGACGACGTGCCGCGGCTCGAGCGAACCGGCCGCGGCCTCGGGCAGGAACGGTTGATAGGTCATATTCGACTGCGGGTCGACGACGGTGATCTCGGCCTTTCGGGACAGTTTCTTCTGCAGTCGAAGAGCCGTGTACATACCGACATAGCCCCCGCCCACCACGAGAATGCGCGTCGGATCGGTCAGCTTCGCCATGGTGCGACGCTACCGACTAGCGGATTCGTACACGGCCGCGGCAACGGCCAGGTCTTCCCAAGCCTCGCCGACGCTTTTCCAGAGCCGAGGTCGATCCGCCCGGACGGTCAGGTCGCCACCGACGAGTTCGGCCAGGTCGCCGTCGATAGCCTGCTCGCTCGGCACGCCGTCGGCGATCGCGAGCAGGATGTCGCCGGCTTCGCGAAGGGCCGCAGCTCGGCTCTCGACGACAACCGTCGCGCGTTCGATCAAGGCGCTATCGACCTCCCGAGCGTCCGGTTCATGCGATCCGATAGCCACGACGACGGCGTGCGCTGGAAGCGTCGTCGAGTCGAACACCGGGGTCCGCGCGGTGGTGGCGCACACCACGATGTCTGCTTCCGCCACGGCTTCCGGGCGGCCGACCGATGCGCGGACGCCGTCCGCCGCATAGTGCCGGGCCAGGGCTTCGGCCGGACTGTCGCTCCGGCTGACAATCGTCACCTGGCGGATCGGCCGGACCTGCGATAACGCCTCGATGTGCCCGCGGGCCTGGGGGCCGCAGCCGAAGACGACCAGCCGCGCCTCCTCCGGTCGAGCGAGCCGGTCGACCGCCAACGCGGATACGGCAGCCGTGCGGAGCGTCGTCAACGCGACGCCGTCGAGAACGGCCGCAACCTGCAACGTCGTCGCATCGAAGAGCAGGTACGCACCCTGCACGCGAGGGAGACCGCGCACCGGGTTGTCCGGAGCAATCGAGACCACCTTGACGCCGGCGTACCGGTCGACCGACGCAGGCATCAAGAGCAGCTGCCCGGCTCGTACGTCGACGACGGTGCGCGGTGGCACGCCGGTGGCAGAATCCGAGACGGCGGCGGCCCGGATTGCGTCGATGGCCGCCGCCCAGCCGAGAGCCGCGACGGCCTCGGCGTCGATCACCCGCACGGTCAGACCTCCACCGCAGCCAGACCACCCGCCAGCAGCACCGCGCGACGGAGCACGGCGTCGAGCATCGGCTCGGTCAGCCGTCCGGTGAAGGTGTTCTGCTGACTGACGTGGTAGCAGCCCAGCACCGTGCGACCATCCACTGGGACCTCCAGCCCGTGCGCGAACGAGGGAACCCGGTCGGGCACCGAGACACCGGCCATCCGCAGGCCCGGCCACAGGTTCGCCCAGGCGAACCCGCCGAGCACGACCACGGATCGCACGCCGGGCCACACAAGACGCAGCTCGCGCACCAGCCAGAGCCGGCAGGTATCCCGCTCCTCGGGCGTGGGCCGATTCGCCGGCGGGGCGCAGCGGACGCTCGCGACGATTCGGGTACCGACCAGTGCGAGTCCATCGTCTGCCGCGACAGCCGTGGGCTGGTTGGCGAGGCCACAGCGATAGAGCGCGGCGTACAGCCATTCACCGGAGCGATCGCCGGTGAAGTTGCGTCCCGTTCGATTGGCTCCGTGCGCTGCCGGGGCCAGCCCGATGACGACGATCGACGGTCGGTCAACGCCGAAGCCGGGCACCGGCCGACCCCAGTACTCCTGGTCGGCAAACGCGCGGCGTTTCGTCCGAGCGACCTCTTCCCGCCAGGCCACCAACCGTGGGCACGCCCGGCACACCGAGACCCGCGCGCTCAGTTCGGACAGCGCGGACGCGGAACCAGCCAGCGCGCGCACCTCTCCTACGTCGTGGGCGACGGCGGTGCGACTGGTCGCGTTGTCCCCTGGCCAGCCTGTGCCGGGTCGTACCACCATGGACGACAGCGTGGCATGCCCCTCTAGAGTTCAGTCACTGTCCACTCCGTCCCCGGAGACAACATGGCCAAGGCTCGCAGCATCGTGGGTTGGAAAATCCTCACGTATGCGATCAGCATCCCGGCTGGGATCGCGACCCGAAGGGCGGTCGCGCGGCTCTGGACGTCGATCGGCCCGGCTGATCGGGGCAAGCCGCCCCGATCGCCGTCCGACCCGAACGCCACGCTGCGGGAGGCCGTCATCTGGACCACGATCTCGGCGGCTGGGGTGGCCGTGGCTGAGAACGTGACGACGCGGGGGGCGGCCGTGATCTGGCGAAACCTCATTGGCGGGGAGCCACCGCCGGCCCGAACCCGCGACTGACCGGGCTAGCGGGACACCAAGAACCTCGGTCCGCGCGAACACTAGGCGGCCAGGCGCAAGGCAATCCCGTCGAGGATGTCGTGCTCGCTCGCGACGACCTCTGACGCTCCCATCGTCCCCATCACAGTGCGAAGAACGAGGGCGCCACCACCGATCACGTCAATCCGGCCGGTGTGCATGACCGGCAAGGCGGCCCGCTCATCGTGGGTCATGGCGAGCAGCATCGTCGTAACCGCGTCAACGGCACCCGCCGGGACCGTGGCCCCGTGAATGCGTCCGGGGTCGTAACAGTCCAGCCCCAGCGCCAGCGCCGCGACGGTAGTCACGGTGCCGGCCACGCCGATCAGCGCGGCCGGCTCGGTCAGCGAGACGTCCTCGACCGCACGGTCCAACGCGTGGCGAACATCACGCACCGTCGCCGCGATCTGGTCAGCGCGCGGGGGGTCGGCCCGGAGATGGCGCTCTGTCATCCGCACGCAGCCGACATCCATGCTGTGTACCTGTAGCGAAGCGGATCCGTCAGCCGGGCCGGCGATCAGCTCGGTGGAACCGCCACCAATGTCAGCAACCACGACGCGCCCGGTCACGTGGGGCAAGCTGTGCACTGCGCCCAGGAACGACAATGCGGCCTCTTCGTCGCCGGTGATGACTTCCGGCGGTACGCCCAGCACGTTCGTCACCATGGCCGCGAACTCGTCGCGGTTGGCCGCGTCTCTGGTCGCGCTCGTGGCCACCATGCGCACCGCGTCGGGACGGTGGTGGCGCACTAGGTCGGCGTAGTCCTGCAGGGCCGCCTCGGTGCGGGCAATCGCCTCCGGCGCGAGCCGGCCCGAACCGTCGACGCCCTGGCCTAGCCGGACAATGCGGAGCTCACGGTGGACGTCGACCAGCTCGTCGCGGTTGACGTCCGCGATCAAGAGCCGGATCGAGTTCGTGCCGCAGTCGACTGCGGCAACCCGAGTCAGTTGGCCGCCGCCGGGACGCATGGCCCCGACGTCCACCACGGCGCCAGCCGGTCAAGCGCCTCGTCGCCGAGCGGATTCACGCCCCGGCCAGCCGCGAGCGAATGCGCTACGAGCGCATGCAGACACTTGACGCGCCGCGGCATACCGCCGGCGCTCGTACCGGCGATCTCGGCGACATGGCCGAGCCGCTCGCGATGTCGTAGGTAGGACTCATGGGCCGTCCGATACCGGTCGGCCAGCCTCGGGTCGGAGGACAAGCGATCCGTCATCTCGGCCATCAGGCCCAACGCCTCCAAGCGGCCGATCGCCGCGCTCGCCCGGGGGCAGGTGAGGTAGTACAGGGTGGGGAACGGGGTGCCGTCGGGCAAGCGAGGCGAGCTTTCTATGACGTCGGGGAGCCCACAGGGACACCGATGCGCGACTGCGCGAATGGCCCGCGGGGACCGGCCGAGTTGAGCCGCGACGGTTGCCCGGTCCCGCTCGTCGAGTGACGGGGTTACCGGATCCAGCTCCGCGGCACCCTCCGTCACGGCGAACTGTCCGCCGCGCGGATACTTCCCCACAACCGTTCGTTCCAGCTGTCCCCCGGCACGCGGGTGGCGGTGCTGTCGCGCCGGGCCGGCACACCGGTCGCCGGCTTGGTGTTGGGTGACACCACCACGTACACCGTGTCGCCGGGCATGGCGAACTGCAGGCGGGCGCGCGCCTGCTGGGCGATGTAGGCCGGGTCATTCCACTGCGCGGCTTGTTGCTGGAGTTGGGCGAGTTCGGCTTGATTGGCCCGGCGCTGCTGCTCGGCCTGACTCAGCGCGCTTCGCGTGGCGAGATAGCGGTGTACGGGCGACGCCAGCACCACGATGAGCAGGATGAGGACCGCCCCGAGGACGAGCGCGCGTCCGGTGATGCCGCGGCGCCGGCCGCCTCGACGCGCGGTGGTACCTCCGGGCGGCGGATTCGTCATCAGCCGGATCCAGCCCCCGCTTCGAACCGGGGGAAGGCACCCGCGCCGGCGTAACGAGCTGCGTCGTCGAGTTCCTCCTCGATGCGGAGCAGCTGGTTGTACTTCGCCACCCGCTCGCTGCGGGCCGGCGCGCCGGTCTTGATCTGCCCGCAGTTCACCGCGACCGCCAAGTCGGCGATGGTGGTGTCCTCGGTCTCACCCGAGCGATGCGAGAGCATGCATCGGTATCCGTGCCGATGGGCCAAATCGACGGCGTCGAAGGTCTCGGTCAACGTGCCGATCTGATTCACCTTCACCAGGAGGGCGTTCGCGGCGCCTTCCTCGATGCCTCGCGCCAGTCGCTCCGGGTTGGTGACGAACAGATCATCGCCAACGATCTGGATCCGGTCGTCGAGCTGCTCGGTCAACACCTGCCATGCGGCCCAGTCGTCCTCGGCGAGCGGGTCTTCTATCGAGACGATCGGATAGTCGGTTACCAACCCCTCGTAGTAGGCCGCCATTTCCTCGGCGGTCTTACTCCCACCCTCGAACAGGTAGCTGCCGTCGCGGTAGAACTCCGTCGCGGCAACGTCGAGCGCAAACGCGATGTCTCGGCCGGCGACATAGCCGGCGTTGCCGACCGCCTCGCCGATCAGATCCAGAGCAGCCCGGTTCGAATCGAGGCTGGGCGCAAAGCCGCCTTCGTCGCCCAGCCCGGTGGCCAGGCCCTTCTGCTTCAGTACGGTCTTGAGCGCATGGTAGACCTCGGCTCCCCAGCGCAGCGCCTCGGCGAATGTCGGCGCCCCGATTGGCGCGATCATGAATTCCTGCACATCCACGTTCGAATCGGCGTGCGCCCCGCCGTTCAGGATGTTCATCATCGGCACCGGCAGCAGATAGGCGTTCGGACCGCCCAGATAGCGGAAGAGTGGCAACTCAGCCGATGCCGCGGCCGCCTTGGCCACCGCGAGCGAAACGCCCAGGATCGCGTTGGCTCCGAGCCGGCCCTTGTCCGGCGTACCGTCCAACTCGATCAGCGCGGCATCGACGAGACGCTGTTCGCTGGCTTCGAAACCGACCAGCTCGGGTCCGATCGTGTCGAGTACCGCTCCGACCGCCTTGCGGACCCCCTTGCCGCCGTAGCGTTCGTCGGCATCTCGGAGCTCGACGGCTTCGTACGCTCCGGTCGAGGCACCACTGGGTACGGCCGCGCGGGCGAGCGATCCGTCGTCGAGAGCGACCTCAACCTCGACGGTTGGGTTGCCGCGCGAGTCGAGGATCTCGCGTGCTCCGACTGCTTCGATGGTCGCCACGGGCTCCAGTCTCCTCGGTGTCCGACATCGGCCACGAGGAGCCTAACCGGGGCACTCCGCACCCGCTGGCTGACCCGCCGCCTCCGGCCGGGTCACTGAGCAATGCCTTGGTTACTCGCCCGTCTGGCCGTCGATTGCTTCCCGGAGCAGGTCAGCATGCCCGTTATGCCGGGCGTATTCCTCGATCATGTGCGTGAGCACCCACCGGACCGACAACGTCTCACCGGTACCGGGATGCACGAAAGTGTCGCCCAGCTTGACCGCCGCCGTGATCTCGCGAGCCCGCGCGGCTTCGCGCCGCCACGCGGAGAAGGCGGTGGCAACCACCTCGGGATCGGCCACCGCACCATCGAAGTCGAGGTCGGGCTCGGTCTCGGTAAAGAAGATGGGCGGCACGGGCTCGCCCGCGACCCGTCGCCGAAACCAGCTGCGCTCGACGTCTGCGAGGTGACGGACGATCCCCAGCAGGCTCAGCGTCGACGGTGGCGTCGCCCGGCGGGCGAGTTGCTCTGGCGTCAGGCCGGCGCACTTCCACTCCAGCGTGCCCCGCTGATAGTCCAGAAAGCCGGTGAGCGTTGCTCGCTCGTCGCCCGTGGTTTCCGGGTCATGCCGGAAGGACGATGCGTCGGTCATGCCTCATCATGCTGGATGGGCGTTTCCAGCCTCCTCGATTGATCCGTCGGCCGGTGCCGCTCGGACGTGTCCCGGGCCGCCTCAGCGGCAAGGATGGCCGCGCGAAAACGCCGGGTGGTGTCGCGCAGGGCCGACTCGGGATCGACGCCGGCGTTCGCCGCCTCGCGCGCAAGCGCGAACAGCCGCTCACCGATCCCGTCGCCGGCGACAGCCACCGGCAGTTGTGCCCGTTCGGCCCGGGTGACGAGCTTGCCGGCCAACGCCAGGGCCGGTTGGCTCAACGGCACTCCGTCCACGGCCGACGTCCGTCCCTTTTCGGCGACCTTGAGGCGCTCCCAATTCTCGTTGACCTCGTTGGCGTCGGCCACATCCGTCGAGCCGAACACATGCGGGTGACGACGGACCAGCTTTTCGACCAGATCCTCGGCGACATCGTCGATGGAGAACCGCTCACCCGGAGGCAATTCCTCGGCCAGTCGAGCGTGGAAGAGCACCTGGAGGAGCAGATCGCCGAGCTCCTCGCGCAGTAACGCCATGTTGTCGGTCTCGATCGCCTCGATCGTCTCGTACGTCTCCTCGATCAGGTAGCGGGCGAGAGATTGGTGCGTCTGGCTGGCATCCCATGGGCAGCCGCCAGGCGACCGCAGCCGGTCCATGACGGCCACCGCCCTCTCCACCGCATCGCTCATCCGGTGGGCGTGGCAGTCGGCGAGGGCGACCCACTGGTGGCTTTGAGGTACGGCGGCAAATTCGAAGCTAGGTCACTGTTCAGCGCGAGCTGGGTCGAGTCCCACTTGCCGTATCGAGGATTCACGTCGACCGTGACGTTCGCCTTGGACAGCGCGTCCTGCAGGCCCTGCTGGTCGGTGATCCCGGGCACGGTGGCGAGCAGTTGGCTCAATGCGACAGCTCGCAAGTACACGGGCTCGAAACTCGGCGCAAAGCCTCGTGTCGCCAAAGCTTGGACGAGTTGATCCTCGCTGGCCTGTCCAAGCGCCGTCTGTTGGGCCTGAGCGATCTGCTGCTCGGTCGGCGTAAGCCCGTGCGCAGCCAACACCTGTTCGGCGACACGGGTGTTGATCAGCGTCTGCAGCACGAATGATCGCGCGGCAATCGTCTGGCCGTTGTTCAGCTGGACGCTTTGCGCCTTTGGTGTGACATAGCTGGAAACGGTCGCCTCGCTGATGCGGTCACCGCTCACGACACCTGCGGTGCCGACTTTCGTGTCACATCCGCTGAGCACGGACGCGACCAACGGCACGATGGCGACGGTGGCGACAACGACAGCGACCCGGCGGACTCTCACGGCGATCCGTTCTCCCGGCGGCTAGATGGGCGGTGCACAGACTCTCATGTCGCCGATAAGGCCGCAGGTCCGGCCGTCTCGGCGACAGGTCATGCATACACGTCCGAGCTGAGCAGGAGGATCACGCCGGCGCCGGGAGGACCTGCGCCAGGAGTTCAGCGCACCAGTTGAGCAACGGAATGTCGCGCAACGGCTCCCCGCCGATCGCCGCCGTGGCTAGCGTTCCGTCGGAGCCGACGGCGCCCTTCGGTCGAGGCACCGAGAGCGTCGACACTGCCTGCTTGTACAGCGATCGGTCGTAGAGCCGCCGCAACCGCAATTGCGCGGATTCGGGCAGCGTCACCGGCGAAAACCGAATCGACCCGCCCTGCAGGGAGATCTCGGTGACGCCGTAGCGACGTGCCAACACCTTGAACCGGGCTACGGCAAGCAGGTTCTCCACCGGTGGAGGTATCGGCCCGTATCGATCGACCAGCTCGGCCCGCATCGCGTCGACGGCTTCGTCGGTGGCGGCACCGGCCAACGAGCGATACGCCTCGAGCCGCAGCCGTTCGCCGGGCAGATAGTCGACCGGCAGGTTCGCGTCGACAGGTAGGTCCACCTTGACGTCGATCGCCTCGGCTTCGGCCGGCTGGCCCCGGAACTCGGCGACGGCTTCGCCCACCAGCCGCACATACAGGTCGAATCCCACGCCCCCGATGTGGCCGGACTGCTCACCGCCGAGCAGATTTCCCGCACCTCTGATCTCGAGATCCTTCATGGCGACGGCCATGCCGGCGCCCAGCTCGGTTCGCTGGGCGATGGTGGCCAACCGGTCATAGGCCGTCTCGGTCAACGGCTTCTCCGGTGGATAGAGGAAATAGGCGTACCCGCGCTCGCGCGCTCGACCGACCCGGCCCCGTATCTGATGCAGTTGGGAAAGCCCGAACATGTCGGCCCGCTCGACGATCAGCGTATTGGCATTGGCGATGTCCAGGCCCGATTCGACGATCGTCGTCGACACCAGCACGTCGTACCGCTTCTCCCAGAAGCCGATCATGATCTGCTCGAGTGCGTCCTCACCCATCTGGCCGTGCGCTACCGCGACCCGCGCCTCCGGGACCAGCTCGGCCACCCGGGTGGCAGCTCGGTTGATGGAGTCCACCCGGTTGTGGATATAGAACGTCTGCCCGTCACGTAACAGCTCGCGGCGAATCGCCGCGGCGATCTGCCGCTGATCCTGCGTACCCACAAACGTCAGGATCGGGTGGCGTTCCTCGGGCGGGGTGAGGATCGTCGTCATCTCGCGGATCCCGGTGAGCGACATCTCGAGCGTCCTCGGGATCGGTGTCGCCGATAGCGTCAGGACATCGACGGCTGTGCGCAAGGACTTCAGGTACTCCTTGTGTTCCACCCCGAAGCGCTGCTCTTCGTCGACGACGACGAGCCCAAGATCCTTGAACCGCACGGTCTGCTGCAAGATCCGGTGCGTGCCGATGACGATGTCCACGCTGCCATCGGCGATGCCCGCCATGGTGGCCTCGGCCTCGGCAGCTCCGGTGAACCGGGACAGCTCGCGTACGACGACCGGGAATGGCGCCAGTCTGTCGCTGAAGGTCGCGAGGTGCTGGTGCGACAGCAACGTCGTCGGTGTCAGCACGGCCACCTGCTTGCCGTCCTGCACCGCCTTGAACGCCGCGCGCACAGCCACCTCGGTCTTGCCGTATCCAACATCGCCGCAGACGACCCGATCCATCGGGATCGGTTTCTCCATGTCGGCCTTGACCTCGTTGATCGCGGCGAGCTGGTCCGGCGTCTCGACATAGGGGAACGCGTCTTCAAGCTCTCGCTGCCACGGAGTGTCCGGGCTGAACGCATAGCCCTTGGTCGCCATCCGCGCGCTGTACAGCCGGATCAGCTGGGCGGCGATCTCCTTTACCGCCTTGCGGGCGCGGCCCTTCGTCTTGGCCCAGTCCGCGCCGCCGAGCCGGTTGATGGTGGGCGAATCCCCGCCGACGTACTTGGTGATCTGATCGAGCGAGTCCGTGGGCACGAACAGCCGATCCGCCGGCTGCCCCCGCCGGGCCGGGGCGTATTCGATGATCAGATACTCACGCTCGCCGCCGTTGACGGTGCGGCGCACCATCTCGACGTAGCGGCCCACCCCGTGCTGCTCGTGGACAACATAATCACCCGGTTGCAGCCGGATCGGATCGATCGCGTTGCGGCGCCGGGACGGCAACCGGCTGGCATCCTTGGTCAACGACCCACGTTGTCCGGTCAGGTCGGCCTCGGTCAGCAGCGCCAGCTTCACCTCCGCGGACACCAGGCCGCCCGCGAGCTGCCCCGTGGTAACCGAGACGACGCCGGCTTCCGGCACCGGCGTCGCCTCGAGCCGGGCCGCGATGTCGGCCGCACTCAGCCGCTCGACCGCGCGCTCGGCCGTGCCGTGTCCGTCGAACACGAGGGCGACCCGCCAGCCGTCGCGGGTCCATCGCTTGAGATCGGCCAGCGCCGCCTCGAGGTCACCGCGATACGCCGGGGCCGACTCGAACCGGCTGGTCACCGTGTCCGGCTGCAGGTCCTCGTCCGGGGTGAACGGCGTGATGCCCCACCACGGCAACCTGATCCGGGCCGCATCCGTCACAGCATCGTCCAGACTCCACAGCGACGCCGCGCTCAGGTCGACCGGCGCTCGGCCACCTCCTGCCGCCGCCGCCCACGACGCGGCCAGGAATTCCTCCGACGTGCGCACCAGGTCGGCGGCGCGGGTGCGAATCCGCTCCGGATCAGTGAGCACGACATGCGTGCCGGCCGGCAGCTCATGCAGCACCAGCTGCAGGCGGTCGATCAGAACCGGCGCCAGCGCCTCCATCCCCTCGACGGCTTCACCGCGACTGATCGGGTCGAGCAGTTCCGCGAGCTCCGGGTGCTCGCCGAGCAGCTTCCCCGCGCGGGCTTGGACGTCGTCAGTGAGCAGCAGCTCACGGCACGGCGGCGCCCAAACGCCGTACTCGGCCAGCTCGATCGACCGCTGGTCGGCGACCCGGAAGTAGCGGATCTCCTCGACCTCGTCGCCCCAGAACTCCACCCGCAGCGGGTGCTCCTCGGTCGGCGGGAAAACGTCCAGGATGCCGCCACGCACCGCGAAGTCGCCGCGCTGCTCGACGAGGTCGGCGCGGGCGTAGCCCGCTGCGACGAGGTCGGCCACGATGTCGGTCAGCTCCCGTCCGGAGTCACCGACCTGGAGGGTCACCGGCGTCAACTCGCCCAGACCGGCGACCTGCGGCTGCAGCACCGACCGGATCGGCGCGACGACCACCTCGAGAGGTCCGGCCGCCGGATCGTCCGGCTCAGGGTGGGCCAGCCGCCGCAGCACGGCGAGTCGCTGCCCGACCGTGTCCGAGCGCGGCGAGAGGCGCTCGTGGGGAAGTGTCTCCCAGCCGGGGTAGATCGCAACCCGTTCCGGGTCGACCAGGCAGCCGAGGGCCGCAGCGAGATCCTCGGCCTCCCGGCCGGTGCTCGTGACCGCCAGAACCGTTCGGCCCTGTCGGGTAAGTGCGGCAATCGCAAAAGGTGCGATCGCCGGCGGCCCGGATACGGTCAGATCGGGCTGGCCGAGTGCGTCGCCGATTCGGCGCAGGGCCGGGTCGCCAAGCGCGGCGTCAAGCAGACCGGTGAGCGTCATGCGGTCCTTTTCCTGGTATTTGCGGCAGCACGGACAGCCCCCAACCGGCGTCGGGAGGGGGTTATCACCAAGCCTACGCACGCGTCGGTGGCGCTCACACCCGCGCGGCGCTGCCTCGTCTGGCGGCGGCTAGTGATCGTTACAACGATGGCAGCTCCAGCACGGACCGGAAATGCTCGACGGTCCGGGCCAGCCCCTGGTCAAGATCGACAGTCGGCTTCCAGCCCAGCACCAACTCGCCGAGCGTGATATCCGGCCGGCGCCGCATCGGATCGTCTTCGGGCAGTGGACGATGTTCGACGCGCCCGGGTCCACCGACCAGATCGACCACCTTCGTCGCCAGCTCTAGCAGCGTGAGCTCGTCCGGGTTGCCCAGGTTGATCGGACCGGTCACTTCGTGCGGCGTGTTCATGAGCAGGATCAGTCCCTCGACGACGTCGTCCACGTAGCAGAACGAGCGGGTCTGCGATCCGTCCCCAAATACGGTGAGCGGCTCGCCACGCAATGCCTGCACGATGAAAGTCGACACGACCCGTCCGTCGTCAGGCCGCATCGCCGGCCCGTACGTGTTGAAGATCCGGGCCACCTTGATCGGCATGTCGTGTTGCCGGCGGTAGTCGAAGAACAGCGTCTCCGCGCACCGCTTGCCCTCGTCGTAGCACGAACGAGGCCCGATCGGGTTG
>Ga0207683_10001902_pt1 | contig 18478 bp, 17 predicted proteins | sample KBSM73metaG_FD_184333 | JGI IMG/M metagenome (GOLD analysis project Ga0207683, IMG submission 184333) | Miscanthus rhizosphere microbial communities from Kellogg Biological Station, Michigan, USA - KBS M7-3 metaG (SPAdes) (version 2) | ecosystem: Host-associated > Plants > Roots > Rhizosphere >... | reverse complement strand
TCTACTACAACTTCTCTACGTTCCTCTGCGTGCCGCATGCGATCTCCGAGGGCGCCGCGGACGCGCTCGGCAACCAGGCCGGCGAGGCGCCGGTCGGCAAGATCGTGTCGGAGGCCGGGTTCGGCACGTTCCGCCGGGTCGCGGAGACCCCGTTCAACCTCGTGTACGAGGCCCGCCCGTGACGGACGTCCCGCGGGCGTACGAGCGGTATCTCGTGCCGGCGTTCTTCGTCCCGTGCGCCGAGCTCCTGGTGCGGCTGGCCACGCCGGTGGCCGGCGAGCGGGCGGTGGACCTGGCCTGCGGCACCGGCGTGGTCGCCCGCCGGCTCGCCGACCGCGGCCTGTCGGTGACCGGCGTGGACGTGAGCGACGCGATGGTGGCGTTCGCGGCCGCCGCGGAGCCGCGGGTGGACTGGCGGGTGGCCGCGGCCGGCGCGCTGCCGCTCGGCGCGGGCACCGCTGAGCTGGTCTGCTGCCAGCAGGGACTGCAGTTCTTCCCCGACCCGGCCGGCGCGCTGCGCGACGTGCATCGCGTGCTCGTGCCCGGCGGGCGGCTGGCGCTGGCGGTCTGGCGCGGGATCGAGCACCACCCCGCCTGGGCGACGTTCGTCGACGCGGTAGACCGGTGGGCCGGACCAGAGGTGGGCGCCGTGATGCGGCGCCCGCTGTCCGGCCCGGATCGGGACGGGCTGCGCCGGTTGCTGACCGACGCCGAGTTCACCGGCGTACGGATCCGAATCGCGACCGTGCTGCCGCGCTTCCCGTCCGCGCGGGAGTTCCTGCGGCAGGAGGCGGCCGGCAGCCCGCTGGGTGCGCTGCTCGACCCGGCACAGGTCGAGGGGCTCGGGGCGGAGCTCGAGCGCGACCTGGCCCCGTACGCGGACGACGACGGCGTGGTGCTGCCGATGCAGACCTGGCTCGTCACCGCGCACCGTTGAGGCCGCCTACGTCGAGTTGCGTAGGGACAGGGTCGTTCCTGGGCGGATGTGCCGGCACGGGACCGCAGAGAGGCTGTCGGCATGACAACCGTGACGCAGACCCGCCGCCCCGAGCCGGCCCGGCGAGCACCGTTCCGGCTGCGCGGGCGCACCCGCAAGATCGTCCTGATCCTGCACATCCTGTCCGTCGGCACCTGGGTCGGCGTGGACGTCATCGTCGCCGTGCTGGTGCTGACCGGCTGGCTGAGTGCCGACCCGTCGACGCGCGGGCTGGCCTACCAGGCGCTGGGAACGTTCGTCGTCTGGCCGATGCTCGTCTCCGGCCTGGTCAGCCTGGTGACCGGGGTGATCCTCGGCGTCGGCAGCAAGTACGGTCTGGTCCGCTACTGGTGGGTGGCGGTCAAGCTGGTGCTCAACGTCGTGCTGTGCACGCTGATCCTGGTCGCGCTGCAGCCGGGACTCGGCGGGATCACCCGGTACGGCCGGGACCTGGCCGCCGGGACGGCGGCCGAGCGGGACGTGTCCGACCTGTTCTTCCCGCCGATCGTGTCGCTGTCCGCGCTGACGTTCGCGACGATCCTGTCGGTCGCGAAGCCGTGGGGTCGGCTTCGCCGGCGCGGTTGATCCTCCCGGGCCTGCCCCGGCGTCGGTGCCGCCGGGGGGTAAAGGCGCGCTTATGGCGCGCCGGCCGGGCGGATGCCAGGATCAGGCGTCCCCGGTCCCGATAGTGCCTCAGTGTGGAGGTGCCGGCGTTGATGCGACGTGCAGGGTGGAAGCGCCCGCTCGGAGTCCTGCTCGGTCTGCTGGTGCTCGTGCTCGGCCTGCCGGCCGCGGCGCAGGCGCAGCCGGCCCCGTCCCATCCGCGGCCCCGGCCGCCGGTCGAGGACCCGGCGCCGACCGGGCCTGACTGCACCACCACCCCGTCGAGCACCCAGCCCGGCTACTCGGTGGCCGACCCGCGCTGCGTGTTCAACGGCGCCGCGTACACCGGGGCGCGGTTCGTGCCGCAGACCAACGCGGCCGGGCACCCGATCTCGCGGACGTTCACCGGGATCCTGGCCGGCGCGCCATACCGGATCGAGGTGCCGAAGCAGCACTGGAACGGCCAGCTGGTGCTGTTCGCGCTCGGCTTCCGCGGCAACGGCACCACGGTGTGGGTGGACGACTCACCGCTGCGGACATACCTCGTCGCGCACGGGTTCGCCTGGGCCGCCTCCGGCTACTCGACCAACGGCTACGACGTCGGTCAGGGCGTGCTCGACTCGCACGCGCTGATCGGCCTGTTCGCCGGCAAGGTCCGCACCGCGCGCAGCGTCTACATGACCGGCGTCTCCATGGGCGGGCACATCACCGCGGTCGAGATCGAGCACTTCCGCGGCGACTTCGTCGGCGCCATGCCGGCCTGCGGCGTGCTCGGCGACAAGGAGCTGTTCGACTACTTCACCGACGCGAACGTGACCGCGGCGGCGCTGACCGGGACGGCGATCCAGTTCCCGATGACGCTCGAGGCCGGCCAGGCGTACGCGCCGACGTACGACGCGCAGGTGCTCTCCGAGCTGCCGAAGCTCGGCACCGGCTTCGTGTCCGGCAACCCGGCGAACGTGTCGCTGACGCCGACCGGGCAGACCTGGGCGAGCACGGTCGAGCTGCGCAGCGGCGGCATCCGGCCCGGCTTCGCCAGCGGATTCGCGTTCTGGGCGAGCGCCGGCTTCGCGCCGCTGACCAACGTGCCGTTCCTGTTCGGGGTCTACCCGGGGCTGACCGGCGGCACGATCGGGATCGCGGACGGCAACGTGGTGGACAACCGGTTCACGCTCTACCGGATCGGCGACAATCGCGGCCCGCTGACCGCCGCCGAGCGCGAGCTGAACCGGTCGGTGCTGCGGGTCAAGGCCGCGACCCCGCCCTCGGCCGGGCTGACCGGGATCCCGAAGGTCTTCGGCGACCCGCGCATCCCGGTGCTGTCGATGCACGACATCGGTGACCTGTTCGTGCCGTTCAAGATGGAGCAGATCTACGCGCAGCGGGTGGCCGCGCACGGGGAGAGCCGGCTGTTCGTCAGCCGGGCGATCCGCGGCGTCGGGCACTGCGACTTCACCCAGGCCGAGATGCAGCGCGGCTTCGCCGACCTGGTCACCTGGGTGCGCACCGGGCACCGGCCGGCCGGCGACCGGGTGACGGACGCGCGCGTGGTCGCCTCGCCGACGTTCGGGTGCAAGTTCACCGACCAGACCCCGGGCGCGCACGCCGGCTTCGTCGCACCCCCCTGCCCGTCCTGACCTCCGCCCGGGTGTCGATCCGGGCCGGCGCCGTTCGTAGCCAGCGTGAGAGGCTGGCACGGCGCCGGCCGGCGACCCTGGTGGAGGAACCATGACGATCGAGCCCCGGACCGACGGCTACGTCGACGTCAACGGCGTGCACATGTACTACGAGGTCTACGGCGACGGCTCGCCGCTGGTGCTGCTGCACGGCGGGGTGATGACGATCGAGCTCGACTTCGCCGCGCTGCTGCCGGAGCTGGTGACCCGGCACACGGTCATCGCGGTGGAGTTGCAGGGGCACGGCCGCACCGCGGACACCGGCCGGGCGATCACGCCGGCCGCGCTCGCTTCGGACGTGGTCGGCCTGCTCGACCACCTGGGCATCGACCGCGCGCACGTGCTCGGCCACAGCCTCGGTGGCGGGGTTGCGCTCGAGCTCGCGGTCAGCCACCCGGACCGGGTGCGCTCGATCGTGCCGATGTCGATCACCGTGCGGCCGGACGGGACGCACGAGGAGATCACCGACCCCAGCAAGCACGCCACCTCGTCCCGGATGCCGACGCCGCAGGACTTCGCGGACATGACCGAGGCATACAAGCGACTCTCGCCGCACCCGGAGCACTTCGACGACTTCGTGGCCATGCTGTCCAGCGTCGCGTCACAGCTCGAGGGCTGGACGGACGAGCAGCTCGCCGGCGTGACCGCGCCGACCCTGCTGATGATCGGCGACCACGACTTCACCACGGTCGAGCACGCAGCGCTGATGCTCCGGCTCATCCCCGGCTCGCAGCTGGCCGTCCTGCCCGGCACGACGCACATGAGCATCACCCGCCGCCCCGACCTCGTCATCCCGATGCTCGCTGCGTTCCTGGACTGACCCGGTGCTCGTCCTCGTCCGCCACGCCAGCCCGGGTGCGCCTGGAGCCCGGCGGGGTCGTCGCGTCCGGGCCCGGGCTGGGCGGCCCGGATCCGGCCGGCGGGGCGAGCGGGCGGTGAGTCAGGGGACGGTCGGATCGGGTGTGGGAGGTCGGCCCGAGCTCACGGACCGGACCAGGGCCCGGGCCGAGCTTCGCTACGAATGGGCGAGGTCGGCCGTCGACGACCTGGCGTCGACCTGGTTCCGGCGGCGGCCACGGTCCCGGTCCTCGCCCGACCCCGGCCGCCCGCCGGACAGCGGCAGCGCGTGGAAGGCGATCGCCAGCAGCGCGACGCCGAGCAGGAAGCTGGTGGCGGTGTCGGTCGGGTAGTGCATGCCCCGGTACATCCGGCAGCTCGCCACCATGATCGGGATCAGCACGCCCACGACGACGATCAGCCAGCGCAGCCAGACCTGCCGGGTGTGCCAGGCGATGATCAGCGCCGTGCCCAGGTAGTAGGCGGTGGCCGCGGCGGTGTGCCCGGACGGGAAGCTGGACGTCGGCGGCGAGTCGTCGAGGTGGCGCACCGGCGGCCGCTGGCGGTCGATGAGGATCGTGGTGACCAGGAAGATCACCGCCTGACCCGTGACGCAGATCGCCAGGATCACCGACTCCCGCCAGCGGTGGAACGCCAGCCGGAACGCGACCACGGTGATCGCCGTCAACCCGATGATCGTCGGCGTCTCGCCGAACCACGTCCCGATGTGCGTGAGCGTCTCGCCGGTCGGCGTGCGCTGCTTCTCCAGCCACCGGTCCAGCCCGGCGTCCGCGTCGGCGAACCCGGTGTTCTCCAGGACCTTCGTGATCAGCAGCCCGAGCAGGACCACGACCACCCCCACCGCGAACCACCAGGGCACGAACCGCTTCCCGGCCGTACCCAGCTCCTGCCAGACCGTCCGCTCGCCCGCCGGCTTCGTGATGCTCACGTCCCGCTGGTACCCAAAGGAGGCGCGCGTCACGCTCCCCCGCCGGACAACATGCGACGACCGGGTCCGGCCCGACACCGATCGGCGCCGGCCCGCAGCACCGATACGGAACGGTTCAGGCCGGGGTCGGGAAGTGGAAGCCGCCGGGCCGGTCGTTGCGATCGGCGAGCAGGCCGGCCAGCGCGGACAGGGCGATCTCCGGCGGCGTGCGGGAGCCGATGTTCAGGCCGATCGGCCGGTGCACCCTGGCGACGTCGGCGGCGGGCACGCCGAGCACGGCCAGCGCCTCGACGTGCGGGCCCTGGTGCCGCGGGTTGCCCATCACGCCGATCCAGCGTGGCTTGCCGACCAGCACGTCCCGCAGTACCGGCCCGAGCTCGTCCCGGTGGTGGTCGGTGACGACGACGTCGGTGTCCGGATCCAGCACGGCCGGGTCGGCGTCGCTGACCACCAGGTCGGCCAGTTGCCGGTCGGCGTCGGTCACCTTGTCCGGCGCCGGCTCGTAGAGCACGGTCCGGAAGCCGGTCTCCCGGGCGAAGCGCATCAGGCTGCGGGCGACCGGCGAGGAGAACACCGCGACCACCGTGCGCCCGTCGACCGGGGCGGGCGCGTCGCCGTGCGCGATCGCGTCGGTCGACGGGACCTCGCTGTGCGCGACCGCGCAGGCCGGATCCTCTTCCTGCATGCCTTCAGTCTGCCAACTCAGAGCAGCGACAGCACGTGCTCCAGCCCGCGCGGTCCGGTCGGTGCCGGCGCCGGCAACAGGAACGCGTACAGCCCCGCGGTCACCGCGCCGGAGTCGGTGAGCGGGTTGTCGCCGACCATGAGCGCCCGCTCCGGTCGCACGCCGAGCAGTTCGCACGCGGCGCGGAAGACCGACGCGGCCGGCTTGCACACGCCCTGCTCGTACGACATGAGCACCGCGTCGAGGTGCGCCATGAGACCCACCCGTTCCAGCGCCGGCCGAAGGTCGAACCCGGTGTCGCTGACCACGGCGACCCGCACGCCGCGCGACCGTACGGCCTCCAGCGTGGGCAGCGCGTCGGGGAACGCCTCCCACGACTCGGCCGCGACGGTCCGCTCGTACAGCCGGTCGCTGAGGCCGGTGGCCAGCTGTTCACAGCCGGCCGCCGTGTAGAGCTCGGTCCACACCTCGCGGTGCCGCTCGGTGGACAGGTCCCGACCCTTGGCCAGCTCCTCCGCGGTGCTACCGCGGTCCAGCACCCGCTGCCAGACCCGGTCGGCCGCCTCGGGGTCCAGCGACGAGCCCAGCGTGGCCGCCGCTTCGTGCAGCAACTCCGTGCCGCTGCCGGTCAGCCGGATCAGCGTGTCCCCCGCGTCGAACAGGACCGCCTCGAACCGACCCATGCACCGGCCCCCTCACTGCGCGCTGCTCACGGTGGCGCCACAGCCAGCCCACGTCGTGGCCGAAGGACTCGACCAGCAGCGCCAACGCGAGCACCACCAGGGCGACGGCGACGGGCCGCGGCAGCAGGCCGGACGCCGCGACCACGAGCACGACGCCCTGGGTCGCCGCAACGACCTTGCGCCAGTATCGCGGCGGGAGCCCGGTCCGCATCCAGGGCAGTACCCAGCCAGCCGCGACGAACGCGTACCGCATCAGGCCGAGGGCGAGCACCCACGCGCCGAACGAGCCGGCCACGTACCCGCTGAGCACGAGGATGAGGAACGCGTCCGCCTCCATGTCGAAGCGCGCCCCGAGCCCGGAGACCGTGCCGGTGCGGCGGGCGACCCAGCCGTCGACGGCGTCCAGCGCGAGTGCCACCGCGGCCAGCGGGACCAGCAGCGCGACCGGCTCCGGCCGCAGCACCGACTCGGCGACCAGCGCGGTGACGCCGCCGATCAGGGTCGCCCGCGCGAGCGTCACCCGGTCGGCCGGACCGAGCCGGCATCGGCGCAGCAGCGCCAGCACCACCAGCCCGTACCCGATCCCGGCGAGCGAGCCGGCCCACCCGAGGCCCACGGTGCGCGCGAGGACCGCCAGCACCGCCAGTTGGACGCCGAACCCGACCACGGCTTCCGTACGAACCGTCGGCACTCCGCCTCCGTCACGTTGGGTGGTGCCCGCGCCGGTCACTACGAGACCGACTACCGTTCGGTTCGGGCGGGAAAGGGGACCGATGGCGAGCGAGGCCGGTGCGTTCTGGCTGCGCGAGCCCGGGGCCGGCGAGATCCGGACGGCGCCGCTGCCCGCGCCAGGTCCCGGCGAGGTGCAGGTCAGGACCTTGTTCTCAGCGGTGAGCCGGGGCACCGAGACTCTCGTCTTCCGTGGCGAGGTGCCGCCGGACCAGCACGCGACGATGCGCGCACCGTTCCAGGAGGGCGAGTTCCCGGCGCCGGTGAAGTACGGCTATCTCAACGTCGGCACGGTGACCGCGGGTCCGGCCGAGCTGCTCGGGCGGACGGTGTTCTGCCTCTACCCGCACCAGACCGCGTACGTGGTGCCGGCCGACGCGGTCGTGCCGGTGCCGGACGGGGTGCCGGCCGAGCGGGCCGTGCTGGCCGGCACGGTCGAGACCGCGGTGAACGCGCTCTGGGACGCCCGGCCGCGGATCGGCGACCGGGTCACCGTGGTCGGGGCCGGGATGGTCGGCTGCTGCGTGGCCGCGCTGCTGGCCCGGTTCCCCGGCGTGGACCTGCAATTGGTCGACGCCGACCCGGGCAGGCAGGCGGTGGCGGCGGCGCTCGGCGTCCCGTTCGCCGCGCCGGCCGACGCGGCGGCCGGCCGCGATCTGGTCGTGCACGCCAGCGCCACCGGCCCCGGACTGCAGCGGTCGCTGGAGCTGCTGGCGCCGGAGGGCACCGTGCTCGAGCTCAGCTGGTACGGGGATCACGCGATCAAGCTTGCCCTAGGCGGTGCCTTCCATTCGAGCCGGCTGACCATCCGCAGCAGCCAGGTCGGCACGGTCGGCCGGCCGGACCGGAGCTACCGGCAGCGGCTCGCGCTCGCCCTCGACCTGCTGCGCGATCCCCGGTTCGACGCCCTCGTCACCGGGCGGTCGCCGTTCGCCGAGCTGCCGTCCGTGCTGGCCGGGCTGGCGTCCGGCGAGATCCCCGCCCTCTGCCACCTCGTGACGTATGGAGAGTGACCCCTGTGTTCAGCGTGACGGTCCGTGACCACGTGATGATCGCCCACAGCTTCCGCGGTGCGGTCTTCGGACCGGCCCAACGGTTGCACGGCGCGACGTACGTGGTCGACGCGACGTTCCGGCGACCCGAGCTCGACGCGGACGACCTGGTGGTCGACATCGGCGCCGCGACCGCCGAGCTGGGGGCGGTGCTGGGCGAGCTGAACTACCGCAACCTGGACGACGAGCCGGCGTTCGCCGGCCGGAACACCTCGACCGAGCTGCTGGCGCGGGTGGTCGCCGACCGGCTGGCCGAGCGGGTGCGGGCCGGCGCGCTCGGCGAGTCCGCGCGCGGGCTGACCGGCATCACGGTCACGCTGCACGAGTCGCACGTCGCCTGGGCCAGCTACGAGCGGGACCTGTGAGCGCGGTCTACGCGGTCCTGCCCAACGACATCGACGATCCGGCCAGCCCGAGTGGCGGAAACCGGTACGACCGGCGGCTGCTGACCGGGCTGGCCGCGCTGGGGTGGTCGGTACGGGAGATCGCGGTGCCGGGGGCGTGGCCGACCCCCTCGGACGAGGATCTGGGCGGGCTGGCCACGGCCCTCGTGTCGGTGCCGGACGGCGGGGTCGTGCTGGTCGACGGGCTGGTCGGATCGGCCGCCGCCGGGGTATTGGTGCCGGCGGCGGCGCGGCTGCGGGTGGTGCTGCTCGTCCACCTGCCGCTGGACACTCCCGGCGAGGCGGCGGTGCTGGCGGCGGCCCGCGCGGTGGTCACGACCAGCCCGTGCACCCGGCTGCCGGTCCCGGTGCAGGTGGCCACGCCAGGGGTCGACCGGGCCGCGCTGGCCACGCCGTCGCCGGCCGGCGACCGGCTGCTCTGCGTCGGCGCGGTCGCCGCGCACAAGGGCCAGGACCGGCTCGCCGATGCGCTCGCCGCCGTACCCGAGCCGTTCACCTGCACGTACGTCGGCTCGCTGACCCGGGAGCCGGACTTCGTGGCCGCCCTGCGGACCCGCCTGGACGACCGGATCGGGCTGGCCGGCGCGCTCACCGGACCCGAGCTGGCCGCCGCGTACGCCGGCGCCGACCTGCTGGTCTCGGCGTCCCGCGGCGAGACGTACGGGATGGTCGCGACCGAGGCGCTGGCCCGCGGGATCCCGGTGCTGGCGGTCCGGGTCGGTGGCCTGCCGGTCGCGCTGGGCCACGCCCCGGACGGCAGCGTGCCCGGCCTGCTGGTCGAGCCGGACGAGCTCACCGGTGCGGTCCGCCGGTGGCTGACCGACGCGTCGCTGCGGGACCGGCTGCGGCGGTCGGCCCGGGACCGGCGGGAGACGCTGACCGGCTGGGACGTCACCGCCCGGATCGTGTCCGGCGTGCTGGCGGCGGCATGACGAGGTTCGCCGACTGGCTGGCACTGCGGGAGCCGGCGGACGCCGCCGCGCGCTCGGCCGAGCTGGTCGACCGGCTCGCGCTGCGACCGCCGCTGCTGATCCACGACCTTGGCAGCGGCACCGGCTCGATGGCCCGCTGGCTGGCGCCCCGGCTGCCGGCGCCGCAGCAGTGGGTGCTGCACGACCGGGACGCCGAGCTGCTGGCGCTCGCCGCCCGGCGACTGCCGCCCGGCGTCCGCGTCGAGACCAGGATCGGCGACCTCACCAGGCTCACCGCCGCCGACCTGGCCGGCGCCTCGCTGCTCACCTGCTCCGCGCTGCTCGACATGCTCACCGCGACCGAGATCGAGGCGCTGGTCGCCGCCTGCGCCGGCCGGCCCACGCTGCTCACGCTGACCGTGGTCGGCGCGGTCAGGCTCGATCCGCCGCACCCCCTGGACGCCGCGGTGGCGGCCGCGTTCGATGCCCACCAGCGTCGGACGGTCGGCGGGCGGACGCTGGCCGGCCCGGACGCCGCCGACATCGCGGTGACTGCGTTCCGTGATCGCGGGATCGCGGTGGAGGTCCGCGAGACACCCTGGCGGCTGGGTCCGGAGCCGCTCGCGCTGGCCTGGTTCGACGGCTGGCTCGGCGCCGCGCTCGAGCAGGAGCCGGACCTGTCCGGGCAGCTCAACGGGTACGTCCCCAGCCGGATGCGGCAGTTGCGGGCGGGCCGGTTGACGGTGTGCGTCGGGCATCGGGACCTGTATGCGCCCGGGACCGCTGAACCCCGCCTCCGGTCGCACCGTGCTCTCCCCCGTAAGTGCCGTCCGAGGGGAGACCGATGACATCCGCACCGGTGCTGCCGCCTCAGGCGCCGCCTTCGCCGCCGTCGCGGGAGCACGATCGACCCCGCGGTTCGCGGGCGGTCTGGGCCTGGGTGCGACCGCTCGGCGGTGTCGCGATCCTCGCCTTCCTGGTGTGGCGGGTCGGCACCGGTCCGTTCCGCGACGCGCTGCACCAGATCGATGCCCGCGCTCTCGTTCTCGCCGTCGTGATCGGCATGGTGACGACGAGCGCGTCGGCCTGGCGGTGGAGCGTGATCGCAGGCGGTCTGCGGCTGCGGCTCCCGCTGGGTACGGCGATCGCCGACTGCTACCGGTCGATCTTCCTCAACGCGACGCTTCCCGGCGGCGTGCTCGGTGACGTGCACCGGGCGGTCAATCACGGCCGCGAGGTGGGCGACGTCGGCCGCGGCGTGCGGGCGGTGTTCTGGGAACGCACCGCCGGGCAGATCGTCCAGTCGGTGCTGGCCCTCGTCGTGCTGCTCACCTTCGCCTCGCCGGTGCGGTCGGCGATGCCGGTCGTCGCCGGGGTCCTGCTCGGGCTGCTGGCCGTGCTGTCGCTGCTGACCGTGGTCCTGCCGCGCGGCGGGGAGTCACGGTGGTCCCGCACCGTGCGGACCGCCCGGTCCGACGTCTCCGCCGGCCTGCTCGCCCGCGGCGTCTGCCCGCGGGTCGTGGTCGCCTCCGTGGTGGCGGTGGCCGGGCACGTGCTCACGTTCTTCATCGCCGCGCACGCCGCCGGGGTGCATGCCGGGCCGTCCGTGCTGGTTCCGCTCGCGCTGCTGGCGCTGGTCGTGATGACCGTGCCGCTCAACGTGGGTGGGTTCGGACCGCGGGAGGGCGTGGCCGCGTGGGCGTTCGGGGCGGCCGGGCTCACCGCGGGTCTCGGCGTCACGACGGCGTTGCTGTACGGAGCGCTGGTGCTGGTGGCGAGCCTGCCCGGGGCGGCGGTGCTGCTGATCCGCCGGCTGCGCCCGCCGGCGGTCGATTCCGTGCCGCGCCTGCCGGCGCTGGCAACTCTCTCCCGCCCGCCGGTCCGCTAGGAAGGTCACCCCGTTGTCCCTCATCACCCGCCTCCGCCGGTCCGCCGCGGAGACCAGCCCCGCGGACCCGGCGGACCACCCCACCCCCACCCCCACCGACCCCGGCGGGTCAGCCCCCGCCGTAGACCCCACCCCACCCCGCGCCGACGCCGACCAGCCCGCCGGACCCCGACCGCCCGCCGACAACCGGACCGACGAGCGCCGCTCGACCGCCCCAGACGCAGCCGCCCCAGACGCAGCCGCCCCAGACGCAGCCGCCCCAGACGCAGCCGCGGCCCACCGAAGCAAGGCTGGCGCGGCGGCCGACCGCACCGTCGACCACACCTCCGGCGAGACCGGCGAGACCGGCGAGACCGGCGAGACCGGCGATGCCGGGGCGGCTGGCGGGAGCGGGCCGGATAGGGATGCCGATGAGGGTGGCGGCGGGGCGGCGGGAGGGTCGGGAAGGACGACGAGGCGGGTGCGCCTGGTGGTCGGCGCGGTGTTCACCGTGCTGGCCGTCGCGCTCGTACTGTTCGGGCTCGTCGTGCCGGACGACTACGGCGCCCTGCACGCCGCCTCGTTCGTACGGATCCCGCTGGAAGCCCTTATCGGCGTCGCGGTGCTCGCCGTGCTCCCACGGCGCGCGCGCTTCATCCTCGCCGCCGTGCTCGGCGTCGTCCTCGGGCTGCTGACGATCCTCAAGATCGTCGACCTCGGCTTCACCGCGATCCTGGCCCGGCACTTCAACCTCGTCCTCGACTGGATCCTGCTCGGCGACGCCACCGGCGTCGTGCAGGACTCGATCGGCACGCTCGGCGCCGTCCTCGTCGTGATCGGTGCCTGCCTGCTGGTGATCGCGATCCTCGTGCTGATGACGCTGGCCGTGCTGCGGGTGACCCGCTTGGTCGCCGCTCGGCAGACCGCGACGCTGCGCGCGGTCTCCGTGCTCGCCGTCGTCTGGGTCGCCCTCGCCACGTTCGGCGTCCAGGTGGCCGACAGCGGCGCGGTCGCCTCCCGGGCCGACGCCTCGCTGGTCGCCAACCGCTTCGGCTCGATCCGCAACAGCCTGCACGACCAGGCGGACTTCGAGGCCCAGGCCAGGGTCGACCCGTTCAAGACCACCCCGGGCAACCAGCTACTCAACGGCTTGCGCGGAAAGGACGTCCTGCTCACGTTTATCGAGAGCTATGGGCGCTACGCGGTCGAGGACCCGAGGTTCGCCCCGCCGGTGGACGCCCAGCTCGACGCGGCGACCAAGCGGCTGGACGCGCTCGGCTACGGCTCGCGCAGCGCGTTCCTCAGCTCGTCGACGGTCGGCGGCGCCAGCTGGCTGGCGCACTCGACGCTGCTGTCCGGGCTCTACATCGACAGCCAGCAGCGCTACCGCTCGCTGGTCGCGAGCAACCGGCTCACCCTGACCGGCGCGTTCAAGAAGGCGGGCTGGAAGACGGTCAGCGTCGAGCCGGCGATCACCGGGGCCTGGCCAGAAGGCACGTTCTTCGGGTACGAGCAGGACTACGACGCGCGCAACCTGGGCTACCAGGGCTCCCGGTTCTCGTACGCGACGATGCCGGACCAATACCTCTACTCGGTGCTCCACCGGAAGGAGCTGGCGCCCGGGCATGCGCCGGTGTTCGCGGAGATCACCACCGTCTCCAGCCACAGCCCGTGGACGCCGATCCCGAAGATGGTCGGCTGGGACCAGGTCGGCGACGGGTCGATCTTCGACAACCCGGCCAACCAGGAGGGCGGGCCGCCCGGCTCGATCCTCGGCAACGCGGACAAGCTGCGGGCCTCGTACATCCGCTCGATCCAGTACTCGCTGGACGCGCTGGTGTCGTACGTCGAGAACTACGGCGACCCGAACCTGGTGCTGGTCTTCCTCGGCGACCACCAGCCGGCACCGATCGTGACCGGGCAGGGCGCGAGCCGGGACGTGCCGATCACGATCGTGGCCAAGGACCCGAAGGTGCTCGACCGGATCTCGTCCTGGAACTGGACGCCGGGCCTGCGCCCGGCCCCGAGCGCGCCGGTCGCCCGGATGGACACCTTCCGCAACCGGTTCATGACCACGTTCGGCCCGGCGGACCCGGCCCACTAGCCGTAGTCACGGAAGGTCAGCACGAACCCGGTGAGCGCCGCCATCAGCGAGACGAGGTAGACCGCGACCTTGACCCCGGTCGGCACGCCCACCGCGGTCACCACGGTCGACACGACCATGGCCCCGACCATGAGCGCACCGCCGTAGACCGGCGTCCGCTCCGGATGCTCCCCACGTGCCACAGTTCACCCCTGCCCGCCTACGGAACGAGCGGCACCGCGGGAACGTGCGCCGGCCCCGCCGGTCATCGGCTGGTCACCGGGTGGCGTGCGACGAGCTGGCGGGCGATCACTCCGCGCTGGATCTCGTTCGTCCCCTCGCCGACGATCATCAGCGGCGCGTCCCGGAAGTACCGCTCGACGTCGAACTCCGTGCTGTACCCGTACCCACCGTGCACCCGCACCGCGTCCAGCGCGATCTTCATCGCGGTCTCCGACGCGAACAGCTTCGCCATGCCGGCTTCCAGGTCGGCCCGCGATCCCGAGTCGTACACCCGGGCGGCATGCAGGACGAGCTGCCGGGCTGCCGCCAGACCGGTCGCCATGTCCGCGAGCAGGTTGCCGACCGACTGGTGCTCCCAGATCGGCCGGCCGAAGCTCTCCCGTTCCTGCGCGTACCGCAGCGAGTCCTCCAGCGCGGCCTGCCCCACCCCGACCGCCCGGGCCGCGACCTGGATCCGGCCGATCTCCAGCCCGCGCATCATCTGGCCGAACCCCTTGCCCTCGACGCCGCCGAGCAGCGCGGACGCCGGCACGCGGAAGTCGTCGAAGGCGAGCTCGCAGCTCTCCACGCCCTTGTAGCCGAGCTTCGGCAGGTCGCGGGAGACGGTGAAGCCAGGGCCGTGCTCGGCGAGCAGGATGCTCATCCCGCGGTGCGGTGGATCGGCGGCCGGATCGGTCTTGCACAGCAGCGCGACGAGCTGCGACCGGCGCGCGTTGGTGATCCACATCTTCGACCCGGTCACCACGTACCCGTCGCCGTCGCGTCGCGCGGTGGTGCGCATGGCCTGCAGGTCGGATCCGCCGCCGGGCTCGGTCAGCGCCATCGTCGCCCGCACCTCGCCGGTCGCCATCCGCGGCAGCCAGCGGTCCTTCTGCTCGTCGGTCCCGTACGCGAGCAGCAGCTTCGCGACCACGGTGTGCCCGCCCATAGCGCCCGCCAGCGACATCCAGCCGCGCGCGAGCTCCTCGGTCACCGCGGCGTAGCAAGGCGTGGAGACGGCCGCATCACCCCACGGTGAAGGGATAGCGAGCCCGAAGACGCCAAGCTGCTTCATCCGTTCGATGAGCTCCTCGGGGTACGTGTCCGCGTGCTCCAGCTCCCGCACCGCCGGCTTCACGTACCGGTCGACGAACTCCCGCACCAGCGCGACGATCGCCGCCTCGTCCTCGGTCAGCTCCCGCATGCCCACAGTCTCCCCGCGCGGCAACGGCACGATCAGTTTGTCGGTCGGTACCGATCAGCCGACCGTATCCGGACGGAGCGCTTCGCTGGCGTGCTGACCAGCGGGAATGGCGACTACTGGCATGGATGGGGGTCGGCGGTGCCTGTCTCGCGATCATGATCCGCGCGCGGACGGTGGAGAATGCTTCGAGGTCGACACGGATCGGAGGCGGCCATGGCTGAGTCCGGAGCCCCGCAGCAGGTGCTCGCCGCCCAGGAGCACCCCGAGGCGGTGTGGGCCCCGGGATTGCTTGTGCTGGTCGCGGTCGGGCTCGTCGCCGGCTGGGTCTTGAGGAAAAGATGGGACCGCGCGATGAGGTGGGACCGCCGGGTGCAGTGGTGATCACATCCCGGTGACGGGCGTCATCCCGGTCTACTCCGCGACGGTGCAGGGATGAGCCTCATCACCGTCCACTCCGCGGTGGTGCGGTGAACCATGGTGGCGGGGTGCGTTGACACCAATGCGCCCCCCGCCGCCGGACGGGGCCGCCGGGGCGGCGGCGACGACGGCTCCGATCAGCGAGCGCGGCGAGCGCGGCACTGCCGCGGGCTCAGGTACCTGCGGCGCATGGTTCCTCCTCGGTCGGGTTGGGGTATCGACCCTGCCGACCGGCGGTCCCCGGCCAGTCCCCGTCCGCTCCGCGGCCGCCCGGGATGGCATAGTGATAACCGGAGGCGCCTCCGGGTGCCGCACTGCCGACATCGGTGGGAGGAACTTGTGAGCATCCTCGGGACCCGCGTGCTCCGGACCGAAGATCCGAGGTTCCTCACCACCGGCGGCGAGTACACCGAGGACCTGGTGGACGACCGGCTCGCCGGCGCGGCGCACGTCTTCTTCGTCCGCTCCCCGGTGGCGCACGCCCGGATCACCGGCATCGACCTCGACGCGGCCCGGGCCGCCCCCGGCGTGGTCACCGTGTTCACCGCGGCCGACCTGACCGACGTCGACCCGATCTCGCCGCTGCCCGGTTACACCGCCGGCATGACCGCGACCCTGCTCGCCTCGGACACGGTCCGGTACGTCGGCGAGCCGGTCGCGATGGTCGTCGTCGAGGACCCGTACCAGGGCGAGGACGTGCTGGAGCTGGTCGGCGTCGACTACGACCCGCTGCCGGCGGTGGTCGACCCACGGGAGGCGGCCCGGGACGAGACGCTGATCTTCCCCGCGGCCGGCACCAACACCGTGATCAGCTACGGCGAGGAGCTCGACGAGCACCTCTTCGACGACTGCGAGGTCGTGGTCACCCGCACTATCCGCAACCAGCGGGTGGCGCCGGCGCCGATGGAGGGCCGGGCGGCCGCGGCGGTGTGGGGCGAGGACGGTCGGCTGACCGCCTGGATCCCCAACCAGGGCGCCCAGGGCAGCAGGGCCACGCTGGCGAAGATGCTCGGCCTCGAGCGGGACCGGGTGCGGGTGATCACCCCGGACGTCGGCGGCGCCTTCGGGGCGAAGTTCGGCGCCGACCCCGAGCACGCGCTCGTCGCCTGGGTCGCCCGGGCCATCGGCCGGCCGGCGCGCTGGAGCGAGACCCGGTACGAGAACCTGCTCGGGATGACCCACGGCCGGGCCCAGGTGCAGACCGTGACGATCGGCGGCCGCCGGGACGGCCGGGTCCTCGCGTACCGGCTCGAGGTTCTGCAGGACGCCGGCGCCTACCCGCGGATGGGCGCGTTCCTGCCCTCGCTGACCCGGCTGATGACCCCGGGCACGTACGACGTCGCCAAGGTCGAGTCGGTCGCCCGCTCGGTGGTGACGAACACGACGCCGATCGGCGCGTACCGCGGCGCGGGCCGGCCGGAGGCGACCGCCGCGGTGGAACGGGCGATGGACCTGTTCGCGGCCGAGATCGGGATGGACCCGGCCGAGGTGCGCCGGCGCAACCTGCTCGCCCCGTTCGCCGAGCCGCACCGCAACGGCTTCGGCGCCCTGTACGACACCGGCGACTTCCCGTCCGCGCTGGAGAAAGCGCTGGAAGCGGCCGGCTACGACGAGCTGCGCAAGGAGCAGGCCGAGCGCCGGGCCCGCGGCGACGTGGTCCAGCTCGGCATCGGGATCGCCAGCTACGTCGAGATCACCGGCGGCGGGGGCGAGTCCGGACCGCCGAACGAGAACGCCACGATCGAGGTGCATCCGGACGGCTCGGCCACGATCCTCACCGGCGCCTCCCCGCACGGGCAGGGCCACCAGACCGCGTTCGCGATGCTGGCCAGCGAGGAGCTCGGCATCCCGGTCGAGAAGATCACGCTGAAGTGGGGCGACACCGACCTGGTCCCGCGCGGCGGCGGCACCGGCGGCTCGCGCAGCCTGCAGCAGGGCGGGGCCGCGGTCCGGCAGGCGTCCCAGGAACTGCTCGACGTGGCCCGGGAGCGGGCCGCCGACGCGCTGGAGGCCGACGCGGCCGACCTGCGCTTCGACGTGTCGCGGTCGGCGTTCACGGTGGCCGGCGTCGCCCAGGCCGCGGTGTCGCTCGCGTCGCTGGCCTCGACAGAACGCCTGTTCGTGCACACGGTCTTCACCGCGCCGGGCGCGACGTTCCCGTTCGGCGCGCACGTCGCGGTGGCCGACGTGGACACCGAGACCGGTCAGGCCGTGCTGCGCCGGCTGGTCGCGGTCGACGACGCGGGCACCGTGCTCAACCCGCTGCTCGCCGAGGGCCAGCGGCACGGCGGCATCGCCCAGGGCGCCGCGCAGGCCCTGCTGGAGGAGGTCGTCTACGACGCCGACGGCAACCCGCTGACGGCGAGCTTCGCCGACTACCCGATCCTGTCGCCGACCGAGGTGCCGAGCTTCGAGCTGGTCGACATGGCCACGCCGACGACGTACAACCCGCTGGGCGTCAAGGGGATCGGGGAGGCCGGCAGCATCGGCGCCACCCCGGCCGTGCAGAACGCGGTGATCGACGCGGTCGCGCACCTCGGCGTCCGGCACATCGACATGCCCACCTCGCCGCGGACGGTCTGGCGGGCCATCTCGGAGGAAGGGAACCGCGGGTGAGGGTCGAGATCACCGTCAACGGCTCCGGCCGTTCGGACGACGTGGAGCCACGGCTGCTGCTCGTGCACTACCTGCGCGAGGTCTGCGGGCTGCGGGCGGCGAACGTCGGCTGCGACACGACGTCCTGCGGCGCCTGCACGGTGCTGCTCGACGGCGTCTCGGTGAAGTCGTGCACGGTGCTGGCCGTGCAGGCGAACGGGCGCTCGGTGACCACGGCCGAGGGACTGTCCGGTGTGGACGGACAGCTGCATCCGGTGCAGCAGGCGTTCCGGCAGGAGCACGGGTTGCAGTGCGGCTTCTGCACTCCCGGCATGGTGATGGCGACGGTCGGCTTCCTCGCGGAGAACCCGGACCCGACCGAGCAGGAGGTCCGGGAGGGCCTGGAAGGCAACCTCTGCCGGTGCACCGGCTACCACAACATCGTCCGCGCGGTGCTGTCCGCCGCGGGTCGGCTGTCCGCACCGGGCGAGTCGCCCGATGCGGTGGCAGCCCCGCGCGAGCTGTCCGCGCCGGGTGAGCTGTCCGGGCCGGGTGAGCTGTCCGCACCGGGTGAGCTGTCCGCGG
>Ga0207683_10001899_pt1 | contig 18488 bp, 16 predicted proteins | sample KBSM73metaG_FD_184333 | JGI IMG/M metagenome (GOLD analysis project Ga0207683, IMG submission 184333) | Miscanthus rhizosphere microbial communities from Kellogg Biological Station, Michigan, USA - KBS M7-3 metaG (SPAdes) (version 2) | ecosystem: Host-associated > Plants > Roots > Rhizosphere >... | reverse complement strand
ACAAGTTCGTCGAGACGATCACCGCGGCCAACCCGCCGGTCAGTCCGGGCCGGAAGCACGTGCGGGTGATGTATGCCGCTAAGATCGGCGTGATGCCGCCCTCGTTCGTGTTTTTCACGAACGTCGCGACGACATTTCATTTTTCATACGAGCGATTCCTGATCAACAAGCTGCGCGAGGAATTCGGGTTCGTCGGGACGCCGATTCGCATCCAGGTGCGCCGCCGCGCCAAGGGCGGCGGTCCTCGCAAGCGAAGTCCCGAGCGCGCCGCCGTGCGCGGTCCGAAGCGGGCCGATCCGAAGCACCGCCAGGTGCGGACGGAGCGTCAGAATCGCAAGGATCGCCAGGCGCGCCGCGATCGGAAGAAGGACTAGTTCCGGCCAAGTCGCGTTATACTTTCGTGACCGTTTCACCTATGTCGGACACTGCAACCCAGGTCGAAATCCCGGCCCGCGCCCTGTTCAAAGCGGCTGAGGTGTGCGAGCTCCTCAAAGTACAGGCGTACGTGCTGCGGTCGTGGGAGGCCGAGTTTCCGGACCTCGGTGTCTCGAAGAGCGCCGGCGGGCCGAGGATTTCGCCCTGAAGGCACGGTGCTCGAATTTGCCAACGGAGTGAAACTGGGCGGAACGCAAGTGGTGGTGATGGCCGGCCCGTGCTCGATTGAAAACGAAGCGCAGATTCTGGAGACGGCGCAACGCGTGAAGGCTTCCGGTGGAAGCTTTCTTCGCGGAGGAGCCTTCAAGCCGCGCAGTTCGCCCTATGCTTTTCAGGGCATGGGAATTCCGGGGCTCAAGTTGATGTTCGATGCTGCGCGAGCGAATGGGCTTCTGGTGGTGAGCGAGGTCATGGAGATCTCGCAGATCGAACCGATGCTGCCGTACGTCGATTGCTTTCAGGTGGGCGCACGGAACATGCAGAATTTCAACCTGCTGCGCGAGTTGGGCGCGGTTCGGAAGCCGGTATTGCTGAAGCGGGGCATTGCCGCCACGATCGAAGAACTACTGCTGTCGAGCGAGTACATCATGTCTGGCGGGAATTACGATGTGGTTCTCTGCGAGAGGGGTATTCGCACGTATGAGACTGCCACGCGAAATACGATGGACATTTCGGCGATTCCAGTGGTGAAGAAGCTGTCGCATCTGCCGATTGTCGCGGATCCGTCGCACGGAACGGGGCATCGCGATATGGTCGCTCCGATGGCGCGGGCCGCGGTGGCAGCGGGAGCAGATGGAATTCTGGTTGAGGTGCATCCGAATGCAGACAAGGCTGCATCAGATGCCGCGCAGACGCTGTATCTCGACCAGTTTGACAAGCTGATGGGCGAGTTGCGGGTTATTGCAGCTGCGGTTGGTCGAACCATTTAGACGGAGCGAAGACAATCGCATGATCGAGCGCATAGCCATCCTCGGGACAGGCCTGCTGGGAACATCGGTGGGCCTGGCGTTGCGCGCGTCTGGCTTTGGCGGCTCAATCGTAGGCTGGAACAGAACTCAAGCACAGGGCGAGGTTGCGCTCGCAATGGGGGCGTTGCACTCCATTGTCAGCGATGCATTGCAGGCTGCACGAGAGAGCCAGGTTGTAGTGCTGGCGGTGCCGATCCACTCGACGCTCGACTACATGGAACAGTTGTCGAAGGTGCTCGGGCCGGAACATCTGGTAACGGACGTAGGCAGTACCAAAGCGCAGATCACCGCGGCGGCTACGCGGCTGTTCAATACGCCCGAGCGCGCGGGATTTCTTCCGGGGCATCCGATGGCGGGGAAAGAGCGCGGCGGCGCGGCGTTAGGCGATGCGGATCTATTTCGCGGTGCGGTCTGGCTTTTCACGGACGATCCGGGGTGGAAGCGATCGGAGGAATCCGCGGCGCTTGCAAACGGCTGGCGAGAGTGGGTTGTTGCGATGGGTTCTCGAACGATCGATCTCGACCCGGTGCGCCATGATGAATTGGTGGCATGGGTGAGTCACCTGCCGCAGTTTGTGGCAACAGCCTTGAGCGCGCTGCTGCAGGAAGAAGTGGGAGATGCGCCAGAGTTGAAGGATGTTGGTGGCCGCGGATTGCGCGAGATGACACGGCTGGGTGCTAGCCCCTTTTCAATGTGGCGCGACATTGCGCACACCAATACGGAGGCGGTACAGGCTGCTCTGATGGCTTTGGAGCAGCGTCTGGCACATATCCGCGAAAATCTGAAGACTCCGGAATTGCGCGACGAGTTTGAGAAGGCGAATCGGTTCAGGCGGGAGTAGCGAACGCGGTTCAGGCTTATTCCGATTCCTTTGCCGCTTCGGAGGAGTCTTTTGCCGGATCGAGTGCGTGAAAGCCTTCGGCCTTGGCGACCTCAAGCAATTGGGGTGAGGCGGATACGAAGACGATTTCTGTGCCCTGGAACATGTCACGGGCAACGAGCGCAGCGCCGAGTTGCAAGGCATCGGGCCAGCGCAGGGTTGATCGGTCGAGTAGTTGTCGCGCGGCCTCAAGCACTGCCGGATTCAGCGGCTCCTGAACCATGCGGGCGGCTTCAAGGCGCAGTATTTCAAGTGCGGCTGCAGCATCTTCGCGGCTGATATCCCCGGCGCGTTCACGCTTCCGGATGGCCGCATAGACTTCCAATGGCGCGCATGCGGCGATGAGCTTGCGGTTGTCCTCGACTGCTTCCATCAGACGGATCAGGGCATCTGTGCCAGGTTCCTGCACAAAGAGCTTTGCGAACGCTGTGGACTCGAGGAAATAGCAGCTCAAAGTTTTCCTCGTTCCTCTTCAATCGCGTCGGCGATGGAGTCGCCATGGACGGCAACCGGGTGGAATCGCTGTATCTCATCGGGCATGCCGGCTTCGGCACGGTTGAGGCGGATGGTAGTAGTAGGGTAGGCCGGTGTCTTGGGATTCGCGATCTTGCTGGTGAGAACTACCCCGCGCTGAATGGCTTCTGCGAGCACTGCCTGGCGCGATTCAGGGTGCTGGTTCCAACGGAATGCCTTGCGCGGCAAGAAAGAGTCGCGGAACCATTTGAGAGCAATGAAGGCGTGACCGCCACGTTCGGCCTCGGCAAGAGCGGCGCATAATTCTTTAACGCGGGCATCGAGGTCCGCCGGAATCGCGGCTTCATCGTCTTCGTCTTCATGAAAATGCGGTTCAACTGAGGCGCGCGAGCCACGAGATTGACGGCCGCCCGGCTCAGCATCATCGATGCGCTCGAAGTAGATGCGCACTTCATCTTCTTCGGGCGACCATGAGTCAGCGGAGGCGTTTCGTCTCTTGCTTCGGCCGTTTTCGCTGCACAACTCTACGATGGCCTGGTATCCGGGAGGCGCGAGAAATCGCAGCGCGCGAACCAACCCCGGGTCCTGGGAAAACGCTAGTTCACCCAGGGCCTCTTCAATAATCTCTTCAGCATCGGGAACGCTCAAATTGCTAATGTCTACGCTGCTTTGCGCAGCTCTCGTCGATTTCATATTCAACTCTCCATATAAAAGGCTTCTTTAGGGTCGCCGTTGCGACGTTGTTTTCCAATGCTTTTCGAACCTTAGAATGTGCAAAGCCGGCCAGGTGATACGCGCCTGTTTTGGACAAAGTATCGGGCCCGGAGTTTCCCGAACGGGTGTAAGGTAATTAGCAATTTAGGCTTGAACGAGCCATTTGTGACACCCCACAGGGATCGAGGAAACTTTAGCTAAAACTCTTCAAGACTAACCAAGGACTAGTGTAAACGATTGTGCAAGCGGTCGGGAGTCCAAGATAATTGTCTTATTTCATGATTATTCTTGAGACCATGCTTCCGCACCGTGGTGCTTTCCGGTGCTCATCCTTCGTACAATAGGGGAATGCGGCGTTGTGTCCTTTTTTACCTGGCGTTCCTATTGGCATGGAGCGGGCAATATGCCAATTGTCAGGCCGCGGCCCCGGCTTTCGATCTGATTGGACCGAAGATAGATGTTCATGTGAAGCGGGGAGAGGTTACTTTGCCGATTGGGCAAGTGCCGAATCTTCTCCCGGGCGACCGCATCTGGATACACCCCGACCTGCCGGAAAGTCAGTCGGCACATTACGTTTTGATCGTCGCCTTCCTGCGCGGCGTAACGAACCCCCCGCCCTCTGAGTGGTTTACGAAGGTGGAAACCTGGTCAAGGCAAGCGCGGGAAGAAGGCGTGTTCGTGACGGTGCCGGAAGAGGCTCAGCAGGCTTTGATCTTTCTCGCCCCGGACACCGGGGGCGGCCTGAGCACCTTGCGCAACGCCGTGCGAGGACGCCCCGGCACTTTTGTGCGCGCTACCCAGGACCTGCAGGCGGCAAGCTGGGACCGAATGCGTCTGGACACCTACCTGGCGCAAGTAAAGGTCACCTCGCAGACCGATCCGAAGATGCTGAAGGATCGCGCGGAGCGAGCAGCCCGGACATTGGGTATCCGGCTGGATCAACAATGCTTTGACAAGCCGACCGACCAGCAGGCTCCGTGCCTGGTTCAGCATACGGACGGCCTCGTGATGGACGACGCCAACGCGCCAAACCGCGTAGCCCAGTTGACCAGTGGATCGACCGGCGACCTGATGAACCAACTGGCCTATTCGCCGCTTGTCGGGGCCGGAGCCTATAGCCCATATATCGGTGCGATCGTCGATACGGCGAGAATATTGGCCTCTCTTCACACAGCACATTTTCAGTACATTCCGGCCCTTGCGCTGCCGACGAATGACACTCTCAATCTGCGGCTCAACACGGCTCCGTCTTTTCGCGATCCTAAATCGGTCGTTGTGATCGCCCTGCCCCCTGTGAGCCCTCCAAAGCTGCCGCCGTTGCACCCTGTCAATCCATCTGAGGAGTATTGCGCGCAAAAGCCCGGCCTGTTGTTACCGGCTGAAGGGGCACCGCTAATCTATGCCACGCCCATGGCCTACGACCTGAAGCTGCATATTGAATCGAAGCCGGATTCGTTTGACCTGCCAGTCAAGGTCGATCCCGCTCAAGGTGGATTGGTTCTGGAGCATGCAGCGCCGCCGCTGCCTCCGGGGGACCTCTCGGCAGTAGTGCGCGGAAAGTGGGGCTTTGCCGACTGGGAAGGGCCGCGCTTTCGTCTGCGAACGGCGCGCTCGAGCACGTGGGCGGTTGCTGGGAGCGACCAATCGGCGCTGGTGGTGGGGCGCGAAGACATTCTGCATATCGAGGGAGAAAACACCCTCTGTGTGGACAGCGTTGCGGTGCAATCCCCTGGCGCCGGGCCTGTGACGCTGACCTGGAAGTCTCCAAAGCCCAATACGCTTGAAGTCGCCGTGCCGTTGAAAGATGCGGCACCGGGACCAGTGACCTTAGAAATCAAGCAATTCGGACTGGAGAACCCCGACAAGTTGACACTGATGGCATACGCCGAAGCGGCATCGCTGGAGCGCTTGACGTTGAGCGCCGGAGATATGAGTGCGGTTCTCACCGGCACTCGTCTGGACGAGGTTGCCAAGGCTTCGCTGAACAAGATTGCCTGGACGCCTTCGGCGCTGAAAAGGGTTCAGGATATTGATCACCTTGAGTTGAAAGCCGACGGCTCGACGGCCGATCTGGAGCCCGGAAAACGCTACTTCGCGACCGTGGAACTGCGCGACGGCCGGAAACTCAGAACGCCGGTGCGAGTGGATGCACCGCGCCCGGAAGTTATTCTGCTCAGCAAGGGCACACAGGATGAAGCGTCTTCAGAACCTTCGCCGGTGCGTCTGGGTAGCCCCGATGATTTGCCGGTTGAGCAGAGGCTGGTTTTCTTTCTCAAGTCGAAGACGCCTGCTAATTTTCCGCGGGATCAAAAGATCGAAGTTGCCGCGGTGGACGGCAGTTTCAAGACTGTTTTGTCGGTCAGCGACGGCACCCTGATGCTGGAAGACGCGAACACGGCACTGGGAGTTGTAGAGCCGCTGGCCCGGTTTGGTTCGTCAGCGTTTGGTCCGGTCCATGCGCGCGCCGTGTCGGCTGAAGGCGTCACGGGGGATTGGGTGCCACTGGGAACCCTGATCCGGCTGCCGGGGTTCAAGGAACTGCGATGCCCGCGCGCCGTCACCAAGCCCTGCACGTTGACGGGAACGAATCTCTTTCTTGCGGCGCTCGTTGCTTCGACGCCGGAGTTTGACAATGCGACCGACGTGCCGCCTGACTTCACGGGTACGCAACTCACGGTGCCACACTCAGCCAACGGTGTTCTCTACCTGAGGCTGAGAGATGACCCGATGACGATCCAGACAGTTTCGATGACGGTTACGCCGCTCGTGCCAACTCCGGCCGCTCCCGCGGCGGTGAAGGCGGCACCTTCTTCGTCGCAGCCTGATTCACAGCCCGCTCAGACGAACGTGCAACCGCCACCGACGACAAAGACCGAACCTTAGAGGCGAGTCGTTATTGGAAGTAGACGCGGTTTTTTTCTGCGAAGTGCGCCTTGTCTGCCGGTAATTCGTCTTCCGTGAAGATTGCGTTCTGGGCGCATACGCTCGCGCAGTTGCCACAGTCGATGCATTCATCCGGGTTGATGTAGACCTGCGATACGGTTCCGGCGGCAGGATCGCCTGCCTGGGGTGCGATTGCAGCGGTGGAACACTCCGCAACGCAAACGAAGTCCTTGATGCATGCATCGGTGATTACGTACGCCATGAAAAGCTGCTCCTCAATCCTGCGCGCGTTGGATTCCTTACCGCGCTGACTTCGAGCCTATCGAGTCGCGGCTTCGAACCTCCGTGACTCGAATCACAGAAGGAGTATTCCAGCTGTCGATGAAGGAAGTTGTGCCGGCCAATTGAATTGCGGAGTTCGATTAGCGGTGTCCCGCGCGGGTTCGGGCGGGTTATTCTGAGGACATGTTTCGGCTCAGTCGGAAGGTCGCGTTTCTTGTGTGCGTTGCACAGTGTGCCTTTGCCGGCAAGGCTGGGGCGCAGGTTGCGGCGTCGCTGTGGACGTTTGCTGTGTCGGGAGACAGTCGCAACTGCGGCGACTTCGTGATGCCAGCGATCGCGGCGAAAGTAAAAGCAGAGAACGATGCTTTTTACTGGCATCTTGGGGATTTCCGATGGATGTCACAGCCGGACCAGGATTTGCTGGCAATGAGGCCCACGGGCAGCCAGATGACTTTGCTTGATTACCAGCAAATGGCCTGGGACGATTTTCTTTCACACCAGATGGCGCCATTCGGTTCGACACCTGTGTTTCTGGGGCGCGGCAACCATGAGAATGTTCCCCCGATGACGCGCGCGGGTTACGTGACCAAGTTCTCGGGGTTTCTGAATCGACCGGAGATTGCGGCGCAGAGGCAGACGGACGGCTCTTCGGCCGCACCAGTGGGACCCTGGTATCACTGGGTTCAAGGTTCGGTTGATTTCATCACGCTGGATAACGCAAGCCAAGAGGAATTTTCGGTCGCCCAGTTGAGGTGGTTGCGCTCTGTGCTGGATCACGACCTGGCGCCAAACTCGGGGATTCGCGCAATTGTTGCGGGCATGCATGAAGCGCTTCCTCACTCAACGGGTGCAGAGCATGCAATGGACGATTGGGCCCTGGGCGAGCATACGGGCGAGTTGGTCTACACGTGGTTCTATGACGCGCAGGCCGCAGGTAAGTTTGTCTATCTCATCGCGAGCCACTCGCATTACTACTCACCCAATATTTTTAATACGGCATATTGGAAGCAGTACGGACCGCGAGTAGTTCCGGGGATGATCATTGGCGGAGCGGGAGCATATCGTTATCCGCTGCCAAAGTCCGCTGATCCGAGCGCGCGAACGCACGTTTATGGATATGTGCACGGAGCCGTGAAGGCTGACGGCAGCATCGACTTCAGTTTTCGTGAACTGACAGAGGATGATTTAAATAGTGTGCGTTGGCCCAATGCGCCTTTAGCGGCCGTCCACGAGTGCTTTATTCACAATGCGGCTCCTAATTAACGATGCGCGATTTAACTTAGATGCGCCAACTTCGAAGGTAGGTTGCCTGAATTCTAATGCTGCGCTGAATTCTCGTAATAACTGCACTCAACTTAGCCCCAAATGTAACTCAGATAACTTTCTACCGGCTTTTTGCGTCTGTTCCTAATGTGGGCACTTAGAAGATTCTCACCGTAGAGACGCAGGCTTCAGGTCCACAGGAAAGTCAGGCGACTGCGGTTCCCTAGCGCAAATTGCGTTCGAGAAAAGATAAGCAAAACTAGACAAATCATAGCCGGGCCTGGTTGTCCTGCAAACCTCTGTATTACTTGTTGCCAAAACGTAGCTTTTACCACCAGGGAATTCGCAAACAGGCGCGTAATAGCATACGTGTCTGCGAGTGAGACTCACATGGAAGGTGCAGCGTGTGTCGCGGGATAGGAAACACCTCACCAAGTGAGGGGGGCGAAGCTTTGGCCAAGAGCGTTGCATCGAGCACCCCGGCGACATTCGATGATCTTGATTCACCTGGGCACTGGTACGCCGCATACACAGTTTGCCGCCATGAAAAGAGTGTTGCCCGGCACATGGGTGAACGAGAGATCGAGAACTTCTTGCCACTCTATCGCGCACAGCACCGCTGGAAAGATGGGTCCAGAAGGCCGTTAGAACTGCGGCTGTTTTCGGGCTATATCTTTGTTCGAATTCGGCGCAACGACCGTGTAAAAGTTCTCGGCGTCCCTGGAGTTCTTTCCTCAGTAGGCGCGAAGAACTCCCAACCAAGGCCCCTGTTAGACCGAGAAATTGAGGCCCTTCGCTCAGCCTTGGGTTCTCTGCGCTCGGAGCCGTATCTCCTTATTTTTGTTTGGCAAAGAGTCCGTATACGGGCTGGGGCGCTGTCAGGAATGACAGCAGTTGTCGTCCGAAAGAGGAATAGTTTGCGCGTTGTTCTGACTTTGGAACTCCTCATGCAGAGCATTGACGTAGAGGTGAACGGGGTCGACCTCGAGGCACTCGATTCGGAATGTACTGGGAAGCGTGGCGTGAAGCATTCAAGCGACCATTCGCTTCGGAAGTTCGGGTACGTTAGGCGCCTTGAACCCAGCTCGAATTCTCCTCAGTCTCAAAATTTTCCCTTGCGGCAGTCTATGGGCCGCATGGGATCGCCAGCTTGAATGAACGACATCGAAAGCCCATGCGCCCGCCTCAGCGAATCCGCAACCAGAGATTCCGAGGGCATGGAAATTAACTATAGCGAGGGTATCGAGAATGCAAGCACGAAACGCGTTGAACATTTTGGAAGCCGATGGTCCCCAGCTTGGAAATATCTCAGCACTTGGGCTAATGCACGAAGCAATGCTGGCGTCTTCATGGAGGCGTCCTACACCATACCTTGCAGCAGCCGTTCAACATGCATTATCCATGCGCTATGTGGTTGTGAAGCGCACGCTCGACATTCTGCTTTCGAGTATCCTGCTGATTATTTTTCTTCCGATAGGTTTGGCAGTTGCGCTGGCAGTTGCGCTCAGTTCTCCGGGACCTGTGTTCTTCCGGCAAGAGCGTCTCGGTCGTTTTGGCGTGCCTTTCAGCATTATCAAGTTTCGCTCGATGTTTACGCGGCAGCACAAAGATAATGTTCTCGAGATTAACGCGCATCGCAATCACCACGCGGGATATCCCATGGACAAGGAACGCCCCGATCCGCGCATCACACCCGTGGGCAGAATAATCCGCAAGCTCAGTCTCGATGAACTGCCTCAACTTCTGAATGTGCTGGTGGGAGACATGTCGCTGGTTGGGCCGCGGCCTATCGTGGAAGCCGAACGCCCGTTGTATGGCCGCAATTTTGCCTATTACGATCTTTTCCGGCCGGGAATTACCGGTCTGTGGCAGGTTTCGGGCCGTAGTGACGTTGAGTTTGATCGCCGTGTTCTGTTCGACAGAGAATACGCCAGCGAATGGAATTGCCTGCTTGATCTCAAGATTCTGACGCGAACTATTCCCGCTGTTCTATCGATGCGCGGCGCGTATTAATAACTTATTGGTTGCTAACTTATTGGGACGATCCTCAAGAGCACCGCGCGCATGAGCCGGCGGCCCAGGAACCCTCTGCGGCCGCCAACGCATGCGCGGAATAGTAATTTCATTGTGGAATTCAAATTAGTGGCATGTTGTTGGGGTATCCCTGGAATGCCGTCGTCGGTCTACTGCTACGAATGCGGACGCGGTCGTGGATCCGGTTAAGGACCACGAATCAACCAGGTCAGCGCAGGATGACGCTGCTTTGTCCAATTTGCACTTGGCGCCGCAGCGATTAATGTTATTGGGTAATGGGGTCGTCGGATTTATCGCGAGAATTAAGTATGAGATCCTGCGCACTGTGCCGGCCCGATTCTTATCGACATGGAGACTTCGGATAATGACGAACCTGCACGGCGATCAAAGTCCGAAGGAGTTGCGGGAATATACGCAGTCTCCGGATCCTTACCTCATGCAGGATGAGTTGGCCTTTCTCGACTTTCTGATCATCATCGCCCAGCGAAAGAGACTTATTGCGATCATTACGGCGGTTTGCATGGCTTCTGCTGCCGCTATTGCATTGCTTTTGCCCGAGCAGTATTCGGCCACAGTTGTCATCCTGCCGCCGCAGGAAAAGCCCTCAGTAAGCACGATACCTGCATCGCAAGTTGCGGGCTCAAGTTCGACTAGCGGCAAGGCTAGCAGCGCCCCGAGTTCGAAGAATCTTAACGATATGTATGTCGCGATGCTGAAGAGCCGTTCCGTTGAAGATGCCGTGATTCAGCGCTATGGACTCATGGCGCAGTATCACAAGAACTATCTTGTGGAGGCACGGAAAGCGCTTGAGGCGCATACGAAGATCGATGGATCGAACAAGGATGGGCTTATCCGACTGGAGTTCTCAGATCGCGTTCCAGCCCGCGCGTCGGAGATCGCAAACGGCTACGTAGAGCAATTCCGAAACTTCTCTAAGCACCTGGCGCTTACGGAAGCATCTCAGCGGCGCGTGGTATTTGAAACCCAGTTGGAGAAGACGAAGACTGATCTTGAGAATGCTGACGAGGCCCTTACGCGCACACAATTGGCAACGGGGATGGTGCAGGTGGATAGCCGGGCTCGCGCAATGATAGATGAGACTGCGAAGCTTCGCGCCGCGGTGGTTGCCAAGCAGGTGCAGATTGAGGCGATGCACTCGTCCACGGACGCAGAAAATCCCGCACTTGCCCAGGCGGAAAGTGAATTAGCCGGACTGCGCGTGCAGTTTGCGAAGCTGTTGGGTTCAAAGGAATCGTCGAATGAGGACCTGTCTCTGCTGAAGGGCAATGCGCCACAGGCCGGCCTCGAATATGTTCGCAGGTTGCGGGACGTGAGGTACTATGAGGCGATCTTTGACATTCTTGCCCGTCAACTGGAACTGGCGAGACTGGAGGAAGCGAAGGAAGGAGCCTTTATTCAAGTGGTCGATCCCGCGGTGCCTCCAGAGAAGAAGTCTTTTCCAAAGCGAGGCCTCATTATCATGTCGGGGATCGCAGTGGGCTTCACATTTGGACTGATGTTCGCATTGCTGCAAGGGGGACTGGCGAGAATGCAACACAATCCGGCGACCAGAGACAAACTCACGTTGCTGAGAGGATTGATCTGGATAGGAAAAACAGCGAGGCCAGCCCCTGTGCCTGCGGAATCAGGCAAGGTGAAGGACTTTCATACCAAGCCGGAAGCAACCGGTTAATTGTCCATATCGCCCAGGGAAGTTCGCAGTTTGCATTTCTCCGACACGGAATTCTCGTCGTACACATGACAATGCTGATCGAGACATCCACATCGCCGAGGCCTTCCGGTAGTCGATGGTCGGCCTTGCGCGACATCTTGCGCTACAGACTTCCGCATTACATCGGCCTCGATCGGGCCATCGCTTTCACTGTGTTGGGGCGTGTCATTCAGGGCCTTGGCAGCGTCGGTATGGTGCTGCTGATTGTTCATTACCTGACCGCCGCTCAACAGGGTTACTACTATTCGCTGTGGAGCCTGGTTGCTCTACAGAGTGTCTTCGAGCTGGGATTTTCCTTTGTCGTCCTGCAGGTTGCCGCACATGAGCGGGCACACGTCGAGTTCCATGCGGACGGGACAATCAGCGGCGATGCAAAGGCGCATTTCCGCCTCGCTTCGGTGCTGCAACGCGCGGTTCGCTGGTATACGAGCGCGGCGCTGGTGATGGGAGTCGTGCTTTTGGTCGGGGGCTCACGTTTCTTCTCGCTGCAGCAGAACCCAGAGGCGCCGGCGGTGTGGGTGGGGCCACTAAGGGTTACGGTTATCGCCTGCGCAATCACGTTCTCAATCGGGCCGGTGCTTTCGTTTCTCGAGGGCTGCGGGCAGGTGGCTTCGGTTGCGCGGATGCGCTTTTTTCAATCGACGGTAAGCGTGGCTTCGGCGTGGACGGCGATGCTTACCCATCATGGCTTGTATGCGCCAGCCATGGTGCTGCTTGGGCAGGGCCTCGTAGCATGCATTTTGCTCTTCTCGCGCCGGTCATTGCTTTTGCCGCTATTGAGGATGCATGTGGGGGACCGTGGAATCAGCTGGCTGCACGAAGTGTGGCCCTTTCAATGGAAGATCGCGGTGAGTTGGCTTTGCGACTATTTCATCTTTCAGCTTTTCACACCGGTTCTGTTCGCATTTCGGGGACCTGTCGAGGCTGGGCGTATGGGACTCTCGATGAATATCGTCACGCAATTGAGCGCAATGATGCTGGCATGGATGACGACCAAGGCCGCCCCATTCGGAAGCCTAATTGCAAAGAAGAATATTTCAGAACTGGACAGATTATTTTTTCGTGCTTTGCGGCAGTCGATCTCTTTATTTGCGGGAGCCTCGCTGCTTGTTCTCGCGGGTGTATTGCTTGCGCCTTACATTATGCCGAGACTCGCGCAGAGAATTGAGAGCTGGCCTATTTTCGCACTCTTGCTGCTCACCGCGCTTAGTAGTCACGTTGTTCAAAGCGAGGCCATCTATTTGCGCGCTCATAAGTGCGAGCCGTTTCTGGTGCAGTCGGTACTGATCGCACTGGCAACTGCGGGAAGCGTGATTGTGTTGGCTAAGGTGTCAGGTGCACTCGGTGTTTCACTGGCATACTTCGTAGTGCTGGGCATCGCTGGCGTCATTTCAGCCACAACAATCTTTCACACCAAACGCGGTCAATGGGCCCGAACGAGGATCTAGATGACGACACCCATGGCCGCAAAGACACCCGCGTCACTCATCTCAGTGGTCCTGTGTACATATAACGGCAGTCGCTACTTGAGGGAGCAACTCTCGAGCGTCGCTCAACAGACTCGAAGGCCAGGCGAGCTCGTTGTTTGCGATGACCAGTCCACAGATGACACGATGGCCATACTGAAAGAATTCGCATCGTCGGCACCCTTCCCGGTTCGCATTATCGTCAACCCTCAAAGGTTGGGATCGACGCGGAATTTTGACAAAGCGATCAGTCTCGCCAGTGGTGAGTGTATTGCCCTTTGCGATCAGGATGATCGATGGGCGCCCGGCAAGCTCCAGCACTTGTCAGATTTTCTGATGGAAAATCGGACGGCAGACGGCGTATTTTCCGACGCGGACCTCATCGACGAAAACTCCAAATCGATCGGATTGAGCCTCTTTGCGAAGCATAGGTTTACCGCACGAAGGCAACGGCAATTTCTAAAGAACCCGACCGCAACGCTACTGAAGCATGATGTGGTAACCGGGTCAACGTTGATGTTCAGATCTTCGGTTCGCAGCTACAGCCTGCCGATTCCCGCTTCGTGGGTGCATGACGGTTGGCTGGCTTGGATGATCGCATCCCACTCGCGGCTGACGCTTACAACCGAAACTCTGACCGCCTATCGTGTTCATTCAGGTCAGCAGTTAGGCGTGGGGATCCTAGGCGATAGCGGCGGAAGTGAGCTCAAAGATGAGACGCGCCGCCAACATTATGCCCGAGTCGCCCGGCAGTTTGAAGATTTGTTGAAGAAGCTTATTGCCGAAGGTGGAACCGGAAACGATGATCTGGTTAGGGCAATTCGTGAGAAGATTGCATTTCTAAACCGTCAGTCGACGCTGTCGCCCAGCTTGGCTGTTCGGATACTTCAGATGATTCGGTTGCTTCCTCAGTATGTGCAGTATGCGCGTGGGCTCGGTTCGCTTCGAAAGGATCTTATGCTTGGCGGGGAAGTGTCATGAGCCAGCCTACCGGAGAATTTGCGTATGACGAGTATGCGCTAACTCGGGCTGCGGTCGTCGCGAATTCGGCGACCTGGCCTCCGGCGGTTGATGGCAGCAAGAGTCATGAACTTATTCCGGGCGCGCTTAAAGCGCGACGGTCTTTGCCTCTGTTCTGCAATCCCGTTGTGCTGTTCCTATTCAACTGGATGGTGATGCTTTTAACGCTTAGCTTCCAGGTCACCTATGTGACGTATCCGTACTTTGGTATTCCACTGTTACTATGCGCGCTCTCGGTTGCTTCGTTCCTGTTTGGATATCTGGTGGCGCGCACCACTCTTGATATCCGGCCGCGCGCAGATGACTCGCTGACCTACACGCTTGACGTAACTATGTTGTGGCGGATGAACCTGGTTCTCTGCGGGGCGTCTTTGCTCATCATGATCTTCAACTGGGTGACGCTGGGACCGCCGCCGGCAATTGGAGATCCGAATACCTACCTGACATACGGACGATTCAAGCAGGTTCTCTTCCCTTTGTTGGTGAGCGTGACGGTCAACTCGACTCTTGACTCTTCGCGAATTCGCAAACTGCTTTTTGCGGCGTTCGGAATCGCGGGGATGTCTCTTTACATTACGCGAGGTCTCCTGATGGTGACGCTTCTACAAATGCTCTTCGTTTTCGCGATCAAGACGCAGATGTGCAGGCGGAAGCTCTATTCGGTTGCGCTTGCTTGCTTGGCATTTGCTGTTGTCGCCGTGACCTTGATTGGGAATGCGCGTACGTCCCAAGGAGTATTCCTGGAGTATTTGCAGATACGACACAAGTATTCCGGATGGCCGATGGCCTATCTGTGGTTGACCTCTTATATATCCATCCCTTTCTCAAACTTGTGCTGGCTGTTTGCGAAGGGTGATTTTCATGGGCCCACACTCTCTTTTCTCTATCCGCTTCTGCCATCGTTTCTCATGCCGGCCGATCCGCACGCCTTTATTCACGATGACCTGAGCATTATCGACGGCGCGAGCACCTATCTCGCCGCGTATTCCCTCGACTTCTCGTATCTGGGAGTTTATCTAGCCAATCTGGCTCTTGGGCTGGGATGCGGATGGCTTGTGGAGAGAGCGCTTCCGAAGCAGATTCTCGTCTCCGCAATCTTTCTCACTTGCTTGTCTTTTATCTTCTTCAGCGATATGTTTACTCCGCTTTCAACGATCATCCAAGTCGCGGTCCAAGTCGCGGTTCAGATGAGGTGCTTCCAGTGGGGAACCTCTGAGATGGGCGCGGTGTTGGAATGAGTGCAGCAGCATCTTTCGTTGTAGAGAATCACAGGGCATTTCGCGCGACCGTCGTTATCGTGCTCTATCGAATGGAGCCCGCGGAATCGCCGGCCTTTCAGAGCGCGTTGCAGGCCCGCGCGGGTCTTTCGGAAGGGGACGCGGTGCAGATCCTGCTGTGGGACAACAGTCCCGAGTGCGCACCTGGGACTCACCCTCCTGCCGACGTCAGATATGTTCATGATCCGCGCAATCTTGGGCTGGCGTGTGCGTACAATCGAGGGCTGGAGATGGCGATCGATGCCAAGTCAGATTGGCTGATCACCCTTGATCAGGACACTTCGGTCCCAGCGGATTACTTTCTCAAGATGTCGTTGGCCGCGACCGCCAGCCGGGCAATTGCAGGAGTTGGGGCAATCGTGCCGCAGATCCACGCAGGCGGCAGAATTGTTTCGCCGAATTATTTTGTTCTCGGGGCGATTCCCCGCTGGTTTAGCGGCGGGCATTGCGGCGTTCCCGAGCAGGCGGTCTATGCGTTCAACTCAGGTTCGATGCTGAGCGTCACGGCTCTGCAACAGATTGGTGGATACGATCCATGGTTCTGGCTGGACAACAGTGATGCGCAGGTTTTCAACCGACTGCATCAACATGGCAAACGAGTTTACATTGCAGGAGACGTTGCGGTTCAGCATGACTTCTCGATGAAGAACATAAGCGAGCGCATGAGTGCGGATCGCTATCGCAATACTCTTTTGGCAGAGACAGCCTTTTGGGATATGCGGATGAATAGGATGGCTGGGTGGGAGAGAGGGCTCAGGCTGTTGCTGCGATTGATAAAGCATCGAGTGCGTCAAGACAACATGGAGTTACGAAGAATTACCCGTCAGGCGTTGTTGCGCAGGCTCTTCACATCGAGGCCCAAGAGGCTCGAAGAGTGGAGGCGGAAGACGCGAGAGCGCCTGGGTAATTCGCTGGAGGCAACCGGATTTCCATCACGCAGGCTGAGGATCTCTGCGTGTATGGCTGCATACAACGGCGGGAAATATATCGATGCGCAGTTGGATTCGATCCTGGCGCAGCTTCGCGACGAGGATGAAATATTGATCGTAGACGACTGCTCGCAGGATGATACGAGAGAGCGGATCCTGCGGTCAGCGGATCCACGAATTCGCCTGTTGAGGCACAGCAAGAATCTGGGCGTCGTGCCAACATTCGAAGACGCGCTGCGATCTGCAACGGGCGACGTTCTCTTTCTCTGTGACGATGATGATGTCTGGGCACCTACAAAAGTGCAAAGGTTTCTCGATGTATTTGAGAGGCACCGCGACGTGGAAGTTGTCACGAGTAGGGTGAGTTTGATCGACGAGAATGACGACCGATTGCCGAACTCGCGAGTGAACCGCGAGGGAAGGTTCTCCTCCGGCTTTTGGAAGAATGTGCTGGTCAATCACTATCAGGGCTCAGCAATGGCAATCCGCGCGTCGCTCCTTGGGCGGGTTCTGCCCTTTCCGCGCCATAAGACATTCCTGCATGATGCGTGGATCGGCACGCGGAATGAAGTGGCCGGCGGGAGAACCGAATTCATTGATGAAGATCTGCTTTACTATCGGCGTCACGCGAAGAACGCGAGTCGCACTCAATCGCTGGTTCGACAGATACGGACGCGAATTGATCTGCTGGTTGCGCATGTTTCGTATGCGCTGCGCCTCTCTGTCCAGTAGCGTGCACACAAGAAGAGGGCGAGACGGATGCGCAGAGTGGACGAACAATTTAGAGGGGCCGGCATGGACGCGACTAAACCCCAGGTCGCACTCATCATACCGACGCACAATGCAGCACGGCACTGGAAGGCTCTTTGCGAGGGCATACGAAAACAGAGCGCATATCCGGACCAAGTCATCGTCGTCGATTCCTCTTCAACAGACGGGACATCGGCGGCTGCGCGGGATGCCGGATTTGAGGTTGTCGAAATTGATGGTCGGGACTTCGATCATGGCGGTACTCGTCAATTGGCCGCGGAACACGCACCTAATGCGGATATCCTTATTTACCTTACTCAGGACGCAGTACCTGCAGAACCGGATGCATTTGAACACATTGTCAGAGTGTTCGAAGATCCTGGCATCGGGGCCGCATATGGAAGACAGCTGCCCCGCCACGGCGCAACCGCCATTGAATCTCACGCAAGACTCTTCAATTATCCGGATGTATCCAATGTGCGTTCGTGGGAGAGTCGCAAGGCGCTCGGCTTCAAGTCTATATTCTTCTCGAATGCATTTGGAGCTTACCGACGCACAGCGCTAATGAGTGTAGGCGGGTTTTCATCCGATGTGATTTTCGGTGAGGACACGATGGTTGTGGCACGGTTGCACCAGGCTGGATGGAAGACCGCGTATGTCGCGAAGGCTCTTGCTGTGCATTCCCATTCGCACTCCATCGTGGAGGAATTTAGACGATACTTCGACATCGGTGTGTTGCATGCACGTGAGGGATGGTTGATCGAACAATTTGGGACTGCATCGGGGGAAGGCAGGCGATTTGTGCTGTCGGAACTGAGATACCTAATGAAGAACGATTTCCTGAGTGTTCCCTCCGCGTTGATTCGGACGTTTACGAAATATCTTGGTTACAGAATAGGGCGGAGGGAGAAGCAACTGTCGCCGCGGTTGAAGTATCATCTGGGCCTGAATAAGCAGTATTGGAGTCGTTGACTTCTTGCGGAAGCATAGCCAGTTCGCACTCATGCTTTGGAGTCATATGGCACAGTAAAGAAGAATGTCGCTCCCTGATCGACGTCTCCAGTGGCCCAGATCTTTCCGTTGTGACGGCTGATAATTCTGTAGGCCGTCGCCAGGCCAACTCCGGTTCCTGGGAACTCACTATGGGAGTGCAAACGCTGAAAGGGATGGAACAATCGATCTGCATATTGAGGATCAAATCCGACGCCATTGTCACGAACGAAGTAAGCAGTACCGGTCTCTTCTTCTGTGTATCCGAACTCAATTTCAGCTTCTGGAACCTTTGACGTGTACTTCCACGAGTTAACGAGAAGGTTTTCCAATACCAACTGAAGTAATCCTTCATCGGCAATCACATTCGCGCCTTTCGCGATCTTGAATT
>Ga0207683_10001896_pt1 | contig 18497 bp, 15 predicted proteins | sample KBSM73metaG_FD_184333 | JGI IMG/M metagenome (GOLD analysis project Ga0207683, IMG submission 184333) | Miscanthus rhizosphere microbial communities from Kellogg Biological Station, Michigan, USA - KBS M7-3 metaG (SPAdes) (version 2) | ecosystem: Host-associated > Plants > Roots > Rhizosphere >... | reverse complement strand
CCGCACGGTCGACGGGTCGAATGCGCCCGAGCTCGACGTGTCGACGGTCGACGCGCGCCGAAGCGCCTACAGCATGCTGCTTTCCAAAGGCCTGATCCGGGTCGGCATCGGCATGCCGAGCGGGCCCGGCGTGGAATTCGAGCTGGTCGCGGTGGATGACCCGTATGGCCACGCCAGCGCGCAGGACCTGTCGCTGTTCCGCCGTCCTCTCCCGGCCACCAATCTCAAGTTCCTGAGCACGGTGATGTGGGACGGCCGCGAGACGTTCAAGGATGCGGCCTCGGCAAACTGCCTGGTCGGGACGACCAATTGCTATTCGTCGATTCCGTTCGACCTCGCCGACCAGTCGAACGCCGCCACGCTCGGGCACGCTCAGGGCGCGATCCCGTTGACCGACGCGCAGCGCCAGGCGATCGTCGAGTTCGAAAGCTCGCTGTTCACCGCGCAGGTCTTCGACGTGGACGCCGGAGAGCTCTCGGCGAGTCAAGCCTTCGGCGGCCCGGATTACCTGTCGGTGCAGGACTCGTATTTCGGCGTCAACGATGCTATCGCGGGCGACTACCGGACGGGCGCGCCCTTCAACTCGACCGTATTCCACACCTACGACGCCTGGGCGCGCTGGCTGACGAGCAAAGCGAACGAGCACAGCCGGGTCGCGGCACGCGCCGCCGTCGTTCGCGGACAGGCCATTTTCAACACCCGGTTGATCAACATCACCGACGTCAACGGCCTGAACGACGATCTCAACGTCAAACTCATTCCCGGGACCTGCACGACCTGCCACGACACGCCGAACGCGGGCGACCACTCAGTGCCGGCCCCGCTCAACATCGGCCTCGCCGACGCAACGCGCCGAACTCCCGACATGCCGCTGTACACGCTGCGCAATCTGCAGACCGGACAGACGACGCAGACCACCGATCCCGGCCGCGCGCTTCTCACCGGTAAGTGGAAGGACATCGGCCGGTTCAAGGGTCCGGTTCTGCGCGGGCTCGCCACGCGCGCGCCGTACTTCCATAACGGCTCGGCGGCGGATCTCGCGGCGGTGGTCGATTTCTACAACACGCGGTTCACGCTGGCCTTGAGCGATCAGGAGAAGAGCGATCTAATCGCCTTCCTGCAGACGCTCTAGTGGGTTGCGGGTCGCCGCGGGTCTCCTTACTGCGGCGCGATGCGATCCGCGAGCGCGAGCAGCAACCGTGCGCCGTCGCCCTGCCACGCGCTGCCGTGCATGCATGCCATCGTCGTCGGCTTGAATGCGGCAAGCCGCGACAGAAGCTCGCGGCTGTTGGGCGCATGCGCGTAGTAGTCCATCGGCGCACGGAACGCTTCGCTTGGGCCGAGAATGTCGGCGGTGGTTACCGCCGGGTGATTCTTGCCGCCCTGGGTAAACAAGTCACCGCAGAGCAGCGTCGAGGTCGTCGTTTCCATCATGAACCCGCATTCCCAGCCATGCGGCAGATGCGGCGCGTCGCACCAGCGCAGCTCATGCAGCCCGAGCTTGAGCGTGCTTCCGTCTGCTAGCGCTCGCGGCGGCCGGTCCGCATAGTCGTTGCCCGAGACCATCGCCGCGATCTGCCCGCAGACCGGCTCGGCACGCGGTGCAGCGGCGAGGAAATCGTTGAGCGCGCCGCACTCGTCGGCCTCGAAGTGGGAAAAGCCGATGTAGCGCAGGCGAGAGAGCGGCATGATCTGTTCGACGCCCTGTCGAACCAGCGGAAACAGCTTGCGCAGCCCGGTATGAAACAGCATCGGCTCGTCGTCGTCGATCAGGTACTGGTTGAAGCTGAACGCACCTGGTCCGCCTGGCAAGTCGACGGCGGTGGCGAGGCGATAGATTCCGTCGGCGATTTCGTCGACACGAGTCGGATTCGATACGGCAGTCTGGCTCATGATGCACGTCCTCCTTGATTTGCGGTTGCTGCCATTCAACCCGGCGGCTCGGAGCCGGCGGGCAAATCGTGGCCGATCAGCGTCGCCTCGAGCCGGCGCGCGCGTGCCGCGTCGGCATCGGCCTCGCTGTCCTGCGCGCGCGCCTGCGCGATCGCCTGGTCGGCGTCGCCGGCGATGTCGGCGAGATCGTCGCCGAGAAAGCCGCCGCTCTGATGCGCCCACAGCCGCGCGTACAGGCCGTCGCGCGCAAGGAGGCTCCGGTGATCGCCCTCCTCGACCACTCGTCCGCGGTCGAGCACGATCAGCCGGTCCATCGCCGCAATGGTAGACAGCCGGTGCGCAATCGCAACGACGGTCTTGCCCTCCATCAACCGGTAGAGGCTGCGCTGGATCGCGGCCTCGACCTCCGAGTCGAGCGCGCTGGTCGCCTCGTCGAGCAGCAGGATCGGAGCGTCCTTCAGCATCACCCGCGCGATCGCGATGCGCTGCCGCTGGCCGCCGGAAAGCTTGACGCCGCGCTCGCCGACGTGTGCGTCGTAGCCGCTGCGTCCCTTCGGATCGGTCAGGCCACCGACGAATTCGTCGGCTTCGGCGCGTTTGGCCGCGGCCAGCATGTCCTCCTCGGTCGCATCGGGCCGGCCGTAGACGATGTTCTCGCGCACCGAGCGATGCAGCAGCGAGGTGTCCTGCGTGACCATGCCGATCTGCTCGCGCAGGCTGTTCTGCGTGACCTGCGCGATGTCCTGGCCGTCGATCAGGATGCGCCCGGCCTCGACGTCGTAGAAGCGGAGCAGGAGGTTGACGATCGTCGACTTGCCCGCGCCCGAGCGTCCGACCAGGCCGATCTTCTCGCCCGGGCGGATGTGGAGGTCGAGCTTTTCGATGACGTCGCGCTTGCCGCCGTAGGCGAAGCTCACCTGCTCGAAGCGGATGTCGCCGTGCGCGACGGTGATCGGCTTCGCCTCCGGAGCGTCGACGACTGTCTGCCGCCGCGCGATCGTATTGATGCCGTCCTGCACGGTGCCGATGTGCTCGAACAAGGTCGCCATCTCCCACATCACCCAATGCGAGATGCCGTTCAGGCGCAGCGCCATCGCCGTGGCGGCGGCGACGGCGCCGACGCCGACCTGGCCTTGCGTCCACAGCCAGAGCGTGGCACCCGCGCTGGCGGCGATCAGCATCATCGACAGCGTGTGATTGACGATCTCGAAACCGGTGACCAGCCGCATCTGGGTGTGCACGGTATTCAGGAATTCCTGCATCGCCGTGCGCGCGAAGAAGGCCTCGCGCCGCGCGTGCGAAAAGAGCTTGACCGTCGCGATGTTGGTGTAGGCGTCGGTCATGCGGCCGGTCATCAGCGAGCGTGCGTCGGCTTGCATCCGCGCCACGCGACCCAGCCGCGGCACGAAGTAGTACAGCGCGCCGATGTACAGCACGACCCAGCCGAGGAAGGGGATGATCAGGCGCGAGTCGAAATTTCCCAGCACTGCGAGCAAGGTGACGAAGTAGATGACGACGAAGACCAAGAGCTCGCAGACGATCAGCCAGGTGTCGCGCACGGCGAGCGCGGTCTGCATCACCTTGGTCGCGATGCGGCCGGCGAAGTCGTCCTGGTAGAACGTCATGCTCTGCCCGAGCATCAGCCGGTGGAAGTTCCAGCGCAGCAGCATCGGAAAGTTGCCGAACAGCGTCTGCTGCTTGACCATCGACTGCACGGCGATCAGCACGATGCTGCCGGCGAGGACGCCGCCCAGCAGCAGCAGGCGCCCTCCTTCCTTCGCCCACAGCTCCGCCGGTTGCACCTTTGCCAGCCAGTCGACGATGCTGCCCATCATGCTGAACAGCAGCGCCTCGAACGCGCCGATCACCGCGGTCAGCAACGTCGTGGCGAGCAGATACCCGCGGAGTCCCTTCGAGCACGCCCACAGGAACGCGAAAAAACCGCGCGGCGGCGTCTCGGGGGTCGCCTCGGGATAAGGATCGACCAGGCGTTCGAAAAAGCGGAACACGGTGTCTTGTCGTCGCTTACGGTCCGGCGCTTTGGCGCGGCGGACGGGTCGGTGGAGCGGAGGCGCCGGCGCGAAGTCGGCCGCCGATGCGCCGGAAAAGTGGAATTCTACTATTGGGCCCCGCCGGCCGCTTGCCGCGGGCGCCGCTTGACACGCCGCCCGGCGGCGTCTACGCTCTTGATTGATCGTTCAATCAACTGATGAAAAACCCCGCACCCACACCGTCGACGCGCGACCGCCTGATCCAGACCGCGATGCAGCTGTTCTGGGAAAAAGGCTATGGCTCGACCAGCGTCGCCGACGTCCTGCACGCGGCAGGCGTGAACAGCGGCAGCCTGTATCACTTCTTTCCCGGCAAGCAGGACCTGCTGCTCGCGGTCCTCGATGCCTATCGGGCGGGCATCGATCCGATGCTGCTTGCACCCGCGTGGAAGGGAGTCGACGATCCGATCGAGCGCGTATTCGCGCTGCTCGCACGCTACCGGCTGGGCATCGTACAGACCGATTGCGTCTACGCCTGCCCGATCGGCAGTCTCGCGCTCGAGATCCACGAGCCCGACCCACCGGTGCGCAAGGCCATTGCCGCGAACTTCAAGGCGTGGACCGACGCCGTCGAGGCCTGCCTCGTCGCGGCTGGGCCCCGCCTGCCGCGCACGCTCGACCGGCGCGAGCTGGCGCGCTTCGTCCTCACCGCGATGGAAGGCGGCGTGATGCAGGCGCGCACCCATCGCGATCCGGCGTACTTCGACAGCTCGGTCAGGCAGCTTCGCATCCATTTCGAGCATCTGGAGCGTGAGGCGGAACAGCAGCCGTCGCGCGCACGATCGCCGCGCAGGAAATCAACTTCACGAGAGACCAAATGATGGCACTGAGACTTCGTATCGCGCTGGCGGGCGCGCTCGTTTCCGCCGCGGCGTTCAGCGGATCGGCCGCCGCCGCGCCGATCGAGCCGCTGCAACCGATGGCCTTCCTCGCCGGGCATTGCTGGAAAGGCGATTTTCCCGGCGGCAAGCAGACCGACGAGCATTGCTTCAGCTGGCTCTATGACGGCAAGGCGCTGCGCGACACGCATACCGTGCGCACTCCTGGCCGGCCGGATTATGTCGGCGAGACGACCTACTACTGGGATTCGGCCGCCAAGCGCGTCGAGTACATCTATATCGAGAATCTGGGCGGCATCAGCCGTGGCAACATGCAGAGCACACCCGAAGCGCTGGTCTTTCCGGCGACGCAATACGTCGCCGAGGGCCAGGCGATGACCTACCGCGTGCGCTGGACCCGATTGAGTGACACGTCGTACGAAGCGTGGAGCGAAATGCAGGGCAAGGATGGCTGGACGACGATGTTCAAGCTGACGATGAAGAGGTCGTCGTAGCGATAGTCTGCGCGCGCCGTCAGCCCTGCACGGCCGCCCCCGCCGCGATCAGCTCGCGTATTTCGTCTGCACCGAAACCGAATTCGCCCAAAACCTCGGACGTGTGTTGGCCGAGCATCGGCGCTGGCCGAGTGACGCGCGAAGGCGTGACCGAGAACTTGATCGGGCAGCCGATCGCCTGGGTCTCGCCGGCACGCGGATGCGTGAGGTCGACGACCATGTCGCGCGCATGCACCTGTGGATCCGCCAGCATCTGCTCGATCGTCTTGACCGGTCCCGCCGGGACCCCCACCGCATCGAGTGCCTCCAGCCACGCGGCCGACGGCTTGCGCTTGAACCGCAACGTCAGCTCGTCGACCAGCGCTTCGAGGTTCGCCATACGCAGCTTGTTGTCGGCGAATCGCGGATCGTCGCGCAGCTCCGGCGCCTCGAGTACTTGCGTCAAGCGCACATAGTTGACCTGGTTCGACGCGCCGACGGTGATCCAGCCATCGCCGGTCTCGAATGCCTGGTACGGGGCGGTCATCGGATGCGCGGAGCCGAGCGGACCGATCTCGCGTCCGCTGCCGATGAAAATCGCACTCTGCCAGAACGTCTGCATGACGCCGGCTTCGAGCAGCGACGTGTCGACCAGCTGGCCCTCGCCGGTCTTCAGCAGATGGACGTAGGCGCTGACGATGCCCAATGCGCCCAGGATGCCGGCGTTGATGTCGGTGACCGGCGAACCGACCTTGGTCGGCGGTCCGCCCGGATCGCCGGTGATGCGCATCAGTCCGGAAAGCCCCTGCGCGACCAGGTCGAAGCCGCCCTTGGTCGCATCGGGCCCGGTCAGACCGTAACCGGAGAGCGCGCAATAGATCAGCCGCGGATTGGACGGGCGCAGCACGTCGTAGCCGAGCCCCAGCCGTTCCATCGTGCCGACGCGGAAATTCTCGACGACGACGTCGGCGCGATCGATGATCCGCCGCAGCGCCGCGTTCGCTGCTGGATGCTTCAAGTCGAGCGCGATGCCCCGCTTGTTACGGTTCATCATCATGAATGCGCTCGACTCGCCGTTGACCTCGGGCGGCGTGAAGCGCCGCGTGTCGTCGCCGTCGGGCACGCGCTCGACCTTGATCACGTCGGCGCCCATGTCGGCCAGCAGCATGCCGGCGGTCGGCCCCGACATGATGTGCGCGAGCTCGATGACCTTAAGTCCGGAAAGCGGTCCCATGATTTTTCGTCATTTGCCCCGGAACCGCGGCTCGCGCTTGGCAAGAAACGCGGCGAGACCCTCGCGGAAATCCGCCGTGTCGAAGCAGGCGTATCCTTCGGCCCAGTCGGCGTCCGACAGCTCTCGCTTCGCACTCAAGCGCCGGATGAACTGCTTGTGCCAGCGCGCGACCAGCGGCGCGCCCGCGGCGATGCGCTCGGCCGCCGTGCGCGCTTCGGCTTCGACCTGATCGTCGGCCACGACGCGCTGCACCAGTCCCTTGTCGAAAGCTTCCTGCGCGCCGAAGATGCGGCCTTCGAGCAGGATCTCCAGCGCCACCGCGGGCCCGACGACCGCCAGCAGGCCCGCGAGCTCGCCGTAGCCCATTGTCAGGCCGAGACGGTTGATCGGGATGCCGAAGCGGCTTCCGGCGCCGCAGATTCGCAGGTCGCACATCAGCGCGACTTCGAGCCCGCCGCCGACGCACACGCCGTGGATCATCGCCACCGTCGGATGCGGGCACTCGCCGATCGAGCGCATCGTCGCGTGGATCAGCTCGCCGTATTTTTTGCCTTGTGCGGCGTTGGCGCGCACCTCGGGGAATTCGGCGATATCGGCGCCGGCGGCGAAGGCCTTCGTGCCTGCGCCGCGCACGATGACGCAGCGCAGGCTCTCGTCGGCGGAGAGCTCGCGCATGCGCGTACCGAGATCGGTCCACGAGGCCAGCGACATGGCATTGAGCTTGCCCGGCCGATCGAGCACCACGGTGGCGATCGCGCCGTCACGTTCGACGAGAACGGCGGCCGTCATGGCCTCACTTGTAGAAGAAGTCGACGAGTCCCATGCCGACAAAGGGTACGTAGGTCACCAGAATAAGCACGGCCAGCAGCACGGCGACGAAGTACACGTTGACCTTGGTCACTTCCCACATGTCGGCCTTGGCGATCGCGCAGCAGGTCATCAGCACGCTCGCCACCGGCGGCGTCTGCTGGCCGATGCCCAGGTTGATCGTCACGATCAGCCCGAAGTGAACCGGGTCGATGCCTACCGCCGTGACCAGCGGCATGACGACCGGGACGACCAGGATGATCGCCGCTGCCGAGTGCAGGAAAAAGCCGAGGATCAGGAACAGCACGTTCAGTATCGCCAGCACCGCCCATTTGTTGGCGGTGAAATTCAGGATGCCTTGCGCCAGCTGCTGCGGCAGATGCGTCTCGGTAAGATACACCCCGAGCAGCGCGCTCGCGGCGACCAGCAGCATCACCACGGCGGTCTGAATGCCACCTTCGACGATCGAAGTGCGCAGCACATGGACGTCGAGCTCGCGGTAGACGACGAAGCCGACGAACAGCGCCGCCAGCACCGCGATCGCTGCGCCCTCGGTCGCGGTGACGATGCCGCCGAAAATCGATCCCAGGATGATGACCGGAAGCAGGAACGCCCACAGCGCTTCCCTGAACGTCTTGCGCACGTTGGCCCAGCGGAACGCCTGCTCGACTGGAAAGTTGTAGCGGCGCGCGAACCAGTAGGCGACCCCCATCATGCCCAGGCCGCCGAGAATCCCGGGCACGATGCCGGAGACGAAGAGCTTGACCACCGAGGTTCCGGCAATCACCGCGTAGAGCAGCATCGGGATCGACGGCGGGATGATGACCGCGAGCGTGGCTGACGACGAGATGACCGAGGCCGCGAACTCCTTGCTGTAACCTCGGCTTCGCATCGCCGGGATGAGGATCGAGCCCAGCGCCGCCGCGTCGGCGACCGCCGACCCGGAAATCTCAGCGAAAAAGAGCGACGTCCCGATCGACACCATCGCCAGCCCGCCGCGGATCCAGCCGAGCAGCGCCGACGCGAATGCGATCAGCCGGCGCGAGATCCCGGAGGCGTTCATGATCGCGCCCGACAGGATGAACAGCGGAATCGCGATCAGAGGGAAACTGGTGGCGCCGTTGTACATCGTGATCGCCACGTTGGGCAGCATGTCCACGCCTTGCGTGGTGACCAGCGCGACGACGGCGACGACCCCGAGCGCGATCGCGATCGGAATGTCGAACAGGACGAGCACCAGCACAGCCCCGAACAGGACGAGTATCTGCATGTCAGGTCAGAGCGGGGACGACGGAGCGGCGATCAATGCAGGCGCTCGGCGAGGTCGCTCGCCTCGGCGGAGGCGAGGCCGCGCGCGGCCCTGATGTTGTCGGGCATGTTCAACAGCTCGGCCACGATGAACAGCGCGCAACTGATCGGGATAACCGACTGCGTCCACGCGACCGAGACCGCCGGAAAGTTGATCAGATAGTCGGTCGCCAGGACATCGAGGATCGAAAAGCCGATCCAGCCCAGCAGCGCCATGAAGGCGATCACCAGGAACTTGCCGATCAGCACAAAGATCAGCCGCCGGCGCGGCGGCATCGACTTGACCAGCCCCGGGAACCCGATGTGCGCGCGCTTCAGCGCCGCCAGCGCCGATCCGTAGAAGGTGAGCCAGGCGAGCAGGATGACGGCGACCTCGTCGTACCACGACAGCGAACGCCCGAACGCGCGAAAGCCGATTCCTATCGTCACCTCGATCGCCATCGCCGACATCAGGACGATGACGATCGCCTCGAGGAATTTCTCGTATGCGCCGCGAATTCGCGCCAACGTCACGCTCGCTCCCCCCGTCCGTCGGACGCTTATTTGCCCAGCGCGATCGCCTGCTCGATCAACGCTTTCGATCCGGGGACTTCGGTGCCGAACTCGTCGTAGATCCCCTTGCTCGCCGCGATAAAGGCGTCCTTGTCGGCCTGGTTGACCTTGACGCCGGCGGCGGTGAACTTGGCCACCAGCTGCTCATCGTCCTTGGTTGCCTGGGCGTAGACGTACGCCTGCGTTTCCTTTGCCGTGTCGTCGAGGATCTTGCGCACGTCGGCGGGCAGGCTGTCCCAGCGTTTCGCGCCGACGGCGACGAACGCCGGCGTGTAGACGTGGCCGGTCAGCGAAAGATACTTCTGCACTTCCTGGAATTTCTGCGACCAGATCTGCGTCAGCGGATTCTCCTGGCCGTCCATCACGCCGGTCGACAGCGCGGTGAACACTTCGGAAAGCTTCATCGGGCTCGGGTTCGCGCCGTACGCCTGGAACATCCGGAGCCGCCATTTGCCTTCGGGAATCCGCAGCTTGATGCCCTGCAGATCGGCGGGCGTGACAATCGGCTTCTTGCTGTTGGTGATGTGGCGGTAGCCGTTTTCCCAGACGGCAAGGATCCTGAGCCCTTTCGCTTCCGCCGCCGGCTCGAGCTTCGTCCAGAAGATCGCCTTTTCGATCTTCTGCATGTGGCCGCGATCCTTGACCAGGTACGGCATTTCGAACAGGCCGAAGAGGTCGGCCTCCGACGACATCACCGTCGAAGGCAGAGCGAAGTCGAGCGTGCCGAGCTTGAGCTTTTGCAGCATCTCCTTGTCGCCGCCGAGCTGGCTCGAGCCGTAGACGACGATCGTCGCCTTGCCCGCAAGTTTGGCGTTGGCGCGCTTGGCGAATTCGGTCGCCGAGACGTCGAACAGCGATCCGGGTTCGCCGACATGGCCGAATTTGAGCTCCAGCTGCGCCAGCGCCGGCTGGCTGAACACGGCAAGCAATCCGATCCACAACAGTCTCGACATCCTCATTGCGGTTTCCTCCGAAGTTCAAACGCGATCAGTTATTTTTTTATTGCTTCGACGTTCAATGCGGCGCGTCACGCCGTGCTGGCGGCGAGCGCTGCGGCATCGGACTTGATGCTCGGCGCGCCGGCGAGAAACGACAGCGCCGCGGCGATGCCACCCGATTTATGCGGAACGCGCGAGGCCGCCAGCGCCATCTCGACGCCGCACAGCGTTCCGCACAACGTCAGGTCGTTGAAGAATCCCAGGTGACCGATGCGGAAAACCTTTTTCGCAAGGCGGCCGAGACCGGTGCCGAGCGACAGGTCGTAGCGCGCGAGGGCTTCGCGGCGGAAGGCATCGGCGTCGTGACCCTCGGGAACCATGATCGCGGTCAGCGAGCTGCTGTATTCGGCCGGGTTGCGGCACAGGATTTCCAGCCCCCAGCCGCGCACCGCGCGCCGGGTCGCTTCGGCGTGTCTGTCGTGGCGCGCGAACACGTTTGGCAAGCCTTCGCCGAGCAGCATGTCGATCGCCTCGTGCAGTCCGTAGAGCAGATTGGTCGCCGGCGTATACGGAAAATAGCCTTGCCGGTTCATCGCGATGATGTCGTCCCAGGCCCAGTACGATCGCGGCAGCCGCGCCTCCTTGCTGGCGGCAAGCGCCTTGTCGCTGACCGCGTTGAACGAGAGCCCCGGCGGCAGCATCAGCCCTTTCTGCGAGCCGGCGACGGTGACGTCGACGCCCCACTCGGCGTGCCGGTAATCGATCGAGGCGAGCGACGAGATCGTGTCGACCATCAACAGCGCCGGATGACCGGCGCGGTCGATCGCGTGGCGGATCGGCGGGATCGCGGTGGTGACGCCAGTCGACGTCTCGTTGTGCACGACCAGCACCGCCTTGATCGCGTGCGCCTTGTCGGCCCCGAGCTTGGATTCGACGATCGCGGCGTCGGCGCCGCTGCGCCAATCGCCGGGAACGAAGTCGACGACAAGCCCCAGCTTGTCGGCCATCTTGCGCCACAGGGTCGCGAAGTGCCCGGTCTCGAACATCAGGACTCGATCGCCGGGGGACAGCGTGTTGACCAGCGCCGCTTCCCACGCGCCTGTGCCCGACGCCGGATAGATGACGATCGGCGACGATGTCTGGAAGACGCGCTTGAGGCCATCGAGAATTTCGAGGGTCAGCCGCGCGAACTCGGGCCCGCGATGGTCGATCGTCGGATGATCGAGCGCGCGCAGCACGCGGTCGGGCACGTTGGTCGGCCCGGGAATCTGCAAAAAATGCCGGCCGCTCGGATGGTCGTCGAGTTTCAGCATGCGCCTGGTCGATTGCGTCGGAATCCGATCGCTCGAAATCGCCGTGGCCATTATCGAAGCCATCGCCGGCGAGGTATAGTCGCATTGTACAACTGCGATCCCGATTTTAAGCCAAATCCTCAAGATGAACTCCGCGCTGGAACGACCGGTCGCGATCGACGGCCGGCTCAAGCGTGCCTTCGACTCGTCGCTGCTCGCGCGGCGGCTGCGCGAGGCGTGCCGCGGCGACGTGCTGTTCGACGCGGCCTCGCGAGGGCGCTACGCGACCGACGCTTCGATCTATCAGATCGACCCGATCGGGGTCGTCGTGCCGCGCGACGAGGACGACGTCCGGGCCGCGCTTGCCGTCGCGCGCGAGCTCGACGTTCCGGTGTTGCCGCGCGGCGCGGGCTCGTCGCAATGCGGGCAGACGGTCGGCGACGCGCTGGTGATCGATCACAGCAAGTCGCTGTGCCGCATTCTGGCGTTCGACGACGACACCATGACCGCCACCGTGCAGCCCGGTGTCGTTCTCGATCAGTTGAACGCTTTCCTGCGGCCGCACGGCGTCTGGTTCCCGGTCGACGTCAGCACGTCGGCGCAGGCCACGATCGGCGGCATGGCGGGCAACAACTCCTGCGGCTCGCGATCGATCGAATACGGCAACATGGTGCACAACGTCGCCGGTATCGATGCGATCCTGGCCGACGGCAGCGAGATCGCGTTCGGCCCGATCGATCGGATGCGCCGCGACGGCCGCAGCGGCGAGATCGTCGCCGGGCTTGGGCGAATCGCCGCCGCCGAGCGCGGCGAGATCGAGCGCAGCGTGCCCAAGGTGCTGCGCCGGGTCGGCGGCTACAACCTCGATCTCTTTGCGCCGCAAAGCGTCCGCCCCTACACCGCCGATGGCTCGGTCAATCTCGCCCACCTTCTCGTCGGCTCCGAAGGCACGCTCGCCTGGTCGTCGCGACTGACGCTGGCTCTCGCGCCGCTGCCGCGGCACAAGGCGCTCGGCGTGGTCAACTTTCCGTCGTTCTATCAGGCGATGGCGGCGGCGCAGCACATCGTGCGCCTCAAGCCGACCGCGGTCGAGCTGGTCGATCGTACGATGATCGATCTGGCGCGAGCAAATCCCGCGTTCCGTCCGGTGATCGAGCGCGCATTGATCGGCACGCCCGCGGCGATCCTGCTGGTCGAGTTCTCCGGCGAGGATGCCGCCGCGCAGGCGGCGAATCTCGATCGTCTGGCCGAGCTCACCGGCGATCTCGGCCTGCCGGATGCGGTCGTGCGGATCGAAACCGCGCAGGCGCAGCAGGCGTTGTGGGAAGTGCGCAAGGCCGGCCTCAACATCATGATGTCGATGAAAGGCGACGGCAAGCCGGTCTCGTTCATCGAGGACTGCGCGGTGCCGCTCGAGCATCTGGCCGAATACACCGACAGGCTGACCGAAGTGTTCCGGAAACACGGCACCAGCGGCACCTGGTACGCGCATGCCAGTGTCGGCACCCTGCACGTCCGGCCGATCCTCGACATGCGTCGCGACGGTGCGGCCAAGATGCGCGCGATCGCCGAAGAAGCCGCGGCGATGGTGCGCGAATACAAGGGTGCGTATTCGGGCGAGCATGGCGACGGCCTGTGCCGCGGCGAATGGGTGGCCTGGCAGTTCGGACCGCGCTTGAACGCCGCGTTCGGCGCGGTCAAGGTGCTGTTCGACCCGGACAACCGCATGAATCCCGGCAAGATCGTCGCGACGCCAAAAATGGACGATACCTCGCTGTTCCGCTTCCGTCCGCAGTACGAAAGGATTCCGGTGCAGCCGAAGCTGGACTGGTCGGCGTGGAACGTCGAGCGCGATCCGGTGACCGGCGACGAAGGCGCGCCCGGAACCGGCAGCGACGCGACGCAGGGTCTGGCCAAGGCTGTAGAGATGTGCAACAACAACGGTCACTGCCGCAAGTTCGACGCCGGCGTCATGTGTCCCAGCTATCGGGTCACGCGCGACGAGCAGCATACGACGCGCGGGCGCGCCAACACGCTGCGCCTCGCACTGTCGGGGCAGCTCGGCGACCAGGACCTGGGCGGCGAAGCCGTGCATGCGGCGCTCGACCTGTGCGTGTCGTGCAAGGCCTGTCGCCGCGAATGCCCGACCGGCGTCGACATGGCGAAGATGAAGATCGAGTCGCTGGCGGCGTACAACCAGCGGCACGGGGTCGCGCTGCGCGACCGGCTTATCGCGCATCTGCCGCGCTATGCGCCGATGGTCTCGCGCATCGCGTGGCTCGCGAACCTGTTGACGCGTCTTCCGGGCGCCGCGAAGCTGGCCGAATCCTGGCTCGGGCTTGCGGCGAGTCGCCGGATGCCGGCGTGGCGCGGCAGCCTCCTGCGCCGGACGGCATCGGAAGGCGCCCGTGACGCGAACGGACGCGAAGTATTGCTCTTTGTCGACACGTTCAGCAATTACTTCGCGCACGAGGTCGCAGCCGACGCGCGCCGCGTGCTCGAGGCTGCGGGATACACGGTGCACGCCAACGCGGTGCCGGACGAACGGCCGCTGTGCTGCGGACGAACCTTTCTCGCCGCGGGGATGGTCGACGAGGCGAAGGCCGAGGCTCGCCGCACGCTGGCGGCGCTGGTCCCGTACGCGCGGCGAGGTGTGGCGATCGTCGGGCTCGAGCCGTCGTGCATGCTCGGGATGCGCGACGAATTCCTGAATTACGGCCTGGGCGAGGATGCGGAGCTCGTCGCGCGCCACGCGATGCTGTTCGAAGAGTTCCTGGTGCGGGAGCGCGCTGCCGGACGGCTGACCTTGCCGTTGAAGCCGCTGCCACAACGCGAAGCGCTGCTGCACGGACATTGCCATCAAAAAGCCTTCGCCGTAATGACGCCGATCCAGACGGCGCTCGGCTGGATACCGGGCCTGGCGACGACGACGGTCGCGTCCGGTTGCTGCGGCATGGCCGGCGCGTTCGGCTACCAGGCCGAGCATCACCAGTTGTCGATGCAGATGGCCGAACAGGCGCTGCTGCCGGCCGTGCGCTCGGCTTCCAACGCGACCTTGATCGTGGCCGACGGATTCAGCTGCCGGCACCAGATCAGGGACGGTGCACGGCGCGATGCGCTGCATGTGGCGAGCGTGCTGGCGATGGCGCTGGACTAGCGCGGCCAGCGCGGACTGGCGCATTGCGCGCGGTTCGCGCAAAATTATCGGCATGAAACCCGACAAACGCCGGCGCGGCGCGCGCTGCCCGCAATGCGGCAAGGCCGCCGACCTGACGCCCGACAATCCATTTCGCCCCTTCTGCTCAGAGCGCTGCAAGCTGATCGATCTCGGCGCCTGGGCAGCCGAGTCGTATCGCGTGCCCGTCGCGGAAGACCCGGCCGATCCTGACGCCGACCCAGCGAAGTCGGAGCGGTCGTAGCTATTGGTAGCTAGTCGTAGCTAACTGAGCGAAAGCGCCGGCCACGCGGCGCGCCGCAGCGCGACACCGTGCGCGCCGTGCGCGATCGCGACGTCGAGATCGACGGGCGAGAGCCCGCCCAGCGCGTACACCGGCATCGGCGATCGGGCAGCGAGCTCGGCGAACCGCCGCCAGCCCAGCGGACGCGCGTTCGGATGCGTCGGCGTCTCGGACACCGGGCCGAGCACGACAAAGTCGACGCCGAGCTTCGCCGCCTGCGCGAGCTCGGCCGCGTCGTGCGTCGACGCAGCGCATAGCATGTCGTCGGGACGCGCCCGCGCCGCGAGCAGGCGCGCCGCGCTCCAGTGCACTCCTGCGAAAGCGAGCTCGCGCGCAGTGGTCGCGTCGCCGTTGAGCAGCACGCGCGCACCGTACGGGGCGCTGATCGCCAGCAGCTTGTCGGCAAGCGCGCGCAGGCGTTCCGGCGCGAACGATTTCTCCCGCAGCTGAACAAGCTTCAGCCCTGCGTCGAGTGCAGCGCGCGCCCGCGCGAGAAATTCCTCCTCGCACAGATCCTCGGCCATCGAGATTGCGTACACGGCCGGCAAGGCGAGCGCGCGCAGCACCGTCGCATTGGCCGGCAACAGCGGTGCCACCTCGATCGCGGTCGGCTGCTGCCATGCGATCGCCTGGCCGTCGCGGCCATGCGGCTCGCCCCGCCATTCGAACACCCGGAAGAACTCGAGCTCGACGTGCGCGTGCGGGTAGTCGTAGCGCTGGGTGATCCACGGGGCGGCTCGGGTCACGACGATGCCGAGCTCCTCCTCGAGCTCGCGCAGCAGCGCGTCGTGGGCCGATTCGCCCGGCTCGAGCTTGCCGCCGGGAAATTCCCAGTAACCCGAATACGGCGTTCCGGGCAGACGTTGCGCCAGCAGCACCTTCCCATCGCCGCGGTGCAGTATCGCCGCGGCGACGCGCACGATCGTGCGCTCGCTCACTTGGTACTCTTGTTCCTGCCCTTGCCCTTGCCGCCGTCGAGCGCGCGGGCGCCGGCCTGCGCCCGCGCAAACTGCCAGGCGATGCGGCCGCTGCGCGATCCGCGCTGCAGCGCGAATTGCACCGCTTCGCGATGCAGGCGTTCCAGCGCAGCGCCGTCGCCGGGCACCGGCACGCCGTAGAAGCGCAGCCATTGGTGGACCGCGGCAAAGTAGTCTTCCTGAGTGAACGGATAAAACGAGATCCACACGCCGAAGCGTTCCGACAGCGATATCTTTTCCTCGACCGATTCGCCGGGATGCACTTCTTCGCCGATGTGCCTTGCCTCGAGATTCTCGCTGAAATACTCGGGCAGCAGATGCCGCCGGTTCGACGTCGCGTAGATCAGTACGTTCGACGAAGCCGCCGCGATCGTGCCGTCTAGCATGACCTTGAGCGCCTTGTAGCCCGGCTCGTTGGCGTCGAACGACAGGTCGTCGCAGAACACGATGAACCGCTCGGGCCGCTCGGCGACCGGCTCGACAATGTCCGGCAGGTCGACCAGGTCTCCCTTGTCGACTTCGATCAGGCGCAGACCCTTCGCCGCGTACTTGCCCAGCATCGCCTTTACCAGCGACGACTTGCCGGTGCCGCGCGATCCGGTAAGGAGCACGTTGTTCGCCGGCAGACCCGCGACGAATTGCCGGGTGTTGGCGTCGATCGCGGCCTTTTGCGCATCGATCGCCACCAGGTCGTCGACGCTGATCGCGTGCGGGCGCGACACCGACTGCAGGTAGCCGCGCTGTCCACGCTTGCGCCAGCGAAACGCCCGAGCCTTCCAGTCCGGCGGCGCCGGTGCGGCGGGAAGCAGCGCCTCGAGGCGGCCCAGCAGGCTTTCGGCACGCGCCATCAGACGGTCGAAGTCGCGTTCGTTCACGAGTCGCTAGCTCCGGTAATCGGCATTGATCGTGACATAGCCGTGCGACAGATCGCAGGTCCACACGGTCGCCGTCGCGCCGCCGCGCCCGAGCGCTACGCGAATGCCGATCTCGGCTTGTTCCATCACGCGCTTGCCGTCTTCCTCGCGATAGCTGACGGCGCGGCCGCCGTCCGCGACGACCAAAACGTCGTCGAGCCAGAACGACACGCAGCCCGGATCGAGATCCTCGATCGCCGCGTTGCCGATCGCGCATACGATTCGGCCCAGATTCGGATCGGAGGCGAAAAACGCTGTCTTCACCAGCGGCGAATCGGCGATCGCGCGCGCAACTCGATCGCATTCGCCGTCGTCGCGTCCACCGTCGACGACGATGGTGATGAATTTGGTCGCCCCCTCGCCGTCGCGCACGATCGCCTGCGCCAGCTGAACGGCGACGAGCTCCAGCGCATCGTGCAAGGACCGCAGGCGGGGATCGTCGGATCGAACGATCGGCGGCATCGCCGCCTTGCCGGTGGCCACGAGTACGAAGCTGTCGTTGGTCGAAGTATCACCGTCGATGGTGATGCGATTGAACGACGCTGCGGCGAGGCTGGCCGCGAGCTCGCCGAGCAGCAAGCCTTCCACCGGCGCGTCGGTGGCGACGAAGCCCAGCATCGTCGCCATGTTGGGCGCGATCATGCCCGCGCCCTTGGCGATGCCGGTGATGGTGACGGGCACGCCGTCGATGTCGAGACGGCACGATGCGGCTTTGGGCACCGTATCGGTGGTCATGATCGCCCGCATCGCCGCGTCCCATCCCGACGGTGACAGCGCGGCCACGCACTTCGGCACCGCAGCCACGATCCGTTCGACCGGCAAGCGCTCCATGATGACGCCGGTCGAGAAAGGCAGAACTTCGTATTCGGCGCAATCCAGTGCGCGAGCCACGGCAGCGCAGCAGGCGCGCGCATCGTCGACACCGCCCTGGCCGGTTCCGGCATTGGCGTTGCCGGCGTTGATCACCAGTGCCCGGGTGATCTGTCCGTTGGCCAGGTGCTCGCGGCAGACGATCACCGGTGCCGCACAAAACCGGTTCCGGGTGAACACTCCCGCGGCGCGCGATCCCTGATCGAGACTGACCAGGATCACATCGTCGCGCGACCAGTTCTTGATGCGCCCGGCGGCGGTGCCCAAGGTGACGCCGGCAACCGGCAACAGCTGCTCGGGCGTAGGCGGATGGTAGTTGACCGGCATGGTTGCGCGAGCGGAAGCGTCGGTCGGATTCTACCGCAGCGTTCGCGGCGCGCCGCAGGGCGGCCGGGTGATGGAGAGTCGAGCCTCGAGCCGGCGCGCGGGCTGGCCGCTAGATCGCGCCGTGGCAGTGCTTGAATTTCTTGCCCGATCCACAGGGACACGGATCGTTGCGGCCGACTTTCTGCCCCGAGCGAGTGAAAGGCGGTGCCGCCGCCGCAGGCCGGTCCGGCGGCGCGGCCAGCGCCGTATCGTAGTCGGTGTGCTGGTATTGCACGTTGGAGACCGCTGGCGCCTCCTCGACTGCCTGCATGTCCTGCTCGGAGCGAACCTGCACGGTCAGCACGATCTTGACCACGTCGTGCTTGATGCGATCGAGCATGTCGGAAAACAGCTCGAACGACTCGCGCTTGTATTCCTGCTTGGGGTTCTTTTGCGCGTAGCCGCGCAGATGTATCCCCTGCCGCAGATGATCGAGCGAGCCCAGGTGCTCGCGCCAGTGCTGGTCGAGCGTCTGCAGCATCAGGTTGCGCTCGAACTGGTGGAAGAGCTCCGGCCCGACGAGGC
>Ga0207683_10001893_pt1 | contig 18520 bp, 17 predicted proteins | sample KBSM73metaG_FD_184333 | JGI IMG/M metagenome (GOLD analysis project Ga0207683, IMG submission 184333) | Miscanthus rhizosphere microbial communities from Kellogg Biological Station, Michigan, USA - KBS M7-3 metaG (SPAdes) (version 2) | ecosystem: Host-associated > Plants > Roots > Rhizosphere >... | reverse complement strand
TGCGCGAGATCCAGTCGCTGCCCGGCGGGCCCGACCCGACCTTCGTCGACCTCGTGCTGCGCTGGGGGATCGACTTCAACGAATGGGGGGCACGATGGTGCCAGGAGCAATTGGAGCGGTTGAGGAGCGAGAAGACCACGGCCTGACCGAGCCGACCGTCTGGGGCGTCCTGATGACAGGGCTCCCGGGCGTCCTGCGGGAAGGGTTCCTACCGCTCGGCGCGTTCTACGCCGGGCTCGAGCTCTCAGGGCTCGCGGCCGGAATCGTCGCCTCGGCGCTCGCCTCGGTCCTGATCTACCTCTACGAACGCGGTCGCGGCCGCGACGCGCTGCTCGTCCGGCTCTCGCTCGGGTTCGTCGCGATCCAGTCGGTCGTCGGGCTCGTGGCGCACAGCGCCACCGTCTACCTCGCGCAACCGGTCCTGCTCGCGGCTGCCTGGGGTCTCGTGTTCGTCATCTCGGTCGTGGTGGGGCGACCCCTCGCGGGCTCGCTCGCCTCCGCGTGGTACCCGTTCCCGCAGTGGCTGAAGGAGAGCGCCGACTTCAAGCGCGTGTACACGGTCGAGTCGCTCGTCTGGGGCGCCTACTTCCTCGGGCGTAGCGCGCTGCGCCTGGCGATCCTGCTGCACGGGAGCATCGGCGGCTTCCTCGTGATCACGTTCCTGACCGGAACGCCCGTGACGATCCTGCTGCTCGTGTGGTCGATCCGCTACGCGATCCGCGGCCTGGCGGAGACCGAACCGCCGGCCACTGCTTGACGCCGTCCGGGAGGAGCTCTACCCTGGTTGGCGAACATACGTTCGTCCACCCAACGACCCTCGAGGTGCTCGATGCTGACCGGCAGACAGCAGGAGATCTGGAAGTTCCTCACCGACTACGTCGACGAGCACGGCTACCCGCCGACGGTGCGCGAGATCGGCGAGGCCGTCGGGCTCGCCTCGCCGTCGACCGTGCACGCGCACCTGGCGAACCTGGAGCGCGCCGGGCTGATCAAGCGCGACCCGACGAAGCCGCGGGCGCTCGAGCTGCGCCGCGACCCGAAGCCGTCCGCGCAGGCGCAGCAGCCCGACGACGTGCACCGGCTGCCGCTCGTTGGCGAGATCGCCGCCGGCGGCCCGCTCCTCGCCGACCAGAACGTCGAGGAGTACCTCGCCGTCCCCGAGCCACTCGCGCGCGGGGGCGAGGAGTTCCTGCTGCGCGTCAAGGGCGACTCGATGATCAACGCCGGGATCCTCGACGGCGACATCGTGGTCGTCCGGCGCGAGCAGACCGCGCGCGACGGCGAGATCGTGGTCGCGCTGGCCGGCGACCAGGAGTGGGCCGACGAGGCGACGGTCAAGCGCTTCTTCCGCGAGAACGGCCGCGTGCGGCTGCAGCCCGAGAACGACGCGCTCGAGCCGATCTACGCCGACCATGTCCAGGTGCTCGGGATCGTGACTGGGGTCTTCCGCACGCTGTGAGCGCGGTGGCCCCGCTCAACCGGACGCTCGAGCAGGAGCTCTTCGCGGTCCTGCGCGGCGCGCAGCTGGAATGCCTCGTGTGCGGCGAGTTCGTCCTGCACTGCGTCGACGGCATCTGCTGCCCGGAGTGCGGGGCGGAGTACGGAGAGGCCGAGCAACCGCGGCTACAATTGGACGTGCAGGCCGGGTGACCGCGGGCCTTCGGGCTCGAGGAAAGTCCGGACACCGTAGGGCAGGACGCTGGGGCGACCCAGGCGGCGAAAGCCGACGGAAAGTGGCACAGAAAGGAGACCGCCGGCGAGGGATCTCGCGAGACCTCGAAGGTAAGGGTGAAACGGTGGGGTAAGAGCCCACCAGCGCCGTGGCGACACGGCGGCTAGCCAAACCCCGTCCGGTGCAAGGCGAACAGGCTCCGCAGAGGCGGCCCGCCGAGGAGCCGGGTAAGCCGCAAAGACGGATGGTCATCCTCGACAGAATCCGGCTTACAGGCCTGCTACCGAAGAGCCCCGGAGACGGGGCTCTTCCATGTCCGCGTCTCGGTCGGCCTATCCTGTGAGCGGTGCTTCGATGAAGCCTCAGCGTCTACTGAGCAGGCTCTTCGGCCGCAAGCCGGCGGCGAAACCGCGGCCGGCGAAGACAGAGGCGGAGAAGGCTCGCGAGTTCGAGCGGACGATCCAGGCTGGGGTCGCAATGAACAAGTTCCCGCCTCGGTAGCAGCTTCGCTTGCATCGCGCTCGTTGGTCGTGCAACATGCGCGTTGCATGACCGAAGCGACAGTGATGCAGAAGCGCACCACCACCGTCGACGCCGATCTGCAGCGGGCGACGATCGCGGTCCTGCGCGAGCGAGGGTGGGAGGGCTTGACGCTGGAACGGGTCGCGCAGGCCGCCGGCCGCGCGCGCTCGACGCTCTGGCGCCAGGGACTGACGATCGAGGTGCTCGTCGGGTCGCTGGTCGGTGAGCTCGCGGCTGACTTCCGCGGTTCGATGTTCCCGATCCTGACGACCCACGGAAGCGGGCGCGAGCGGCTCGAGCGCGGCCTCGTCGCGCTGTGCGAGCTGCTCGACCGGCACCTGCCGCTGATGCTGGCGACCGACGAGGCGTTCCACCAGGACACCGCGCCCGGGCAGCCGCCCGACTACCTGCACCCGTTCATCCAGTTCCTGCGCGAGGGGGAGGCCGACGGGTCACTTGCCCCGCGCGGCGACGTGGTCGAGGCCGCCGACGTCGCCTTCAATGCCGTCGCGTGGACGTACGTCCACCTGCGCGGCCGGCACGGGTGGCCGGCGGAGCGGGCCGCGGCCCGCGTCGTCGGCGTCGTGCTCAACGGCCTCTCCACATCCGAGGGAAAGGAGCCCCGGTGAACGCAACCATGACCCCGCCGTACCGCGAGCCGCTGATCCCCCGCGAGCCGGGCGAGCGCGTCATCCCGGAGCCGCCGAGGCGCGGCGAGCCGGGCGGCCCACCCTGTGGGATCTGCACCGGGCAGTCGACCTCGCCGGTCTGGTCGGACGAGAACTGGACGCTCCACCCGCCGGTCGGCGGCAGCCTGCCGGGCGCCGTCTGGCTGGCGAGCCGCGTGCACGTGGACTCGTTCTGCGACCTCCCGGACGAGCTGGCCGCCGACTTCGGCCGGGTCGTCGCCCGCGTCGAGCGCGCAATTCTCTCGCTCGGCGACGTCGCGCGCGTGCACCTGTATCGCTACGGCGACGGCGGTGCGCACTTCCACGTGTGGTTCGTGCCGCGGCCGCTCGGGATGCTGGAGGCATCGGGAATGATGCTGCCGCTGTGGGAGGACGCGCTGCCGAACGTCCCGGACGAGGAGCTCGCGGCGGCGGCGGAGCGGGTCGCGGCCGCCATGTGACCGTGGAGGGCGGGCTCGCCCGCAGGCTCGGGACCGGCGACGCCGTCGTCATCGGCCTCGGCTCGATGGTCGGCGCGGGCGTCTTCTCGGCGTTCGCGCCCGCGGCGGCGGCAGCCGGGTCCGGCCTGCTGATCGGGCTCGCGCTCGCGGCCGGCGTGGCCTATTGCAACGCCGTCGCCTCTGCACAGCTCGCGGCGCAGTACCCGACCTCCGGCGGCACCTACGTCTACGGACGCGAACGGCTGGGCGAGTGGTGGGGCTTCGTCGCGGGCTGGGGCTTCGTCGTCGGCAAGACCGCCTCGTGCGCGGCAATGGCCCTGACGTTCGCCTCGTACGCCGTCCCGGGTTCGACCGGGGCGCAGCGCCTCGTCGGCGTAGCGGCGGTCGTGCTGCTGGCGGGCGCGAACTGCCTCGGCGTCACGCGAACGGCCGGACTGACTCGGCTGCTCGTCGCGGCGTCGCTGCTCGCGCTGGCCGTGGTGGTCGCGGCGATCCTCGGCGGCGGAGCCCGGGCGTCCGGCCTCGGTGACGTCCACGGCGGCGCGTACGGGGTGCTGCAGTCCGCAGGGCTGCTGTTCTTCGCGTTCGCGGGCTACGCGCGGATCGCCACGCTCGGCGAGGAGGTTCGCGACCCCGAGCGGACGATCCCACGTGCGATTCCGCTCGCGCTCGGGATCGCGGTCTTGATCTACGCCGCAGTCGGGATCTCGTGCCTGCTCGCCGCCGGGCCGGAGGCGCTCGCGGCGAGCACGGCGCCCGTCGCGACGGCGGTGAAGGCCGCCGGGGAAGCTTGGGCGGTCCCGTTCGTCCGGGTGGGGGCCACGGTCGCCAGCCTCGGCGCGCTGCTCGCGCTGATCGCCGGCATCGGCCGTACCTCGCTCGCAATGGCTCGCAACGGCGACCTCCCGCGCCCGCTTGCCGCCGTCGAGCCGCGTCACCGGGTCCCTGCACGTGCCGAGCTCGCCGTCGCTGTGGTCGTCTCGGTGCTCGTGCTCACGACCGACCTGCGCGGCGCGATCGGCTTCTCGTCCTTCGGCGTGCTCACCTACTACGCGATCGCAAACACCGCGGCGTTCACACAGACCGCCGACCGACGGCGCTGGCCGCGGGCGCTCAACGTCCTCGGCGCCGCGGGGTGCGCCGTGCTCGCCTTCACGCTGCCGGTGTCCGCCGTCGTCGCCGGGCTCGCGGTTTTGGCCATCGGCGTCGCCGGCCGACTCTTGTTCGCCCGCGGCGTACGGGTCTCGCGCACAGGGCATCTCTGATTTCTCGGCCCGGATATCGTCGCGGTCATGGCGGCCCGTCCTCCGCAGCCGATCGTCGGATGAGCTCCGGGCGACCGATCCTCATCACCGGAGCACATCGCTCCGGAACGACCTGGGTGGGGAAGATGCTCGCGCTTGCGCCCGGCGTCGGCTACGTCCACGAGCCGTTCAGCCCCAAGACCCCGAACGGCCTCAGTCCAGCCGGATTCCGGCGCTACTACACCGTCGTGACGACGGAGAACGAGGACCGCTTCCGGCCAGGACTCGCGGAGTCGCTTGCCTTGCGGTACGACCTGGGTGCCCAACTACGGTCGGCGCGGTCGTGGCGCGACGTCGCGCGGGTCCCTAGGGACTACCGGCGCCTGCGGGGCTGGCGCCGCAACGGTCGGCGCCCGCTCGTGAAGGACCCGATCGCCCTGCTATCCGCCGAGTGGCTCGCCGCCACCTTCGACATGGACGTGGTGGTGCTGATCCGGCACCCGGCGGCGTTCGCTGCGAGCCTCAAGCGGCTCGGCTGGAGTCACAGCTTCGCGACCTTCTTCGACGAGAACGGCACGCTGCCCGAGGTGGTTCGGCCCTACGAGACCGACATCCGCGAGCAGGCTCACCGGCCCGGCGACGGCCTCGCGCAGGCGGCGGTGCTCTGGCGGCTGCTGTACGGCGCGGTGGACGGGTACCGCGAGCGGCACCCCGACTGGACGTTCCTTCGCCACGAGGATGCCTCGCTCGAGCCGGCCGCTACGTTCGAACTGCTCTACGAGCGCCTCGCGCTCGAGCTGACGCCTTCGGCGAGGGCGGAGATCGAACAGTCGAGCGCGTCGGACAATCCATCCGAGTTGCCGACGCCGCACGCGGTGGCGCTCGACAGCGCAGCGAGCCTGGGCCGTTGGCGCGACCAGCTCACGCCGGACGAGGTCGAGACGCTGCGTGAGCGGACACGCGACGTCTGGCCGCGCTTCTACGCCGAGTCGGACTGGTAGCCGAACGACGAGGGGCCGCCCGGAGGCGGCCCCTCGATGGTGGTTCTTTGATGCGTTACGGCGTGACCGTCAGCCCGCTCACGACCTGCGTGATGCCGGGCGTCTTGTCCGACGTCATCGATGCGACGGACGTGTAGCCGCCGGGAATCGCTGCCGTGGCGTCGTAAGGGATGCTGACCGAGCCGCCCGCGGTCGGGCCGCTCAGCACGGGGCGGTACTCCGTGTTGTTCGCCGGCGCCGAGGGGATGTTCTTCCCGCTCGTGCCGTCGCGGTTCTCCGCGCCCCAGTTCATCGCAGAGCCCGGATCGCCTGCGGCCGCGTTGGCGGTGCCGTAGGAGATCGTCAGCTGCTCGTTCGCCGGACCGCCGAGCTTGATCCAGATCTCGCCGCTGTGCCTGGTCGCGTTGCTGAAGTTCTTGACCGACTCGAAGTCAACGACGAGCCAGTTGCTGACGCCGTCGCCGAGCACGTTCACGAGGATGGCGTTGTTGCCGATCGTGCCTCCCGTCGTGTTCAGGTCGGTCCAGAACGGAGCGATCACGTTGTTCGGCTTTGCCGTGTTGGGGAACGTCTGCGGGAAGAAGTTGACGTCCGCAGACGTGCCGCCGCCGATCACGACGTAGCCGTTCGTCACGACTCCGATCCGGTTGTACGACTCACCGCCGTACGAGAAGGCCGGAACGTTGACGTTCGTGATCGCGTCGTCGGCACCCGGGACGACCAGGTTGCCGCCGAATAGCGACAGCGGCAGGTAGCCGCCCGCAGGGCCGCTGCCAGTGATGTTGTTGATTGCCGTGACCTGCGGTGGGATCGCCGGCGACAGGCTTCCGCTCCACTGAACGCTCTTCGCGTTCGGAGGCACGGTGCCCGGTGCGCCGACGTTCGTGTAGCGAAGGACGCCGTCCTCGGGATGGTCGCCCTGGGTGACGTTGAGCGCCGCGTTGGCGGCCGTCTGGCCCAGGTTCTGCACCGTCGAGGTGCAGTGCGTCGAGCCCGTGTTCGCCGCGAACGACGTCGGCGAGCAGGAGCTCGAGAGCGTGACCGCGCCCTGCGTCTTCACGAACGCGACCGGCATGTACACCGGGTTGCCGCCCTTGGACGGCGTTAGGCGAATCGACCCGAAGTACTGGCCGTTGGCGACGGTCGGTGCGCTGATCGTGATCGGGAACGTCACCGAGTCGCCCTTGTTGACGTGCAGGTCGTGGTTGTTGTTCCCGACCGTGATCGAGACGCCGGCCGGCGCGGTGATCTGAACGGCCATGTTCTGGTTCTGGCCGGAGACGTTGATCGCCGTCCGCTGGGTCGACAGCGTGCCGGGCATCGTCGTTGCGTCGACGCTCGGCAGGTTGAGGTCGACCCGGTGGATCGTGTCGGTGCCTGCCGCGACGAAGTCCGCGTACGTCTCGTTGAAGACGAGCGTCGGGTTCACGGCGCGGTCGGCGCGGATCGAGCCAGCACCCATGTCGAACGGGGTCGCAGGCGTCGTGCCGTCCTCCTTGACGACGGCCTGAACCGCGGACGTCATCATCGCCGAGATGATCTCCGGCGGCGTCCACGTCGGATGCGACGCCTTGATCAGGGCCGCGACGCCGGCAGCATGCGGGCTCGACATCGAGGTGCCTGCAATCGCCTGGTACAGGTTGCCGGGCGGTCCGTTGTCGGCCGTCGTCTGATCAGGCTGCGGGGTCATGCCGGCGAGTACCTGCACGCCCGGAGCCGTCACGTTCGGCTTCATCCAGTCGCCGGTCGGTCCGCGCGACGAGAACGACGCCATGACGTCCGCCTGCGCGGGGCTTGCCGTGCCCTGTGCCCACGTCGCCATCACGCCGGTATGAGCGGTGACGAAGGTGGCGATCGCGTTGGCGTTGAACTGCGTCTGAATCGCCGGCAGGTAGTGGTTGTCCGACTCGAGGTCGGTCACCGTTGCCGACTGGTTGTAGAGAATCATCCCGACTGCGCCGCCGGCGAGGACCCTGCGGCCCTTGTCGATGCGGCCGTTGTTCCCGCGTGCGCAGACGACGACCTTGCCGGTGGCCGTCCCAGCAGCGAGGGTCGACTGGCAGAGGGCGTCCTCACCGGGAAGCGTTCCAGCAAGCACGACCGGAGTCGGGCTGGTGATGCCGTTCGTGAGCGTTACGCCCGGGATGTCCAGCGTCGCGCCGCCGTCTGCTGTGAGATGCAGCGTCGAGCCGAACGAGCGCGGCCCGGTCGAGGCGCCCACGGTGTTCGTCCACGGTCCGCCGTGATCCGACGTGCCGGCACCAGGGCCGCTGTTCCCGGCCGAGGCGTTGACGGTGATACCCGCGTTCGTCGCATCGAGGAACGCGAGCTCGACCGGGTCGGTGTACGGCTGTCCGCCGCCCGAGATCGAGAAGTTGATCACGTTCACGCCGTCGGTGATCGCCTGTTGCACCGCCGACACGGAGTCGGAGGCGAAGCAGCCGGATGCGGCGCAGACGCGGAACATCTCGACGTGCGCCCCGGGAGCGATCCCGCATACCGGGCCACGTTCCACGCCGTAGATGACCGCCGAAGTGACACAGTCACCGGCAGCCGTCGTCGTCGTGTGCGTGCCGTGGCCCTCGGGGTCGCGAGGAGAGCACACGTGTGTCGTGTTGTTGCAGAACTCGTTCGCGCCGGCGCCGACGGCGGCCATGTAGGTCGCCATCTTCGAGTACGCGCCGACGAGCTTGTTGTTGCAGGCGAACGTCGGCCCCAGGTGGGCCGTGTCGGTGCCGTCGCCGAACTGGCAGCCCTTGATGCCGCCGGCGGGAGCCGGAACACCGGCAGCCGAGAGCATCGGATGCTCCGGCCATAGGCCCGTGTCGATCACGCCGACCACGACGGTGTTTCCGGCATGTGCGGAGCCACCCAGCGTCGGCCAGACGTTGGTCGCGCCGATGAATGCCGTGTTGTCGTCGAGCGGCTGGTTCAGCGCATCCTTCTGCACGGCGACCACACCCGGCACCGACAGCAGGCTGCCGATCCGGTTCGCCGGGACACGGGCGGCCACGCCGCCGTAGGCGACAGTCAGCGACTGCCCGAGTCGGACGCGCGGAAACGCGTGCTTGATCCGGGCGTTGATGCGTTGGACCTTGGCGTGGGCGAACCGCTGATAGCGGTCGAAGGCGTCGAAGTTCTTTCGGAGCGCCTTGTGCGTCACGCGCGGGCTCGTCGCCCTCAGCCCGGTGATTCCGCCGGCGTAACTGGCGGCCGGCGTGAAGGCGTACTTGATCATGACCGGCACCAGTTTCGAGCTCTTCCGCCCGAGCAGCGAAGGATCCGTCTTGTAGACGCTCCTCGGGGCGGTCTTCGAGACCGCGTACTCAGAAGCCGTGGTGACGTGAGCACTCGCCGTCGTCAGATTGGTCCTGGGCCCCGCAGCGACGCCGCCTACGACGACGACGCTCACTAGCCCGACCAATGCCAGCGAGACGAGCAGCAATATGCCCCGGCGCTGCCGGGACCGCGTCGTTCTCGACACGTAACTCCCCTCTCTCTCCCGTTTCCCCTAGACGGAGTTCCGCGAAAAACCGGTTCCGTCGAGCCGATCTTTGTCCAGAATCCTCTATCGAGTCAAGAGAACGGACGGGGAGGAAATCAGGCGCGCAGGACGACTTCGAGCGCGGTTCCACGCCCCGGAGTCGAGACGAGGCGGAATCCGCCGCCGATCGAGGCCGCGCGGGCGCGCATGTTCTTCAGGCCCTGGCCCGCGGCGATCTCCTGCTCGTCGAATCCCGCGCCGTCGTCGACGACGGTGACGAAGCGCTCTCCGGCGCGTTCCCCGATCCGCACCTCCGCGCAGCGCGCGTCTGCATGTTTCCGTGCGTTCGCGAGACCCTCCTGGACGATCCTGAAGACCTCGATCTGCTCGTCCGGGGCCAGGCGGATGCCGTCCTGGATCTCGAGCTCGACCTCCAGGCAGCCGTCGGCGGTGAGGAAGTCGACGTACCGCCGGAGCGCCGCGTCGAACGGTGCCGAGCCGCCCGCCGACGACAGCGCCAGCACCGCGAAACGCGCCTCCTGTTGTGCCGCGGCGGCGGCTTCCTTCAGCTGCACCAGCGTCTTCTGGGGGTCGGCGCCGTTCTCAAGCATCGACGCGTGCGTCGAGACGGCGAACAGGTACTGCGCCAGCCCGTCGTGGATCTCGCGTGCGACGCGGGCGCGCTCCTCCGCCACTGCGCGGCCGAACTCGGCGTGTCGGATCGCGCGCCAGACGCCGACGAGGAGGACGCCGTACGAGAGCAGGCGCAGGAAGTCGCCCTGGGAGACGTACTCGCTCGAGGCGGCCGGGGTGAAGACGTAGTTCAGCTCTGCGAAGAGCACGAGCGTTGCGCCTAGGCAGAGCCAGCGGTCGAGGTCGTTCCCGCGTGAGCGGAAGCGGAGCCCGAAGCCGACCATCGCCACCAGCGCGAGCAGGGCGCGCACCGACAGCGCGCCCGTGAGCAGGAGTGGCTGGTCTCCCTCGGTGCCGTAGAAGCCCGGCAGCGAGGCTCCCGCCTTCGCCGCGATGCCCCACGTCAGCCCGAGCACGAGCGCGACGCCGATCAGCATCTCGCCGAGCGCCCGCCCGCGCGTGCTCGAGCGGCGCCTCGTGAACGGCGCGGCCGCGATCAGCAGCCAGGCGAAGATGCGGCCGCCGATGCCTGCCCAGGCGAGCGTCAGCGGCAGCGGGTGCCCGCCGAGCACGGGCGCGATCGAGAAGACGAGCATCGAGGCGGCCAGGGCGCAGAAGCCGCCGCAGAGCAGCAGGTCGAGGCGGCGCCCGTCGACCGAGAAGCGGATCCCGGCCAGCACGCCGACGATCGCCGCCGCGAGCATCACCGTCGTGTCCATCACGAGCCGCGCCTGTGGCAGCTGGTACGTGTTGCGCAGGTTCGGGTGCGCGACGAACAGCGCCAGGGCGGCGCCGAGCAGCCCGATCAGGAGCACTTCGCCCCAGAGCCAGGCCTGGTAGTCGTCGCGTTGAGCGTCGTCGCGCCGCACGAAACCCTTGTCGGCACGCGGCGGCCTGCCGATAAGGGCTGACATGCGGATCCTGATCGTGGACGACCACCCGATCACGCGCGCTGCGCTGTCGTCGCTGCTCGAAGGACACGGCTTCACCGTGGCCGGCGAAGCCGCCGACGGCGAGGAGGCGATCGAGCTTGCGCGGCGGCTGCTGCCCGACCTCGTCCTGCTCGACCTCTCGATGCCCGGGCTCGACGGCCTCCAGGCGCTCCCGCGCATCCGCGAGGCCGCTCCCGACACCGAGGTGGTCGTGCTCACGGCCTCCGGCACGGAGGAGAACCTGCTCTCGGCGATCCGAGGCGGCGCTGCGGGCTACCTGCTGAAGAGCGAGCCGCCGGAGCGCATCGCGGAGTTCCTGCGGGGGATCGACCAGGGTCAGGCGGCACTCTCGGGCGAAGTTGCGCGCCGGCTGCTCGAGCAGGTGCGCGAGGGCGGCCTCGGCCGCGGCGTCCCCGACGCGATCGCGCAGTCCCTCAGCGCGCGCGAGCTCGAGGTGCTGCTGCTGCTCGACGAGCACCTGGGTACCGACGAGATCGCCTCGCGCCTCTACATCTCGGAACACACGGTCCGCTCGCACGTGAAGAGCCTGCTCCGCAAGCTCAACGTCTCGTCGCGCCGCGAGGCCCTCGACGCCCTCGCGTCGGCCCGCGCGGCCTAGCGAGAATCCCCAACCGTGGGGGATGTCGTTCACCCACCGTCGAAGGCGATCCGCGTCGATAGTTCGTTCGACACGTTTTTCCTTGAGTGTCGGAGCGCGGTGGCTCTGTGCTTCTTCGGTAAGAAACGGCCGGCCCTCGGGCCGGCCGTCCTCATTCCGAGAGCCCTTCGAGCGCGAACTGCACCAGGACGGGCAGCGTGCGCGGGTCGTAACCGCCTTCCAGCACGGCCGCGAGGCGCGGCGCGAGGTCGCGGCAGCGGCGCGAGAGCTCCCGGAAGCCGGCGGCGGTGACGCGCATGCCGCCCAGCGGATCGTCCACGTGGGCGTCGAAGCCCGCAGAGACGAGCAGCAGCTCGGGCTCGAACGCTCGCACGGCCGGCGCCACGCGCTCGTCGAATGCGCTCAGGTACTCCTCGTCGCCACAGCCCGCCGGCAGCGGCACGTTCACGGTCGTCTCGTTCTCCTCGCCGGGACCGCCGGTGCCCGGGTAGAAGGGCCACTGGTGCAACGAGGCGAAGAGCACCGTCTCGTCGTCCCAGAAGATGTCCTGCGTGCCGTTGCCGTGGTGGACGTCCCAGTCGACGATCGCCACGCGCTCGAGCCCGAGCTCGGCCCGCGCGTACCTGGCCGCGACGGCGACGTTGTTCACGAGGCAGAAGCCCATCGCCCGGTCCGGCAGCGCGTGGTGCCCGGGCGGCCGGACGAGTGCGAAGCCGCCTCGGTCGACTGCGCCGAGCACGCAGCCGGCGGCGAGCAGCGCCGCCTCGTAGCTCGTCTCCGACGCGACGGTGTCCGGGTCGAGCAGCGTCGGCACCTCGACCGCCTCGAGGCGGTCGAGGTAGGCGGTCGTGTGGCAGCGCTCTGTCTGTTCGCGCGAGGCCGGGCGGCCCTCGACGACCTCGAACTGCTCGAGCAGCACCTCCAGCCGCTCGCGCGTCTCGACGTGCGGCTCCGTCGGGTGGAGCTGAGCGAGCGAAGGGTGGCTTACGAGTTCCGTCGGACCGCGTCCGCGAGCGTGTCGAGGTCGACGCCCTCTCGCTGGGCGCGGCCGACGAGGTAGCAGAGCAGCGGTGCGTTCGTCCGCTCTCCCGACTCGTGCGCGGCGATCCGCGCGAGCTCGAGCAGTGTCGCCGCGTCGCCGTCGGAGAGCTCGAGCTCGTCCGGCGGCACCCCGGCCGCCGCGGCAACCGCCTCCCGCGCATCGCTCAGCCAGGCGTCCATCAGGCCAACTTTGCCAAGCGCTCGGCGAGCCCGTTCAGGCCCCAGTCCCCTGCGAGTGAGGACGCCTCCGCCCACGTGGGTTTCTGGTCTTCGAGGGGAGGGAGCGGGGCGGAGGCGTCCACGGTCGCTATTCGACGGTAGAGGCGCAGATCCTCCGCCTCCGCAGAGAAGCGCCCGGCCTCGAGCGCGGCCTCCAGCGAGCCGTACTCGTGCAGCACGTCCGCCGCCTTCTTCGGCCCGACCCCGCGCGCGCCCGGGAGCTTGTCCGACGGGTCGCCGCGCAGCGCGATGAAGTCCGGCACCTGCTTCGGCTCGACGCCGTAGCGCTCCACCACCTCGGCCGGGCCGATCCGCGCCAGCTCCGAGACGCCGCGCACCGGCTGCAGGATCGTGGTGCGCTCGCTCACGAGCTGGAACAGGTCCCGGTCGGAGGTCGCGACGAGCGCTTCGCCCTTTCGCTTCTCCTCGGAGGCGACGGCCGCGCCGAGGAAGTCGTCCGCCTCGTAGCCGCCCTCCTTCGCATTGGCGAAACCCATCGCGCCAGAGAGCTGCACCATCATCGGCAGCTGCTCGAGCAGCGACTCCTCGAACACGCGCCCGCTCTGATAGGGCTCGAAGGCCTCGTGCCGGTAGGTCGGGATCTCGTAGGTGTCCCAGCCGACGAGCACCCCCCGCGGCTCCTCCGCCTCCCACAACCGCAGGAGCATGTTCGCGAAGCCGAGCACGCCGTTGAGGCGGATCGACTTCGGCATCGCGTGGTACGCGCGGTGGGCGAGCGAGTCGCCGTCCACGACGAGGAGCGGCTTCACAGGGTCTCCTTCAGCTCGTCGATCTTCTCCATCAGCCGGTCGGTCGCGACCTGCGCCGCCGTCTTCGTGTCCGCGCCGTCCAGATCGGACACGTCGATCGGCTCGCCGTAGGCGACGCGGAGCGGTCCAAGGCGCGCGAGACGGTCGGTGCCCTCGATCGCAGCCGGCACGAGCGGCGCGTGCGCGGCGAGCGCGATCCGGGCGGCGCCGGTGTGCGGGCGCGCGGCGCGCTTCTTGCGCAGGCCCTTCCTCTGGCGTGTCCCCTCCGGGAACATGACCACGATCTCACCCTGCTTGACGAGGTCGATCGCCGTCCTCATCGCCTCGACGTCGCCCTGGCCGCGGCGCACCTTGAAGGCGCCGCCCGCGCGCAGGATGGGCGTGAAGATCGGGTTGAAGAGCTCCGCCTTCGCCATGAATCGCAGCTGTCGGCTGGGCAGGAGCGGCACGCCCAACGGCCAAGGATCGAAGTTCGAGGTGTGGTTCGCGGCCAACACGAAACCACCCTCGGGCAGGTGTTCCACCCCCCGGGCGCGAAGCCGATAGAGACCCTTCACGACGGGGATGCTGAGCGTCCCGACGATCCGATAGAGAGGCGAGACCATGGGCACGCAATTGTCACGTTTCCGTAGGACACATGCGCGTTTTCGGCCACTAGGGTGCTCTACGGGCCGTTCGCTAAGGTGGACCGCGTGAAGACCCTGGTTATCGCAGAGAAGCCCTCGGTTGCGCGCGATCTGACCGGCGCGCTGCCCGGCACGTTCGAGAACAACGAGAGCTACTACGAGTCGGAGGACACGATCATCACGTTCGCCGTCGGACACCTCGTCGAGCTGACCGACCCCGAGGACTACGACGAGAAGTTCAAGAAGTGGCGCATGGCCGACCTGCCGATCGTGCCCGAGCAGTTCCGCCTGCGCCCGCGCGACAAGAAGGCCGAGAAGCAGCTGAAGGTGATCCACAAGCTGCTCAAGCGCGACGACGTGGACCGGGTCGTGAACGCCTGCGACGCCGGCCGCGAGGGCGAGCTGATCTTCGCGTACATCTACGAGACCTCGGGCGTCGACAAGCCCGTCGAGCGCCTCTGGATCAGCTCGCTGACCAAGACGGCGATCAAGGAAGGCTTCGAGCACCTCCGCCCTGGCGAGCAGCTTGCGGCCCTCGAGGCCGCCGCGCGCTCCCGCTCCGAGGCCGACTGGCTCGTCGGCATGAACGCCACCCGTGCGGCGACCATCCGCGGCCGTGCGTGGGTCGGCGGAGTCGTCTCGCTCGGCCGCGTGCAGACTCCGACGTTGGCGCTGATGGTCAAGCGCGAGCGCGAGATCCAAGCGTTCGTCCCCGAGCCGTACTGGCTCGTCCACGCCGAGTTCGACCCTCGCTACCAGGGCCTCTGGTTCGAGGGCGACGAGACGCGCCTGAAGGAGGCGAAGCGCGCCGAGGAGATCGCGACGAAGGTGTCCGGCAAGGACGGCGTCGTCGAGTCGGTCGAGCGCAAGGAGCAGTCCGAGCGCGCGCCGCTCCTCTACGACCTCACCTCGCTCCAGCGCGACGCGAACCGGCGATTCGGCTTCTCCGCGAGGCGCACCCTGCAGGCGGCGCAGTCGCTCTACGAGGACAAGAAGGCGATCACTTATCCGCGAACGAACTCGCGCTGGCTGTCCGGCGACCTCGTGCCGCAGCTGAAGCCGACCGCCGCGACGCTCCAGCCGATCGGCGAGTACGCGGCGGGCGCGCGGTACGTGCTCGGACTGCAGCAGCTCCCGCTGGCGCGCGTGGTCAACGACTCGAAGGTCAGCGACCACCACGCGATCATCCCGACCGACGTCGAGCACGACGTCTCGCGCTTCTCGCCCGACGAGCGGCGCGTGTTCGACCTGATCGCCCGGCGCTTCCTCGCGGTCTTCCACCCGCCGGCGCGGTACGCCCGCACCACGGTCGTGACGTTGGTCGAGGAGGAGCGCTTCCGCTCGCGCGGCAAGGTCACGCTCGAGGCCGGCTGGCGCGGCGTCTACGGCCTGCTCTCCGATGCCGAGGCGCAGCAGCAGCGCCAGGACGAGGAGGGCGAGAACGAGTCGGCCGAGCTGCCGCCGCTCGAGCAGGGCCAGACCGTCAAGTGCGCGAGCGCGGAGGTCGAGGCCAAGGAGACCAAGCCGCCGCCCCGCTACACCGAGGCGACGCTCCTCTCCGCGATGGAGACGGCCGGCAAGCTGATCGACGACGAGGAGCTGCGCGAGGCGATGAAGGAGAGCGGCCTCGGCACCCCGGCGACACGTGCGGAGACGATCGAGACCCTGATCCGCCGCGAGTACATCGAGCGTGCCGGCAAGGACCTGACGCCGACGCCGAAGGGCCTGCAGGTGATCACGATGCTCGAGGAGCACCCGCTCACCTCGCCCGAGCTGACCGGCAACTGGGAGAAGCGGCTCACCGACATCGAGCACGGCAGCGACGACCGCGGGAAGTTCATCGGCGACATCGCGGAGTTCACGCGCGCGACAGTCGAGAAGATCGCGGAGCTCGACAAGGAGAAGCTTCGCCCCGAGCGAGTCGAGCTCGGCCCGTGCCCGCGCTGCGGCGCCGAGACCGGCGAGATCATCAAGGAGAACTCGAAGGCGTACGGCTGCACGAGCTGGAAGAGCCGCGAGGAGACGGGCTGCGGGTTCGTGATCTGGAAGCGCGTCGCGGGCCGCACGATCACGCCGGAGCTCGCCCGCCAGCTGCTCGAGGAGGGCAAGACCAAGGAGGTCGTCTCGGGCTTCCGGTCACGTGCCGGCAAACCTTTTCGCGCGCGCCTCGTCTTGAACGACGAAGGCAAGGTGGAGTTCGACTTTCCGGCTCGCACGCAAACCAAAGAGGCCGCCGTCGCGGAATAGCAAGAGCACGACGCGCGTTTCGACGGGCGAGCCTGCCGGAGGGCCGGTTCCCCCTGGTCAGGCCAGGACAATCCCCCTACAGTGCGAAAGATCGGGGCAGGTACGTCGTCTAACACCCACGAGGAGAAATTGACTCAGCACCAACTTCAGGAATTGCTGGAGACCGAGCCCGCGCGCGCGTTGCTCGAGGGCGCGGAGGAGCGCGGCTTCGTGCTCCCGACGGAGCTCGAGGCGTTTGCGCTGGAGCACGACCTCGCCGAGGACGAGGTCGAGCAGCTGACGCGTGAGCTCGAGGCCATCGGCCTCGAGGTGGGCGAGGCTGCCTCCGAGCCCGACGACGAGCAGACGCAGAAGAAGGCGCCGGAGCCCGCGGCTCCCGCCGAGCCCGAGCCGCAGGCGGCGCAGCCGCTCGTCGGCGCCGCCGACAGCCTGCAGCTCTTCCTGGCCGACATCGGCCGGCACAAGCTGCTGACCGCGGCCGAAGAGGTCATGCTCGCGAAGGCGATCGAGCGCGGCGACCTGACGGCAAAGCGGCGGATGATCGAGTCGAACCTCCGCCTCGTCGTCTCGATCGCAAAGGGCTACCGCGGCCTCGGCGTCCCGTTCCTGGACCTGATCCAGGAGGGCACGCTCGGCCTCAACCGCGCGGTCGAGAAGTTCGACTGGCGGCGCGGCTACAAGTTCTCGACATACGCGACCTGGTGGATCCGCCAGTCGGTGCAGCGCGCGGTCGCGAACCACGCGCGCACGATCCGCGTCCCCGTCCACGTTGTCGAGCGGCAGCAGAAGCTCGGCCGGGCCGCGCGCCGGCTCGAGGTCGAGCTCGGCCGCGAGGCGACGAAAGAGGAGCTCGCGGAGGCGACGGGACTTCCCATCCAGCACGTCGACGAGGCGCTCGGCGCCGCGCAGGCGTCGGTCTCGCTGAACCAGACCGTCGGCGCGGACGACGAGGGCGAGCTCGGCGACCTCTTCGCCGACCGCGAGGCGGCCGACCCGTTCGAGGAGGCCGAGGAGTCGCTCCGCCGCCAGGGCGTGCGGCGGGCACTCGACGCGCTGCCCGAGCGGGAGCGGCGGATCCTGGAGCTGCGCTTCGGCTTCGAGGGCGAGCCGTGGACGCTCGAGGCGATCGGCCACGAGCTCGACCTGACGCGCGAGCGGGTCCGCCAGCTCGAGGGCCAGGCCCTCGCCCGGCTGGCCGCCCTGCGCGAGCTGCAGACCGTCGCCGCTTAACGTCAGCGCGTTAGTCAACGCGCGGTTAACCTACGGCGCTAACATCCGCCGCCCTTCAGCGTCGGTACTGACAGGGCAGGCACTTGTCCCCGTCAACCCCGGGAGGTTGGTCGTGAAGCGCTGGTTCGTCGGTCTCGCGTCCGTGCTGACCGCCCTTGCGCTCATCGCGAGCGGATGCGGCGGAAGCTCAAAGAACAGCTCCTCTGGTGGGACGACCACCACGAGCGGCAGTAGTGGCGGCGGTGCGAAGGGGGGCGTGATGCTGACCGTCGCGAACGCGGCGCCGTCGGGCTCGCCCGACCCGCAGGTGAACTACACCCTGCAGGAGTGGCAGCTGTTGATCATCACGCACGACGGCCTCGTCGGGTTCAAGCGGGCGAGCGGCAAGGAAGGGACGAAGATCGTGCCCGACCTCGCGGAGTCGATCCCGAAGCCGACGGGCGGCGGCAAGATCTGGACGTTCAAGCTGCGGCCGGGAATCAAGTTCTCGGACGGCAGCCCGCTGACGGGCAACGACGTCAAGGCGACCTTCAACCGGATCTTCAAGATCGGTGACAGTCCGAACGCCGGCTCCTGGTACAACGTCATCCAGGGCGCAGACGCGTGCCTCAAGACGCCGAAGACCTGCGACCTCTCGGGCATCACGGTCAACGGCGACTCGGTCACGTTCCACCTGACCGAGGCAGACCCCGAGTTCCTCGACAAGCTCTCGGTGCCGTTCGCCTTCATCCTGCCGGCGAGCACGCCGGCGCACAACCTGAGCATCCCGCCGGCGGGCACCGGGCCGTACATGTGGAAGACGTACGCGCCGACGAAGCAGATCGTGCTCGTCCGCAACCCGCACTTCAAGGAGTGGTCGGCGGAGGCGCAGCCCAGCGGCAACCCCGATCAGATCGTGCAGAAGTTCGGCCTCACGCCCGAGGCGCAGGTCACGGCGGTCGAGAACAACAACGCCGACTGGATGTTCGACCAGCCCCCGGCGGACCGCCTCGGCGAGCTGAGCACGAAGTACGCCGACCGCGTGCACGTGAACCCGCTCACCGCCACCTGGTACATGGCGATGAACGTCAACGTGCCGCCCTTCAACAACCTGAAGGTGCGCCAGGCGATCAACTTCGCGGCCGATCGCAATGCGCTCGTCAAGATCTACG
>Ga0207683_10001892_pt1 | contig 18522 bp, 12 predicted proteins | sample KBSM73metaG_FD_184333 | JGI IMG/M metagenome (GOLD analysis project Ga0207683, IMG submission 184333) | Miscanthus rhizosphere microbial communities from Kellogg Biological Station, Michigan, USA - KBS M7-3 metaG (SPAdes) (version 2) | ecosystem: Host-associated > Plants > Roots > Rhizosphere >... | reverse complement strand
GTCGGCTACTTGGGCATGTGCGGTCACGGCACGATCGGAGTGGTGACAACGCTGGCCCATCTCGATCGAATCGGCCCCGGGGAACACTGCATCGAAACGCCCGTGGGCGTTGTCCGCGCCACACTCCACCCCGACGGCAAAGTGACAGTTGAAAACATTCCAAGTTACCGCTACCGCGCAGGCGTGTCTGTAATCGTCAAAGATTTCGGAACCGTGATCGGAGACATTGCGTGGGGAGGAAATTGGTTTTTCCTGGTAGACGATCCCCCGATCCGTTTGGATCTCGACAATGTGGCGCAATTGACTGAATTTGCGTGGGCCGTTCGCAATGCGCTATGCGAAGAAGGCATCACCGGCGCACAAGGAAAAGAAATCGACCACATTGAGCTTTCTTTCAGTTCGCAAACTCCTGGGGCCGACAGCAGGAATTTTGTCCTATGTCCGGGCAAGGCCTATGACCGTTCCCCGTGTGGAACCGGAACCAGCGCGAAGCTGGCGTGCCTGGCTGCAAGTGGCAAACTCGCTCCCGGTCAAGTGTGGCGGCAGGCAGGGATATTAGGTACCGTGTTTGAGGGCTCCTATCAACTGCGCGATGGCCAACTCATCCCCAGCATTACTGGCACCGCGTTCATCACGGCCGAGGGTCGGCTCATTTTGAGCCCCGGAGATCCGTTCCTGGCGGGCATACGGACATGAGCGACGTATGGGATGTAGTCATCATCGGGGCGGGCATTGTCGGCTCGGCGTGTGCGCTGGAGTGCGCAACCCGCGGGATGCGAACTGCAGTCATTGAAGGGAAGGGCATCGGCAGCGGAGCGACTGCCGCGGGAATGGGGCATATCGTTGTGATGGATGATTCCCCCGCGCAGATGGCTCTCACCCGTTATTCGCAGAAGCTGTGGCAGGATTTATCCGAGCACCTTCCTGCCAACGTCGAATATGATCCGTGCGGAACGCTTTGGGTCGCAAGCGACGAAGAAGAAATGCAGGAGGTTCGACGCAAGAGTGCCCTCTATGCTTCTTCCGGCATATCTACCATGACCTTGGATTCCCACATGCTTGCGGAAGCCGAGCCGCATTTACGTCAGCCGCTGGCTGGCGCGCTGCTGGTTCCTTCAGACGCCGTGCTCTATCCGCCGTGCGCGGCCGCATATCTTCTCGCGGAAGCCTTACGCCTCAAAGCGCAGTTGTATTCACGAAGGGCTCTCTCGGCAAAGGCGGGCAAAGTGCGGCTCGACGATGGGACCGAGCTTCACGCCTCACGCATCGTGAACGCGGGAGGCGCGGACGCTGAGGAACTCCTCCCGGGACTGCCGATTAGAAAACGCAAGGGGCATCTTGTGATCACGGATCGCTATCCGGGATTTGTGCGCCATCAACTGGTAGAACTCGGATATTTGAAAAGCGCACACTCCCTCACCTCCGATTCGGTCGCTTTTAACGTGCAGCCGCGCAGAACCGGGCAGGTTCTCATTGGTTCCTCTCGCCAATACAACGCAGAGCATCCCGAGGTCGACACTCAGATCCTGACCTCCATGATCGACCGCGCTCGGTGGTTCCTTCCGGAGATCGGCGCGCTCTCAGCGATACGTGTCTGGACAGGATTTCGCGCCGCCACACCAGACAAACTCCCATTGATCGGACCTTGGCCAGAGGACGAATCCCTATACCTGGCAACGGGCCACGAGGGACTTGGAATCACCACATCACTCGGAACAGCATCAATACTGGCAGACCATCTGCAAGGCATTGCGACGAAGATTCCTATTGAGCCATATCTTCCGGCACGCTTTGAGAAGAGTGTGGCCCATGCCTGAGCAGCCCGATTTCCTCATCCTCAAAGTCAACGACAAATTCGTCACAGTGGCCCGGGGAACAACCGTTGCGGCCGCGATCCTGATGACCGGCGCACCTATACGAATATCGGTGACGGGCGAACCGCGCGGGCCGCTGTGCGGGATGGGTATCTGCTTCGAATGCCGAGCCACAATCGACGGCGCACCGCATCAGCGGACCTGCCAGATTCTTTGCGCGCAGGATATGGAGGTGCACACGTTGTGAACGAGCACTTCGACATCCTGGTGGTGGGCGCAGGGCCGGCGGGAATCGCTGCAGCAGTCAGCGCATCAGCTTCGGGGAAACGGGTTGGCCTAGTGGACGATAATCCCGCGCCGGGAGGGCAGATCTGGCGAAGTGGAACTCCCGCTGGAGCGGAAGCGCGCAAGTGGCTCGCAAGACTCGACACCTCGTCGGTGTTTCGGCTTCAGGGTTGGCGAGTGATTGACCATCCCAAACATGGCACCCTGCGAGTGGAAAGCGATCAGGATTGCCGCGACCTGTGCTACGAAAAACTCATCCTGGCCACAGGTGCGCGCGAACGCTTCCTGCCCTTTCCTGGATGGACAATTCCCAATGTGATGGGTGCAGGCGGTCTGGATGCGATGGTGCGTGGCGGGCTGCCGATCGCTGGGAAACGGGTCGTGGTCGGCGGAACCGGCCCCTTGTTGCTGGCCGTCGCGGCTCATTTAGCTCGCCGTGGCGCCAAGATCGTTGCCGTTTGCGAACAAGCCCCTCTGCGTCGTTTCGTTCCTTTTGCGGCGTATCTGCTGCGCGAGCCTGCCAAGCTGCTGCAGGGGATCGACTATCTCACGGCAACACGCGGCACCCGGTTCTACACTGGCTGCTGGCCAATTGCGGCAACGGGCAAAGAGAAGCTCGAGTCTGTATCTCTCCAGCGGAGCGGGAAGAACTGGGAAGTGCGATGCGACTACCTCGCGTGCGGATATCATTTGGTGCCCAACCTGGAATTGGCTGCGCTTGTTGGCTGCCGCATCGAAGATGGTTTTGTTGCTACGGACGACATGCTGCAGACCTCAGTCGCCGGTGTGTTCTGTGCGGGGGAGCCAACCAGTATCGGCGGCGTGGAATTGGCGCTGCTCGAGGGAAAGATAGCCGGACTAGCTGCCGCGGTCGGAACAGCAGCAGCGGAGAAGTTGGTTTCGCATCGAAGGCGGAGGCTCCGATTTGTTCACGCGCTGAGATCCGCTACCGCTCTCGACCCACAACTGAGAAAGCTTGCAACCGAGACAACTCTCGTCTGCCGCTGTGAGGATGTTTCGTATGGCGCTTTACGCAAACATGTTTCATGGCGTGACGCCAAACTGCAAACGCGCTGCGGCATGGGGCCCTGCCAGGGGCGCATCTGCGGCGCGGCAACGGAGTTTCTCTTCGGTTGGGATTCCGCCCTTGTTGAATCCAATATCCGCCCTCCAATCTTTCCAGCGATGGTTTCGAGTCTCGGGATTCCCGACGACAACCAGGCTTGCCCGGGTGACAAAAACACGGTGGCAGACACATCTACTGGCACTCCAAAGGAGACACGATGAAGTGGTATGGCGTAATGCCCGCAATGACAACCTGTCTGGATGAGCGAATGAAGGTCGATGCTGCCTTTATGACTCGGCACTGCCAGTGGCTGCTCGACAACGGCTGCACCGGCATTGTTTCGCTCGGTTCGCTTGGCCAGGCCGCGACGCTCACCTTTGCAGAGAAGGAGGCGATTCTGCACAACATGACGGCGGCAGCCCGCGATCGTGCTCCGGTGGTTGCCGCAATCTCCGCGCTCTCGACTGACGAGGCAGTCAGCCTTGCGAAAGCGGCGGAGCAAGCGGGCTGCTCTGGCCTGATGGTCCTGCCGCCCTATGTCTATTGCGGAGACTGGCGAGAGATGAAGGCACACGTAACCGCGATATTTCGCGCCACCCCGCTCTCCTGCATGCTCTATAACAATCCCGTCGCCTACGGGACGGACTTTCTGCCTGCCCAGATCGCCGAGTTGGCGAAGGGGCATGAAAATTTTGCGGCGGTAAAGGAATCCAGTACCGATGTGCGCCGCGTAACCGCAATTCGCGCACTGACCGGAGACCGGCTTCAAGTCTTCGTCGGCGTCGATGACGCCATTGTGGAAGGGATTGATGCCGGAGCTGTGGGTTGGGTGGCCGGCCTCGTAAATGCCTTCCCTGCCGAATCAGTCGCGCTGTTCAACTGGGCCATCTCGGGAAAGCGGGAAGACGCCTTTGCGCTGTATCGATGGTTCCTACCGTTGCTTCGAATGGATACAGTGCCGAAATTCGTTCAGCTCATTCACCAGGTGCAGCAGGAGACAGGCACCGGCAATGCGCGCGTGCGTCCACCGCGGCTGCAGGTAACCGGCGCAGAACTGGAAGAGACACGTGCTATTGTCCTCGACGCGTTGCGAAATGCGCCCCAAGTGCGGAGCACGGCGTTTTCCCGATAGGAGGCGAAGAGGTGCGGGAGCAGAGCGCGAGATCTCGCCGACATCCTCCCGCCCCGGCTTCGTCTCGAGTGTGGATACACCTTTTGAGTCTCGCTGTTCGCGGAGGTCCACGAATGCATGAAGCTCGTCTGATCATCTCGTTGTGCATGCTTTCTCTTCTGCCCCCGGTTGCCGCGGAGCAGCCCCCGAGTCAACACACGGCACCAAAATCTCAGACTCCTCCATCACTTGCCACACGCAGGGCAAAGTTGCGCACAGCGATTGAAGATGAGTGGCAACACCAGCTGCGCACCCATCCTGAATTCGCAACTGCAATTGGCGATCCTCGCTACAACGATCTCCTCGATGACCGCTCCGCTGCCGCGTCGGACCACGAGACGCAGTATGCGCGAGACGAAATCCGCTTAATCTCAGCGATCGACACCACAGGCTTTCCCGAACAGGAAGCACTGAACAAAACACTGATGCTTCGTCAACTACGGGACCGCGTGGAGAGCGCACAGTTCCGCCCATGGGAGATGCCGGTGAATCAGATGAATGGTGTTCATCTAGATCTGGCCACGCTCGCCACTCAAATGCCGTTCGCAACCAAAAAGGACTACGAGAACTACCTCGCGCGCCTTCATGCCGTTCCCCGCGCCTTTGAACAAGTCACAACGAATATCCAGCAAGGTCTTCGCGACCGCCTCGTGCCGCCAAAGTATCTGCTCGACAAAGTTGCTTCTCAGGCCGCAGACATCGCGGAAAAGCCGCTCGCCGACAGCCCCTTCACGAAGCCATTGCAAAAGTTTCCTTCCGCGATCTCTATGCCAGACAGGCAGAGGTTCACCCAGTCAATTGAAGCCGCAGTGCGTGATGAAGTAGAACCTGCCTACGCAAAATTCGCCGCCTTCGTTCGCAATCAATATGCCCCGCACGGAGGAACCGAATACGGCGTGTGGGCGCTGCCTGACGGTGCAGCCCGATACCGCTTCGCCGTCCGTCACATGACCACAACCGGCCTAACCCCCGACCAGATTCACACGTTGGGACTGAAACAGGTGGCGGATATCGAAGCCCAGATGCTGCAGGTGGCACGGTCGCTTGGATTCCAGGACCTGAAGAGCTTCAACGAGCACATCCGCAACGATCCCGCTCTCCTCGGAAAATCCGGTCAGCAGATATTCGATCTCTACCGTCATTACACGGATCAGATGTATGCGAAGCTGCCGCAGTTCTTTTCACAGCTTCCGAAAACGAAATTGGAGGTCGTTCCGATGGAAGCCTACCGCGCTCCAGACGCAGTACCCGCGGACTACACAGTGGGTGCAGGCGATGGCAGCCGCCCCGGCCGCATCAATGTGAACGAGTACGATCCGACTCATCGCCTGCTTCTCAACGTTGAAGCCATCGCCTACCACGAAGGTATTCCCGGGCATCACTTGCAGTTTTCCATCGCTCAGGAGTTGCCTGATCTACCCGCCTTCCGGCGTTTCTCCGAATACGATGCTTATTCCGAAGGGTGGGCCTTCTATGCCGAGCAACTCGGCAAGCAGGCAGGCTTTTATCAGGACCCGTACAGCGAATATGGACGCCTGGGAAACGAGATGTGGCGCTCGGTGCGTCTGGTCGTCGATACCGGAGTGCACGCCAAGCACTGGTCGCGCCAGCAGATGATCGACTTCTTCCGCGAGCACACCGCCATGGACAATCAGAACATCGCGACAGAGGTCGACCGCTACATTGCGTGGCCCGGCCAGGCACTGTCTTACAAACTCGGGCAGATGCAGATCCTCGAATTACGCGATCGCGCCAGCCATGCGCTCGGACCAAAGTTCGACATTCGCGCCTTTCACGATGCCATTCTAAGTGAGGGGCCCCTTCCGCTGGACATCCTCGAAATACGCATCAACATCTGGATCGACCAACAAAAACGCAGGTGACAAAACCGAAAACTTCCGCTGCAACTATTACACAAGTTGACACCTAGGGAACCTTCGGGCAGACTTGCAACAGATTTACTCTCAGCGCAGCTCTGAGGGACCATGCCCTTTCCCCAGATTCACCCATTCAGTCCGTGTTCAAGTCCAATCTGCCCATGACAGTATCAGGGGCGAAATCTCTTGCGCACGGTCAAAGACGACGCGGAGGTCGCTAAGAAAAATGAAGTTCTCTTCTCTTCCCCTTTCCCTGATAGTCGCAGTTGGTATTTTCACCTCCGCGTCACACATCAGAGCCCAAAATTCGAGCCAGCTCTTCTCTCCTCTCAACGTCCGGGCGTCCCAATCCGGAGCTGGCTATGGCGAGGATCAGGTCATCTTCAACACAAATACCCTCAACCTCACCTGCCCGGCTACTCCAATCGCGTTTCTCTCTTCCGCTGCGAATGCGTCCCCGGCAAATAGTTCCGGCAAAGTGCTGGTCGATAACAACATTGACATTACGAACCTGACCACCAGCAATGGCCCTGTCAACGTTTGCAGGGGCGGTGTGAATGGCTCTTCCCAGGGCCCATTTGAGAATTGCTTTACCTCCGCCTATCAGGATCCCGCGAGTGCAGGCACCCTCACCGGGCAATCGCCTGATTCATTTGTAGCCACCGGCGGAGTGCCCCCAATCGATATCAGTTCTTTGCTTGTCGAGGGCGCGCAGCAGGTCAAAATTGATCTCGTGGATGAAGGTGGCTACGTCGCAAACTCGAGCCTGTATCTCAATACAAATTGCACGCCGGGAGGGGTCACGGGTCCTGCATTGATCTCGGGCAATACGATTCCAGCGACGAACCCGACTACGCAGCAGTTAAATCAGGACTTCACCTTTAATACAGGCAACGACCAGATGATCGGCTTCGAATACAATTTGAGCGGCGCTCAGTCCGCTGGATCGCTGACGATCGATCCCAATGGCGTCAATCCCCAGGTTGGAGATTCGGCCCTTGAGCCTCTGACGGCCTATCCGCTTAAAGTGAGCGGAACGTCTTTTGCAACCTCCATGTGCCTAATACACAATGGCGAATTGCTCGATGGCCAGCCTGCCTGCAAGCTTTACACGTTAACTTGCACCACCGGCACGGGCAATACGGCAACGGGAGCGCAATGTCCGTCCTCAACTCTATCCAACGAGGAGCTTCACGATGTCTTCGACGGACCCGCTTTCGACCTCAACGATATTCCAACGCCAGGCGGTCCGACATTCCACGAAGGAATGGGATTTCTGATGGCGAGCGAGGGATGGGATCAAGGTTCATGCACCTTCGACCCCGCATCGTCCTTGCAGGATCTTGCTTGCCCGCAGAATCTGCTTACCAGCTTCACCGGCCCGGGACTTTATGACGGCAAATCCCAAACCACGCGCCCAAACTCGACCTTCATCTCCATCGCCAAAGTGCCAGAAGACCTTACCAGCGTCACTGCAACCAATAGTTCAGGCGCCCCCGTCTCTTTGGGACCTGGAAACTGGACGAACAACTCGAGTCCGTACTTCAAGCTGTCGAGTCAGCCGCCGAATCTGGCCGGTACTGGTTTGCCTGGAGCTGCAAACTTCGTTGCTTCGCCCATTCGAAGCATCACCTACGGCATCTCGCCCGCCAACAACGTACCCCCACCCGGCGCAGGCATTGCAACCGATATCGTGCTCGCAAACACCGCGCAATGCCCCGATAATCCGCCCGCCGCACTGTTCACTCCGCCAGTGCAGTCGCTGACGGGACTCGAGGACGGGAACTATCTCCTGCACTACTTCGCTCAGGATTGCGCAGGCACGCAGGAGTTGAAATTCGCCAAGGATAACTCCGGCAGCTGGATAACAAGCTTCTACACCTTCCCCATCAACGTAGATACGGTTCTGCCCGAAATCCCATCCGGTCCAACATTGTCTCCTGCCGGTCCCTACTACCAGGGTCAGATCGTCACCGCCACCTACAGATGCACCGATGATCGTTCCGGAATCGTTCAATGCGGCAGCCACACGTATGGCTCCGGTATCGCCGACACAGGAACGTTAACGGCGACAGTGCCCACTTCCTCGTCTGGCTCACAAACGTTCACCCTCCTTGCAAAAGATGCAGCAGGGAACCAGAAATCGCAGCCGGTGAATTACCAGGTCGATGCCGTTGATAATCAGATCCATCTCAGTCTGTCGTCAAGTACTGTGACGTATCCGCTTGGAACTAACCTCACTGTTCAACTCTCAAACATCAATGGCCACGTGCCCACAGGCACCGTGAAGATCATTGATAAGGGGTCGGTTCTCGTAACGCTCAATCTCAGTAGCGGCGCTGCCTACTACTACTTGAAGAATCTTCCTGCGGGTACGCACACTTTATCCGCTGTCTATTCCGGAGATCGCTATAACGCCGCCGGAACTTCAGCGCCCGTCACATTGAACGTGCTGCCTGTTCCAGTTGTTCTGGCGCTCTCCTGCTGGAATACCCCCTATCCCTATGGGGCGAATTTCCAGTGTGTCGTCAACGCCAGTTCGAACGCGGGCGCTCCGCTGGGATCCATCACATACATTTACGACGGGAATGGCCCCATCACTGTTCCGCTTGTTTCCGGCGCAGCGACTATCACCTTGCCAAAGCCTCCCGTCGGGACTCACAGCCTCAGCGTAAGTTACGCGGCCCAGACAAACTACGCCGCGGCCGGTCCGAAGGTACAGAGCTTCACCGTAACTCCAGCTCCCGTTGTAGTGCAGCTCACTCCTTCGGCCTGGTATGTAACCGGAGGAACACTTACACTATCGGCTTCCGTTCAATCGTCGAGCGCGGGTCCTCCCAATGCGACCGGTTCGGTGACGTTTAAGAACGGCACGAACGTGATCGCAATCGTGCCTGTGAACGCCGCGGGCATGGCGAGTACTTCCGTGCTGGTTTCTTCTCTTCCAAATGGCAAAGACGTTATGACTGCCACGTATAGCGGAGGAACGAATTACGCGACTGGAACCACGTCCATCACAGTTCAAGTAGCGAGATAGTTGAAAATCGCGCGACAACAGCAAGGGTCTGCGCATTTCGGCAGACCCTTGCTGTTGTCGGCAGGTCGAGTCTCGGGCAATCGACCCTTCAGATTCGCGCCGGAATATCATCCAGAATCGGCGCGACGATTTGGGTGGTTGATTCTTCGCCCGCTGCCAGCCTTGTAAGCGTGAGTATGGTAATGTCGTCGTCCTGACCGAACGCGACAGCAGCTTGACTTGCTTCCTGCGCGGTAGGACGGCCTGCAAACAAAGTCCGAAGACGCTCAAATCCGAAGAGCTCACCGCTCGGATTTCGCGCCTCCAGCAATCCATCTGTATAGAGACTCAACTGATCTCCAGGCTCCAGGCGCACAGTAACTTCGTCGTAGGTAGTTCCACACACCAGTCCCAGGGGAAGAGAAGGTTCCAGAGAGAACTCTTTGCCATTGAGAAAGATTGGCAAGTGACCCGCGTTCGCTATCGTAGCCTCACCGTTCGAGTCGAGCCGAAAGACGATGCTTGTGGCAAACCCTCCCTGCATTCGCCCTGTGAGACACCTGTTCAGCGTGCCGAGCATCTCCCCGGGGCTGGAGGTATTTGTAGCCTCCGCGCGAATGACACCCACGATCGTTGCGACGTTCATTGCCGCTTTCAGGCCCTTCCCGCTTACATCCCCCAGGGCAACAATCGTCGAGCCATCACGATTCGCGAGAATCTGAAAGAAGTCTCCGCCCACCTCTTGTGCCGGCGTATACGCGCTGGTAATGCCGTACCCCTCCAGCGACGGCAGCACCTCGGGAATAAGAACTTGTTGAATTTCTCTCGCGCTCTGCATCTCCTGCTCGAGTGCTGCGTTTCGCGCCTGCTGCTCCAGAACGTAGTGATAAACAGCAAAAAGGATCGACGCGAACAGCGCGAGCGAAGTTACTTTTTCAAATTGAAAGTCCACTCCCCGAATTGTGAAGAGAGGCGTGTCGACGAGAGCGGTGAACAAAGTCCAATGCGTGAATCGCTGGCCAAACGCGCTTATGTCCGCGATTGAATGGATGGCCTGCAATATGAACGCAGTCAGCGCCACCGCCCACCGGGATACACCCAGCCGGTTGCGCAGCCCTACGGCGATCAGAAAGAATGGCACAACCTCGAAAAGCAAAATAATGCTGGCGAGAAACCCGTCTGCCCACTTCATCTTGGTCGCTGCCGAGCCCCAGACAAGCGCAAGCACTCCATCTGCAGTGCCCGCAATGATGCTCAGCAACGCGAAAACCCTGGTCCACCAAACTACCTTCCGTTTCTCATTGAGTTGCAGCAGCCAGATGAGAAGAAACCACAAAGAGATGTTTGAAACAACATAGAGAGGTTGATTGATGCAGCGCGCCAACCCGTATGGGAATGGGATCAGGAACATGCCCTGCAAGATATGCAAAGCCACCGGCGCTATCGTGAAAATTCCGACCCAGATGAAGAACTTCTCCCGTCGGTTATGGCTCCAGAGCACCACACACAGAACGGCAATGAAAAGCCGCAACAGCACTAGCGAATACTCGAACAGCTCAAGTTGAATGTACTGCCAGGTGATCGCTCGTTCGTAAAGGGAAATCGTGTCCGGATCGCCCACGATCGGAGTTGAGGCGAGCCCTCCGGATTCTGCCGGCGAGAAAATGTCCCGAGGAGCCTTCCAGACGCGAATCGCAAGCACGCCCGATGGGTCGCCGCTCAGCGGGAATGACCGGGGAAACACACTGTAAAACCACACAGGGTGAGGCGGCAGCTTTCCGTATTGCCCGATGAGGCTCCCATTCCAATAAACCTCGTAGGAGTCCTCAGCATTGGGAATAAGAATCCGAAATTCCCCGTCCGTATTGGGTGCGGGCACAATCTTCAGATGACGGCGATACCAGGCCATCCCTGCGTACGAGGGATGGCCTTGCGTTCCCCATGGCGCGGCCGGGCTGAGCGTCTCCCATCCGGAATCGTCGAATGAGGCTTGCGCCCAATTGCGATCGTCTCCTATTCGAAATTGCCAGAGACCGTCGAGATCTGCCTTTCCGTGCCCCAACCCCTCAATAACGAGGGTGTGCCCCACTTGCTCGCCTGACGCAAAGGCCTGCTGTCCGACGCCGAGGATAACACCAGCCACGACAAACAATTGTAGGCAGGAGAAGAGCATGCTCAGGGGAAGCATGGAAAAAGAATACTCCGTGAAAGCCCATTCGAATAGTCAAGACCGAATGGACCTGGCAGCGAAGTGCAGGCTCCGAGACAGTTTTCGGGCCAAGGAGATTCCTTGCTTCTCGGCGTGCATAAGACCAATTGCAGCCCTCGTGACTTTCGCCTATTATGCTCACACATGTCGGCGGCCCGGTTCCGAGTGCGCCCGGCATCCCCAAATCGTGCGGTCATGCGCTCGCAGTCATTGGCCGAAGCTGAAGGAGAAAATCCTATGAGACGGAAAGTTGGTCTCACCATAGCTGCGTTCGCGCTCATCGTCGGGCTACCGGTTCTCTCACGGTCGAAACTGCGATGCTCACGATAGGCGTCGTCGGCTCGATAGAACGCACTTCGGTCCGTTGATCGGAATTTTGTCTCTGACTTGGCGAGTCTCGATTGCCTGCACGCACTTGAAACGATTTCGCTCGCCCGATCACTTATCAAGTAGCCAGGCTTCATGTCCCATTACCGTCGAAAGGATCACCGATGAACTATCTCGTTTGCACACCAAAGCGTCTGCCGCCTGAAAAGCGAGTTGCCGCAGCCAAGACCGCTACTGCCATCAACCCCTTGAATCACGCGCCTGTAGAACGCTTAGCGGGCGTGATGCCTGGTTTCGTTTCGAGTCCCGAGCGCATCGCAGTCGTAACGACAAAGTATTGGGGATTGCAGGGAGTAAACCTGACCGTAGGGTTCATGGATACTACTCCGACAGATCTGAAGAAGAGACTCCTTCTTCACATGAATGCATGGGCCAAAACGGCAAACATCAAATTCGTCGAAACACGGACGGATGCTCAGGTAAGAATCGCCTTTGAAGGCGGCGCAAACGGTGGTTACTGGTCCTATGTCGGAACCGACATCCTTCACATCCCCAAGAACCAGCAAACGCTGAACCTTGAGGCCTTCACAATGCGGATGCCCGAATCCGAGTTTCATCGCGTGGTCCGGCACGAGACCGGTCACACACTCGGCTTCCCCCACGAGCATATGCGCAGAGCCCTCGTAAAGAAACTCGATGTCGCCAAGACCATTGCGTACTTCGAGCGCACACAGGGATGGAGCGAAGAAGAGATTCGCGCCCAGGTCCTGACTCCCATTGAAGAATCGACATTGCGCGGAACCTCGGTCGATGCCAGGTCCATCATGTGCTACCAACTTCCCGGCGAAATCACTCTGAACGGTAAGCCGATCATCGGTGGCACAGACATTGACAAGAAAGACTACGGCTTCGCGGCACTCATCTATCCCAAAAAGTCCACGCGTCCCGCGTCAGCCAAAAAGACTGCGACACGAAAAAGGCGGAAATAGGACCGACAGATCGATCGTTAGCGGCCGTCGTCCATTCCAACATCCCAGTTGGAAATCAGCAAACGAACAAGCCGCGCTTGATCGCAATTCACCGTGGATTGAGCCTGACATGGCTCCCGATCCTGGGCATATGTGTGTCTCAGGCTTTGGCTCGGAACTTCGCTCAAAGCGAAAGGGCTCCCTCTAATTTTCGATGGCGTTTCCGGTAATTGTGTGGCAAGATTTTCCGGTTTCATATTCTGCGCTTACGAACGCTAGACCCTGAGCGCCCCCTGCAAACAATGTTCGAGTTGTAAAAGGAACGAAGTTCCCGCATCCGCTCGTTCAAAACTTAATGGGAAGGAGGAACGACATGGCAAGAAGAAAGCAAACTACCCGGGTTCCAGGTGGTCGTAAATCTTCAACTCACGGAGAACAACGGTCTGGTCCCATAGCTGGCACCGCTCTGATCGATGGAGCGACCTTTTCCCAAAAGCCGGTCCTCTACGCAGAGGTGGATGGTCTGGCCGTCTTTGAAGGTGACATCGTCCTTGGCACTGTGCAGAGCCTGAAGCAGGCACAAGGGCAAGACCTTCCTCTACGCTCGATCGGCATCACGGGTCAGCAATTTCGGTGGCCCAATGCAACCATCCCCTATGAAATTGATCCGGCATTGCCAAACCAGCAACGCGTCACGGATGCCATCGCCCATTGGGAGGCCCACACGCGAATCAGATTCGTTCTCCGCACTGCGGCCAATCAATCGCAGTATCCGGATTTCGTTCGCTTCGTGCCCGGCGGCGGCTGCTCGTCAATGGTCGGACGTCAGGGGGGACAGCAGAACGTCACGCTCGCAGCCAATTGCACCTCCGGAAACGCAATCCACGAGATCGGTCATTCTGTCGGCTTGTGGCACGAGCAGAGCCGCGAAGATCGAGACAGCTTCGTGACTATCGTATGGGCCAACATCGATCCCTCGATGCAATTCAACTTCAGTCAGCACATCCAGGATGGAGATGACCTGGGTGCCTACGACTATGGGTCGATCATGCATTATCCCCGCGATGCGTTTTCGGTCAATGGGCAAGACACCATTGTTCCGAAGCAAGCGTTGCCGGCCGGCGTCGTAATGGGGCAGCGCAGCGCCCTTTCCGCCGGTGATCTCGCCGGTGTTCAGATCATGTATCCCGGACGTACAACTTTTAAAGAAGTGCCGAAGGATCCAATCGTTGATCGGACTCTCAAAGAGGTATCCAAAGAGCCGGTTCGGGACACGGTAAAGGAAGTGCGGAAGGATCCAATCGTTGATCACACATTCAAGGAAGTTTCCAAGGAGCCGGTTCGAGACACGGTCAAGGAGGTTCGGAAGGACCCGATCACGGAGACCACCGCCAAAGAGGTCGCTTTGGATCCGGGCCCAGGCCCGGGGCCCGTTATTAACCCGCAAGGTCAGGTGTCACCCTTCGTTTTGGCATCGCCGAGCCGCGCATTTCCGGGCGGAACCGCAGAAGCCGGAAACGCCATGCAGCATTTGCAGGAACTCGAAGAAGCAATCAGACAGGTTGAACAACAGCTTGCCGAATTGATGGCCGCCTATGATGAAGCAGTCAAGTTCCTTCAAGGAAGTTGATCGGACATGATACTGGTCATCTCCTACGAAGGAGAGGAACACACTGCAAGCGTCGTCAACTTGCTGAGAGCCCAGGGCAGGGAAGTTATCCAAATCGACCTGGCCAACTTTCCTGCCAGGAGCGATATCGCTCTCTCCTGGTCCAACGACAGTGCGGCTAAATACGAAGTGAGTACTTCCGATGGAGTGTTCGATCTGTCGCGCGCCAATGTCGGATGGTGGCGTAGAGTTAGACCCTTCGCCGCGCATGCGGAGATAACACGTCGTTCAGATATCGCATTCGTTGAGAGCGAGACTTCACAGGCCGTAAACGGCATGCTCGACGCGCTCCCTTGCACATGGATCAATCCACGAGAGGCCGACTCGATAGCCCACCACAAGCCATACCAATGGGCAGTCGCGCAGCAGGTCGGTCTACAGGTGCCGAGAACGTTGGTCACGAACAATCCAGCGCAGGCACGACACTTCATTACACAAATTGCACCCGGCGCCGTCGTCTTCAAAGCGTTTCTGGCCTCGACTCAAGACTGGCGTGAGACACGGCTCGTCGAAGCATCTGACATCAAGCAGTTGGAACTGGTGAAGTACGCCCCGGTGATCTTTCAGGAATACATCGATGGCGTAGACCTTCGGATAACCGTAATCGGAGACGCCTTTTTCGCGGCGGAGATCGATGCTCGGCAGACTCGATACCCCGTCGATATGAGAATGGTAGTGGGCGAAGCTCTCGTGAAGCCGGTCACGCTCAGTCCCGACTTGCAAGCGAGGTTGTTGGCGCTTCAACGGCGGCTCAACCTGGCCTATGGAGCCATCGACATGCGCCGCACTCCCGCAGGAGATTACTATTTCCTTGAGGTGAATCCAGCCGGCCAATGGGCATTCGTTGAGGAACGAACACAACTGCCGATAACGAAAGCCATGGCGGATTTGTTAGCGAGCCTTGATCATCCGATTTGAGGTGCCAGGATGCCATCCATCAAGGGCCAGATCGTTGTACCTCCAAACGCGCCCCGGCGAAAAGCGCACACAATCACCATTGAGGTGCACGACATAACTGTTGCGGATGCGCCGTCGAAAATGTTGTCGCAATCGCGCCTTACGAATGCACAAATTAAGCCTAACGATCATCTCGCATTTCAGATTGATGCTCCTGAACTTACCGGAAGAATGCTCGCCTTTCGAGTTCACGTCGACTGGGATGGGGACGGCGCAATTTCCAGTGGCGACCTGCTCACCACCCAGGTCATCCCGGTTCCGCGACCCGGAGATGCAAAACAAGTTCAGGTCCCGGTGACTTTGATCTAAGTCTCCTTTGATTTTTGAAGGTGCCTCGATCAAAAGTTGAAATGAATTCGTGGTTTCGGTCACAAGTTAGTGAGGGTAGATTTGCCCGCAATACGGTAGGGAGGCGAGAGAGGATCGCTTCACCGATAAGACTTCCCCATTCCTCGCAGGTCGTATTGCGCAAGACATCGAATCTCGTTGGGCCGTCGTCTCCTCCGCGACGAATTGCACCTCGTTCATCCTCTTGCTTTTGAGAGGGCCCAAGCCAGGAATTAGCCGAAAAGGGACAAGTACATGAACAAGAGTCTCGGTGCTTCGCTGGGTGCCTTGGTATTTGCGGCAGTCCTCCTGCGTACAACCGGGTCAACGTCAAATCCACCCACAGGCGCTCACGCAACCGACTCGCCACCAGCGGCAGCAGGCAAGAAGAGTGCCGGAGACGGACCGTGGTCGGCATCATGCGATTATTGGGCGCCGTCGCGTCCCTTCGCCGAGTCTGACTCATCCGGACAGACCAACTTGTCGTTCACGCTCGATCACACTCAGCACAGTCTCACCGCAATCCTTCCAGATATGCCCGACAAGCGCGAACCTCAATGCGGAGCCGATACCCAAGAGCGTTGGGGCTTGCCCGCCGGCAATTCCGGAATAGAAATCAATACCCTCATCGCCATCGTCCCCGATCCGGTTCGCACCAATATGGCCCTGCAGTTCGATCGAACTGTCGACTCCCTGTTAGCGGCGGCCGGAGAGTACCAATACATGAGCAGCTATTACTGGGTGCCCTGGAAAGAGCAGTCGGCTCGCGTCCGCTCGACAGAAGCGTCACCTGAAAAAGAGCAGGATTCAACGAGTGAACACGAACCCGGCCTCATCATCTTCAAATACGCGCCCAGGCTACCCGATCCCACTCAGTCCACGCCCCAATCCTCGACGGAAAATGCCTTCACTCGTGTCCTCTACTTGTTTTTGGTTGGAGAGACACCCACATCGGGCATAGATGGACTTCAAATTCAGAAAGCCTTCAAGTACCAGGATGAACTGGCAACCTCAAACGCCAAGGTATTCCGGTCATTCAAAAATGATCCGCACCAACTTTCTCTCATCGGCCCCACGTTCACCGGTTCGGCCGCCTCCGTTCGTCAAGCTGTTGAAACCTTTCTTGAGAACCATGAAGACACCTCAGTTTCAGTGAATGGAGCAACCGGAACTCAGCTCGCTCTTTTTCACATGACCGCCACTAGTGATACTCAACATTCCATAGATAGCAAACGAGGCTACAGGGTCAGCGAAAAGGTGGAGTATCGATCGTTCTCGTACGATTCCACGTATTCACTGAATCAACTTCTCAAACTGCTTACACAGAGCAGTTCCTCGAGCAATCCGACCAGGGTGGCTGTCCTCTCGGAGGATGGCACAACCTTTGGATCGGCCTCAAGCCATCCAATAACGCGCGGTGCCTCAATCGAGCCCCTCAATATTCGGTTTCCCCGTGGGATATTTCTGCTTCGAAATGCGCAGGCAGAGAATGCGAGATCGGAACCAACTTCACCCGATGCGCCCGCGAGCCCCTACCTACGCCTCTCCCTCAAGGATGCAAACTCTTTCGACAGTGTGCCTCAGTTGTCTCGCGAGAACACGCCCCTGTCGCAGGAAGCACAACTGATGACCATCGCACGTCAGTTGCAGCGTAATGGTTCCGAATTCATCGTCATCAGCGCCACCAATGTTCTCGATCAGCTGTTTCTTGCGCAGTTCTTGCATCGGGCTTGTCCTGACGCGCGGCTCCTCTTCTACAGTGGCGATCTGCTTTTTGAGCGTGAGATCGACAACGTGCCCTTCGTCGGTACTCTCACCTTCACGCCCTATCCTCTGATCGGCACTGGCTCCGCTTTAGCTCGTGGTAACCAATCGCGAGCCTACCCTGACTCCATTTCCCAGGCCTACTTCAATGCTGCAAGCTACACGATCTGGGATCCGAAATCAGAGAAGTCCCCCGCGATCGCGGGATATCGGAACATTCTGGAACCCTCCGATAAACTGCACCCGACACTTTGGGTTACCGCCATCGGCTCTGATGGATACTACCCGCTAGGCATTGCCGGAGATCAGGCGAGTAACTCGGACACAATCGGTGAGAACCTGACGAGCAGGCCCACACATCTATGGTATTTTCTCTGCATTTTCGTGTGCATTCTATGCGTCCTCCATAGCCTGATCCTGTGCGTTGCTGACCCCTGGTCACCCGCCACGCGCGAACTTGCATTCAAAGACAACGATCAGCCACGCCGCCGTGCCATGTACGTCCACACGGGGACCGTCATGCTCTTTTGCATGGCTTTCGTCGTGTCCTTCCCCCTCTTCGCAACTTCCCGGTTTCGCTTGGCAGACTGGGCCGGCATCTTTACGAGCAGCTTGACGCTTGCCATGGGCACTTTGGCTCTGGCTGTCACTTTCTGGAAAACGCAAAAATATATCAGGTGGGAAATCATGGCGGATCCCGCGGTTCCACCCCGTTGGGCCTTGCGCCTCAATCTCATCTTGAGGCACAACGTCTACTTGTGTCTCAACATGGTTGCTTGGATCGCCTTGCTGGCAGTGTCCTCGCTTTGGAGCTACTTATGCTGCCGGAATTCCTCAGGTAGTTCAGTTCTCTATTCTCATGTAGGTCTATGTTTCAGCTATCGGTGCATCCATCCCGAGAGCGGCGTCTCTCCGTTGGTTCCTGTACTGCTCCTGCTTTTCAGTTGGTACCTCTGGTCCGTCTTTCATACATGGAGGCTTCGGTTCTCAGACAACTCGAGGCCCGTCCTGCCCGGTAGACTGACTCTTCATACCTCCTATCCGCTTTTTGTTGCCGATGAAGATCTCCGCA
>Ga0207683_10001891_pt1 | contig 18540 bp, 15 predicted proteins | sample KBSM73metaG_FD_184333 | JGI IMG/M metagenome (GOLD analysis project Ga0207683, IMG submission 184333) | Miscanthus rhizosphere microbial communities from Kellogg Biological Station, Michigan, USA - KBS M7-3 metaG (SPAdes) (version 2) | ecosystem: Host-associated > Plants > Roots > Rhizosphere >... | reverse complement strand
TTTTGATTATCGCGGGTACGATATCTGAAAACCGGAGCGATGATGTTGCTTTAAGAAAATAAAGTTTAAAGGTCATATCGCTATAGAAGGTCGTTGCAATAAATCCGCCGAAGATCGCTACGGCATCTGCAACGATAGTCAATACAGGTATCATCAGCATGCATGCAAGTATGCGTGGCACCACAAGAAACTGTACTGCATTAGCGCCCGAAACTTCCATAGCATCAATCTGCTCGGTTACTTTCATGCTCCCTAACTCTGCCCCGATGCCCGATGCAATTTTACCCGCGCAAATGAGCCCGACAATAACGGGACATATCTCGCGGATAACCGAAATGGCTACCATACTTGGAATAAAACTTTCTGCACCGAATTCTTTCAGCGTAGGTTGCGACTGAATGGTCAATACAATTCCAAGAATAAAACCTGTGAGTAAAATAATGCCGATGGAACGATAGCCTATAAAATAAGACTGGCGGCTGAACTCGTTTAGTTCAAACCCGGTGCGGAATGTACTCCGTATAAATGAGCGAAGAAAAAAAGCCTGGTCGCCGATGGTTTCGAGTGTGGCTGCAAAAGGGAATTGCCTGTTCATAATAACGTGATATTGTCATAGTCTTAAATATCTATGCCGTTTAAATACGATAACAGGTAATGAACTGTGTGCCTATGATAACTTACGTTTGTCCATTATAGTAAATAAAAGAAAGTGGTTTTGTGTGGAAAAAAATTCCCAAAGGCGCCCGATGTTAGACTATTTCGGGTGACGAATAATCGATAAATACACGTGACTTTCAATTAATCCCTTCACTAAAAAGCTCTTCCAGATTCATTTCAACTGCGTTATCGATCTTAATTGAACTGCATGTTATAGAACAGTATGCAGGCGGCGGTTACCGTATGAATAAATGTATTTCCCCATAACATTCCCATTCGAAGCTTTAATTAATCATTGCCACATTTCGCGAAAATTTGATTCACTGATTGCATAGTAATTTATCGACATTTCTTATTGCAACAGACCGTTTATCGAATCCCGTAATAAGTAAATCATACTCCTTTCCTCATTTATGTATAAGTGAAAACAATATTCGTTTATCTAGGGGTAAACTCTTAGGTTCATTGTTTGAAAACCTTCAAGCAATGTTTCTGCAAATGATAGTTGTATGCAGAAGGTTGCAGCCGGTTCCTGAAAAGTTTTCATGTATTGAAGCTTAATTAAACTTGAAAATTCTGCCATATGAAGCCAATTCATATTATTATACTCAGCTCCATTGCACTGCTGATTTTATTTTTTGCAGTATCAATTTTTCAACGGCACAAGGTTGAGTTTCATTTTACCAGAACATATAAAAAAGGCCCGCCACTTATTCATGATTATGAAACCGATGCAGTAAAACCCGGTATCATCCGCGTGTATGATGATACAATTTATGTTTTTGATTACGCAACAAACGCTATAAAAAAATATGACCCTGATGGTCGCCTGTTGTCGGTTATTGATCTCCGTGAGCATCAACAACATATTGGCCTTATAAAAAATGTTGATGTGGATGCTTCTTCGATCAGGTTGCCGGATGTACGTAATAATGGTGTTTTCCGGTATGATCAGCGTTCGCATAGAATATCCTTTGATTCTATCGGTCTTATTTATGATGCTGCGTGCCTCAGCGCGGAGAAAATGCTTTTCACCAGCTTTGATCCTGCGACGAGAGATTTTAGTTTGCAAACGTATAACGAGGCAAACGGAAAAAGAGAAATTATCCAATCGCCGTTTACACTGTATGGTGATGAAGCTCTTGCCAATTCGGGCTTCTTTAAAAAAAGTAATGTGCGAATAATCTATACGCTCTACTATTTGGGAAAATTCTATGTGATTGATTCTTCCTTAAGAAATATTGATACGATCCGGACAATAGACGAATACAACACACCGCCGGAAACAATAAAGGAAGGTTCAAAAACTTTGATAAACAGGAAATCACCGACCGTTAACCGCGATGCGGCCTGCGATACAAATTACGTTTATATTATTTCCGGGATCCGCTCCGTTGCTGATAAAAAAATTTCTCCAGGTTCGGTGATTGTTGATGTGTATGACCTGCGCCGGCGATCATATGATCATTCGTTTACGCTCGAAAAAATTTACGGAGCCTTCGATGATATTTTCATTCAAGGTAAAATACTTTATGTATTGACCGGGAAACATATACTGCAATACAAACTATAAGTCCATGTCGAAAAAATTTGTGCTGACTGCTACTTTTTTATTCATCCTGTTATTTTGTTACGCTGCTATAGCGAAGGGAAGGGATATCGTTGTCTTCCAATCCCAAATGATGCAGTCTCCATTGATTCCGCGGCAACTGGTCAGCTTACTCTCTTATGCCGTTCCAGTTATAGAATTCGGCACTGCATTTTTGCTGGCTATAGAAAAAACGAGGCTCATCGGTTTTTACTTTTCTTATTTTATTATGTTTTCGTTTTCTGTTTATCTGGTATTACTGCTGTCACTCTACAGCGGTAATATTCCCTGTGCCTGCGGAGGTATATTGGGAAAGCTGGGTTATACGTCGCATCTCATCTTCAATATCTTCTTCTGCGCCGCTGCATTTGTCGCCATTCTCATTTTATCTAAAAAGAAATGATTGAAAATACCGTACTATGAAAATTATCCTGCGAACGCTCCTTGTTTTCTGTTTTCCCGCAAGTCAACTCTTTGCGCAGCAATCCGACACTGTTGAAATAAAGAAAACTTCAAACGATTCGTTACGCAGAAATATTAACGACAGTATTGTTTCACTAGATAATGTCACGGTTAAATCAAAAAAGATTTTAGTTGAACCCGGCAAGACGACATACCTGGTTGGCTCTTTCGATACGAAAACTTCGTTGTCTGCAACAGACCTGCTTGTCAACACACCAACGTTGTCCGTTACACCCGATAAGCAGGTTAAAATTAAAAACAAGATCGACGCGATAGTTCTCCTGAATGGAAGCCCCGTTCCTGACCTGAGAGTACTTGATGGTATTCTGTCAAAAAACATTCAGCGCATTGAAGTAATAACCAACCCCGGTGCTGGCCACGATATCGAGGGAATAAGAGGGATAGTAAACATTGTTACGAGAAAAACAGGACCCGGTTATTTTGCTGATGTTACCGGTCAACTTTCAACACGCAGTCGTGCTGATCATTCTGCAGATGCTTATATCAGCCGCAAAGGCAAATTGGTTGAATACAATTTAAACGCAGGGTTCAATTATTACAGGCGACCTTTTGAATCATCATCGGCATGGACGAATCTTTTAACAGCAAACTCGTTTAGTCAACATACAAATGCTATCAACAAAGGAATTAATTATTACATTTTTCCCGGTATCAATATTTATATCGATAGTCTTGCCAAACTTTCTTTTAAAGGGTCGTACGGTCCTCCATCGGATTACCGGAGCGTTATTCATTCAGAATATTATTCGCAGACTGTAAACGGCTCCGATAGTTTAAACGTTATAAGAAACAATACAGATGCCTGGCTGCGGCCTTCCATGAGCAACAGCGTTACGTTTCGAAAGAGAATGGCGGTAAGTAAAGACATTGTTTCGATTTCATTTCGTCAATATACATACGGCACAACAAAAAAATACACTGGCTCACTTGATTACCCGGCTAACACCACAGATTATACGCAGCAAAACCGTATCCGCTTCAACGAGATTGCAGGGCAAATCGATTACCAGCTATCGGGATTGTTTAATGCTGTTATTAACACAGGTGTTAAATATACTTCACGATATAATCATTCAGTATTTTTTTACAATCGATATGATACCGCTCAGGGGAAATTTATTTCAGACACTTCATTCAATACAGGGAACTCTTTCAGCGGCCGGCAAAATATAACAGCTTTCTATTTTACTATCTCAAAAAAATGTTTACGGGGTATAAGTGCAGAGATCGGCAACAGGCTAGAGTATACGACAGATCATATTTCATTTGCAGGAACAAGCAAGCTTGACAGGTATTATGCATCCCTGCTGCCCGCAGTAGCTGTTGTGAAAACGTTCGGTAATGCGCATAGCATAGAATTAAATCTGTCAAGACGCATACTTCGTCCCGGCAGTAACTATCTCAATCCTTTTATGGACAACGGACGTGACCCAAGGGAAATCAATCAAGGCAACCCGCTGTTAAAACCGGAAAAAGTGAACCGGTATGACATAGGATATACGTTCATCCATAAAAATGTCTATTCCTCCATTTCTGCTTATATGGTTTCACGAAAAGATGTGATAGGTGTTGTGACAAGTGTTTATTCGAGAGATACACTGCTTAAAAAATATAACAACATCAATAGAAGCGGGGATATCGGTTTTTCATTAAATAGTTCCTTGTCTGTGAAGGCCAGCACACGGTTTACCTATGGCGGTGGCGTGGAATGGAATAGTATTGCTTCACCCGGTTATAAGCAGAAGGGTTTTAGTTATTATTCAGCTTTGTCAGCGAGTGTTGTTTTCAGTAGAGGTTTTTCTGCTTCAATGTCATGGAGACTGAGTTCTACCTTGATTACGTTCCAGGGAACGGATCCAAAACGGACAAATACGTCATTTTCTCTGAGTAAGACTTTTATAAAAAAAATTGCCTTTTCTGTTTCGATGACAGATTTTTTACCGGATAATTCAATATGGGTATATAGGATAGATGATAGATACATTCACCAATACACAAAAAATAACCTGCACCTGGAAGCCTATAAGCTGCGGGTAAGTTATTCTTTCGGAGAAACAAAAAACAGAACTAACTCAACCATCAAAATAAATTCAAATGACTTAAAAGAATAGTGTATTCAATATTATTTGCATAGAGCTCGTGCGAATTGTGTCTCATCACATAAAACTGCAGCGCCAACACTCTGCGATAAGAGTATTTATTCATTTACAATTTTGTTTTTTTATGAAAAGATCATCTCTTGTTTTCACCCTGGCCATTTTTTTAACCGTTGGTGTACTCTACACAACGAAAGCCTCAGCTGCACCTTTCGATTGTGGCGGAAAAAAATCAGAATGCTGTACAGATAAAGGCGGTGTTAAATACTATATTGATTTAGTCGAAAAAAATCAGTAGTATTTTAAATGCAGGCCCCGGTTACAGGGGCCTGCTTTACTTTTGCGGTCGGCGTGGTTATTGTAACCGTATGCGGAGAGAAGGTAGTTGAACAATATTAAATCAGTACAAAGAAGACAATATCGTTTGTCGTAAAACAGGGTCCAGGTAAAAAGCGAACATTCGAATCAATTAAATCTTTTTTATGAAGACATTTTTCTCCGTCATTTCAATATTCTTTATCATTAACCTTCAGGCTCAAACCCCTGTTAAACTGGAACAGGCCGCTTCTCATGTCGGCGACAGCGTGCACATTTGCGGTAAAGTGTATGGCGTTAAATTTTTCAACACCACATCAACATCACTTACGTTTATCAATATAGGTGCCGCTTATCCAAACCAACTGCTTACGGCCGTGATTGCAAAAGAAACAAGGGCAACGTTTGAAAAGACTCCCGAAGAATTGTTTGAAAACAAAACCATTTGCGTGGACGGCAAAATTGAACTGTACAAGGGAAAGCCGCAAATTGTAGTTACGGATAAAAAACAAATCAGCACGCAATAGAACACAATAATACAGACAATAGGGATGCGACGGATTTAGCATGGACAAGATGGATTCTTAATTAACGGATTTGTATTGTCCGTTAAGTCGTCAATAGTTCTATATGAGAAAAATGATGGAGGTGTTATGTTCGTAGTTGATTCAAGTAACCCGATCCTTTACCTGTTTTAGCGAAAAAACGAAACCCGGCAAATGAAATTCACCGGGTTTATACCTAATGGTGTTTTCTTAGGTTACAAATCTTTATCCCTGGCGCCGGGCATTAATTGCTCCAGTTCATTCATTGCTAACCGTAATCGTTGTAGAATTTCTTTTTTTATGTAGAAAGGTTTACCCGTATTGACCGCTGTTTCAAACTCTGTTTGTATGGCGACAATAAGGTCTTTGAGCTTATTTATACGGGCAACTAAAACCATAGAGTGGTCCTGTACCTCTATTACCACAATTATTATTCCCGGTTTCGCCTGTGCAGGGAGATGGAACACTGATGACACGGATAAAACGGATTTTATGCAATATCTGTGAATATCCGTAAGTCAGTACCCATCGTACTTTGGGGATCGGTGTTCTATCCTTTTCAATAAAATATAACACATACAACAAAGGGATGAATCAATTTCATCCCTTTGAAAAATTTACTGTTTATGTGATGAAATCACTTATTCATCTTTCAACTTCACTACCCACACATCGCTGTTGCCATAACCGCCCTCTACATCACCGGAGTTTTTGCTCATGGTAGCGCCGGCTACTGCAAACCCATCTGTGCTTTCTGCAATAGCGTAAGCCAGTTCTTCATTATCGCCACCCAATGCTTTTTTCCATGTGGCGTTGCCGCTACCGTTCAATCCTATGATCCAGAAATCACCGGCACCATGATTCGCTTCCACATCGCCGCTGTTATTGCTGTATGTGTAACCGGCAAGTACAATCGTTCCATCCGCTTTTACCAATACTCCTTTTGCTGCATCATTATTAACACCGCCAAATCCTTTTTGCCAGTTTAGTGCTCCGTTTGCCGCATTGATCTGCAATACCCACACATCTTCCCCACCTTTTGCAGTACCTACATCACCGGTGCTGTTGCTCTTCGTACTGCCGGTTGCAATGAGCGTATTATTCGCACCGGTAGAAAGCGCAGTAAGGTCCTCAATATTGGTTCCGCCAAAACTGCTCTTCCACACAATGGATAAGTTTTTATCGAGCTGGAGTATCCAAAAGTCAGCGCCACCTTTTGTCGCACCCACGTCACCGTTATTACTGGATGAGGCGTTGCCACCTACATACAAACCACCATCGGGAGCCGGCGCCAATGCTTTAGCTGCTTCATCGCCACTGCCGCCAAAGGTTTTGTTCGACAACACATTGCCGTTGCCGTTATCCAGCAGTAATACCCACATGTCCTGGCTGCCATGATTGCCGCCCACATCACCACTGTTGTTTGACATGGTATAACCAGCCACCCCGATTTTCCCTTCAGTGGTAACCGCAATGGCATAAGGGCGGTCGTCGCCGCTGCCACCGAGTGATTTCTGCCATTGAATACCGCCGGTTGCATCAATCTTCAGCACCCAAAAATCAGTCGCGCCATGATTTTGTCCCACATCACCGTTATTGTTACTGAGTGTGAAACCAGTGAGCACGTACCCTCCATCGGTTGTATTCGAAGCCGCTACCGCGTATTCATCTGCATTGCCGCCATAGGTTTTTGCCCAGGTGATGGTGCCGGCAGCATCCAGTTTTGCAACCCACATATCAATACCGCCTTTTGTAGATGTAATATCACCATTATTGCTGGTGGTTCTGCCGGAGAGCAGGTAGCCGCCGTCAGGCGTTTTTATAATCGAATAGCCATAATCGTTACCATTGCCGCCTAATAATTTTTTCCAGGCAATGGATATAGATACAGGATCTGCAACAAGAAAATCCTGCTCAACGGTAATCTGTTTCGCTTGTGCCTTGCCATTCACCAGGGCCACGGTAAGGGTAATAGTTCTCTTAATACCTGTATTATTTTCTTTGGTCACTTTCACCTGAATGCTATCGTTGCCGGTACCGGTGGTTTTGCTGACTTCCACCCAGTCTGTTCCGGAAGGAACGGTGATCTTCCATTCAGCATTGGCGTCTATTGACACGTTTGTGTTGGTGCCCGCAGCTGCACCACACTGAACCAGGGCAGTGGATACATTCAGATGATAAGAAGGTTCCGGTTGCGGAACCTCGTCTTTTGTCTTTTTACAGGAAAATAAGGCAAGGGCTGCTATAAGCAATGCAACGAACGGTGAGGGAAAAATCGTTTTTCTGATATTCACGTTTCCTCTTGCGTCGTAAGATAAAGTTTGTTTCATAACTGATGGTTAATGTTGTTTAAATTGATGTGCAAGGTTATTGCAGCGATAGCGGAAAGGGAACTATTGAAAGACTGGATTGAACAATCTGCCGCATGAATTGATTTAATTGTGTGAGCAATGCAATTGGATAAATAAACAGGTGCATACAGGTATAGGACCCGCGTATCCGGATAAACATCAGGCATTGTATGCATTTCGTCAAGCCGGATCGTCTGCGCGAATAAAAAGATCGAAATTTGTGGTATCATCAAACAGGGTAAACATCATGAAAATACAACGTATCGCAGTTGCCATTACTGTCGTAAATCTTGTTTTAATGGTGCTGTTGCTCACGCAGTTTCGTACAGCCAACGCAAAAGACAGACATGAATCTATATTGCCTGTACTCAGGGGCCGTGCTTTGGAAATTGTTGACAGCCTTGGTAAGATCCGCGCAAGTATTACATTACAACCACCGGTGACAATGGATGGTAAATATTATCCGCAAACAGTTTTGCTTCGCCTGATTAATGAACAGGGGGGGCCGGTGGTAAAGATCGGCGCCGCAAACAATGGATCGGGAATCAGTATTGTGAATCCGCGAAATGATGGCGTGGTTATAGTTGCCGAAGACAGCGGTGGTGTAATTAAATTTTTTGAGAATGGAAAGGAGCGCAGCCGGCAGCCATGAATCATACTAAATTACCGAACTAAACTCCGGATAGAAAGACTGAATCGCCGACGGTGGTAAAAGATGTTGCTTACCGATCCATTGGTCAATCTTCACTTTCACTACGTAAATGGGATTCGCTTCGGTTACAGTGAATGGCTTATAATCTGATTCAGGTATATGTGCAAAGAATTTATCGAAGAAGAAACGCATAGCGTGCATTTTCTCTGCTTCGTTATCAACGATCCGGATCTTACCATAGATAATCGCGCTTTGGTATTCCCCTCCGAAGTCAACGGCTTTTTCGGCAGTATACAATTTGCCATATTTATAAACTGAGATGGTAATGTGCTTACCCGGTATGATTTGTTGACCGGAGAATCCATATTTTGAAAAATGAAAAATAACATCATTGTTTATTTTGTCAAAAGCAAAAAAGGTAGCCTGGATCAATGGGTATTCTTCTGTGGCAACGGCAACTGTGCAGGACACCGAGTTTTCCAATAATTTATACAGAAATTCAAGGTCTGTTTCCTGCCTGTCTGTTCTTCTCACTTTGTCAAATTGATTTTTCATTTTTTGTTAACGGGTTTATTTCAATCACGAATATAACGTGCTGTTCAGCTTAAAGATCGACCGCTTGTCCGATTTTTAAAAAGCTGGGGAATTAGCTGTCATTGACGGTTTATATTTTTTACCGGACATTGATAATTAAAGCAGGATTGAATTGGTTTACCGCCTGCCCGGGTAACCGGGCAAAATATAAATGCCCTGTTTTGATGCAAGTACAGGAACAATTTCTCGACTGTCTTCGCATAAAAACTTAAACGTAAAGTTGTTTGCGTTCGTGTGGCGCTTTACTTCTTCAAAACACGAAATACAGGGACGTCTTTTTCTTCGGTTACACTGCACCGGCAGTCGATCTGCAAGTATTCGAAAAAATCATAAATAAAAAAAAGGATGCCCGTGAGCATCCTTTTTTGATAGTACGGTTGAATATGTTATTTATTTAACTGTAATAGTTTACCGGTTACCTGCTTATTGCCCATGCGCAACATGTACACAAGCTGAGCAGATTTCAGCAGCGGCAGGTTTACTTCAAACGTGTTTGCGCCTGAAGGTATACGACCGACAAATACTGTTTTTACCTTTTGACCCAACAGATTAAACAGTTCCAGGCTTCCGTTTCCTGATTCAGGAGCATTGACCACAAATTTTACTTTGTCACTGAATGGATTGGGAAACGCCTTTACCGTTGTTTGACTATTTATCAAAGGCTCAGTGCTGGCTTGTGTTGTACTATAAGTTGCAACTCTTGAAGCTGATTGTGTGCAATTGGAAGCATCACAATTTGCGGCAACCGAAGAGCAACCTGAGCTGATTGATTGCACCTTAATTCCCGTTACAGAGCCCGGTGCTAAATTGCTGAAAACAGTACCTGTTTGCCAGCTTGTACCATTATCAATACTGTATTTATAATCGGCTCCAAGCGGACTGAGTATGTTAATGCTTCCTGTAGTCGGTCCGCATAGTGAAGGCTGCACTACACATATACCCGGAGCATCCGGTGCATTGGTACTAACGGTTACAGTTATCATATCTGTGCCGCTGCAACCGGTGTTATTGTCTGTCCTGGTCAATGTATAAGTAGATGTTGCACCCGGATTAGCTATCGGGTTGCTGATATTAGCGTCGCTTAGACCCGTTGCAGGCGACCATGAATAAGTGAACCCGGCTTGCGAAGCTTCGCCAATTTGCTTACCGTTTGAATTGGATCCACAAGTTTTAGTGAAGTCATCACCTGCATTGGCGCTCACTACAGCCGTATTCACTGTAACTGTCACCGAAGCAGCGTTGCTGCAACCGGTAGTCGTATTGGTCTTGGTTACAGTATACGTTGTAGTAGAAGACGGATTGGCTGTTGGATTGCTGACACTGGCGCTGCTCAAACCGCTTGCCGGCGACCATGAATATGTGAAGCCGCTTTGCGAAGCTTCACCAATTTGTTTACCGGTTGCATTGGAACTACATGTTTTGGTAAAAGCCGCACCGGCATCGGCTACAGGCGGTGCTGAAGCGGATGTTGTTGTAAATCGTGTAGACTTACAGTTTAACGCATCGGTAATTGTTACTGTATATTTACCAGCTACTAAACCGGTAAGGTCCTGGTTTGTGGACTGACCGGAAGGAATCGCGCCTCCTTCACTGGCAACCCATGCATAACTATAAGGAGCTTTTCCACCAATCGGAGTTAAATCAATTGAACCTGGAGTGGCGCAGGTAGCATTGGTAACACTAAAGCTTGCATCAAGCCCGGTATTAATTTGTATAGAATCCAGTGTTCCGCATTTTGGATTAATTGTGGCAGAATTGATAGATGCACAGGTGCTCCCCGGCGAAGCATCTGTCCATGCTAAAAAGAGATCTTTAATGGTTAATGATTGACCACATTTATATCCCACCTGGTTAAAATATAAAGTAGTCGTTGTGTTTTTCGCCACCGGTCCGCCGCAACCTTTTATGGATGTGGCAGAAGAAATTGAGCCGTTGCTGTTACGGATTACTAACGTACCCCAAAAAGCAAAAGAAGTTCTTGTTGAACCCGTTTTGTTGAAGATGGATAAATTTAGTGTTCGGTAAACCGAATCGCCCGATATACATGTATTACATACATCGGTGCCCGGTAAAGCGGCGCCGGTCAATGTCAGATCTTTGGACGTACAGGAAGTAGCAGCAGGAAATGTTGTTGTTGTTTGTGCAATACTTTTTGAAACAAATAGAACCGTTGGCAGCAATATGAACAGTAAATGTTTAACAGCTGCACACGCAGCTTTTCGCGGTAGACGTTCAATAGGTTTACATCGATCATCATAAGGAAATAAATTTTTTGTCCGTGTAATAAATGGTAGGTTCATGCTTAACGTTTTTAAATGTTGAAAACAATTGTTACGGATCGCAGCGTTTCAAAAGCCGAAGGGAAACAATATTGTTTACCACTGCAGCTAATACTAACAGTATCTTGGTTTTATTAAAACTTTTATGTTGTTAACGATAGTCCTTTATTATAAAACAAAACAAAGGTCTCTGCAACAGAAATACCGGAGGCGTTTCCAGGGGTTAGTCAGTAATGGTTGGATGCAGTTTTTTAATAACTATAGCGCGGAGCTATGTATAAAAAACAGAAGCTGCGGATAACTCTAAAGGAAAAGGATTTGAAAAAGTAGAACGAGAAAAACTTTGAAGGCTAAAAGTAACAGACTTTCTTCGCAAATGCAATAGCATCGTAAATTTCCGGTAGCTCTTTTTAGAGATTTTGAAAGACGTTTTAATTTGCAGTAATCAGTAGTATAAATCTCATTTATCGCTCATTCTGTGATAGCAACAGGAGCGTTACTTATTCAGCGTGTAGCTTTTTATTGAGAGCCGGCCAAATTCATTCTGTGCGAAGGCTCTTCACCGGGTTTGCCAACGCCGCTCTTATAGCCTGGTAACTTACCGTTAGCAACGTTATAACAAGCGCCCCAACTCCGGACAGAATAAATATCCACAAGGATATAGGTGTTCTGTAATCGTAATGCAATAACCATTGATGCAGATAGTACCATGCCAATGGAATAGCGATAAAGCAGGATATAATTACCAGCAAAGCAAATTCCTTGGAAAGCATCCGCCACAGGTTGAATACGGATGCGCCAAGTACCTTGCGTACACCAATTTCTTTTTTACGCTGTTCGGCAACAAATGACGCAAGACCGAAGAGACCCAGGCAGGAAATAAATATAGCCAGGATCGTGAAGAATGCGGCGAGTTTGCCTACCCGTTGCTCGTCGGCAAATTTTTTCGCATAATCATCATCGTTAAATGTATAATCGAATGGCGCGCCGGGATTATATTTTTTAAACACGGCTTCCGTTTTGCCGAGGGCGTTTGTTACCTGGGCTCCCGGCTTGATCGCAACCGTTATCACATTTGCCCAATCCCTGAACAAAAAAACAGTAGGCTTCACCGGTTTATACGGCGATTCCATGATCATATCTTTGATAACGCCTATCACGTGATAATTGTGATCGTCCCAGCTGATGGTTTGCCCGACAATACCCGTTTTCATGCCGATCTGTTTTACGGCCGATTCATTGAGGATCATCGCTAAACTATCTGTTGCAAACTCATTAGAGAAATCTCTTCCTTCTTTTATTTGCCAGCCAATGGTTTTACCAAAGTCTTCTGTAACGGCAACGATCCCGAAACTCGGTAAAGAATTTGGATCTTTACCCTGCCAGTTAAAGCCGATCGAGTTGCTCCAGATATTCGTTGTCGGACTTGAAGAGTGCGCCACATTATCTATAACTCCTGTTGCCAGCAGGTCGGTCCGTATCGCTTTATAATGAGTATACACATCCGGCGTAGACATTTGCACCGTGATCAAGCCTGCCGTCCGGTAGTTTACCGGCCTGTCTTTGGCATATTGAATCTGGTTGAATACAATAATGGTTCCTATGATTAACGCAATAGAAAATGTAAACTGGACAACCACTAAAATTTTACGGGGAAGCGATGCAAAGCGACCGACACGGAACGTTCCTTTCAATACTTTTATCGGTTCAAACCTGGATAAATACAACGCTGGATAGCTGCCGGCAATAAGCCCCGTAATAAGTGTAAATGACAACGCGATCAGCCAGAACGATGGATTACTCCAGGGCAGTTCGATCCTTTTATCAGCAAGCCTGTTGAACAGCGGTAATAACAGCGCAACAAAAACAATAGAAAATATAAATGAAACCAATGCTACTAATGCAGACTCACTTAAGAACTGGCTGATCAATTGCCGGCGCACAGACCCGACAGTTTTGCGTATACCCACTTCTTTTGCACGTTTCTCGCTGCGTGCCGTTGACAGGTTCATGAAGTTGATACAGGCAAGCAGTAATACGAATACGCCAATGATCGAGAATAACCACACGAATTGTATGCGGCCGCCTGCAGCTTTTCCATCTTTAAAATCACTAAACAACCGCCATTTGTCCATCGGGAATAAAAGCGCTTGTTCCCGGCCGTCAGTTTTTGCATTCTTATGCGCCATCACGATATCCTTTATTTTTTCTGTCTCTTTCTCCATGTTGATATTATCTGCCACTTCCACATAGGCCTGCCATGAATGATTGTTCCATTGCGTTGCAGCATCCTTTAACCATTGTTCAGTGGTAATATATTTTTTCCAGGGCAGAAATAATTTTGAATCATATAATGTAGTGTTACGGGGAAAATCTTCAAATACACCGGCTACCTTAAAATTATCTTTGTTATCAAGCCGCACCATTTTACCTACGGGGTCATCATTGCCAAACAATGATTTTGCCAGGGAAGCATTGATTAAAACCGCCGACGGATCTGCGAGCGAATTGATATTCCCTTTCAGCATCCTGCACGACATCATTGAAGGAAAATTAGACTCAACCCACATGCCGTTCCCTGTAATTTTCTTTTCACCAACGGCAAGTACATGGCCAAAGTTCCATGAGGCCATGGATATGTTCTTAAAGTCACTGCCATATTTGCTTTGGAGTTCATTGCCAATAGGCATACAAACCGCCTGGCCTGTGCCCATTTTACCATCGTCACTAAAAAATGTGGTCATTACCTGCGCAATCTGTTTGTGACGGGTATGATATTTATCGTAAGTCACTTCATCCCATATCCAGAAAGCAATCAACATGGCAACGGCCATACCTGCGGCAAGACCAAGAATGTTTATTATCGAATAGATCTTATTCTTGACCAGGTTTCTCCAGGCGGAAATGAAATAATTTTTGAACATGGCTGTTTATTTATTTGAGGGGTAAAGAGTAATGCACGAAGAGAATGCCAGTTTTGTAAGGTATTAAAGTTCAGATATATGACGGTGTTCAGACTTACGAGAGTGTTCGTTTTTGAACAGTCAACGTTCGCAAATGAATACTGCGGACAGCTCCCGTTATAGCAATCTCACCCGTTCCTCCTCCAGGTCAATCTGGTAAATCTGCAAGCGGATGACCTCTTCATCCAGTTCTGCATCTTTATTCAAACCGGCTAAAAATTTACGCTGGCTCTCCAATAGCTCCATGTATTTCTGTTTAGCTTCGGCACTCATCAATAGATTTTCCGGGTGGTTTATCTTATGCTCCCACTGGCCGATCATCCGCTGCAGATGCGGATCAGTATATAAACCTTTTTCATTCTTTTCTTTCAATAAACTGACGGTGTGAACAGCAAGGCCGTTTCTCACTTTCTTTTTTAATTCCTCTTCGGGTAGTTCGTTTGAAAATTCAAAAAGCTTCGTTCGCCGTATCAGGTAGGGAAGCGTGAGTCCCTGTATCAGCAGTGTAAGCAGTATAACCATAAACGTTATAAACAGAATAAGGCTTCGGTGTGGAAAAGGTTCACCTGTTTCCAAAACCAGCGGAATAGCCAAGGCCGCCGCCAACGATACCACACCACGCATACCTGTCCATCCTAACAGCAGGGGTAAGCTCCACATACGGCCGGGACTGTTCCTGTTGGGTGCTACTTTGGGTCTGAAAATAAGTGTCGCTATAAGTGCGGCATACGAACTGATAATTCTTGCAGCTATCAATATACCGGTGACCAATACGCCATAAGAAATAGCACCGCTTAATGATATGCCGTCTGCGCGAAGCCCTGCTACTATTTCGGGTAGTTCCAAACCAATCAGCATAAACACAATGCCGTTCAGAATAAATATAAACGCATCCCAGAAAGTATATGCTTTTATACGGCTTTCACCCGACAAAAAGGTGAGTCTCCTGTTTGCAAGGAACAAACCGCCCGATACAACGGCCAATACACCCGAGCTATGCAGTTGCTCTGCCACCCAGTAAAGAACATAAGGTTCAATTAATGTAAACACAATATCCGAAGAAGCATCCGTGGGTAATCGTTTATGCGCCTGCATAAACAGCCATCCGAGAATTAACCCGATAGCGACACCGCCCACCACCATCCACGAAAAAGTGAGCAATGCCTGCTGAAAGATAAATTGTCCTGTACCTACAGCTATCAATGCAAACCGGAAAATTATAAGCGATGACGCATCATTGAGCAGGCTTTCTCCTTCTAAAATGGTGGCGGTAGCTTTTGGAATTTTTACAAATCGCATAATAGCGCCCGTGCTTACGGCATCCGGCGGTGATACAATGCCTCCCAATAAAAAACCTAACGCCAGGGTGAAACCGGGTATAAACATTGAGGTAAGCACTGCAACCGCGAGGGCAGAAAAAAGCACGACTAAAAATGCAAAGCTGCCAATAATGCGCCACCATTTTTTCATTTCTTTAAAGGAAATGTTCCATGCGGCTTCAAACAAAAGAGGAGGCAAAAAAATAAAAAAGATCATGTTGGGGTCTACCTTCACCGCTGGTAGACCGGGAAAGAAACCGATGAATAGGCCTGCGACTACCAACAGTACAGGATAAGCGATTTTTAGTTTCGTGGCCAGCATCTCGATCAACACAATCGCTGCAACGAGTGCCAGCATGAAAGGTAGTTGTTCATGCATATAATAAACTATTTGGAATGGACGAGAGTCAAATATAAACGATGTGTCAGTATTTCACGGCATTATAGCGGTTAACTTTATAACAGTTGCTGTTGCCTGACTTATGAGAGAAGGAAGTTTTGGATTAAACGAACAAAAAGCAGACAAATAACAACGATGCCTGGCAATAAATTTGATACGTTTACTGCGGTACATTCATATTAAAAATTGAATTCGATGGACGAAGACCTATACACAATGAATAAAGACCAGCTGATCGAAGAAGTAAAAAAACTAAGGTCAGGGATACGCACACACCGCGACAGTACGGGCCATGCATTATGCTGGCATCATCCAAAATTATGGTCCCTTCTTCCGGAAAAAATAGTTCCTGAGATTATGGTGCCGGAATGGTCACAATTTTTACGAGGCTGTATTCAATATCGTGAGTCACTGGACAAACAAAACCCGGATGCAATGAGAATAAGTGAAAAGTTTACATAATAATTGATACGTAAATGTTTTTAAAAAAGAGTCCTAAAGAATTTAATTAAACACAAAACTACCCTTACTGTTTCAGCGAGGGTAGTTAAAAGAATTGCTTTATTCAATTATAGTTTGAAACGCGGTTCGGCTTTTTCCCATTGCAACGTATAATTGTGCATGTGTATGTTGGCGTCGCTGGCATCCCAGGTAAAATCATATTGCGTGCCATGCGGACCAGTCACATATGTTCCCGCTTTTATTGCTTTGTTATTGTCAAGTTCCAGTTTCACTATTTCATTCAATGGTATTGCAACCACGCGAAAATCATAAAGAATGGTGTAAGGTTCGGGGCTGCCATCGGCCAGGTAGGTGTAGTTGGTAGCTGATAATTTGTGCAGGCGAAGGTCGCTTAGTTCAAATGCGCCCTTGTTAAATTTCACGCTACTCTTAAATTCCTGTTGATCATTTGTGTGATCATGAAATGGATCGCTCCACAGCAGCGATCCTTCACTATGATCTAATGTAATCGTCATACCGCCACCGGTGTAGGACGCATGACCCTGACCGCCAATGGACCAGTTAACATCGGACGTTGATGCAAAACTGCTTGGCATGGAAAACGAATAGGTGCTGGGATGCGGATCCACATCGGCACGTAAATAGGCATGAATCTTTGCCGCTTTGAAAATAGTGCCCTCATCCGGTTCTTTATACTGCATATCCACTTCCCATACGTTAAGCATGCGTTTATTTGTTTCTTTCCCGTTGTTGAGAACGGATATGTAGCCTGCACCGGTATTATCATTCACATCACCAATACTCACTTTGATATAACCCGGTGTCCAGGTAAGGATCAATCCTTCACCACTTGGTTTACCATCCAATAAAGTATTACCAACTCTTACTTTACTGGATGATGAACTGTCACCAAAAATGCCATACAGGTAAAGGTCAGCGCCGTACAGGTTTTCCTGGACCTCCATATAGTTAAGGGTAAAACCGGCAGGCGGCGGGTCGACAGGTTTATCTACAGAAGATTTTTTACAGGCAGACAACGATACCATCGTTATGATAAGTGAGAATAGAATAAGTTTTCGCATGATAATCAATTTTTGTTCGGTACAAATATGAAACGCAACTTCAGTTAAGAATAGCTCATCCTGTATGGGTTGACATAATTTGCGTTGAATTGCGGTAAATCTGCGGTTATACAACTCTGTGAGATCTTAAAAAAACGTCAAAGAAAATTGCTGGTGAAAAAAATGCGTGGGTCAAGTTGTGGCGATGGTGAATGAAACAGCCGCAAAATTATTTAATAACCCATCGTAAGAAAAGCTGACCGTTTACCGGACGAATATTTTTTCGGGGTAGTGCAGTCAAACTGGTAATTGGAATGAAAACAGTAATTCCTGCGTGAAGTTTTTTAAACATATACCGCATTTCCATCTTACCCAACCATATTGATGAATTAAAGTACAGCCCGTCTGCCGACGTTTTACGAACACTATATAGCGAGTCTGATAAAACTCGACCATCAGATAGTCTTGACGTTTGCCTGTTGATCAAAACCTTTCTTTGCCAGTAATAACTGATACCGGCTCCGACACATAAATTGGGGGTCAAATAATAACTGTATTGCAATCCTGCTTCCATTCCACCTGTTTTAATCAAATCAGTATTTCTTTTTACCAGGGTGGTATCTGCCGATGAGCCTGGCCCGGTAACACTTACCAGTGTTTTATTTCCTGCAAAATATTGCCGGGCAGGGGCAAGCTGAATCATTATTTCGTGTTTACCCTTGAAGACATTGTTTATCCACAGGGCCGGTATTAATAAATTGTGAGGCTCAGGCTT